>Ga0302320_10016103_pt1 | contig 15305 bp, 15 predicted proteins | sample Bog_T0_3_FD_202130 | JGI IMG/M metagenome (GOLD analysis project Ga0302320, IMG submission 202130) | Peat permafrost microbial communities from Stordalen Mire near Abisko, Sweden - Bog_T0_3 | ecosystem: Environmental > Terrestrial > Soil > Wetlands > Peat | place: Sweden: Abisko, Stordalen Mire... | reverse complement strand
CCAGCGGACAAGGCGTTCTACAAGCTCTTCCATCAGCCATGTCGATGTGACCCAGGAGCCGTAGAGAGTTTTCTGATCGTGAATCATGTCCGGTGAGGGGTTGAACTCGACCGTGCCGCCTTCTCCCAGGAAGACAATCTTGCCCCACTTGCGCGTTGCGCGAATGGCCGTCGCGCGCGCCGCGTTGTTGGCCGAACAGTCCACTGCGCGCTCCACGCCGAAGCCGCCCGTAAGTTCCTTCACTTCCGTAACGTTGTTCGGGCCCGACTTCAGAACGGCATCGCACAGGCCGAGGTCAAGCGCAATCTTCATGCGCTCCGGAACAACGTCGATGCCGATGATCTTGTTCGCGCCGAGTTTGCGGCAAAGTGCGCCAGTCGCCAGCCCGACGGGCCCGAGACCGGTGATGAGGACCGCGTGATTACCGTCGATGCCGATCTTCTCAAGGCCCTCGTATACGGTGCCAAATCCGCAGGCAACCTGTGCGCCATCGGCGTAGGAGAGCTCGTCGGGAAGTGCGATCAGGTCCTTTTCTTCGGCGATCATGAATTCGGCCATGCCGCCGTCGCGCTGCCAGCCGTAAGCGCGCCGATACTTTTCGCTGGTGCAGGAGATCATGTACCCGCGCCGGCAATCGTTGCATACTCCGCAACCGGAGATGTGGTAGACGATGACGCGATCGCCGGTCTTGAAGCGCCTGCAACCGGGTCCGGCGACGACGATCTGGCCGCAAGGCTCGTGCCCCGCAATCACGCCCTGGTAGCCTTCCGGCCCCTTGCCAAGATGCTCGTGATAAATGCAGCGAATATCGGAACCGCAAATGGTAGAGGCTTTGATCCGTAACAATACCTCACCATGGCCTGGCGCGGGCACGGGCACGGTACGCATCTCCACAGTCGAGTCACCGGGCAGGTAGGCAGCAGTCATGGTTTCTTGCATGTCTTTCGTCTCCGTTTCTTCGTCCGCGATTTGTCGGACTTTTCGCTGTGTTCCGCCCTTTCGCCAAACAAGCCAGGCATAGCCCGCAGGGCTCTCCGCCTTGCCGTACTACGGCGGCGTAATCTCCCCGCTCATGTCCCAGAGTGCTTCCCAGGTCTGACCGTCCTTCCACAGGAACACCTGGCCTTTGATCAGACGGCAGTCGCGATCGAGGGCGGCAATGGCCTGCATCTCTTCCCTGCTCAGTGGATCGGAGAGAACGCAGGCGAGGTTTTCGTAATAGTGGTTGACGGAAAACGGGATCGGCGTTTGCCCCCGCTGCACGGCCCACTTGATGCATACAGCGGCGGGATTGACGCCGTGGCGCTGTGCAATTTCAACGATGACCGGATCCTGGGTGGGCGTCGTATCTTCAGGCGTGCGATCGCGCTCCGGGCGGCCGGGCGAGCCTATCGGGCAGTAACCGATGGGCTGCATTCCGTTGTCAACGACAAACTTGAAAAGCTCCGGCTGCTGGAAGTGCGGGTGAAGCTCCATCTCGTTCACCGCCGGCTTAATGCGGGCGTCGCGCAGAACAAGCTTGAGCTTGGGGACGGTCACGTTGGAGGTGCCAATGTGGCGCACCAGGCCAAGGTCCACCAGTTCTTCCATCTTGCGCCAGGTCTTCATGAAGTTTTCGTGGATGTAGGGCTTGGCGTCTGGGCTGCGGGAAGTGACATCGCAATGCGGCGGATGGAAATTCGGGAAAGGCCAGTGCACGAGGTAGAGGTCGAGGTAATCGAGCCGAAGATCGGCGAGTGACTTGCGGCAGGAGGCGATCACATCCTTCTCGCCATGTTTGTCGTTCCACAGCTTGGAGGTGATCCACAGTTCCTCGCGCTTGATTCCCGTGCCCATGACCCGCTCGAGCGAACCGCCGACTTCCGCTTCGTTGCCATAGACTGAGGCGCAATCAAAGTGACGATAGCCGACCGAGGCTGCACCGCTGACCGCTTCCGCAACCTGGTCCGCTGTCACGTGATCCGAACCGAATGTACCCAGGCCAACCGCCGGCATTCTTGCCCCGGTAAACAGCTCTCTTTGAGGAACTTTTGCCGGATCGACGGCCCGGTTTTCCTGCTGGTCTGACTTGCCCATGGGTTCTCCGCGCTGTCAAAGTTATCGATAACTACAACCAGCGAAGAATACGCGCCATCCCACACTGTGTCAACATCGATCTTTTCCACAGTGAAAAAAGTTATCGGTTAAGGAGAGACCGGGATAGTATTTGTTGATGCTCTCGACTGGGCACAAAAGAGTCTGAACGAGAAAAGACCGGTGCAACTCGAATGACCAAACCTCGGGGCGGTAAAGAAAAACAGGTAAAGTATCAAGCCGGCGGCCCGGTGCGCATGAAGGACATTGCGCGAGACATGGGCCTGTCCACGGTGACCATTTCAAAGGTCCTCCGCGGCCATTCGGACATCAGCGACGAGACTCGCAAGCGCGTTCTCAAGCGCATGGAGGAGTTGCACTATCAGCCCAACCTGGCGGCTCGTGCCCTGATTACGGGGCGTACCTCGACCATCGGGCTGGTCGTTCCCGATCTGCTCCATCCCTTCTTTGCCCAGATTGCCAAGGCGGTTTCAGCGGGAATCCGCGGGCAGGGCTACAGCCTGATCATCACCTCCTCGGAAGAAGACCCGGATCTGGAACGGCAGGAGATTGAACAACTGCTCGCGCGCCGGGTAGACGTCATGCTGATCGCGTCGGCGCAATGGACCGTGGAGAGTTTCCGCCGCATCGAGGAGCGCGGGATTCCCTATGTCCTCATTGATCGCTTTTTCGTTGGCCTGGCTGCGAATTTTGTGGGCGTCGACGATGAAGCCGTCGGGACGATTGCCACCGATCACCTGATCGATCAGGGATGCCGGAAAATCGCGCACATCCGCGGCCCGGAAACGAGCACGGCATTGGGTCGGATGGAAGGATACAGACGGGCACTTGCGGCGAGGCGACTCACGCCTATGCCAAAGCACGTTGTTTCCATCGGAAGCTCAGGAGACGACCGCGGAGAACCGGGCGGCTATGAAGCTGCAAAGAAATTGCTTGCTGCCAAACCGCGTCCCGACGGAATCTTCTGCTTCAACGACCCCATTGCTCTGGGCGCCATGCGCGCGATCCTGGATGCCGGCCTGCGCATTCCCGAGGACATTGCGGTGGTGGGCTGCGGCAATGTGCTCTACTCTGACTTTCTGCGCGTACCGCTCACCTCTGTCGATCAGGACAGCGCCGCAATCGGAAAGATCGCCGCTGAGCTTGCGCTGGCGCTGGTGGGAGCCAAGACGCCTATGGCGCCCAGAACCGAGCTGATCAGCCCCAAACTGATGATTCGCGCTTCGTCCATGAGGGAGTAAGTCACGGTTTTAGAGTGAGAGACGACCAGATGAAATCGAGCAGAAACTCCGCATCGGCGGCCACTGGTGTTTCGCCTTGCGAGAGCAGCCTGCGCTGAATAGTTCCTCTGGTCATGTCGACGATCAGCCATGCGGTCTTTTCTGCATCGACACCTCGAATCCTGCCCTTTTCCGTAGCCTTTCCGATGGCCGACGCAAGACGCAACACGGGCTCGCGCAGCCAGTCGCGATACTGACTTCGCGTATAGGAGTGCGCTCCCCTTTCCGAATCCATGATGCGGAAGAATTCCTTGTTGGCCTCTGCCCGCTCAAGCCGGACAAGGGCAAACGCGCGGATCTTTTCCTTCAGGCCCTTTGCCTCGTCGAGACATTTGAGAGTGCCCTCCTTGAGATTCTTCATGTCGTGATCGAGAACAGCCTTGAAAACTTCGTCCTTGGATCGAAAGTATAGGTAAAGCGTGCCCTTGGCGACGCCTGCCTCCTTGGCGATCTCGTCCATGATGCCGAGGGCAAATCCCCTTCGCGCAAAGACAGTCCTCGCAGCATCGATAATCTCCGCCCGGCGAAATTCCAACACAACCTGCTTCTTGTTTTTCATCGCAATCCGGGATGCCGCCTCCCTGTCCAATAACAGACAAGTCCCTTACTGACTGCATAGTATATTAAACTGACTCTATGGTCAGCCCGACAACTGAAGGTGCAGACGGCGCGCATGCCGATTGGCAGCCTTCCGTAAACCCATGGATGGTTGCGGCTTCAGTGATGCTCGCCACCTTCATGGTGGTGCTCGACTCTTCAGTTGCCAATGTCGCCCTGCCCCACATCGCGGGAAGTCTCTCGGCTTCGACGGACGAATCGACCTGGGTGCTGACCAGCTACCTGGTCGCGAACGCGATCATGCTTCCAGCCGCGGGATGGATTGCGCGGCGCATCGGGCGCAAGAGGCTGCTGATGATCTCCATCCTGGTATTTACAGGCGCCTCGCTGCTGTGCGGCGTTGCCATCGACATGCCCATGCTGATTATGGCTCGGGTACTGCAAGGGTTGGGAGGCGGCGGCATGCAGCCTCTCGCGCAGTCGATCCTGCTGGAGACCTTTCCACCCAGCCGGCATGGCACCGCCATGGCCGTTTACGGAATGGGAATTGTCGTGGCGCCGGTGATCGGGCCAACTCTCGGCGGCTGGATTACCGATAGTTATTCCTGGCGCTGGATCTTCTACATAAATCTACCGGTCGGGTTGCTGGCGCTCTTTATGGCCAACCTCTTCATCGAGGACCCGCCCTATCTGCGCCACAGGTTCAAAGGAGCAATCGATTATCTCGGCTTCGGCTTGATGGCCGTCTGGCTCGGAGCCATGCAACTGGTCCTGGACAAGGGTCAGGAAGCCGACTGGTTCCAGGCCAACTGGATCCGCCTGGCGGCAGCGATCTCCGCCATCGCGTTTGTGGGTTTTGTCGTTCGCGAACTCACCAACCATGAACCGATTGTGCAGCTGCGCATTCTGCTGAACCGTAACTTCTGCGTCGGTACCATGATCGCGACCATGTATGGCTTTTCCCTGTATGGCGTCACGGCGCTGTTGCCCCTTTATCTGCAGACTGTGATGGGCTATTCGGCGCTCGACAGCGGCCTGGCCGTGAGTCCGCGCGGTCTAGGCTCGTTGGTTGCCATGATGATTGTTGGCGTGCTGGTGAATTATGTCGATGGGCGGATTCTTCTTGCGCTCGGCATTGTGGGGTTCGCCTACTCAACGGCGCTTCTGAGCCAGATCAACTTGAGCATTTCCATGGGTTCGGTTGCCGCGCCGAACTTCTTCAACGGATTTGCGGGCGGGTTCATCTTTGTGCCGCTGACCACCATGACCATGAGCATGCTGCGCAAGCGGGAAATCGGCAATGCCGCCGGCGTCTACAACCTCATGCGGAACATAGGCGGCTCTGTCGGTATCGCCACGGTAACCACGTTTCTGGTGCGCGGATCGCAGACGCACCAGAACTATCTGGCGGCCAACGTCACGGCCACCGATCCAACTGCGATGAGGGCGCTCCAGGGATTGCAGGGCAAGTTTTTTGCCGGAGGAGCTAGTGCATTCACCGCCCAGCAGGAGGCGCTGGGAGCGCTTTACCGCAGCGTCCAGCAACAGGCGTCTCTGCTTGCCTATGCGGATAACTTCCGATTGCTGGCATATCTCTCCTTGGCCTGCTTGCCTCTGCTGGTGCTCTTGGTGCGGCTGCGGCACGGTAAGCCCACCGCCTAGGCCGTATCGACATATAAGAGCGGGGGCGCATTCGTGGGCAAACCGGTTACGCTTCGGCGTGGAGCAGAAGGCAGGTGATGTTGTCGCCACCGCCTGCGCTGTTCGCCTCGTTGACAAGCTTTTTGCAAAGGGCGTCAAGAGAACCTTCGGCGGGAGCAAGGCCGGCCCCCATCAGAGACTCGATCCTCGCATCGGGGAGTTCCCGCGTGAGCCCATCGGAGCAGAGCAGAAAAAGGTCGCCGGGTTCCGCTTCAAGCTCAAAGATATCGGGAGTCACGCGGCTCTGTGTGCCGAGCGCCCTTGTAATCACATTCCTTAGCGGCGAGCGGAGAGCTTCGGCAGGCGTCATGCGGCCCATCCTGACCTGCTCATCGACCAGAGAATGATCCTGCGATATCTGCTCCAGGTGTCCGGCCCTCATTCGGTAGCAGCGGCTGTCGCCAATGTTGAGAACCCGCACGCTGCTGTCGTTCACCACAAGGGCTACCAGCGTGGTGCCCATTCCGCTGAGCTTGGGGTTAGCCTGCGAACGTGAGTAGATGGCTTCGTTGGCTGCGAAGATGGCCTGCTCGATCAGAGCCTGAAGAGGCACGCCCTCTGGCCGGTCCGTGAGCAGCCGCATCACCTCGTCCACGGCAAGGGAGCTGGCTATTTCTCCGGCAGCGGCGCCGCCCATTCCATCACACACGAGGTACGCGCCGTGCTCGATGGAGTATCCAAATGCATCTTCGTTGGAAGCTCGCTTGCGGCCCCGATCGGAAACCGCCGCAGCCGAATAGTGGACGACAGCCGTGGCCAAAATGGAAACTCCCACCGCCAAGTGTACACGGGTTTTCGCAGCCCGCGGACATTCGACCCCGTTATTCTTCTTGGGCATGCTCGGGCGGTTTCGGTTGCCGGGTTCAAGCACCGGAGTAAAATCTGTGCAAGGTCAACCGTTGAAGGTGAACGCCGTGAAAAAGTGGCTGTGGAACAAGATCCTTGTGTCTGTTGGCTGTTTGCTGGTAGTGGCGGGCGTCACGCCAGGGGCCTATCTTCTGGTTCGGCTGGGGAACTCGCACGATCAGAAGCCGCTCTCGGTCCCGGTCTCGCTCAAGCAGGGCGTGTTTACTTCGCCCTACTTTACGGCAGGTTCGGGCAGCGACTACCTGGTTGATTTGAATTGGGATATGATCCCGGCCCGCCAAACCCTGGTGGACCTGGACTGGAAGATCGTTGCCGATAATGGTTCGGTGGTCGAGCAAGGAACCTTCAACAGCGCCTTGCGCGGCGCCAACACCATCAGGCTCGGGAGCTACAAGCCGATTTCTGGACAGCGCGAGCAGATCGCTCTGGATGTGCATCAGGATGTTGATCAGGGCGGCGCACATGCGAAGTTGGAGATAGGCCCGCAAGACACTTCCTGGGAATTATCCGACGAAATACCCTTCGCGGTCGGTTGGGCGGCCTTTGTCGCTGGCCCCGGCGTCATCCTCCTGATTATTTGGTTGATCCTGCAAGCAGTGCGGCGGAAGACCTCCGCTGTCAGGCCCTAAGCGAGAAGCTCTCCAACCGGTATCCCAATCAACGCTCAGTGCGCCGATTGCTTCCCCGCCGTATCCGGCAGCGGAGGCGGCGGGGGCAACTCAAACACCTGGATCGTGCCCGCATTCAGCACCGCCACCCGCCGCCCCGAGGGCGAAATTGCCACGTTGCCGCCCGCATCGAAAATCGGGCTTGCCGGTGCCTCAAATACCTCCTCGCCGGTAGCTGCATCGAAAACCCGCACCAGTTGTCCCTTGATTTCGTCGCTGCCGAGCGGCGCGTAGGCGCTCACGGGGTGGGTCACAGCCAGCGTCTCCTGGGTAACCCGCAGGCCGTTCGGCGAGTGAGCCAGCAGCGGCCAGATTGCCGTCTCTGGATTCAAATTGTCCCAAAGAATTTTGCCATCGGTGGTCAGGCCAACCAGTTTGTGGCTTCCCGATCCAGTGCAGGCTGTCACCAGCACCTCCCGCTCCGAGATGAACTCGTTTGTGGGCGCACAGGTCGAATTCACGCTGCCCAGAATCCTGCTGCCCCCGGTAAAAAAATGCAGATTCAGGACCCACTCCTCGCCCCTCCCGCGCAGGCTCTCCAGATAACCCTCGGCGTTAATGGGCAGGTGGACCGTGGCGCGAACGCGGCTCACCAGCATCACCTGGCCGGAACTAAGTCGCAGAATCCGCACCACCCGATCCGGCGGCTCCGGATTGTCGTCGCTGCTCGAATCGCCGCCTGCGTTGCCGTCAGGGTTACTCGAAGAGCTCTGGCTGTCCTGAGTCAATGTGGCAGAGGCCGTTGCGGGCGTGCCAACCTGGCCCGGTTTGCCGGGGTCCGAAACCGGTTCAAACGAGTTCGAAACCAGATACTGCTGGCTGGGGTCGAGTTCCAGCCAGAGGAGCGGACCGGGGAACTGCAGTTGCGGCTTCAGAAGCAGGTGAACATCCCCTTCCTGCACGTTGTTCCTGTCGCGGAGCAGAAAGTGGCCGTCCTTGAGCATCCACAGGTAGCGCGTCCGATCGTGAACCGTCCACAGGCCCTCGGCCTCGACGTTGCCATCCGGAAGCGTCAGAACAACGGCTCGGATCTGCCGCTCCTCGCTGTCTGCCGTTTCCCCCGGCTTCAGCTCGCGGCGAATGAGCCCCGGAACGCGAAAACTGAACAGCAGACGGTCTTCACCGATAAAGTCCAGGGAGACCAGGCTGTTCCTTTGGCCAAGGTAAAGAGCGCCCGGAGCGGAAAAGCCGAGAGGCTCCGCCGGAATCGTCCACGATGGCGGCTCCGAGGGCTTGTCGGGGTAGCCAGACGTCAGCACACGTTCCTTTACCGGATGCGAGCGGTCACTGGCGAACCCAGGGCTAGCCTGCGCCGGTGCCAACTGGATGGCCGCAAGCAACAAGCCAGCCGTAACCAGCCAACCTCCGGCACTCATCCCCAGGTTCATCCTCGTTGCCTGTTCAACCGCCGCCCATTTCATCATCGATATGTATTCTCGCCGATGAGACGTGTTTTGGGCAGTGATACCCAAATCCCATCCGTGTGCGACAGTAAAGAAAGGATGGCGCAAGATACGATCATCGGCGCGCGGCTGCGGTTTCTGGGGTATGGCGCTTGTGCGCTGGCCGGATGTCTGTGGGGCACCGGCTTCTACTTCGGCAGGCTGGCGCTGAACGAAATGAGCGTGGAGTCGATGGTGCTCTACCGCTTTGCGTTTGCCTCGCTCGGCATGTTGCCGGTAATGCTGTTCCACGCCCGCAGTCAGGGGCTCAGAGGGCTGAGGCTGACCGGCGCTGAGGTGCGCGTGCTTCTCGTTGCCTCTTTCTTCGGAGTGCCCATCCAGTTCCTTCTCCAGTTTCACGGGCTGCTGCGAACCACAGTAAGCCACGCCTCCCTTATGGTGGGCGCAATGCCGGTGATGCTGGCCGTGGGCGCCGCCCTGTTTGCCGGCGAAAGGCTCGACTGGCTCGGCTGGGTTGCGCTTTGCGGTTCCACGGTGGGCGCCGCTCTCGTCACCCTCGGCGGCAGCCGAACCGTGACCGGCCATGAAGTCCCCACGCTGCTGGGCGACATGATGGTCATCGTCTCCCTGTTCATCGCCCTGGCCTGGATCCTTCTCAGCAAGAAGTTGATGGAGACCCACAGCCCACCGGTTGTCACCGCCTACACCATCCTTTCCGGGGCCTCCATGCTGGCCCTCTGGGTCCTCGGGCCCTGGCTGCTGTCCCCGCTTACTCATCAGAATGTGCAGCCGCCGCCCTTTGCACATGTCAGCGCCACCGCCTGGATTGCCCTCGCCATCAGCGGCCTGCTCTGCACCGCAACCACCACGCTGCTTTGGAACTGGGGCATTCATCACGTCCCGGCATCGCGCGCCGGCGTCTTCCTCAACATTGAACCGGCTATGGGCTCATTCCTGGGAGTCGAATTGCTGGGCGAACACCTCGGCCCCTTTGCCTGGGTCGGCGGCGCGCTCATCCTCGCCGCGGCTATCGCGCTCACCACCCACGGGCACGAGCCCGAACCCGCCGTCATTCTTGAATAGCCGCATCCTTTGCAACGTCATCGCAAGCGCCGCCAACCAAACCTAAGTCACCTGAGATTCCAGATTATTGATAACGCCCGGCCTCCCTCTGTCGATGAATTGATTGGTCATTAGTGGAGGCTCATGTGTCGCTTTTAACCTGGAACCACGCTTGCTCGGTAAACGTTCGCGCCATGGACGACCAGCACGCCATCCTCATGGATACCATCAACGAACTCCGCCTGGTGCTGGTTCACGGCGGTGGCCGCGAACAGGTCAGCGAACATCTGGATCGGCTGATCGAGTTCACGCGCATGCACTTCTCCAGCGAAGAACAATTGATGAAGCAGGCGGCCTTTCCCGGCTTGGCTGAGCATCGGACCCAACATCACCGGATATTGGCTGAACTGATCTACGCGGCTCAATGCCTGCAACGCGGCACCGAACTGCAAACACGGGCAATGCTATGCAAGCTGCGCGAAGGGTATATCGAACACATCGAGAACCTTGACAGCGAGTATGGTCCCTGGCTGAATGATGGATCCATCTGCTAGGCCGTATCGCAGCGAAAACTCTCTCCGCTCGCCCTGCCGGAATTTGCGCTCAACTTCTCGCCCGCTCTTCCGATATCTCCATTACCGGCACAAGCCGTAAGGGGGATACGCATGGCGCTCTTAAGCTGGAGCAGCAAATACTCAGTCGGGGTCGAATCCATGGACGGCCAGCACACCGTGCTGTTCGGCTTCTTGAATGACCTTCACGAAGCGATGATGAAAGGCAACGCACAGAAAACTACCGGCGAACTGCTGCGCAAGCTCCTGGATTACACGCGTGAGCACTTTACGGCAGAAGAAGCAATAATGGCCTCGGCCAGGTACCCAGAACTGGCCCAGCACAGGACCATGCATCGCGAACTTATCAACAAAGTGGACGAGTTCTCTGCCCGCTACCAGCGAGGCGAAACCGCCCTGAACGTGCAACTGCTGAACTTTCTTCGCGACTGGCTCACCAACCACATTCAGCACGAAGACAAAAAGTATGGCCCCTGGGTCAACGGGCGCGACATGCACAAATCTGAACACACCCCAGTTCTCCGTTGATGCGCGAGGGCGCCATCTTCAAAGGACAATGCATGTTCTTGCCCCAACCAGTCTGCCCTCCATCTTGGCAGCCAGGTAAAAAAAGTTCGGGAAGGAGATCCGCGATGCCTCAATCAGACTTGCGCAGCACAGCCCCAATTAGGATCGCGGTCTTTGACATGGAGCACGAAGAGATCGTCAGGGCTATCAACGCACTTCAGGAAGCAGTAGAAGCCGGCAAGGACCGCAGTGAGACTGCGCCGCTCCTGTCCAAACTTGCTGCTCTCACAATTACGCACTTCCAATCGGAAGAGGCCATGATGGCAGCCTCAAAGTATCCGGGGCTCATGCTGCATGCCCTCAAACATCAACGCTTGCTTGATCAGCTAGCTGCGTTTCAGTCCCGTCATGGCCGCGACAGCTCCCCAATGAACCAGCATTCGCTCAAATTCCTTCGCGATTGGGTCACGACTCATATCCAGAACGACGATTTGAACTTCGGGCTCTGGCAAAACGAGCACGGCAAACGCTGACTTCAGCCTTGAAGACTCTCGAACGATAACTGGGTCGAGGACCAGGCGGGTCCGGCCGGTTTCGGTTCTGAAGCCAGTTCGTAGACCAGCCGTTCAAGCACCAACCGCTTGTCAGGCGGTGACGAGCGCAGTTCCAGATCCGCACGGGCTACAAGCTTCAGTGCGCGCGTCAGTTCGCGGCGGCTCTTGTAGCGCCGTGCCTGGCGAATCAAATCGTCTGCGGCAAACGGCGGCATCCGGAACCCCTGCCACAGTGCCTGCCAGATCGCCCGCGAATCGCGCACATTCTTCTCCAGGATCACCAGCATCTGCCTGAAGGTGCGCGCCAGCATGTAGAGATGCCCAATCGCCGCGTCTTCCCCCGCATCGGAGCTATTCAGCAATCCCTGCAGCAACGCCAGCGCACGCGCGCGATCGTGAAGGCTGATGGCGTCGGTCAATTCGTAGAGCGAACGCTGCTTGGCGCCGAGCACCATCGTCTCCACATCGCCCAGTGTGATGCGGCCGCGGCCCAATGCATAGAGCAGCAGCTTTTCCAGCTCAGAAGAGACAAGCATCATATCGGCGCCCAGTGCGTCCACCAGCTCACGCGCTGCATCGGCATCCACCCGGACGTCCGACTCCTGCGCCGTCGACACAATCCAGCGCATCGCATCTTCTTCGTTCACGCGTGCCAGTTCCACCATGCCGCAGTGTTCACCCAGCGTTTCAGTGAGACGCTCGAAGCGATTCTTGTCGTCCATCTCCATGCGCCGCGCGTCAGAGGGGATCCGTATGAAGTCGGCGATGAAAAGCAGTAGCGCCTGCGGGTTCGGAGAGCGGAAATAACGGTCCAGCGCCGCGAACTCATCTTTCTTGGCGCCCCGCGTATAAAGCTGCCGCACGTTGCGTACAAAGATCACCTGAAACGGTGCCATCAGCGACGGCGTTTGCGCACGATCGAGCACTTCAAAGATTGATGTTGTGGCAAGGTCAAGATCCGACAGGCAGAAATCGCGCAGGTCGGGCTGAACGAAAGCCTTCAGGACGGCGGCGCGGCAGCGATCTGAAAGAAAGACTTCGTCGCCTGCCAGCACGTAACCTGGCCGCAACGGGCCGTTGTTCGTCGCGGCAGCCTCAATCTCGGAGACAAAGCGCCCAACGGCTGCGAATCCCGCGCCCCATCGCCCGGCGGTCAAAGCGCCGATCCTCGTTTTTCGCGGCCTGAATTCGCACGGCCTGAGATTGCCTGCATCATGCGGTTCCAGAATATCCTGCGCGGCGCGACGAAGCCAGGGCGGAAAACCGGGGAGTTGCCACAACCTGCAATGCTCTTCGTCAAGATTCGTCGGTTCTTCGCTCTAAACGAGAACTTAAAGACCTTCAAGCACATCGGCGACGAGCTGCCGCGCGAATGCCCGCGAAAGCCGTTCCACGGCCGCCGGGTCCTCTTGGATAAAGGTCGTCAGGTCCGTAGTCGATTGGTATTGCTCGCGGAAAACGTAGTTGTTGTTCTGGTAGAGGATCTTTCCATCGCGCCCGTTCAACGTAACGGAAGCCTGAATGGTAATCAGGAAGCTGGAAGACTGCTGCGTCGAGGAGTTGTAGGTCAGCGGCGCAACCGCCTCTTTCAAAATCGTGCCGTGTAACACCGCATCGGCGTCGGGCGACTCAACCGGTGTCACGCGGAAACGGGTCCGCGTAGCAAACTCGCGAATCACCGCGTTGGTCATCACAGCTTCCGTGTGATACGCCTCTGTGCGCGTTGTAAACACAGGCACGGAGAGCGTCTTCAGGTCAGGCGGCAAATGAGTGGCGGCGCCCAGCGTGTGATATCCGCATCCTTGGAGAGCGAACAAGCCGGCGGCAACCAGCACAAAGACAAACAGGCGCATGACTCATCTTAACGCGCGCCCGCAAGCCGAACGCTGCTCAAACCCAGGCCGTGGCCAGCATGCCGATACGCACCGGAGAAAGCTTGAGCCCGTCGGCGCGGTCTTTGAAGTAGAGTTCGTTCATCCGCTCGGTATCTGTCTGCTCCACGCGGCTGAATCCGGCGGCGCGCAGTTCCCTTTCCAGCTCATCAGGAGCGAAAAAAAGTTGGAACGGCTCTCCTGCGGCCTCCACGCGCCTTGCCAGTGTGTCGAAGACAAGCCGGCGCTTCGGGCTGAGCGTCTCGGGCGGGAAAGCGTAATCGAAGCTCACTGCCGTGCTTGCTGGCAGCCGGCCAATCGTGGCGAGTGTCGCGCGAAAGGCCTCAAGCGTGAGGTAAGGGACGACCCCCAGCCAGCCGAAAAACGCCGGCGCGCTCAAATCGAATCCCGCCTCGGCCAGTCCCTCGGCCAGCGTCTTGTGTTCAAAGTCCAACGGGACAAAGGTCAGATTCGTGGGGATGGGAATGGCGGCCTCCGCCAGCAACTCCCGCTTCCACTGCTGCGTCGCGGGAAAATCCACTTCAAAGACCTGCAGTTGAGGAAACGGATTCCGGTAAGCAAACGTGTCCAGGCCGGCCCCCAGAATCACGTACTGTCTGGCCCGCTCGGCGACCGCAGCAGCCAGGCGATCTTCGGCATAACGGCTGCGCGCAGCCATAAACAGCCGAAAGTCGCGCGCCACTTTGTGCATGGCGCGCTCCATATCGCGGTCAAACCCAGGGCCGAGCAGGCGCACAGCAATCGGGTCGTCCAGAACCAGGGGGCGGTCGACAACCTGATGCGCAGCCCTGCGAATCGCGACCCGAAGAGCTGTCCTGCTGGCGCGCCCTGTCTCCATGATTGGAGTTTAAATGCCGGGGAATTCGCCGGTGCCAGAGCCACACCGCGTACCATGTTCTCCATGACTTGGATTGGATGGGCACTTCTTTCCGCTGCGTTTGCCGCCGCCACGGCCCTGCTGGCCAAGGTGGGTGTGGAACACGTGGACTCAAACCTGGCCATGGCGCTGCGCACCAGCGTCGTGCTGGTCTTTGCCTGGGGCATCGCGCTGGCGCTCGGCAAGCACGGCGAAATCCGCGCCCTCGACCGGCGCACTCTGCTTTTTCTCGCGCTCTCTGGTCTCGCCACGGGACTCTCGTGGATCTGCTACTTCCGCGCCCTGCAATTGGGCCCGGCATCCCGCGTTGCGCCGCTCGACAAACTCAGCGTGCCGCTGGTTATGGTCTTCGCCTGGCTCCTACTGGGAGAAAAGCTCAATGCGCCGGCCGTAGTAGGCGGCCTGCTCATCACCGCCGGCGCCATCGTAATGGTGCTGGCCTGAGCGATCCCCCCGAGATGCCCCTCCATCCACGCGCCGCGCCGCCCATTCACTCCCTTGAAACGAATTTCCATTCAGGTTTGCAGATAATTACCAGCGTTTGGCGCACAATAATTCCATAGCAGTCACATCAGGCCTGCCAAAACTGTCCACTGTTCCCTGTTCACTGGCTTACTAACTCCTTTCCTGAGAGGATTTTGCCGATAACTCCAATGTTGAGATGATTTTAGAGCGGCACCGAGGACCTAAGCTCAATCAAAAGAGGAATTTAGCCTAAACAGGGGGGGGTAGGGGGGTGACCCCCTCCTCACTGCTCCGTGCAACCGGTTTCGGACTCCCTATACTGGAAGGAAAGCTGTCAATCCGCAACCGGAAGACAACATGGCATCGCAGACCCAGCCCCCGTCCCCCACCCGCCGCATCGTCCTCACCGGCTTCATGGGCTCGGGCAAAACCACCGTCGGCCCGCTCGTCGCCGCGCGCCTCGGCTGGCGCTTCATCGACGTCGACGACGTCATCGAAGCCGAGGCCGGCATGCCCATTGCCGAGATCTTTGCCCGCAACGGTGAGCCCGCATTCCGCCAACAGGAACACATCACCATCGCCCGCCTCGCAGGTTGCGACAGCCTTGTTCTTGCCCTTGGCGGCGGCGCCATCGAGACAGCAGCTACCCAGGACTTGCTGCTAACCATCCCCGGCACCCTCCTCGTTCATCTCGAGGTTGAACTGGCGACGTCACTCGCCCGTTGCGGCGGCACAGAGCACACCCGCCCCATCCTGGCCGACCAGGCCAATCTCGCCAGCCGCTATGATCGCCGCCTTCCGCTTT
>Ga0302320_10016102_pt1 | contig 15306 bp, 13 predicted proteins | sample Bog_T0_3_FD_202130 | JGI IMG/M metagenome (GOLD analysis project Ga0302320, IMG submission 202130) | Peat permafrost microbial communities from Stordalen Mire near Abisko, Sweden - Bog_T0_3 | ecosystem: Environmental > Terrestrial > Soil > Wetlands > Peat | place: Sweden: Abisko, Stordalen Mire... | reverse complement strand
CGCCGTCGTATTTGACCGAGATGGAGGACTTGCCGTCCGTCGTGATGTTGTATCCAACCTCGGCCTCCCACCAGACCGCGCTGAGGCCTCTGCTCTCTTCCCAGAACGAATTCAGCGTGAGGTTTGTGTAGAAGCGATCGAGAAGCGAGACGGGCACAGGAGAAACCCAATCTGGTTCGGTGGCCGCCCTTCCGGGGAACAGAAGGAAGTGCGCCACCACCGTGGTACCCACCCAATCGTACTCGCCTCGCGACAGACCCGTCGCGCCGACGTTGGTCACGTTCTTCACGTCGACCGCAGCCTGAAACTGCCAATACCAGTCCACGTACGGATTTGGGACGCCGATGTAGCCGCCCAGATGCAGGTCTGGCGCGATCGGCTCCCAAGATGCCTGGAATCCCTGGACGTCGGCTACCCCGCGGAAATCGGTCTGATAGTAGGGCGTCGCGATAAGGTATTGATGGTCGAAGATCGGACCTCCGAAAATCGAAACCTGGAAATCGACGCCTGCCTGCAGAGCGCTGGTGTCGGTCTTCTTGAATGGAAAAGTCTCCGTGCCCTGCGCGTCTACGAAGGGTGCGACGACGAAGCCGTAGTGCGGCTTGGTAAAATCGATTGGAGTGTATGGATCGCCGACCTTTCCGTTGACGCAGGGAGTGAGCGGATCCTGGTAGTAAAGGATTGTCTGCACGCGGCCGTTTATCGAAGCTGTTGTCGTACCGGCGATACCGTTGTTCGTGATGCTGACCGAAGCGCCTTTTGCGCTGGACAGTGGCACTGCCTCGCCGCGAAGCTGGAATGTGTCCAACCGGTCGCGACGAATAAGGAGAGCATCCACTCCCGTGGCGCAGGATCCCAGTGGCAACTGCGGCGCTGCCGAGGAGGCCGTCGCCACCGGCGGCTTGGCACCGGTCGCGGGCGTGGGGTTGAGGCCCAAGGCCTTCAATATCGCCGAGCGCTTGCGGCCTCTGTAGTAGAGTATTTCGTTCTGGCGGTTCGCCCGTAACTGGTCGAGCGCCTTCTTGTCCCGCTGGTCCAGCAACGCTTCGACCTGCTTGGTGTCCTCAACGGGATCCGAGTCCGATGGAGGAAGTTTGGTCGCGGCGCGGACCGCGCCGGATGGATCAATCGCGACGAAGACCGCCACGACGGCCAGCCAGGGCACGAAACGTTTTCTTACGGCCATGGACGCCTCCTAAGCGCCGGTGACTCGCCAACCCGCATGCTGATAGGACATGACGAGGCAATTGATCAGGTCGCCCATCGTCTTCACGTCCTGGATTCCGATCGCCACCTTCGGCGCCGAGACCCACGGAATTACCACGCCGTGGAAGAGTTGGCTGTTCCAGGCAGGAATGTAGGTTTGCGAGGCTCGGTTGATGTTGACGTACAGGTCCTGGAGGCTGAGATTGTGCAGCAGCGCCGTGATTGCGGTGCTGGGAGGAATGGTGTGCGGGCCATGCGGATCGTGGCTTTTGTCGAAGTACCACTCCAGACGGTGGTAGATCTCGTCCCGGCTGATCGTCTGCGGCAGCGTTCCCGAAAACACGGCCGGCGCTGCGCCCTTCTTCTTTCTCGGTCTGTTGGCCACGATCCCCTCCCCCTGAGAAACGTAGGCATTGTGGACCTCGATAGCCTGGGTGCGAGCTAGGGCCTCTCCTAGTTGACCTGGAGCGCCGTACCGTGTTTGACGGCCGCCGCGATATCGGTCTCGCGGAGCCGGACAGTGGCCGGTGCCATCGGCGGCGGCAGCGAGTTGGAGTCTATTTCGGCCGAATTCCCCATATGGAGAAGGCGGTAGGCTGCTCGGCGTTTCGATCTTCGGATTTGATGTCGAAGGTCCTTCACTGTAGAAAACAGAGCGCGTTACTTGGAATGTCTCATCTGACAAAATCATTACCAGCCACCACGCCTCCTTCGAGACCGGAAAGCTCTTGGTCGATGATTAAATGCGGCGGCAAACTAAATCTATTCCACCACCCACGTTTGACGGTATTCAAGCCGGCCAATGCCCGCGATTAACATTGACGGGATCTTGCTCCCCTTTATCGGCCCTAACGGTCCCGGAGGAGAGAAGCACTGGATGACCTCCCGCCTTAGGTCGCTGAACCCGCTGCTGCGGCCAACAACTACATTCTCGAGCGCGAAAGTGGTCCTTGCTTACGAACAGGAGCCAGCGGCGAAAGGCCGTCGGGCTCTCGGCGACCAGCCCCCTTGAGAGGGGCAGATGTCGGCACAGAGCTGACGTCCCCTCGCGGATGGCTGAGCTTCGGACTGAACACACTTTTAGATTGTAGCTCGACCCATCATCCTTCATACTCGGCATTTCGTACTCCAGTAAACGGTCCCAAATCAGTCATTTCCGACATACCGATTTCATAGCGAGTGATCATGTGCCGCCAGCTTTTGCTTCGATTGACCGCTGTTGTGGCGGCTTCCTTGCTATTGAACGTTTCAACTTTCGCTGAAACGGAACCAGCGCGTCCTGCACTTCCCACGATTCTCATTCCAGGTATTCTTGGGAGCAAACTTTGCTCGTCGACCCAAGAAGTGGTCTGGGGAACCTCGCGATCCCTGTCAAATCTTGCGAGGCTCGAGCTTTCCAAGTCGGGCGCGGAAGTGATGCACCCGTGTGGTTTGGTCGAAGACATTCAGGTATTTGGCCCGTTTTACTCGATCAAAGCCTATACGGGACTCAGGGAAGCCCTAATCACCGATTTCGGTTTCAAACTGAAAACTGACGTCAAATCCACACCTGATACAAAAAGCACTCTAAGGATTAAACCAGATCTTTTCGTCTTCGACTACGATTGGCGCCTTAGCATTACAGAAAATGCCAAGAAGCTGGACAAGTTTGTGAATGACAACCTTGGTCCGTCCCAATCTTTCAATATTCTTGCCCACAGTATGGGTGGCCTGATATCCCGGATCTATATCGAGAATACGAAGCAGCATCTTCGGGTGCACAAGGTGATCTATCTGGGCACTCCCTTTTTGGGGGCAGTGAGCACCTTCGGTACGCTGTCGGAGGGCTGGGGTGGGATACAGAACTGGCTTGCCGGCGGAGCGGAAACGATACGCCGCGTAGCTCTGTCCTGGCCTGGCATGCTAGCTCTTCTGCCGAGGTACCGCGAATGCTGCTCCATCAAAGCCCAAAACGGTATTTACACGGGCGTCGACCCTTTTAATGCCGAGATGTGGAAGGTCCAACACTGGCTGCCGACATCGATGCAGACGGGCGCCAGCTTCAACAACTTCAAGACGAATCTCGATCTGGCCGCCAGCTTGACACCGATCCTAAGTGCGCCCGCTGCGGGCGTAATCGAGGTGAAATTTGCAGGCGATGCAAGGGATACCCAATGGGTCTTCACGGCGTTGTCGTCGCCCGACGGCAGTTCGACACCTGGAAGCGCAAATTGGTACTTCACGAAGGCGCCTGGAGACGGGACCGTGCGCGACCTGAGTGCCGCGAGAGATCCACAATTGAGATCACTTGAGGGCGCGCTTCAATCGTTTGCCGAGCATGCAACTATCTTCGACGACAAATGGGTCAGAGCGGAGCTCAAGCGAGAATTGACTGTCCAACCGGCCGATACGCGGCCGGCAATATCGGGCAGTGGCCATCCGGAAATCCAAGCAATGGTGGACGGAGAGAAACGCACCTGGGAATTGGGTTCTACTGATATCGCCGTCGCCTCGCCCTATGTGGAGCTGGGAGCGGAGCTACAGGCATCCATCCTCGTCTCGCTCAGTTCCGCGCCCGGACTGAAATCGAACGCATACGTCCCGGTCGTTCAAATACGACAGGGGAATGCGATCCGACCGCTTTCCATGAGCGACTTGTCGCAGCAAGGGGATATCGACAACCGAAAACTGAAATATGTCGCGGCGGGTTCGACGGTTGATTTTTCGGAGGGGCCTGCTGAAATCATCGTTTCGTTCCCCAATGCCTCTCCGGCGACCAGCGCGTCCGAATTCGTTGTACTTATGCGCAAGTGAGTTCGAGAAAGCCGGATGTTTAAGAAAACCGATGTCAGCTCCCTCATCAAGTTCATTGTCCTGACTGGCGCAGTCTCTAGTCTTGCGACTAGTGCGCCTTCGGCGACGATCGACGCCGACAGCCTTCGCATCTTCGACGACGCGAGGAGCGAAGTCGTCAGGCTAATCGTCGGGGGAACCGCTCGCGACTCGGTTGCATTCAAGCCGCCATTATACGGAACGGGGTTCTTCGTCGAGATTCCGGGTGGGGAACTTCGAATATTCACAGCCGCTCACGTAGTTAGACTCGATGAGGACTGGGCGCCTTTGGGCGCAAAGCGAGTGAACCGAGACGTGACGCATATTGCAGACACGGATTCCGGGAATCTGCGCTTCGAGCCCGTGACCGCAGTGACATACCAGGCCGGAATTGACGTCGCACAGGTTGGTCTCGGTAGAAGGACGCGAAAGGCTGCCCGACTGAAGGCGGCCGTATTCACGACTACCGAACCCTACTTTGTGGTCAGTTGGGGACGCAATGCGGACGGCGGGGAGTTTCCGGATCAACCTTATATCCGTCGCGTAAAGTTCCTTGGACCAGATAGCGTGAATGCAGAACTGGGCCAGTTTCAGGTCGATGATCCGTCGGTGGGATTCATCGAGACGGAGAGCGGGTCGCCCGTGATGGACAAGGGGGGCGATGTCGTAGGGATGATCGTAAGGCGAGTCCGGCCGCCCAATACCACGGATTCCGGGCGGTCTCAGATCGGACTGGCCGTACCGACCTCCGCGATAAACTTATGGCTCTCGAGCGCGGTTGCGGTGTCGGCGCTCGAACCGGCCATTTTGAAGCTGCAGACGCTGCGGATCAGTGCCGAGTTGGCACCGGCCCTCTCGAATATGGAAGGGCTCTGCGTATTCTTGGGAAAACGCTCGGCGAAGTTCCAGGACGCCGATACTCAGCCCCGGGCGCCGGACGCTCCATTTGGCGTAAAATTCCTGAAAGCGGTTGACGAGAACCCAACCAATCCTGCCCTGCTGACGGAACCAATATCGGTGTCGACAAAAGCGGGAGCGGTCAACGTGCGAACGCGCTGCCCCGATATCGTCCAAAAGCCGAACACGACAGACAGGAAAAGCCGGATCGCCTTTTACGGCGCTCCGTATGCTCAGCTTACTCCAGACTTCGCTGTTCGCTTGAAGGAGGTCCGCAAGTTGGACTATCTGGAAGACTATTTTTATTGGGGCGTGATCGAAGCCGTCACCAGAAAGTGATTTCTGTTCAGTTCCCGGTGGTCCAGCCGACGCAAGCACTGAAACGGTCATGCATGCTGCAAGTTGGCAGCTGAAGAATGATCCATGAATCTGTTTATGAACCGTGCGGAAAATCGTGACGCTGAGTGCACGCCGCTGGACTTGGGCGGCAATAGCTCGAATACGGTTTCGACCATGTGAACCTTGATCAAGAGGCGCCGGCATAGGCCGTGCTGTGCGTACTCCCTCGCCTGATCGTTCGTCCAGGCGCGGTCGGCGTAGGCGCCCTTCAGCTTGCGCAGGGCCGGCGCGAGCTCCGCGCGCCCCTTCGTTAAATCGTTGAGGGCTTCCTGGTTATGCAGCGCTCGCGCAGAATCTGGAACATGTGCGGAACTGAATGCGTCATCGGGCCGGGTTGACGACCAGACGGAAGGCGCCGCCCTAGTGCCCGACGTCTTGGATCTCACCGCGTGCTCCCGCGAACTTTACTCGGAAGGAAATCTGCTGGCTCAGGTGATCGTCGACGTCGGTCCGGCCGGCCGGCTGCGCGGGACGACCAGAAGAACGAGCCCGAAGGCCGTGATGGCCAGACCGAGGAGCGGCACGATGTAGAAGAACAACGGCGTCCAAGACCGTGGAAACAATTGGACGCCGGACTTGCACGGCTCCTGTCCGGAGTCCGCCTTGCGCAGGCGCATCTGCTTGTCCAGCTTCGGAACCGGTACCCAGAGAAGAGTGGTCTGATCGCCCCTGTAGAAGTTCGAGGTATCCTGCTCGCAGATGTCGCCGGTCTCCGCCTCGAGACAGCATTTCACGATGCCGGCCGCCGGCGCCACGACAAGCACCAACAGGACGCAAACTTGGAATAGCTTGGCCTCCCATTTGTCGGTGTCCAGTCCGTCTAGCCAGACCACCGGCGTGCGCGCGGCCCAATGGCTGCCGGGTCGAAACGCGTGCAGCGTGAAGGGAAGCGATGCCAGGAAGAACAGTCCGCCGCCGACGATGACGCCGAAATACGCGATTCCGGGTGCGTTGTTCATCGGAACATCGGCCTTTTCGCCGAACAACCGTCCGACGAACTCCGTTCCGCCCTGAAGCGAGATCACCGTAGTGGCAAGAAACACCACCGAGGCGACCGCCAGCCAGCCCCACACCTTCGCAAGATGGCCCTGATTCATTTTCGGGATCCAGATATGCCGATCGTTCGCTGCGCCTGCGATCCCTTGCGGTGCGGCGTGCGAAGGATCGATACGGCGCACTTTGAAAACATTATCGGCCGCAAGCTTGGGTGAGAGCCTGCTGCAAAGCATCTCTGGCTTTGCCGTTCGCGTCGAACAGGTTCGCGAGCACCTTGCCCAGTTCGCCGGACGGCTTCACTCTGACGTCGGTTACCGTGCAATCCGATCCACGTGCTTCGGCCTCCACGGTGACGTTCTCGGACACGCTCGGCACGTTATGCTTGCCGAATACTTGGCCTACCACGCTCTGGTCGCTGCCGTGGCAGTGTAATTGCGTGTCTATCCTTATCTGGGAGATCGCCCCGGTCGACTGGTAGCAGACGCCGGCGAGCTTGTGGTCCTTCTTGTCGACTCCCAAGTCCTTCAGCACCGAGCAATCCAGATCTTCGATGACCGGCCGCAGCTTGGCCGTGATGAGGTTATCGACCAGATCGTCGCAAGCGGCGCCCGCCCTACCGCAAAGGCCGAACGCAAGGATCGCGGATAGCGCGGCACTGACCGGGCGGATCATCGGAGACTCCCGAAACGGAGTGCGTGAATGTTATACCGTAGCCGAAGATTGTGAAGGCCGTGTGGGTTTCTCGATCGCGAATTCGTGCTCCTGCCTCCGGCTGCGCGGAGATGGCCCAGCCGCTCAACGTCCGGATCGCAGATCGCCGCTCTGTGGTCGCCGGCACCGGGCCCGCTCCCGTCGCGAAGCGGATCCTTCCCCGACCCATTGTTCCGGCGTTCGGAACAAGGCAATCTTGCTCGCATGCTCAGGGCGCTTTTCGGCACGTTTATCGGTAAGATCGCGGCGGCAATCGTGCTGGCCGCCATGGTCGCGCTCGGCGTCGGCCCGGATTGGCTGGCCCAGGAGATCCTTGCGGTCCGGCCGGTCTGGTACATCCGCGTCCTCCTCATCGTTCTGGCCGCCGTCGGCGCGGCCTCGACGTACTGGCCTCAGATCTCGCGCCTGTTTCGAAGCCGCCCGGCGCCGGCGACGGGCCCGACGGCCGCTGCCGTTCGGGACGACGTGCCCGACGTTAGGGTGGCCCACGAACCGGGTGTGAGATCCATGTTCGAAGGCGGCGAGCGCGACACGCTGCTGCCGCTGCTCGCGGCCGGCAGGCTCCAGGCCTGGGGCCGGCTTGGGAACGGATTTCCGCCGTTGTCGGCGATACCCGCCGACCGATGGAACAGTCATTTTCTCGAATATCATCCGGCGCCGACCGGCGGGATCGACCAGACCTTCCTGAAGGCGAAAGCACGCCCGTACGAAAGCGATTTCTACGATGTCTATCTGAACAGGGAGCAGCTGCGCCGCATCTGGCACGACCGGTTGGAATTGATTCCGCTTCTCGAGGCTGCGCGCATCGTGTTCGATCGGACGAAGGATACCATGTCGGCGGGAATGGCGCGGGCGGAGGGCGGCAACGATGCCGCTCTGCGCTGGTACTGCTACATGCTCATTGGAGTGAAGGGCGATGGCGTCACCCGACTTGTGGAGTTGTCGGGTACGCGGCCTCCTTCGCGTGTCAGGGAGCCGATCCCTTTCGATCGGCCGCCCCCTCATCTGGAGATACGCCAGCTCGCCGCCGTGTTGGTCGATCTTCCGGACCGCCGCGTCGTCGCCGAAAACCTCATGGTGCCGGTTTCGAGCATCGACGTAGCGGTCTCGTTCATCTTGGGTCTCGACAACAGCGCGCGCGTTCCGCCGGGCGCGATCCCGAACGCCGGTTGATCACGCCGGGCCCGATCGTCAGGCCTCCGGGGATTGGCGCGCGGCAAAGGCGACCCTCAAGGCGGATTACGACGAAATGTAGCTTGGCGCCGGGCCGGCCCGGCGCCGGCGGTCTCTCGCTGGCGAAGGCGAGTCCTTGGATGGCGCCGCTTCAAGGATTCGTCCGTTTTCCCGTTTTTTACCAGACGAATCCTTGCTCAAGGATTCGTCTGCCTTTTTCGGCCGCTCACAGACGAATCCTTCAACTTTCGCTGATCCAAGGACTCGGCTGCCAACTCGGTGCTGCGATTGCTTGTCTGCGGCGCCCTCGCCGGCGGCCGCCGGCTGCACCGGCGAAAACGCGGATTTTTGCACGCCGGCTCCTATGCGAATGGAGGTTAGCCCGCCATCTCGTTGCTCACACCGGCGGACGGAAGCCGCCGATCCGGACCCTGCCCGGCTTGGCTATCTCCATGCTGCAGGATGCCGGTGCGATCTGAGGAATTGCGCCCGGCAGCCATCGTATATCCTCCGGCCAAGGAGAACGTCATGGTCTGGGGTAAAAAACCCGGCGCGCCGCCGCACATTCCGGCACCGAAAACACCGGAGCAATCCCCGGATCAGATCATTTCCGAGATGCTTTCGGCCTACCAGCAGCACTTCTATGAAAAGGCCAAGGGTCAACCAGATCTCTCGATCGAACAAGCCAAAGCTAAGGTTGACCGGGCCTACCAGATCGTTTCCCAGAGCCGCATCGGCTATTCGGTCTGCGCAGTTCTCGAACATGTTAAACACTGGCCGTCCTGGTCTACCCGTGACGACTTTCAAAAATGGGTCGGCTTCCCGGCCACGAATGTGAGCGGTAGCCGCGAAAAGATCGAGCGTAATCATGATAAAACGACCGTCAATTTCTCATATTCCGACACCCCCTATTCGCTCATTTTCATCAACCGGGGCATATCAACCTGGAACAACGACGACATGACCGCCTATGGGACGGCCGAATTGTTTTGCGCCGGCGAGCTGGTGGTTGGGCTCGACATCGGAACGGACATTTCCAAGGACTATGACCGCTGGCGCTTTCACGGCGTCAACGCCTTCGCCCCCGGCGAATGGATGAAACATGTCATCGAAATGGCGGCGCTGATCGACGCCCACAACGAGCGAACCATGAACCGGTTTTCAGAGGATGACGCGCTCCAACGCGCTTCCAAGATCAAACTGTAGGCTAGAACGGCCGCTACGACGGCTGATTCTTTCACCTTCTATTCTACCCTTCTAGCCTCGCTTCTTTTCGCTCCGCTCCACCGTTCACCATTCCGCCCTTGGTCGCTCGGGCAGATCGAACATCGTTTAAAATTTTAGCGAAACCGGAAAATTCGCCTGCGGAGCGTCCCTGAATTGAAATTTCGCGGCCGTAAATGATTTTCCACGCATCGGCCGCCGACTTGGAGTTTCGCGACCAACCCATTGCGATGCGGGGACATGCAAGACCAGAGCGATTTTCACGTGGTCGAGAAGCTCGATCATGCGTCGCAGATTGAAGTCGATATAGCTGTAAAGCATGACGATCTTGCCGATGAGGACGACATCGTCCCTGTTCGGCGCGGGCCAATCGATGACCGGCTCCGAAGCGTTCCCGACGAGATCCATCAGGTATCGGTTACGTTCCGTCTCGATGGACGATGGTAGCGCCACGTGCCAAACGACGGGAAGCCCTACGTCGTTTTCCCCTAGCAAAGATTGCTGGCGCATCCGCGAGCGTCCCGCGCAAATTTCAAGGCGAATCGGCCGACGACAACGACCGGCGACCTCATGCTGCCCGTTCTTGAGATGCGGATCATGCGTTTCGCCCTCAGATCAGCAGGCCGAGTCGCCCTCATGCAAAACCCTTCGTTTTGCGCCGACGGATGCGCGCCCGCCGAAGGCCTGCCTTGAAGAAACGCTCGCTCATCGAAAGCGGCGTCATCGCGTAGCGCTCGAGGTAGTCCGTCGCGAATTCGTCCTTCAGGATAACCTGACTGGCGACGTGTCCCGCAAACGGCGGGCAGGTCTTCGTCCCGGGACCCACCAGTTCGAGCTTGCGATCGTCGCTGAACTCTAGCCACTCGCGCAAGATCTGATTGATGTGGGTGTCGCCGCACCCGTAGCCGATGCAAACCAGATGCGAGACCCTGTTCAGACAGGCGCGAAACTGATCCAGAATCGAATGCGGAAGCACCTGGGTCGAGCGCCGGTCGAACTTGTAGGCTCCGGACAGGATGGTCTTGCGAAGAAATTGCATCTCGCCCGTTTCGTCGGCATATGTGATTTCGTTGAGAGCTTTTATCTTTCCGTCCTGATAGCCGGGGACGACGTAGATCAGATTCTCGCTTGCAGCGCGGAGCGACTCCAACACTCCTTTGACGCCGTCGCCGGTGGGCGCCAGCTTGACGAGGTCGCGGCTGTCGTTCGCGGTGAACACGTCGAGCGAGCCGTGGATCTTGATGAGGTTGATGCCAGGCTCGTTCAAATTCTTGAAGTCGAAGCCAGACCTCTCGATCCGCTCGATCACAACCGTATTGATCGGTAGCTCGCCGATCTTGCTTCCGGTTGCGTCTCGGAGGGGAAGGTGACCAGTTCCGGAGAATCCGCAGTCGAGCCGCACTCCATAATGGGCGGCGAGGCACTCGACGATCGAGTCGTGGTTGAGCGAAAAGATCCAGAGCGGCTCGTTCTGGCGCGCCAGACCGGCGATCCCCTCGAGGTATCGCAACGACCGGGTTATGAACGCTTCGTTCCGAACATGGCGGTGCCAAAGAAGGTGATAGATCAACTCGACCAGCCACGAATAGAGCGTATTGTAGCTTTGCCGAAGATGGCCCATCGTAGCCGTGGACGGCCTGTTGAAGTGTACTTCCAGGTTGCCCAGGATGTTTTCGTAGTGCATCGCGCTGTCGAGCAACGACGCGACGAGCGCGTCGATGACTTCGTCCGGATTGCCGCTACCTTGGGCGCGCCAACCTCTGTTCAGCTCGCGCAGCTTGTCGGGCGTAAGCCACGCCCTGACTTCAGCGCTCAGATCCCAGACCAGCGGCATGCCAGACTCGAACGACGCGCCAGCGCCAAGGAATAGACCGGTGCCTGTCATGCGAGCGGTTCCGAAGTCGTCCCAATCGTTCGGGAATCTTCAGATGATTCCCCGGGACGACTTAGATAGTCGCTCCGCACGCCAACGCAAATCGGCCCGTCGTATATGCAAGCGCGACGCATCGATCGGCTGGGCCGGCCCGCGCGCCATGTGCTATAATGGCAAAATGCCACTAGATCACTTCGTCGCGCAAACCGTGTTGGGCGCGTGGTGCGACCCTAAAACCGGCAAGCTTCAGGCTTACCGCAAATCGACCGGCGGGCGTTTCACGCCGACGCCGAAAGTCGTTTGCGCACGGCACGACGACGACGAAAATCCTTATCTGGAAACACCGGACTTGTTGGGCCAATTCCGGAGCCTCTGGGAGCCGCACTGGACAGGCGCCGTCGAAGGATTCCGACGGGGCGTGCTGGACGCGAACAACAAATATGCGCTGTCGCTCGGCTGGGCGAGCATGATGACAACCACGCCGACCAGCTCGGACATCGGCGCGCAATTTCTGGAGCGTTTCCTTCGCGGCATGGCGCCACTGATCGCGCGGACGCCTCCTCCGCCGGGCGCGCTCGAAACGATGAAGATCGAGGTCGACCGGAAATTCGCGCAAGCACAATTCACGCGCGTCCTGCCGCTGCTTGCGCTCCGTCTGTATTCGCAGCCGTGGACTTTGCTCACGAACGCGACGGACGAACCATTTCTCACCAGCGACAACCCGTCGGCCATGTTCGGGCACGACGACATGGGGTCGCCACCAGCCTATTTGTTGCCGCTCGCGCCGGACCTGTGCGTCACTACCGTCATGAACCCGGTATTATCGCTGCCCAAGACCTTCGAACTTGCCGACATCATGGCGCATTCCATCGGCGCGGTCAGGCCTCAGGTCGCAACGCCGGAGCAAGTGCGGTTCGTCAATAGTCTTACAGTAAAGCACGCTGGCGACATCGTGCTGTCGTCCGAATCCAGCGACGACATTGGCGCCTTGGTCGAAACGCTGCGGCAATACGGCGTGAAGCTGGACTTCACTCCCGACACGCTCGAAGCGAACAAGGCCCTGGTCGGTGGAAAACTGGGAGTCGGCATTGTCAGGTAGGGCTCGGAACGGACGCGGCGCTTTTAGATGACCGGGTTTCGATCGATGTCGACACCGTTGCGCTTCGCCGTCTGGCTTCTCTCTACGCTGCCCGTCATGTTCGCAGTCGGTGCGTTGGGTTATTTGCCGCCTGCCAGCGGCATCAAGTTCGACCTGAACCTCGCGTTTCAGATGGCCGGCAATCTTGTTTTGGGATGGTTCTTCGGCCTTATCCGCGCTCAGAAAATTGCCACTTCCATCGTGACGATCATCTTCGCGCTTTTGATGCCGGCCATCCTTGTCGTTCTGGCGATAGCCTCGACATTGTTTTGCGGAATCGGCGCATGCGGTCACTATCGCCACTAACCGCTCTTGCGTCACGATCCGGCGTATCGTCTTAGCTCCCCGACGACGCCCCGCTTTACCTGCTCGCGACGGTCAGATCGGTAGGCCTAGCTGCGGCTGTTCCAGGTCCTCATCCTGCAGCAGCGACGACAGCGAGACGCCCAAGAGGCGCACCGGCTTGGGGACGGGTATCTCGTTTCGAAGCAGGGCGACCGACAACCGTTCGAGATCTTCGCGACTGGAGACCGCGACCGGGGCTGACCTGCTGCGGGTGATGATCTCGAAGTCGTTGAACTTGACCTTCAGCGTCACGGTGCGTCCCCGCGACCCCTTATCCTCGCAGTGGCGCCAGACCTTGTAGATCAGCGGCTGCAGTTCGGCGACCATCGGTTCGAACTCGGTCAGGTCGTCCGAAAACGTATTCTCGGCGCCGACCGATTTCCGGATCCGGTTGGCGCGGACTTCGCGGTGGTCGATCGCTCTCGATATCCAATAGTAATACGAACCGGCCTTGCCGAAGTTCGCCTGCATGAACTCCAGCGCCTGGTTGCGCATGTCGAGACCGGTGAACAAGCCCAGCGAATTCATCTTCGCGCTCGTCGCGGGACCGATGCCGTGGAATTTTCCGACGGGCAACGCCTCGACGAACGCCGGCCCCATCTCGGGCGTGATGACGTATTGCCCGTTCGGCTTGCGGTGGTCGGAGGCGAGTTTCGCCAGGAACTTGTTGTAAGAAATGCCGGCGGAGGCATTGAGCCCGGTCACATCCTTGATCTTGGCGCGAATAGCGAGCGCGACATCGCGTGCCAGCGGAATACCCTGCAGGTTCTCGGTCACGTCGAGATACGCCTCGTCGAGCGATAGCGGCTCGATGACAGGCGTGTGCTCTTCGAAGATCTCGCGAATCTGCTGCGAGACCGCCTTGTAGACCTCGAAGCGCGGTTTCACGAAGATCAGGTCGGGACACTGTCGCTTAGCGGTGATCGAAGGCATGGCAGACCGGACGCCGAACTTCCGGGCTTCGTAGCTGGCCGCTGCCACCACGCCGCGCTCCCGGGATCCACCGACGGCGACCGGCTTGCCGCGGAGATCCGGATTGTCGCGCTGCTCGACCGACGCGTAGAACGCATCCATGTCGACGTGGATGATCTTACGTTGACGAGCTTCATTCAAGTTCTTGTCCGGATCGGTCTCCATCGTAGAAGTCTACAACGGGCGCTTGAGAAGATGAGAGAGGGAATCCGGCATGAAGCCACGTTCATCCTCCTGAAGATCGGCGACGACGTCGGCGATCGCGATCCGTCTATTTTCCATCGCGAGCTTCGCTATGTGGCCAGCAAGCGCCGTTGAGCGCTTTACCAGCACGCGGTGACGGCCGAGGAACAGATAGGGCTTCCCATCAGGCGTGTTGAATTGGCGTTCGTAGACGGCTCCGGTCCATCTTCCCTGTACCTCGGCAATTATGTTCGCCGGCGGCGCATCGAAGCACATCCGACCGAAATCTGCGAACTGAATGCACAGCAAAGCGGACCCGGCCTGTTGGAACTCGACCGAGCTCTCCGGATCGGCATCGAAAAGCATGGAGCCCACGCGGTCGGCAGCCATGACGTAGGCTGGTTCGGATACGATCCCGGCGGCAAGCCATGCACGGACGACGGTGTGGGTCATCGTGGCGGCGTGCAAATCGCCGAGTTCCATGTAGATACCCCTTCCAAGGGCGACGTCCACGCGAGGTTGTTGCTGCATAACGAATATCGTGCCGGACAGCCGCCGGAGGCCGTGGAGATCGACGTACACGGGCGCGATATCTTCGATGCCCTTGTCCGCAATGACTGGGTAGAGTCGCGCGGACAACAGGTCCGGGAATCGCCTGGCGGCATCCATGAGTTCGGTACCCGTGAAAGTGTCATAGACGTTTCCACCGTGCATCGCGGCTTGTTCGCGCAACGAGGTTATGGTCGCGGTGTCATTCGAATGCGTCTCGTCGAGGAACGCTCGATACCCGGCGTGAACCAGATCGCTCACCGCATCCGCACAGTCCAAAGCGGCTTTGTTGGATTGAAGCCCCAGGCGATCCAGGCTGAATTCGATACCAGCCGGGCTTTGGCGGTTCGCGAAGTAGTTGCCTATTCGGAGGAAGTCGATGCAGATGTTTCTCGCGGCAATCGGAGCGTAAAAGCCGCAGACGCTCGTTCTCGGGTTTCGGTGCGAGCCAATTACGTTCATGAGAGAGCTTGTGGGGCTTGCCATGAACGTCGCCTTGTCGTTCTCCATGCGGTACGCAAGGCCAAGTGAGACCTCGATGCCGTTGGCTTCGTCGCGCCATTGAAACAGGCGAACATCGTGGTCGTCCATCACCCGGCTTCGCCCGCCCATGACGTCCCTGACTGCGATGTCGGGCAGGCGAGTCGGCACGTGAGTCTCGGCCCCGTCCAGCACGAATGTCACGGGGGTTTCCGAGCAAAGCAGGGTGTTGAGGCCCAGCGCATAGACATCGTCAATGACAACATCTGGACGGAGCTTGAGCTTGACCGTGGTGCCGCAGGGGCGCACGACCGGGCGAAAGACCGTGTACTCCTTCAACTCCTGCAGC
>Ga0302320_10016101_pt1 | contig 15306 bp, 9 predicted proteins | sample Bog_T0_3_FD_202130 | JGI IMG/M metagenome (GOLD analysis project Ga0302320, IMG submission 202130) | Peat permafrost microbial communities from Stordalen Mire near Abisko, Sweden - Bog_T0_3 | ecosystem: Environmental > Terrestrial > Soil > Wetlands > Peat | place: Sweden: Abisko, Stordalen Mire... | reverse complement strand
CGTTGAGCCGTGGCGTCCCGCCCGGCGGCCAAACCGTTCGATCAAGACCTGGTTCCCTTCGCCTCCCAAATTTCGTGAAGTTCATGGAGGGGGTGAGGGTGAAGCCGCACAAGTCGTCGAAAATCAGCATCCCCATTTTCGCGGTTCACAGGGACGGTCAATTAATTATTTGGCGCAATCTGAATTTGCCCATAAACTGGCACGGTATTGCAAACCGCCACTATTGACGAAACATAGTTTCATCCGGTTCCGTCTCTGGATGTATTTCCTAAGCCGGACGGAAACCAGTCATGCCAAACCGCCCCAAACTTCTCTGGTTGCTGCCACTTGCGATTGCAGGTCTGGTGGCCTTGCTAGGCTGGTGGGGCAATCACCGCCTCCGCGAAATAATCGAAGATGAGCTCGGCGAGGACTTGCAGTCCACCCTGAATGCCAACGTCAACGCCCTCGAAATCTGGACCACTAACCAGATGAAAATGGCCAATACCCTGGCCGAAGAGCCCACCGTCCGGATGCTGTCCGCCCGGCTCCTCAACCAATTGGATCAGCCCGATACTGACCCCGTCGCCAACCTCGATGATTTCGGTTCATTCCTCCGCCCGCGCCTGAACCGCATGGGCTATGAAATGGCCCAGCTCGTTGGCACCAACTTCGTCATCGCGGCCACCACCGTGCGCAGCCACAACGGAGTGGGATTGCCGGTGCCCGAAATCCATACCAATAAATTTGGCGAGCTGTTCGAAAAAGACCAACCCATTATCATCTCCCCGTTTAAACCGGAGATCTTCTCCCAACGCCGCCTGGCCCGGCTGATCAGCGAGGCCCGGGATTCCAACCTTTCTTTCCACACCAACCGCTTTCGCCGGACGGTCTCGCGCTTCTCCCGGATGGACAATGAATTGATGCAGGTCGCTGCCCCCGTTCATGGTCGCAACGGTGTCATCGGCGCGTTGACGTTGAACATCAATCCCACCAACGAGTTTTCCCGCATTCTGGATGTAGCGCACCGCGGCGACTCCGGGGAAACCTACGCCTTCGATGAATCCGGGCTGCTCATCTCGCCGAGCCGGCATGACGCCGATCTCCGGCGATTCGGTTTGTTGTCCACCAACAACGACAGCTCCGCCCTCAATGTCCGGCTGCACGATCCAGGTGGCGACCTGACCCAGGGTTACAAGCCGGCGGCAGACAATCTTGCCACCCTTCCCCTGGTCCACTTCATCGCCAACGCCGTGGCGGGCGAAAATGGGGTGAGCGTCGTTCCCATGCGCGATTATCGCGGCGTCCCCGTCGTCTGCGCCTGGCGGTGGCTGCCGAACTTGGGTTTCGGCGTCGCCACGGAGGAGGATGCCAGCGAAGCCTTCTGGCTGCTGAGCGTGTTGCAGTTCATCTTCGTGATTTTATTCCTCTTGCTGGTGCTTTGTTCGATCGTCCTGTTCGTTTTTTCTTACGTCAATGTCGCTTCCCTGCGCCGCTTGAAAGCCGCCGAACTCAAGTTGCAACAGCTCGGACAGTACACGCTCGAGGAGAAAATCGGCTCCGGCAGCATGGGCGTGGTGTATCGCGCACGCCACGCCTTGATGCGCCGGGACACGGCGGTAAAACTGCTCCTGCCGGAACTGGCTGATCCCCTGTCCATCGAACGCTTCATCCGGGAAGTGCGCCTGACCTGCCAGCTCGCCCATCCGAACACCATTCAGATCTACGACTACGGGCATACGCCCGACGGCATCTTTTACTATGCGATGGAATTTCTCACCGGGCTGAACCTGCACCAGCTCGTGGACGAGTTTGGGCCGCAGCCCGAGGGCCGGGCCATCAATATTCTCGTGCAGATCTGCAACTCGCTCGCCGAGGCTCATGCCGCCGGCTTGATTCACCGGGACATAAAACCTTCCAATGTTTTCCTGACTGATCGCGGAGGCATTCCGGATTATGTCAAGGTGCTTGATTTTGGATTGGTGCGCGAATTTCGCACGGAAAAAAACTACCAGCATGTGGACGACGAGATGGCGGGCACGCCGTGGTTCATGCCCCCGGAAGCGATCCAAAACCCGGCGGCCAGTGACCCGCGCAGCGACCTCTATTCCTTGGGGGGATTGGCTTATTATCTGGTGACCGGCAAATACATTTTCGAACACGAATCGGCCGACGCAGTGATGGAATCGCAGCTGAATTCCACCCCACCGCGGCCTTCCCAAACCACCAAAAACGCCATCAGTCCCCAGCTCGAATCGGTGATATTGCGGTGTCTGGAGAAAGACCCGGCCGCTCGCCCGCAATCCGCCATGGAATTGGCCGCTTTGCTCTCCGCCTGCCCCCGCGCCGCCGAAAGCACCCCGGAAATACGCAATGATTGGTGGACCGCGTACCACGCCCGTGTGGCCGCACAGCCCGCCCCTTCCGAAAATGGCGTGACCGACGATCACATGAACGAAGTTAGAATCAATTTGGAATCTCACATCAACCACCCGGTGGACGACGGGAATCCCCGCTGAACGAAGCGTTTGGCCACCGGGTGCGAGACACAATTTTTCTGGATGCCTGAAAACTCAAGGAATTCAAAGCCGCTCTATATACGATATGAATAAAGTGTCCGCCGCTCCGCTTACTGCCACGAGAAACCTCGAATGACCGGAGACCGTATGTCCTCTCCGCGGGGGGAGATTTCGCCGAAAAAGTTCGCGCATTGAACCCTTGAACCTGATCGATAAGGTCGCGGTAGAATATTCGAAATAAATTGCGATTTACCAACGCGGCACCCTCCTCTCAACGAGGAGACTATTGCTGCTTGGGAAAGCAGCGATAGGAATTCGGCGGAGCCGGAGGCCCGTGAGGGCCGAGCGAGCGGGCGCGAGCGAGTCCGCGGCAGGGGTGAGGAGTGAGGCTACGCTAGTCGTCGAATGAAAATGTCTGAGGTTCATGGGGAGGAAATCGGTAAGGGCGAGCAATTTTTGCGCCAACGGCGCCACACTCCAGGCCCGCCAGCACGAATCGATCGTGCCTGGGGCCACCGGAAATGCTGATCTGCGCTTGCCTCGGCCGCCGGAAACGGTAGATTAGAGCGCGATGAATTTTGCGCTAGCCATACTTGTTTTTGTACTATTTGCCTTTTTTATCGGCTGGGGAATCGTCCTGATGCTGGCCGGCAGCCCTTGGCTGTTTGCCGTTTCGCTGCTGGTTTTCCTGGGCACCTTCATCAAATACGGGTGTCTTTCCCACTGATTTTATAGTAGCTCCCGCTGGCTCCGAAAGGCGTCTATTGTGACGGGACCGGATAACTTTTGACCATGCTGGTCTGAATTTGCGGCCAGGTTAAACCGCAATTTCCGCTTCGCGTTCCCGCCGCAATGCCCGAAGCATACGCCGTGGATACCGACGTTCCCTGCATTCCATAAGCGGTATTCCCCAAATAAACCACGCTGCCCCCCGGCAAAGCCATGTTTACAAATGAACCGTAATCAGCATAGGACGCCAGCTGGCCGGGCGCCGACAAGGCGGTAACCGCATTGACGCCGGGCGATGCCGCCGGATAGGTTGGGGTGGCCACCGGCTGATTCCCTGCCGCAGCGAAAACAATAATTCCGTCCGCGACCGCCTGCTGCAGCACGCTATCCAAAACCGTGCTGTCGCCGCTGCTCCCGAGGCTCAAATTTAATACTGTCGCGCCCTTATTTACCGCCGCTTGTACTCCGAGGGCGACATACCAACTGGTGGTGGTTGCACTGTTCCCATAGACATCCACGGGAAGGATTTTGACCGAGGTATTTCCTTTTTGCGCTTGAGCGATTGCCCGCAATATCGTTTGCGCCATTCCCGTTCCGTGCGTGATGTCGGTTGTGGATGGACTCGTCACATCACTCGTCACTGAAACGGAGGGCAACATGAATTGATTCAAACCCCCTCCCAAAGATTGAACCGGCGTGTCGATCAACCCCACCGTCAGGTTCGCACAGTCATCCGATTTGGGCGGGTTCAGGCTCAAGGACACGGGTCCCGATGGAGCCCCGGCCAAAGCCTGGGGCGTCAGGGGCGGATCATAATAATAGTTATAGTCGACGGCCAAAACATTGCTATTCGACTGCAACGAGGCCAAAGCGCTATCCGTGTCGGCTGCGTTATCAAACTGCAGCCGGTAAATCCCCAATTTGGCATCACTGCCAATAATGGTCGCTCCCAGTGATTTCGCCAAGGCCTCGACGTCCACCCCCGGCTTGACGCGAATAATCAGTTCATTCGGAACATGACGCGGTATACCTTCTTTGCCATCCGCGGCCCCCACCCGCTTGGTGGCGTTCTTCATTTGCGTGGAAAATACGTAGAGCTGCTGCGGACCGTTCGTCTGGGGCACCAAGGCGAAATTAAGATCGCCCAGCAACATTTTCAGGGCGTCGCCCACCGGCAAGTTCGAAAACTTTGTGGACGCCGTCCGGCTGGCCTTGGGTTCGACAAAGATCTGCCATCCCGTCTGCCGCGCAATGGTGTTCAGCAATGTCAAAAGCGGTTCACCGTGAATATCCGCACTGACTTGGCCGCTCGTGGAGCGCCAAACCAAAGAATTCGTGGTCCCCGCCTGAACCGGAATAGCCAGCAACCAGCCAACGAGAAAACCACCAATTAAGGCGCCTCTAAAAAACGACGAAAAACCCGGATTCTTCCGGGAGAATTGTCCCGAAAAGATGCCCATCCCCGTCTGTTTCCTCGGGCGCGAAACCGCCGGTCCGGAGGACGGGTGAGGATTTTGCTTCATATCAATTAACTAAAAATACCGTTGCTACGACGATCGTTAGACCGTCCCCGAGCCAAAATCGTTCATTTTGCCAGGACTTTCTTGACCCATTCCTGGTTATCCAAATACCACCGAATCGTCTCCCGGATACCTTGCTCAAATTTATGGGCCGGCAGCCAGCCCAACTCCCGTTGGATCTTGCCCGCATCGATGGCATAGCGCCGGTCATGGCCCAGCCGGTCTTTCACGAAGGTGATCAGGGAGCGGGAATTTTCCCCGGCTTGCGGGGCAAATTCATCAATCGTATCACAGATCAGTTGCACGATGTGAATATTGGCCCATTCGTTGTGGCCCCCGATATTATAGGTCTCGCCCAAGACACCCCGATTGAGCACCAGCCACAGTGCGTCCGCATGATCCCGCACATATAACCAGTCGCGAATGTTCATTCCGTCGCCGTACACGGGAATGCTTTTGCGCGCCAGGACGCTTTGAATGACCACCGGAATTAGTTTCTCGGGAAACTGATAGGGTCCGTAATTGTTGGAGCAATTGGTAATAACCGTCGGCAGGTTATAGGTGTGGTGATAGGCGCGCACCAGCAGGTCCGAGGATGCTTTGCTCGAAGAATAGGGCGAATTGGGCGCGTAAGGGGTGGTCTCCGTGAACAATCCCGTGGCGCCCAGCGATCCATAGACTTCATCGGTGGAAACATGATGAAACTTGCGGCCGGAAAACTGTCCGTTCCAATACCCGCGGCACGCCTCCAGCAAATTGAATGTTCCGACAATATTGGTGGTGACGAAATCGCCCGGCCCCGTAATGGATCGATCCACATGAGATTCGGCCGCCAGATGCATGACATGGCAGATGTCATGTTTTTCCACGACCTGCAAGGTCGCCGCCTTGTCGCGCAAATCCACCTTTTCAAAATGGTATTTTGGATGGTGGGCGATTCGCTCCAGGTTCTCCAATCGGCCGGCATACGTCAGGCAATCGAGATTGACCAAACGCGTGATGCGCTCGTCATCGATGATCTGGTGGATCAAATTCGAGCCAATGAATCCCGCGCCGCCGGTGACTAGCAAATTCATGATGGATGGGATGGTTGAGATTTATTCGGGCCGCCAGTTTTTCAAGGAATCCGCCAAGGCCTCTTCGACGGGACGAATCTTGATCCCGGCAGCCAGGAGCTTTGAGACATCCATGACGCAGTTGGAGCGGGGTGTCTGGGCGGCAAAATGATAGAATTCCTCATCGCTGGACCAGAATTCGAATTTCCGGTTGGGACGCAGAATTCTTTCCAGTTCGCTGACCACATGGCGCGTCGTCACGAAGCCGGGGTTGGTCACGTTGTAGGTGCCAAACGGAACCCGCTGCTTCCAACAGTCCAGGCAGGCCCGCACATAATCCGTGCGGTGGGAAATGGAATTGACGTTGTCATAGACCTTCGCATAGCGCTGGACTTTGCTCAGGTAATTGCGCTTGTTATCGATTTCGTCAAACGGGATTCGCAGCCGCCAGACATAACTTTGGCCGATTCCCGCAATGGCTTCCTCCCCCAGCGCCTTGGTCCCGCTGTAAAAACTGCAGGGACCGTTCCGGAAGGTAAAATTAGGAACATCCGACTCGGTGAACCCGTGCACGGCCCCCGGATTCTTTTCCACCAGCGCGTGCAGCTCCGGCTTCGTCAGGTCTTTTTCCACCGTGGTTTGCCCATTTAGCGAAATTTTTGCCCCGGAATAAATGCAACCGCTGGAGACATGCCCCCAGGGAATTCCCACCGTGGCGCACGCATGGGCAATGGTTTGCGGCAGCAGGGTGTTTCCCGCCAGCGTCCCGGCTTTATCCAGCTCGCAGGCGTCCACGTTGGGCTTGCCCGTGAAGCCCGCGGCATTGATGAGGAAAGCCGGTTTTTTCGCCCGCAAATATTCGAGCAGCCGGTCGAAGCGCGTGTAATCCACTTCGCTGCGGGACAAGGGAACAAAATTTTCGCTGCGCCGGCTCAGCTCCTGCGCGAAGGCTTCGCCGATATAACCCGTGGCGCCAAGTAAAAGAATCATGTTAAAGTTTTAGACGTTTCGCTTCCGCCACCACTTCGTTGGCCAGGTAGGCGCGATATTCACAATTGGGCATCTTGCCAATCCGTTCTTCCAATTTGGCCAGGGAAAGGAACCCGGCGTGGAAAGCCGCCTCCTCCGGACAACCGATTTTTACGCCCGCCCGTTTCTCGATGGTCTGTACGTAAGCGCTCGCATCATGCAGGCTGCTGCTGGTGCCGGCATCCAGCCAGGCAAAACCCCGGGGCAGGCGCTGCACCCGCAACTGGCCACGCTGCAAATATTCCATGTTGACCGCCGTGATTTCCAATTCCCCGCGCGCCGAGGGCTGGAGAGCCTTGGCTATGGCGACCACTTCGTTGTCAAAAATGTAAAGTCCGGGAACGGCGTAATTGCTTTTGGCCTGCTTCGGTTTCTCCTCAATGGAAACCGCCCGGCCGGTGCCGTCAAATTCCACCACGCCGTAACGCTCCGGATCATCGACGTGATAACCGAAAATGGTCGCCCCCCCCTTAAAATCGGTGAATGCCCGTTGAAACGTGTCGCCGCCGTAAAATATATTATCCCCCAGAATCAACGTGACCGCATCCTTCCTAATAAAGCTGTCCGCAATGACAAACGCCTGGGCGATCCCCTCCGGCCGGGGCTGCTCCCGGTAATCGATCGACAGGCCCATCTGGGAGCCATCGCCCAACAGCTGCTGAAAACGTGGTAGATCCTGGGGCGTGGAAATCAGGCAAAATTCGCGAACGCCCCCTTCAATGAGGGTCGTGAGCGGGTAATAAACCATCGGCTTGTCATAGACGGGTTGCAGCTGCTTGCTCGCCACCAGCGTCAAGGGATATAGACGCGATCCGGCCCCACCTGCGAGAATAATGCCTTTCATTTCAATCAGTTTATGAGCTTTATCGGCCAATTAAAAGCGCAACTTGAGTTCCCGACTCCATGGGAGCCCCGTTTAGGCTTTACCAATTCGGAAAAACCGCTATTTCATTAGTCTTTCGCCTTAGATCATGGGAAAAGCATCCGATTCCGGCAAGATCCGCACCCCGGAGCACAACCTCGAATGGCTCTGCCACGCCGTCTTCTCAACCGTTTGCCTTCTGGTCATTGGAATTTTTGCCTGGGCCGTGGAACCGGGGTTTTCGGAATTAAAAAATCCTCGGGCGAAAGATTCTTATTATAACCTACTGGTGCAGGGCTTCCAATCCGGGCAACTCAATCTAAAACAAGATGCGCCCCCGGGCCTGGCCAGGCTTGCCGATCCGTATGATCCGGCCGTGAATGGACCCTATATCGGAGATGTCTCCGACATGAGTTATTACAAAGGGAAGCTATATCTCTATTTCGGAGTGACGCCCGCGCTCATGCTCTTGTGGCCCTATGCGGCCTTGACCGGTCACTATCTCACCGACAAGGAGGCGATCGTGATTTTTTATGGGGTGGGCTTCGTTGCCATGGCGAGCCTCCTATATGCGGTGTGGCGGCGTTATTTTCCCGGTTCCCGTTTTTGGATTCCGGCGGCCTGCGTGCTTGCCTTGGGTTTGGCGGCCGGGACCTTGGATGTTTCGCTTTGGTGTGATGTCTATGAGGTCGCAATTAGTTGCGGGTTCGCTTTCGCCATGCTGGCCTTGGCGGCGCTCTGGCGCGCCATCCACGAGGAGCGAAAAGTGTTTCCGCTCCTGTTGGCGAGCTTGGCTTACGGACTGGCGATTGGATCGCGACCCTCGCTTCTATTTGGATCGGTCGTCCTTTTGTTACCGGTGGTTCACGCGTGCCACGGCATAACGGAACCGGCCGCGCGACGCCGGATCGCCTTGCTGCTGCCGGCGGTTGGTCCCTTGGCGCTGATCGGTTTGGGCCTGATGCTGTACAATAAACTCCGATTTGACAACCCGTTCGAATTTGGCTGGCACTATCAATTAGGGGCGGGCTATCAGCCGGACACGGCCCGGCAATTCAGTTGGCATTACCTTTGGTTCAACTTTCGATTTTATCTTTTAGAATCGATGCAATGGAGCCCCCATTTTCCCTTTTTGCACACCGTAGTACCGCCGCCTCTGCCGTCTGGCTATTTCGGCGTGGGAAAATCTTACGGCGGCATAATACAGGTTTATTTCCCTCTGGTCTGGCTGGCCCTGGCGGTCCCACTGGCATGGAAAGACAGACCGGCGCGGGAAGTCTCCAGGCTCCGTTGGTTTGTGGCCGCTGTGTTCGTTCTGTTTATCGCCTGTGCTTTGACGATCTGCCTTTTCCTCTCGGCCAGCAGTCGTTATGAATTGGATTTTCTTCCCGCACTCATGGTGCTGGCTGTTCTGGGTGTATTCGGTTTGGAGCGCGCGCTCGTCCGGCATCCGGTCTCGCGGCGGATTGCCCGCGGCGGCTGGTGTCTGCTGCTCACTTGCACGATTATTCTTAACCTGCTGGTAATCGTTGAAGCACATGCCGAAGCCAACTATTACGCGGGAAATTATCTGGTCCGGCAGGGACACCCGGACGAAGCCTTGGAACATTTTTACCGGGCGCTGGCCCTTGAGCCCGACTCCGCTGCTTTCCACGCCGGTCTCGGCACCGCGTATTACCGCAAAAGGCAATTGGACCAAGCGATCAGCGAATTTCAAAAGGCCTTTGAAATCGCCCCGGATTTCGCCGATGTCGCCGAAGCCCACAATGATCTTGGATACAGTCTCCTTCAGAAGGGGAGGGTAAACGAGGCCATCCCGCATTTTCAAAAAACTCTGGAAACTGAGCCAAATTTTGCGGAAACCCATAATACCCTCGGTGACTGCCTGTTGCAAACCGGAGACACGGATGCTGCGCTCACCGAGTATCAAAGGGCCGTCGAAATCAAACCCGATTTCGTCGACGCCCAAAACAACTTTGGTTTCACTTTGTTCCGGAAAGGCCGGGTAAAAGACGCCATCGCTCATTTCCAAAAGGCTTTGGAAATTCAACCGGATTTCGCCGAAGCCCATTTCAACCTGGGACTCAGTTTTTCCCAAGACGGACAAGTCGAAGCCGCGATCACGCAATATCAGAAGGTCATTGTTCTGCAACCGCAGTTCTTCCAAGCCTATAACGAACTCGGCAATGCCTATCGGCAGAAAGGCCTGGCCGTTAGCGCGACCGCCAATTATCAAAAGGCGATCGCGATAGAGCCGCGATTTAAATTGGCGCAAATCAACCTGGCCTGGATGCTGGCGACCTGGCCGGACCCGTCGATCCGTAACGGAGCCAAAGCCCTCGAGCTGGCCGAAAAGGCTAACCAGCTTTCTAACGCGCAGGATTTGAGAATTCTTCGGACGCTCGCCGCGGCCTATGCGGAAACGGGTGGATTTTCGGAAGCGGAAACGACCGCCAGCCAAGCGCTGGCTCTGGCCGAAGCCCAATCAAATCAGCGCCTGATCAATGTCCTGCAAACCGAGATCGGCCTTTACCACACGAACACACCCTGCCGCTCGACCAGCGAATAAATCGCCCCCCGTCCGCAATTTTCTCCGCTCGGAAGCAATGACAGAACCACACTGCCTGACGCCGGACTTTTTCGAACGCACTGGTCCTGAAGCAGCAAAAAAGCCGCGTCGGCAAAGACGCGGCTTGTGGTGAAAATACTTCTTAGGTGGCGACGGCCCCTTCGTTGGCGGCAGCCCCGCTGGCAGCCGCGCCTTGGTTGAAGAGCAGTTTGTCGGTCCCGGCGGTAACCTTGATCAGGTCGCCCTCGTGCAACGTTCCCTTCAAGATTTCTTCCGCCAGCGGATCTTCAAAGAACCGCTCCACGGCACGGCGCATCGGCCGGGCGCCGTATTGCGGGTCGTAACCCTTTTCCACCAGGAATTCCTTCGCTTTTTCGTCCAGCTCCAACCGCAAATTGCGCCGGCGCAGACGTTCCAAAACCTTTTCCACTTCCAGGCTGAGGATCGCAATGAGATCGGGCTTGGTGAACGAACGGAAAACGATCAAGTCATCCAATCGGTTCAAAAACTCAGGGCGGAACACCCGTTTCGATTCTTCTAGGATCTTTGAACGGACATTTTCGTAAGTATTTTCGTCCGAAATCGGCGAAAACCCGAGTGTCGACTGCTTTTTGATCGTCTCCGACCCCACGTTCGAGGTCATCAAAATGATCGTGTTGCGGAAATTCACAACGCGCCCAACGGAATCCGTCAGTTTGCCCTCTTCCAAAATCTGCAGCAGCATGTTCCAGACGTCCGGATGGGCCTTTTCGATTTCGTCGAACAAAACAACGGAATAGGGATTGCGCCGCACCTTCTCGGTCAGCTGGCCACCTTCTTCATAGCCGACATATCCGGGCGGCGAACCGACGAGGCGCGACACGTTGAACTTCTCCATGTACTCGCTCATGTCGAGCTGAATCAACGATTTGGCATCGCCAAACATTTGTTCGGCCAATGTTTTCGCCAAAAGGGTCTTACCCACACCGGTCGGCCCCAGCAATAGAAACGTGCCAATCGGACGGCGGGGATCCTTGAGGTCGGCGCGGGAGCGGCGCAACGCCTTGCACAGCGCCGAAACGGCCTCTTTTTGTCCCACGACCACTTTTTCCATTTCGGTTTCCACCGTCAGCAGACGCTGCATTTCCCCCTGCCCCATGCGTTGGAGCGGGATGCCGGTCCACTTGGAAACGACGTGCAAAATATCCTCCTCGCCGACCGGAATGCGTTTTTCCTCGCCCTTGGCCCGCCATTCTTTGAGCAGGGTCTCCAGTTTTTCCTTGGCCTGCTTTTCCTTGTCGCGCATCTGGGCCGCGCCTTCAAAATCCTGGTTCTTGATGGATTTTTCCTTCTTGCCCTTGATCTCTTCGATCTCGAGTTCCATCGCCTTTACTTCCGGCGGACGGGTCAAGGTGCTGATGCGGGCGCGGGAACCGGCTTCGTCCAAAACATCAATGGCTTTGTCCGGCAGAAAACGATCCGTGATATAGCGATCCGAAAGCTTGACCGCGGCTTCCACGGCTTTGTCGCTGAACTCGGCGCGATGATGCTCCTCATATTTGTGCCGGAGACCTTTCAAGATCTCAATGGCATCTTCCGGGGAAGGAGCTTCGACTTTGACGGATTGGAACCGGCGTTCGAGCGCCGCATCTTTTTCGATGTACTTGCGATACTCATTCAGGGTGGTGGCGCCCACACATTGCATCTCACCGCGCGAAAGCGCTGGCTTGATGATATTGCTGGCATCCATCGTGCCCTCGGCCGAACCAGCCCCGACAATCGTGTGCAACTCGTCGATGAACAAAATAACGTTCTTGGCGCGACGGATTTCGTCCATCACCGCTTTAATGCGCTCTTCGAATTGACCGCGATACTTGGTGCCCGCCACCATCAAAGCCAGGTCCAGGGTCACCACCCGCTTATTGAGGATAATCTCCGGAACATTGCCCTTGGCAATTTCCTGGGCCAGACCTTCCACAATGGCGGTTTTGCCGACCCCCGCTTCGCCGAGCAACACGGGATTGTTCTTGGTGCGGCGGCACAGAATCTGGATGACGCGCTCGATTTCGTTCTTGCGACCGATCACGGGGTCCATCTCGCCTTTGCGGGCGATCTCGGTCAGGTCACGGCCGAACGTCTTCAAGGCTGGCGTCTTGACCTCGCCTTTCTTTTCGGCGGCGCCGGGCGCCTGTTTTTCCGCGGCCTCACCCTGCTCCTCAGAAGCAGGCTGATTGGGGAAATTGGGATCGAGCTCCTTCAAGATTTCCTGGCGCGTCTGCTCGATGTCCACATCGAGGTTCCGCAAAACTTTGGCGGCCACGCCATCACCCTCGCGCAGCAAACCGAGCAAGAGATGTTCGGTGCCCACGTAGGTGTGGTTTAAATTTTTCGCCTCCTTCTGCGCCAGCGCGATTACCTTTTTAACGCGTGGCGTGTAGGGAATATTTCCGATCATCTTCTGATCCGGACCGGCGCCCACCTGCTTTTCCACTTCCATCCGGACCGTCTCCAAGTCCAAGCCCATCTTTTGGAGAACATTCACGGCGACCCCCTGCCCCAGTTTGATTAAACCGAGAAGAAGATGCTCCGTGCCGAGAAAGTTGTGGTTAAAACGATCGGCTTCCTTGCGTGCCAGGGCGAGCACCTGCTGCGCTCGTGGCGTAAAATTGCTCATGGCTTCGTCGCTCATACTTAAACTATGATGCTATTAATCAGTAGATTTGTCCAATGCCAACCGGAAAAAAAGCAGAAAAATGCTGGATTTTTTCAATCGGCTGTGAGTCGCAAGGCCAATCAAGGGCAATCCAGCCCGTAAACGATCACTAATCGCCAGAACCCGGCGCCCCGGCTCTGCGGCTCTTTGACGCCAGATCCTTTAGAATTGTCTCCCGAACGTTGCCCGAATCCAAGTTAAAACTGCGTAATACTTTGGTCGCCACGCCTTCATTCTCCTCGAGCAACCCGAGCAAAAGATGGCCGGTGCCGATGTACTTTTCATTCAAACGCTTCGCTCCATCGAGCGCGATCACGATGACGGCTTTGAGTGCGTTGGTAAAAGGGACGCCCTCTACGGACGTATTGATTGAACCAGGGTAAATCTGCTTCTCAATCTCCGAACCCACCGTCTTCAAATCCAACCCCATTTTATTGAGCAAATTGGCAGCCGTCCCGCGCTCCAATCGGATCAACCCTAAAAGCAGATGATCCGAGTCCACGTAAACTTGTTTGCGGTGGTTGGCTTCCTTCCAGGCCAGCACGATCGCCTGCCGGGCATGCGGCGTCAAATTCAGGGTTTCCAAGGCGGCGTTTATACGATCAGTTTCAGCTATCGGCAGGCGGGCGGCTGCTTCATCCGTCTCCTCCCCCGGTTTGTCCCCCGATGCTTGTTCGACAAAATTCGGATCCAGCTCTTTCAAAATCTCCAGCCGGGCATGCTCGACATCCAAACTGAGGCTCCGCAAAACTTTGCCGGCAACGCCGTTCCGTTCCCGCAGTAAACCGAGCAAAAGATGTTCTGTGCCCACGTACGTATGGTTTAAATTTTTCGCCTCCTGCTGCGCCAGCGCGAGCACCTTCTTGACCCGCGGCGTGTAAGGAGTATTCCCGATCACCTTTTGAACAGGACTACTCCCCACCTGCTTTTCCACTTCCAATCGGACAATCTCCAAATCCAGCCCCGATTTCTTGAGAACATTGACCGCACCCCCCTGCCCCAGTTTGATTAAACCTAGAAGAACCTGCTCCGTGCCGAGATTGTTGTAGTTAAAGCGGCCGGCTTCCTCGCGCGCCAGGGCAAGCACTTGCCTTGCGCGGGGAGTAAAATTGGCCGTTTCCAAGGTGATGCCCTTTTCCACCTTTTCCGGCGCATCCGCGGCTTTTCGCTCGGCTTTGCCAATCGATTTATCCGTCGGTAATTGGTCGGAAAAAGCTACCCCCCCGCTCAATACCATTTGCCGGACCTGTTCCGAATCCACATTTAGCTTCCGCAAAACCTTGGCCGCGACGCCATTCCCCTCACGAAGCAATCCCAACAATAGATGCTCGGACCCAATGCGAGTGCGATTTAGATTCTTTGCTTCCTCCCTTGCCAGGGAAATTACCTCCCTTACGCGGGAGGTGTTGGCGAGGGTTCCTAATTCCTTTTCATGCGGCACACTGGCGACGAATACCTCAAGTTCTCGGCACAATGTTTCCAAGTGGAGGCCCATTGTCTTAAGGATAGTAATAGCACCACCACCACGCAGTTGGATAAGTCCCAAAAGAAGATGTTCGGTATCGACAAAATTGCGGTTAAAACGATCCGCTACCATGCTTGTCTTCACAAATGCCCGCAGCGTATGACGGGTAAAAACCCACCGAACGTCTGCATTCGTTCCCAATTCGCGCACTTCGGCAACCATTGAATCAAAATAAGCTTGGACACGCCCCAAGCTGATTTTGGCCGGAGCAGGAGACTGAGGGCCGCCCGCGTTCAGAATTTCCTGCCGGGCGAGCATAAGGTCCACCTTGAAATCACGTAATACTTTTCCCGCTTCTCGGTCGTCCTTGCGGAGCAAGCCAAGCAACAAATGCTCGGTGTCAACCAGGTGAGCACCAAGTCCCCGAGCCTCCTCTATCGCCAGCGCGAAGATTTTCTTAACCCGGGGTGTATAGGGAAAAATACCGGAAACGGCCTGATCGGGTTTTAGCGCAATTTGCCGCTCGGTTGCCTGGCGAATGGCATTGGCATCTACTCCCAAAGTCTTGAGGACCTTGACCGCCATCCCGTGCTCCACATCCAGCAAGCCAAGGAGCAGATGCCCCGATCCGAGAAAGTTGTGGTTTAATCGGCTGGCTTCGTTCCGTGCCGAGGCGAGAACCTGTTGCGCGCCCGGCGAGAAATTGGTTATTTCACCCTCGCTCATTCCGGAAAATCATATCCCCGATCCGGCGCCTCATAAAGGCCCTTCGGGAAACACTGCCCAACGCCGGCCCGTCCTGCGTGCTCAATTGCTCGCTGTCGGGGGCTTGGCCACCGGCCGATTGACGCCCTTGAGGCGGTCGCGCACCATGTCGGCACGCAGTA
>Ga0302320_10016099_pt1 | contig 15308 bp, 13 predicted proteins | sample Bog_T0_3_FD_202130 | JGI IMG/M metagenome (GOLD analysis project Ga0302320, IMG submission 202130) | Peat permafrost microbial communities from Stordalen Mire near Abisko, Sweden - Bog_T0_3 | ecosystem: Environmental > Terrestrial > Soil > Wetlands > Peat | place: Sweden: Abisko, Stordalen Mire... | reverse complement strand
GCCCTTGACCGTGACCGCGCCGAGCAGGTTCAGGTCAATCAACCGCGCATACTCCGCGCCGTAGCCGAACGTGCCGGAGGCCACGGTGACGGGGTTTTGCATCCGCAGTTTGGCGATTTGGACGGACAAATTCACGATTGCACCTCCAAATTCTTTTCAAATCGTAAATCGTAAATCGTAAATCGTAAATTCACTTTGCCACCTCCCAAACAATTTGCCGCGAGTCGAACACCGGCCCTTCGGTGCAGGTGCGCTGATATTCCCAGCCGTCACCGGCCTTGACCGGAATGACGCACGTCAGGCAGGTGCCCACGCCGCAGCACATGTGTTCGTCCATCGAAAGCTCAGCGGGCAGATTAAAACCCTCCGCGATCTTGCCGATAGCTTTGAGCATCGGCGTCGGGCCGCAGGCGAATAGCTTGTAATTTTGAATTTTTGATTTTGAATTTTGAATTTCTGCCAGCAGCGGTTGCGTGACCAAACCTTTTTCCCCGTGGCTGCCGTCCTCGGTCGTCGCGCTGACTTCCCAGCCGATGACGGCAAATTCCTTTTCGCACAAAATATCCACGCGCCGACGGCCGCCGACAAAGACGATGCCCTTTTGCGGCGAGCGTTGCGCCAACAGGAACATCGCCGCCATGCCATAGCCGCCGGCGATGAGCAGCGGAGTTTCGCCACCGGCTTTCGGCACGGTGAAGCCGTGGCCCAACGGCGCGATGACGCTGACTTCCTCGCCCACGCGCATTTGTGAAAGCGCAGACGTGCCCTTGCCGACGGTTTTGTAGAGGATGGAAAACGTGTCGCCCGCGACCTGGAAAATACTGAACGGCCGGCGCAGCAGCGCTTCCTTCAGCGGCAGGATGCGGACGTGCGCGAACTGGCCCGGCTGGATGAGCGGCGTGATTTGCGGCGCGCGCAGCACGAGGCGGAAATACTGGTCGGTGTCGCGCTCGTTGGCGACGATGGTGACGGTTTGTTCAAGCATTGCCGGAGAGAAGCATGATTGGCGGCGGCGAAACTGTCAACTTTGGGCGTGGCGGCGTGATTTGATTTGCCCCAGCAATGCCAGAACCGCGCCAAGCAGAGTTCCAAAAGTATTCGTCAGCAAGTCGGTCGTCGAGGACGTGCGGTTCGGAAGCCACGCTTGAATGATTTCAATTGTCAAACTAACGAGCGCACCGACCAGAATCACGAATAAAATATTACCCATCGGGTGATCCGGCCGGTTGAACCGGCAGTGGAGAAAAAAACAGAAACCGAACGGAACGAAACCGAGAATGTTCACCGCGATGTCCGAATAATCCGGCCCGTCGTAGGACATATCTTTCCAGGGTGCAATTAAGAACTCCTTGTGAACCGGCTGAAAAATTTCGGGAATGATGACGTGATGACTCTTTCCGGAAGAATCCTTCGCGCGCTGGCCGCCGCCTTCGTCGAATAGATAGAGTGCAGTTAATTCGGGTGCATTCGTCAGTTGCCGGGCGTGGCCTTGCATCCAGAAAGCGTGATGCCTGGCGATTACCGCCGCGTCGAGCGACCGGTTATAAATCGCCAAACCAAACAAACTGCCCGACCACGGATGTTTCCCCGAAGAATCGTTGCCGAGGATTAACTGTCCTTCCGTCGCCTCCGGTTTCAACACATATTGGGGAAAATGTTCCACCGGCAATCCGTCGAGGAAAAAATCAGTTCCAGTTCCATCGCCACGGATTGTGATGAATTTGGGCTTTCCCTCCTGCAACGCAGACCTTGCGTCCAATTCGCAGACCTTGCGCGATGGCCACGGATGTTGAACCGTCGCCCGCAAAATACACGCCTGCTGCCACTGGCAAATGACAAAGTCGTCCGGCAGCCGGTCGTTGTGAATCGTCAGCAGATGATAAACGTCGTCGTCGGGTTCGCGATCCGCTTCGGCCCAAAGCTCAACGGTGAAACTTGCGGGCTGATTTGTGGCGCCATTGCTGGAAACCCTCCCCGGCAGCATATCGGAATCATAGGCCACGCCACTTTTTGCAAAATGCAGGCCCGGACGACCCGGCAACCAACGCACCTGATTTGCCGGAAGAAAAGCAAACGGCCACAAGCCCACGATGAAATAACCCACCACGATTACAGCGCTAAACCAGCCGAACCATCTACAATCAAAAAGGCCTTTCACACGTTGCCTCGGTTTTTGATTTGCCAGGACTGCGGCTTATTTTTTTACCGCCGTTGCCGCCAATTCTTCCGGCAGATGTTTCGACTGGCCGTTGCGTGTTTTCGCTTGGAGAATCTGGCGATAGGTCGCCAGCGCGAGCAGCGGCCAGGCGTTGCGATACATGTCGTATTTCAAATAGAACACTTTCGGGAAACCGGTGCCGGTTGTCTCGGCTTCCGTCCACGAGCCGTCGGCGTTCTGCATGCGGCAGAGATAATCGATGCCGCGTTTCAGCGCGGGATTTTCAGGGTCGTCGAATGCGCACAAACCCATGACTGCCCACGCCGTCTGCGACGCGGTGCTCGGCCCCTGCCCTTTGAAGACCGGGTCGTCGTAGGTGTTGCAGCGCTCGCCCCAGCCACCGTCCGCGCGCTGAACACTTTCGAGCCACGAACGAGCCCGGAGCAGCCACGGCTGGTTCATGTTCAAATTCATCGCCCTCATTCCGCGCAGAACCTGCCAGGTGCCGTAGATGTAATTCACACCCCAGCGGCCATACCACGAGCCGTCGTATTCCTGCTGCTTGCGGATGTATTGCAGCGCGGCCTTCACCTGCGGATGTTCGGTGCTGACATTTTCACGGCCCAGCAGTTCGAGAATGCGCGCGGTGATGTCGGCGCATTCCGGATCAAGCATCGCGTTATGGTCGGCGAATGGAACCTTCTCCAGAATATTTTTCGTGCAATCCTTGTCAAACGCCGCCCAGCCACCGTCCCGGCACTGGAACGTCATCATCCACTTCAGGCCGCGCTGGAAACATTCATCGCGTTTCTTCGGATTGTCCGTGGCGACTTTGCGCAGCGCCAGCAGCACCATCGCGGTGTCGTCCACGTCGGGGTTCCATTTGTTGGCGTATTCGAACACCCAGCCGCTCGGCTCGACCTTTGCGGGATTCTTGTGGATCCAGTCGCCGGCGAAGCGGATTTCCTTTTCCATCAGCCACTCGGCGGCGCGTTTCAATTTCGGATGCTCCGGGGAAATGCCCGACTCGGCCAGACACATCACGACGATGGCCGTATCCCAGACCGGCGAGAAGCACGGCTCGATGCGCACGCTGTCGGCGGTTTCGTGCTCGAGCTTCTTCAGCTCGTGCCTGGCGCGGACGACCTGCGGATGATCGTCGGGATATCCCAGCGCCTGAAGCGCGATGAGCGAATTCAGCATCGCCGGAAAAATCGCCGCCAGCCCGTCCGAACCTTCAAAGCGTTCGAGCATCCATTCCTCGGCCCGCTTCAGGGCGCGTGGCCGGAACGGATGGACGCCGCGCCGCGCGAAGCGTTCCGCAAATTTGTGCAGCCGGTCCAGCCACAGGAAAAAATTCCGCAGCGTGATCCGTTTCGGATCGGGCGCGATGGCGAGGTCGCGCTCGTGCATGCCTTCGGGATAAAGCTCGTCGAGGTTCACCATGCTCTTCGGCGGACGCGTCGGCTTGAAATGGTTGATGATGGACAGCGGCACGATCATCCCGCGCGACCAGTTGCTCATGTCCCAGAAATTCACATGAAACCATTTGCCGATGAGCAGCACCTCGCACGGGATCGTCGGGACGTATTGCCACGGGAACAGGCCGAGCAGCGCGAGATACAGCTTGGAAAACGTGTTCATGCGCGGCACGCCGCCGAAATGCAGCGCCACCTCGCGCGCCTGCAACATGCGCGGATCCGTCACCGGCACACCCGCCAGCTTGAGTGCGAGATACGCCTTGATGGTAGCGTTCACCTCCGACGGGCCGCCGTGATAGATGTTCCAGCCGCCGTCCGGCAGTTGCATCGAAAAAATGTGGTTGACCGCCTTGCGCTGCCATTCCGGGTCCACCTTCCCGTTCCAATGATGATACGCCACCGTGTCGGACACGAGCGTGGAATCCACCATCAGCTCGCCGACCCAGAAGCCTTCCGGCTTTTGTTCCGCGAGCAGAAATTGCTGCGACCGCGCGATGGCGGCCTCCAGATTGCGGGCAAAACCTGGCTGGACGCCGACGGTCAGGAGTTCAGGCTGCACCCGGGTGACACTGTCAATTAGCACGCGCCTACTGTGCGGATTTGGCAAAAAACTGTAAAGAATTTCCTGCCGGTAAGGACGGGTTCCACCCCGTCCCATCATTCAATCAGGGACGACGTGGAAGTCGTCCCTACCATGCGATGACACCAGCACCAGCCCCGCTGCGTCCTGCGCCTCTCCCGCAAAATCCCAAGTCATTCCCGCGAAGTCCTGAGGGCTTCCCGCGAAATCCTAGGTCGCTCCCGTGAAATCCTGAACTTCTCCCGCGAAATCCCAAGTGCCTCCCGCAAAATCCCAGACGGTTCCCGCAAAGTTCCAGACTCCTCCCGCAAAATCCTGAATGGCTCCCGCGAAGTCCTGAACTTCTCCCGCGAAATCCCAGGTGCCTCCCGCGAAGTCCTGGGTCGTTCCCGCGAAGTCCTGAAGGCTCAAAACTGGGTCAAAACCTCTAAAAATGGCAAAAAATCAGGCTTTCAGCCTTCGCCAGCCATTTTTACGGCTGATTGGCGGTCAAAAAGAGACAGTTTTGGTGGCACAACAGCACCGCCGCCGGGCATGGTTTGAACAACAAAGTAACCAAGCAACCAAGTCCGCAAAACTTTGTTCCTTCGTTCCTTTGTTGTTCAATAAACCAAAACCAGCACCGCCGCCACCTGCGCCGACTTCACCACGTCCTCAAACTTCTCATCCGCCGTGTTCGGCGCTTTGAGCCTGGCGGAAACTTCCGGCACCGATTCGAGGAAGCTCAACAGCAGGCTGCTCTTGACCGCGTAATTCACATTCTCCGGCAACGCCCCGCTCGCCGCCAGCGCCACCGACGCATCCAGCTTGGCCGACACGATGCCGATGACGTTGCCCCGCTCATCCACCAGCGCCCCGCCCGAATTGCCCGGCTGCACCGGCACGCTGATTTGAAAATAGCGCGGGTCATCCCCCGCGCCGGACAGCGACGCGATTTCCCCCTTGGCCAGCTTGGGCGAAAATCCCTGCAACGACGGGTCGGGAAAACCAATCGTCGCCACCGTGCCGCCCAGATGCGCCGACCGGCTGGACGAAATGGGCAACGGCGAAAATTTCCCGTCCGCCTTCAACAAAGCCAGATCATTGGCCGCATCCACCCGAACAACTTTGGCGTCAACCGTTCCGACGCTCGTGACCAGACGGATTTTCGTCGCATCCTTGACGACATGATTGTTTGAAATCAAATACCCATCGTCCGTGATGAAAAAACCGGTGCCGCTCGCGGTTGGATTTACGGATGAAATGGAATTGTCAGAACTCGAACCAAGCGTTTCTTTGCGTGGAATAAAAGCCGCCGACAATCTCTGTGCTTCGGCAATTTCTTCGGGAGTCATTAATTTCAACAACAAATCACGCGATTTAGCACCGCTTTCAATTAAATTTTTTTCTCGCTCGTTACCTCCGGTATGTGCCGATGCCAAATTCCACCACATATAAGCTTCAATATTGCTTTTTGGAACTCCAGTTCCATTAAAATAAAAAGAACCCAGAGTAAATTGATCCCACATATCGCCTTGTTTTGCGGCTCGAAGATACCACTTTGATGCTTCGACATAATCCTGCGTTATCCCAATTCCTCGCTCATACGAAATGCCAAGTCTATCTTGTGCATCTGCGTCTCCTTGCTCTGCGGCTTTACGATACCATTTAACTGATTCAGTCTCATCTTGAGACACTCCAAGACCCATGTGATATATGTAGCCAAGACCAACTGATGCTTTTATATCACCTTGTTCGGCAGCTCTGTGAAACCACTTCGCGGCTTCGGTGTAGTTTGTCTCTGCGCCTTGGCCATCTAAATATATTCCACCAAGACTTACTTCTGCGAGCACAAGACCTTGATCGGCTGCTTTCCTAAACCATTTCATAGCTTCTGCTATGTTGGTCTCAACACCTTGGCCATCTCGATAACTGACGCCCAGATTATTTTGGGCACCCGCGTTTCCTTGCTCTGCGGCTTTGCGAAACCATTTCACCGCTTCAGCTTTATCCAACGTGACGCTTTGCCCTACAAGATAGAAAAATCCAATTTGGAACTGCGCGTTTGCGTCTCCATTTTCTGCTTTGGCCTTCAATGCGGAAAATGTATCGCTGTTGGTAACTCCCGGCGACGAATTGGTTTGTTGAGCAGAAGCCGCGCCCAACATCAGAAACAAAAGCAGCAAAATCAACCGATTTGCTTTCATGTCGGCAGAATAGACCATTTCAACCCACTGGCAAGTTATCAGACTTGTTCGATGTATTCGGCAGGAATATCTGGATACCATGCCATAGGATAAGGATTCCCTGACGTGAAAGAAAAATGAAACCCATGTTGTTGATACCAGTTTTTGAGTTTCTGGAGTGTGGGAACGCGTTCGTCGTCAGACCAAGGCGGGTCAGGCGTGTAAGGTTTCACTCGGCAGAAAATACGAATCTTGTATTTATCCGCGAGTTCCTTCAAAAGTTTAACGAGGGAATCTGCCGCTCCTTTATTGGAGTCTGGCAGCTTTTCCAATTTCTTTATTTCGATGTCGTCACACTCCCAATTGATTAATGCGATGGCTTGATCACGTTTCCGGAATTCATCTGTCCAAGCCCATTTACCATTTTCATAAAAATGATCTTTGCAATGGGGTGTTGTATTAACGACCCATTCCTGCTCTGCCTCTTTAAGCGGAGTCATAATGTCGTGAATTCAAACGCCAAATGCCCCAATCGTCCATCCCAAACTTATTTCACCCATTTTATCCACCAACCCGGCGCGCTTCAAATTGACAACTTCCCCGCCCTGCGACACCCTGCGCGCATGTCGAAACCAGCCTTGGGACGCGGTCTGGGCGCATTGCTGGGCGGCCACCCGCCGCTCCCGTCGCCGCCCGCCGCGCCGTCCCTCCAACCGGCCGCCGTCGCGCCGCCGCCCGCGCCGGACCACCGCGAGCGCGTGCTGCGCGTGCCGTTGAACCGCGTCCGCCCGTCCGCGCTCCAGCCGCGCAAGGAATTTTCCGACGAGGCGCTGCGCGAACTGGCCGATTCCATCCGCGAACAGGGCGTCGTCCAGCCGCTCATCGTCCGCGAGCGCAACGGTTTTTTTGAACTGATCGCCGGCGAACGCCGCTGGCGCGCGGCGCAACTCATCCAACTGCCGGAAATCCCGGTCATCGTCCGCGAGGCCGACGACCGCGCGGTGCTGGAACTCGCGCTCATCGAAAATTTGCAGCGCGAGAACCTGAACGCCATCGAGGAGGCGCACGGTTACGCGCAGCTCGCGGAACAGTTCTCGCTCACGCAGGAAGAGATCGCGCTCAAGGTCGGCAAGAGCCGCGCCGTGGTCGCGAACGCCACGCGCCTGCTCAAGCTGCCGGCGGTGGTGCAGAAGTTTGTGCGCGAAGGCCGGATTTCCGTCGGTCACGCGAAGGTGATTCTCGGTCTGGCTGATGAAAAAAACCAGACCCACGCCGCCGAGCGCGTCATCAAGGAAGGCTTGAACGTGCGCCAGACGGAAGGCTTGATCGCCAAGCTGCAAGCGCGAGGCCTCAAAGGAGCAAGGAGCAAGGAGCAAGGATCGAGCATTTTGGCGGTTCCCATTGGCGATCCGCATGTTGCTGACTTGGAATCGAAGTTGCGCGAAGTGTTTGCGACGAAGGTGCAGTTGAAATACGCGCAGGGCAAAGGCGCGCTGGAGATTTCGTTTTTCAGCGACGCGGAACTGGAGCGAATTTTGCAGATTCTCGGCGTAAGGCAGGATTGATGAACCGCCAAGTGCGCCAAGAACGCAAAGTTTTTTCTTTGTGCCTTGGCGTTCTTGGCGGTTATTTTTAATTAAATGATTTTACCGATTATCAAATACGGCCATCCCGTTCTACGCAAAAAGGGCGACCGCATCGAAAGCATTACGCCGGAGATCAAGCAGTTCATCGCGGACATGCTGGAGACGATGAAAGCGAACAACGGCGTCGGGCTGGCGGCGCAGCAGGTCGGGCGCGCATTGCAACTCACGGTGATTGACGTGCGCGAAGTCGCCAAGGACCGGCCGTCCACGCTGGAACTCAAAGGAAAGCCCGCCGACGTGGCCGAAATCATGCCGCTGGTGCTGATCAATCCCGAAATCACGCCCGTGGCCGAACCGGCGACCGGCGGCGAAGGCTGCCTGAGTTTCCCGGAAATTTTTGCGGAAATCACGCGGCCCGAATCCGTGGACGTAAAGGCGCTGAACGAAAAGGGCAAAGTGATTGAGTTCCGCGCCGGCGGTCTGCTGGCGCGCGCGGTGCAGCACGAGGTGGATCATTTGAACGGCATTTTGTTCATTGACCGGATGGAGCGGAAATCGAAGGAAGAGTTCCGCGACGAACTGGATGCGATGCAGGCGGCGACGAAGGCGGAGTTGAAGAAGAAACAAGCCTCATGAAATTGCTACGCAAAATCCATCTATACCTCGGCTGCTTTTTTGCGCCGATGTTGATTCTGTTTGTTTTGACAGGTGCGGCGCAATTTTTCGGTCTGCGGTTAGGAATTTTAAGTGAAATCCATGTCCGGCATTACGGCTCCGTGCCGTTCATCCTCCTGACGCTTTTGATGGGATTGTCGGTCGTGGTCACGGCGATCTTGGGAATCGTCATGGCCTTGCGACAGGGAAACAGCAAGAAGGCAGCTTGGGCTTGTCTGACTTTAGGCGTCATCGTGCCGGTAGTTCTGCTGCTGTTTTCCCATAACATATTGACGGCAAAACAACGGGCTCTGCAAAATCGCCAGCCGCCTCCAGCCCAGCAAAGCCCGTGACCGGTTTCAGCCGTGATAATTTTCCATCAGCCGAAGCATTTCCTTGACGGCAGCCTCCATCCCGGCAATCACCGCGCGGCTCACGATGCTGTGGCCGATGTTCAACTCCACCAGATGCGGCACGCGGGACAGCGTCGGCAGATTCTCGTAATTCAATCCGTGTCCGGCGTTCACCTTCAAGCCGAGCGAATTCGCGAGTTTCGCGCCGGAAATCAAGCGCTGCAATTCAACTTCTGACTTCTGACTTCTGACTTCTGACTTCGCAAATTCTTCCGCGAACTGGCCGGTGTGCAGTTCCACAAACTGGCTGCCGGTGCGCGCGGCGGCTTCAATCTGCTTTTCATCCGGTGCGATGAACAGGCTCACGTCAATTCCCGCGTCGTTCATTTTTAGTCGCGTCTCGGTCAACGATTCTTCGGCGGTGACAACATCCAGTCCGCCTTCGGTTGTCACTTCGAGCCGACGCTCCGGCACGATGCAGACGATGGCCGGGCGCACTTCCAGCGCGATGGCGATAATTTCCGGCAAGTTGGCCATTTCCAGATTCAGGCGCGTCTCGACTTTTTCGCGCAATTCCCAGACATCGCGGTCCTGGATGTGGCGCCGGTCTTCGCGCAAGTGTGCGGTGATACCGTGCGCGCCCGCCGCCACGCAAATCCGCGCGGCCTCGACCGGACACGGTTCGCCGAATCCGCGGCCGCGATACCGCGCCTCGCGCAGCGTGGCGACGTGGTCAATGTTGACGCCGAGCTTGAGCATAAAATGAAAATAAATTTCCCATCGAACATCCTTCTGTGCCAAATGCAGCGCGGTTTGGCAAATCCAATCACATTCTGATTGCGCCGGTGCCTTGATTTGCGCTTTCATCCGTCATGCCGAAACCGCATGTGTTTTTGAAATTCTGGCTGCCGGTGCTGTTGTGGATGGCGGTGATTTTCACCGCGTCGAGCGATTCCCATTCCTACGAGCATTCGTCACGCTTCTTTGAACCGCTGCTGCACTGGCTTTTCCCGAACATGCCGCAGGCACAAGTTGATTTTCTCCACCACATTTTCCGCAAATGCGCGCACCTGACAGAATACGCCATCCTCGCGCTGCTGCTCTGGCGCGCACTGCATCTCTCCAAAAACAATCTGCCGGCGTGGTCGTGGCCAAAAATCGGCGGCACGCTGCTGCTGGTGTTTCTTTACGCCGCGAGTGATGAATTTCACCAGAGCTTTGTGCCGACGCGCACGCCGCTGGTTTCCGATGTTTTTATTGATACGACCGGCGGAGCCATCGGCCTGCTCTTGCTGTGGTTCATTCAGCATTTTCGGAAGCGACCGCAAGCAAAGGAACCATGAAACGTCCGCTCGTCGCCGTCGCTTCCTGCTACGCCGCCGGCCTGTTACTTGGAAAATTTTTTCAGCCGCCGCCGGCTGCGCTGGTGATCGTCTCGTTCGCTTTCCTCGCGCTCGTCCTCGTCCTGAAAAGATTTCGCCGGTCTTTGATCTGGCTGCTGCTCGCGCTCGCCGGCTGGACAAATCTGGTTCTTCACACTGCCGTCATTTCGCCAAACGACCTGCGCACGATTGTCGGTGATACCGACGCCATCGTCACCGTGCGCGGAATGCTGGCCGAAACGCCGCACTTGAAAATTGGTGAACACGACGGCGAGCCGACGGAACACTCGCTCGTCCGGGTTGACGTCAGTGAAATACGCTGCGGCGAAAACTGGCAGCCTACGGTTGGCCATATTATTGTGGCGACGCCCAGCGCGTTACCGGAAAACTTCTTTGCCAGACAAGCCGTCGAAATTTCCGGCGTCATCAACCGGCCGCCACCGCCGCTGGCCGAGGGACTTTTTGATTACCGCGATTATCTACAAACGCGCGGGATTTATTATGAGCTGAATACCGGTTCCACGAACGACTGGCAATTGTGCGCACCGGTTCTAACGACGTCACCGTTGACTGACCGGTTTTTGAACTGGTCGAAACGCACGCTCGCGCTGGGTTTGCCCTCCGAAGACGAACCGCTGCGGCTACTCTGGGCGATGACGCTGGGCTGGCGCACCGCATTCACCGGCGACATCAGCGAGCCATTCCTGCGCGCCGGCACGATGCACCTCTTCGCAATTGACGGGCTGCGGATTGCGCTGATTTCGGGAATGCTCGTCGCCCTGCTGCGCGTGCTGCAAATCTCACGCGCCTGGTGCGGCCTCATCGCCATTCCGGCCATCTGGTTTTACACCGCCGCGACCGGCTGGGAATCGTCCGCCATCCGCGCGTCGGTGATGATGACCATCGTCCTTGGCGGCTGGTCGCTGAAACGACCGGTTAATTTAATCAATTCACTGGCCGCCGCCGCGTTCATCATTTTGCTCTGGGAGCCGCGCCAACTCTTTGAAGCCAGCTTCCAGCTTTCCTTTTTCGTCGTGCTAGTCATCGGTTTACTCACGCCGCCGCTGAACCAAATTTCCGACCAACTGCTGCAACATGACCCACTGCTGCCGAACGAACTGCTCCCACGCTGGCGGCGTTCGCTTATTTCATTTCTGCGTCTGCTGGCGCGGTATTGTGTGCTGTCGTTCGCCGCGTGGATTGGCTCGATTCCGCTTTCGGCAAAATATTTCCACCTGTTCAGCCCGATTTCGACGTTCGCCAACATCGTCGCCGTGCCGCTCGGCACGCTCGCGCTGATGAGCAACCTCGGTGCGCTGGTCTGCGGCGCGTGGTTTCCATGGGCGACGGAACTGTTCAATCACAGCGCGTGGTTTTTCATGTTGGCGATGACCGGCGTGAGCGAGTGGTTTACCAAGATTCCCGATGCATATTTCTATGTGCCTGCGCCATCGTGGTGGACGATTGCCGTCTATTACACCGTGCTGGTCGGTGCGTTGAGCGGCTGGATATTCACGCCTCGTCGGCGAATCTGGAGCATGACAATTTTATTGTTGATTGCAGGAATTTATTGCTGGCATTGGGAAAAATCGCGGTGCGAAACCGAAATCACCGTGCTGCCGCTCAACGGCGGCCACGCCGTTTTCGTGGACGCCGCAGGACGGGAAAGCAACTGGCTTGTGAACTGCGGCAACGAAAATGCCGTCGAGTTCACGCTCAAGCCGTTTCTCCGCGCGCAGGGAGTGAATACTATTCCACAACTTATTTTAACCGAAGGCGACACGCGGAGCGTTGGCGGCGCGCTTTCACTCGACGAACTTTTCGGGATTGGCAAACTCATCACCAGCCCGGTTCATTTTCGTTCCCTCGCGTATCGTGATGCCGTCACCGAATTCGAGAAACCACCGCCCCGGCACGAAATCTTTCAGCGCGGTGACATGGCTGGCGAATGGCAGGTTTTGCATCCGGGCATTACGAACAGTTTTCCCAGAGCCGACGACAACGCGCTCGTGTTGCTCGGCAATTTTCACGGCGCAAAAGTCCTGCTGCTCTCCGATTTGGGGCGCGACGGCCAGAGCGCCTTGCTCGAAAGCACGAATGATTTACGCGCCGACATTGTCGTCACCGGCCTGCCAGTGGAAGGCGAGCCGCTTTGCAACGCGTTGCTGGATGCGGTTCAGCCGAAAGTCATCGTCGTGGCCGACTCGGAATTCCCAGCGAACCGCCGCACCGGCCGCGCATTGAAGGAAAGGCTGGAAGAAAAAAAGCTGCCCGTGATTTACACCCGCGAATCCGGCGCGGTAAAAATTGTCACGGATAAATCCGGTTGGAAATTGCAGACCATGGACGGACAGACATTCAAATCAGCCGCTTCAACCGCTTTGTCAAAGTGACGGAAACGTGCCGCGTCTCCGGGATGACAAATTTTTTCACTTCCACCGTGACGGCTCTGGGCTTGAACTCGGCCAGAATCATGTCGGCGATGTCTGCGGCGAGCTTTTCGATCAGCTTCCAACTTTTGCCGTCGCCAAACTTCAACAACCGCTGCGAAACGGCGAAGTAATCAATCGTGTCCGCGATGCTGTCGCTTTTGGCTGCGCCGTAAAAATCCGATTCCATTTCCACCGTGAGCAGCAACCGCTGCGGCTGCGTGCGTTCCGCATCCGGTACGCCGACGCGGTAAAACACTTCGAGGTCAACAATGGAGATTTGGGACATTTACGATTTGCGATTTACGATTTTGGATTTCAAGACGGCATCAATTAGAACCTTTGTCGGCTTGTTTAGCTTCAGCTTTTTGGCTTGAGCCAGCGAGAGCCAACGGAATTCCTGCCCTTCGTCATTCAATTTCACGCGCGGATTTTTTCCGGCGCAGCGGCAGGTGTAATTCAACAGCACGAAATGCGCGTCGTGATAAAACTCCTTCGAGTGGATGCAATCCTGCACCAGCACAAATTTAATGTCCGTCACTTTGAGATTGGTCTCTTCCTTGATTTCGCGGCGCAGCGCGGCTTCCGACGTTTCGCCCCATTTGATCTTGCCGCCGGGAATGCCCCATTTGTTCGACCACTTGTGCGTGCGGATCATCAAGGCTTCGCCCGCGCCGTTAAAAATCAACGCGCCAACGGTCGAGACCGGAATGTGCTGCTGCGCCGCCTTCCCCAAACTCAAATCATTTTGCTCCAGCACGCGGCGAAGTTCACCAAGATGTTCGACAATCAAATCCGGCTTGGCGGCGCGCAATTGTTCCAAAGTGTTATAGCCGGTCAAAACCGCACAGGAATGAATGCCGCCGTGCTTGGCCGTCTCGATGTCGTGTTCCATGTCGCCGATGAACAGTGTTTCATCCGGCTTAAGATTGTTCCCGGTGAGGATCTCGTGGATTTTTTTTCGCTTGTCCCAGACATCCGTGTAAATCTTTTCCAAAAACGCGTCGAAGCCGGTCACGCGGCATTGCGCTTCAAAATGCTCGGGGTGGATGGTGCTCAACAGAAACAGCCGGAGCTTTTTCGCCCGGCAGAATTCCAGAAATTCGCGCGCGTGCGGCAGTTCCACCACCGAGTCCTGCACCTGCTTGAAGCTGCTGTGAAACCAAGTTTCAAGCTGCGGCATCGGCACCTCCGGCGTATGGCGGTCGTAAAATTTGGTAAACGGCAGGCTGAACTCGGCGCGAAAGGTTTCCAAGGACATCTCCGGCTTGCCCGCCTGCGTCAGGACAAAATTCGACGCCTTCAACACGGCGGGCAAATCGTCCACCAGCGTCCCGGACCAGTCGAAGATGATGTTGCGGATCACGCGGGGAAATTAACAACAAAGGAACAAAGACACGAAGGAAATTTATTTTCTCTGCGCCTCTGTGTCTCTGTGGCAGATTTTGCGGACGATGCTCATCGCCTTCAACAAACCGTTCGGCGTGCTTTCGCAGTTCACCGGCGACGGCTCGCCAAATCGCGCGCTGGCAGAATTCCAGTTTCCTAAAAATGTCTATCCCATTGGCCGGCTCGACGCAGACTCGGAAGGCTTGCTGCTCTTGAGCGATGAGGCAGCCTGGAACGAACGGCTGCTGCATCCGCGCCATGCCCACGAACGCGAGTATTGGGCACAGGTCGAACGGATTCCGACGCCGGAAAGTTTGAAACAGCTTTGGCCTGGCGTTTTGATTCAAGGCGGGAAAACTTTGCCCTGCCACGCCTGGCTGCTGGAACCGCAGCCGGAAATTCCGCCGCGCGTGCCACCGATCCGTTTCCGCAAGAGCGTGCCGGACTGTTGGATCGGGCTGGAATTGATCGAAGGCAAGAACCGTCAGGTGCGGCGCATGACGGCGGCCATCGGACATCCAACCTTGCGCTTGCTGCGCGTGCGGATTGGCGGCTTGCAGCTTGGCGACTTGGTGGCAGGCAAATGGAAAATTCTTTCGCCGGAAGAACGTAAATTGGTCACGAGCGATTAAATTCTCGCAGTCGCGCTTGCTTTGCTTGTTTTGGAAATTACACTCCGCCCTCCGATGGCGAATTTAAATTCCCTCAACCCGCAGCAACGCCAGGCCGCTGAAACCATCAACGGCCCGGTGTTGATTCTGGCGGGTGCCGGCACGGGCAAGACGCGCGCCATCACCTACCGCATCGCGCACCTGATTGATAAAGGCGTCGCGCCGGAGAACATCCTCGCCGTCACGTTCACCAACAAGGCCGCGCGCGAAATGCAGGAGCGCATTAACAAGCTGCTGCCAAACCTGAAATTCAAAAAGAAGGACGATGAGCCACCGAAGCGCCCGACCATCTGCACGTTCCATTCGCTCTGCGTCCGCATTTTGCGCTCGCATATTGAGCGGCTCGGTTACAAGCGCAACTTCGTCATCTACGACGAGTCGGAGCAGCTCGGCGCGGTGAAGAAAATCTTGAGCGGCATTTCCGCCAAGGGCGAGAAGACCGATCCGGCGGCGATCCTGG
>Ga0302320_10016098_pt1 | contig 15308 bp, 13 predicted proteins | sample Bog_T0_3_FD_202130 | JGI IMG/M metagenome (GOLD analysis project Ga0302320, IMG submission 202130) | Peat permafrost microbial communities from Stordalen Mire near Abisko, Sweden - Bog_T0_3 | ecosystem: Environmental > Terrestrial > Soil > Wetlands > Peat | place: Sweden: Abisko, Stordalen Mire... | reverse complement strand
AACTGCGACAGGCTAGAAGATCGGGCGAGTATCTTGTTCGCGTGTTCTACACCGCGCAAAGCTTCGACCAACTGCGCAATCTGACGCCACTGACGCTCACCGCGCCACCGGAAACCATCCAGCTTTTAATTCCGGGCGGCAGCAGACCAGGCGCGGCTTTCGACGTCAAGTTTGAAGTCTTTCAAGAGCTTCTGCGGAATGCAATTGGGTCGCGCTACGTGCAGGATCCTGCGTTGGAAGTTCCGCCTGGCGTGTTAGCCAGTGTGCCCGGGCAATAGCGCCCCGGCTCACGCAACAACGCATCCGGTAAAGTCGAGACGATACATCTGTATCGGTCGATCCCTGAAGCGCGATCAATCCCGCGTCAGGCCGCACAACCCTACAGTCTCGCAGATGGGAATCGGGCTGGATGTGGCGATCATGCGCCGTGCCTTTCCGGTGGACGGCCTCTCGGCGGACATCAGATTTATGATGGTCGCCGCCGGCGCGTCATCGCCGCCTTCTATTCCAACTCCATTTCAGCGTTATTGCTACGGTTGGCGAACTCCTGAACCTCCGCTGGGATCAAGTTGATTTCGGTAATCGTTGGATCATTCTGAACCCCGGCGCCAAGAAGAGCGGAAAGGGGCGGACGCTGCCGATCTACGGCCATACGCGAGAGTGGCTCCTCCTCCAACAGGCCGAGCGTGAGGCCAAGCATCCGAGTTGCCCCTTAGTTTTCGTACATGACGGTCACCGCATCACAGAGTTTCGCAAGGCGTGGGCGTCGGCCTGTGAGCGCGCCGGGCAGAAGCGTCTGCTCTTCCACGACTTGCGGAGGTCGGACGTGCGGAACATGCGCCTGGCCGGCATTCCAGAGATCGCGGCAATGCAGATCACCGGTCACAAGACCCGCTCGATCTTCTACCGATACAGCATTGTCGGTGGACAGGAGATTCAGGACGCAGCGGCGAAACTAGAAGACCGTCTCAAGAAAAATCTGGGCACAATTTTGGGCACAATCGGCTATCCAGAGGTCAAAAAGGAGGGAGACGGCGAGAACAACTAGGCCGGCCAGCCATTGAAGAAGCGAGGGTTGCTGGTAGAGGGGTTGGTTGCGGGGGTAGGATTTGAACCTACGACCTTTGGGTTATGAGCCCAACGAGCTACCAGGCTGCTCCACCCCGCACTCCGACTATAGCGAATCGGCCCTGACCTCCGCAATGCGAGCTGTCGTCGTTGTGTGAAGGTGCTGCGGTATTTTCAGGCCTGTTCATAGCGCAACCAGCGCCTCGGCGTCCGCGCTCGGCTGCTGCGTGCCCGCGCTGTATCCCGCCCCGCTGGCTGCGTTCGACCGATCGTCTCGGCGCGGCGCCGGCGCGCCGGACCGTCCGTGTCGATCTGGACCTCGTCGCTTGTTCTGGAATCCGCGCTTGTGCCCCGCGCCGCGCGTCAGCGCGCCTCTTCGGCTCTCACGCCAGTTTGGCGGTCAGCATCCACTGCAGCGTGCCCTTCGGTCGCCCGCTCCCGCCGTCCACATCGATGCACACCAGCGCCGACTTACGAAAATCGATCTCCAGCGTCGGCGCGTTCAACAGGAACGCGGTCAGTGTGCCGCACAGCGGCTGGTGCGACGCCACCAGTACTTCTGACTGGTCCCTGTGGGCGCGGATTTCGCCCCACGCCTCCTCCGGCGTGGCGTCCGGAATCAGTGCGTTCGAGGTGACGATCTGGTCTTCGTAACCCAGCACCTTGGCGGCCACCTGCGCCGTCTCCAGCGCGCGCGTGAACGGACTCGACAGGATCAACGCCGGCCACAGGCCACCCTCCCGCGCCCGCCGGATCACGCGCCGCACTTTCTCCCGGCCCTCGTCGGTCAGCGCGCGATCCGCATCGCGGCCCGACTTTGCCGCCGCTTCCGCGGCTCCGTGACGTAGCAGATAAAGCAGCATCGAACGCCAGTCCCTGTCCATTGTGGCATAGTGAAGTCTCGCCCCGCTTTTTGCGGCCGCGCGCTCTCGACATGCAGGCTTCGGACACCCCCCTTCAGCGCGCTGCGCTCTGCTGCGCCATCGGCTCCGCCGGCTCCATCGCCGCCTCCATCGCTATTTCACAAATCCTGCTCGGCGCCTCGCTGGCCCTGGTCATCCTCCTCGTCGCCACGCGCCAGGCCTCGCTGCGTCTGCCCTCGGGCTGGCAGTTTCTGGCCTTCTTCGCGGTTTGGACAACGCTCTCCTGGCTCGTCAACGGCCATCTTTTCGAAGGCCGCTTTCAGATCCGGAAGTTTTACGTGCTGCTGATCGTGGTCGTCATCGCCACCACTTTTCGCGGCCTGCGCGACGCCCGCTGGGTGGTCTCGATCTGGCTCGGATTAGGTGCGCTCTCGGCCCTTTGGGGCCTCGGCCAGTTTTGGCGCAAATGGGATCTCGCCCGCCGCGCCGGCTCCAATTTTTATCTCTCATACGTCTCCGCGCGCATCACCGGCTTCAACAGCCATTGGATGACCTTCAGCGAAATCCTGATGTTCGCTCTGCTCGCCGGCCTGGCCATCATCCTGTGGGACCGCGCCACGCCCGTCAGGTGGCGCTGGACCGCCGGCGTCGCGGTCCTGTTGTGCGGCCTGGCGATCGTTCTGGCGATGACCCGCGGCGTCTGGATCGCCGCCGCCGCGGGACTGCTCTACCTGCTCTGGGCCTGGCGCCGCTGGACCGTCCTGGCCCTGCCGGTGGTGGCCGTGCTGGCCTTCGCCATCGGCCCGCCGGGGCTGCGCGAGCGCATGATCTCGATCGTCCATCCGCACGGCGACGCCGACTCCAACATGCACCGCTACGTCACCTTCCGCACCGGCGTGGAGATGATCAAGGCCCACCCCCTGCTCGGTCTCGGCCCCGACATGATCGGTCCCGACTTCCAGCAATACGTCCCCGCCGACATCCCGCGGCCCCTGCCCGCGGGCTTCTATGGACATCTGCACAACGTCTACGTGCAGTTCTCCGCCGAGCGCGGCATCCCGGCCATGTTGGCCATGATCGGCTTCCTCGTGTGGAACCTGTGGCTGTGGCTGCGCCGGCTCGCGCAGCAGGCCGCGAGCGCGGCAACCACCGCCGCCAGCGCCTGGCTGCTCCGGGCGGGCGTGGCCATGCTGATCGGCGTGTTGGTGATCGGGCTGTTCGAGCACTGCCTCGGCAGCAGCGTGGTTCTGGCCCTGACCTTGTCCACCGTCGCCTGCGTCGACAGCGCCTGCCGGGAGGTCGTCCATGTCTGAAACCCTACGTGGGCTCGAGATCGTCCTCGCCGGCGGCACCGGCGGCCTCGGCTCGGAGACCGCGCATTTACTGGCCGCGGAGGGCGCGCGCCTGGTCGTGGGTTACAAAAGTGACAGCGCCCGCGCCGCCGCGCTGGCCGGCATCGCTACGCTGGTGCAGGCCGATCTGACCGTCGCCGAGGACCGCGCCCGGCTGCTCGCGGCCGCGCCCGCGCTCTATGGCCTCGTGGTTTTCTCGGGGCAGCCCGCGCGCAGTGACGACCAGTTGGAAGAGTCGCTGGAGGTGAATCTCGTGGCGCCGATCCGGCTGGCGCGCGAGGCCGCCGCGCACATGCATGCCGCCGCCACGCACGGCGCCATCGTGCTGCTTTCGACCATGCAGACCTCGGCCGTTTTCCCGAATTCGACGCCCTACGCCGCGCCCAAAGCGGCGCTCGTGCACGCCGCGCGCATTCTCGCCAAAGAGTGCCGCGGCCCCGCCGATATCCGCGTCAACGTCATCTCGCCCGGCGTCAACGACGCCGGCATGGCGCGCGCCAGCATCGCCAGAGGAAAGTACGCGCCGTATCTTAAAGACGGTTCCATCGCGCGCTATGGCCGCGCTCTCGACGTTGCTCGCGCCGTGCGTTTCCTGCTCGAACCCGACAACTACATCACCGGCCAGGTGCTCACCGTGGACGGCGGCCTGACGCTTTAGCGCGCGGTACTTTATCGCCGCCCGGCGGCTTGACCCGCGCCGGCCCTCCGGCGCGCTTCAGCATACGCACTTCGTCCGCGGTCAATGTGCGCCAGTGGCCGATCGGCAGCGCGCCCAGCCGCAGCGGCCCGATCGCCGTACGCACCAGTTTCAGCGCCTGCGCCCCCAGCGCCTCCACCATCCGCCGCACCTGACGGTTGCGCCCCTCGCTGATCGTGATCTCGATAAACGTGTACTTCTCGGAGTCGCGGATGCGCCGCACGCGCGCCGGCCGCGTCACGCCGTCTTTCAATTCGACGCCCGTTCGCAGCCGTTCGAGCTGCTCGTCGTCGAGCCGCGTCGAAGCCTTCACCAGGTACGTTTTGGCGACGTGGCACTCGGGATTCGTGACGTGCTCGGCGAACTCGCTGTCGTTGGTCAGTAGCAGCAATCCCGATGTGTCCAGGTCCAGCCGCCCCACCGGGAATACCCACTGTTCGGTGCTGCCGAGCAGGTCGTACACCGTCGGCCGGCCGTCGGGGTCGGTGTGTGTGGTCAGGTAGCCCTTGGGTTTGTACAGCAGCAGGTACGTCTTCTGTTCGGCCTGCACCGGCTTGCCGTCCAGCACGATCCGGTCGCGGTCCAGATCGACCCAGCGCTCGGGGTCGCGCACCGTGGCGCCGTTCACCTTCAATCGCCCGCGCACGATCCACTCGCGCGACTCCGTGCGCGAGCATACGCCGAGCTTCGACAGCACGCGATCCAGCGTCTTCAGCCGGCGCTCCGGTTGGGGCGGCGCGGCACCCTGCGCCGCCGTCTTGCGCTCCGTTCTCCAGCGTTTCTTCAGTGCCGTAATCGCTCCCTGCCGTCTTCCGAATTAGTCTAACGTCAATCCCGCTTCTCCGTCTGAGTACCGCCGCATTGGCTGGAAACAATCCGCGCGGTCTTCGTTGTTTAGAATAGATGCAGACCCATGACTCCTGAATCCGCTCCCGCGCCCTCCCGGCGCAGCCGCGCCTATCTCTTTCTTTGCTCCGCCGTGACCCTTATCGGCGCCGGGCTGGTGTGGTACTCCCAGACGCTGTCCTTCGCCTGGGATGAGGGCTTTCATCTGCTGTGCGCGCAATTGATCTCCTTCGGCCGGCGCCCGTATGTCGATTTCGCGTTCTGCCAGACGCCCTTGAACGCCTACTGGAACGCCCTGTGGCTGACGATCTTCGGCCAGACCTGGCGCGTGCCGCATGCCGCCGCCGCCCTCTGCACGGGCGGCGCGGTGCTGCTGATGGCCGATTATCTGTTTGAACGCCTGCCCATTCCGCGCTGGCGCCTGGCCGTCGCGCTGGTGGCCGCGGTGCTGTTCGGTTTGAATATCGCCGTCGTCGATTTCGGCACGCTGGGGCAGGCCTACGGGCTGTGCCTGTTGCTGATCGCGGCCGCGTTTCGATGCGCGGTCGCGGGCGTCGACCGCTCCAGCCCCGCTCTGGCGGCGGCGGCGGGTCTCGCCAGCGGCGCGGCGGCGTGCGCGTCCCTGCTCACGTCTCCGGTGGCGCCGGTGTTGCTCTTGTGGATGCTGGTCGCAAATCGCGCCGGCCGGAGGCTGGTCAAAGTCGCTGCGTTCATCGTCGGAGTCGCAGTTTCCTTCCTGCCGGTGCTGGCCTTGTATGTGCAGTCGCCGCGCAATGTGGTGTTCGGCATTCTGCAATACAACCTGCTCTTCCGGGACGTGCAGTGGGAAGGCTCCTGGCGGCAGAACTTCGAGGTTTACGTCTCCTGGATCGACTCGACCTATGCGTTGCTGCTGATTGTGCTGGCAGTGGCCGGCCTGCTGTTCGTCTTGCGCAGCGATTGGGAGCGGCGATTGCGCTCGGAACTCTATCTATGCGGCTGGCTGGCCCTGGCGCTGTGCGCGCATATTTCCACTGCGCGCCCGACCTTCCCGCGCTATTACCTGCTCACCGTGCCGTTCCTGGCCGTTCTGGCCGCGGCCGGATTCTACTCAGTTGCGATCCGTCTGGTCCATCCCGACCGGCCGCTCTGGCCGGCGCTGGCTCTGGTGCTTCTGTTGGTGCTCATGCAGGGGAAATCGCTGTACGACAGCCGCGACGATTTCGCGTGGCGGACTTTCGATGCAGTCGCCCGCAAAGTCGTCGAAGTGACGCCGCCGCAAGCTCTTCTGCGGGCCGACGAGCACGTCTTCTTCATGTCTCAACACCGGCCACCCTCCGGCCTGGAACTGCACGATTCGCACAAGCTCGAGTTCCCGCCTGCGCTCAACGCCCAACTGCATCTCATGCCCGGCAGCGAGCTCGAGCGCCGCACCAAGGCCGGCGATTTCGACACCTTCCAGACCTGTGACGACGAATCGGACTTCCCGTCGCTGGACCTCGAACACCTCTACGCCCACAAAGCCACGATTGATTCCTGCACCGTCTACTGGGGCCCCAGTCGAGCGCCCGCGACTGCCAGCGCGGGCCATTGATCGTTGAACATTGATGCGCCGGAACTGCCAGCGCGGGCCATTGATCGTTGAACATCGATGCGTCGCAACTGCCAGCGCGGGCCATTGATCGTTGAACATTGATGCGTCCGACCAGGCCCCGTTTCCGGCTCTAATGCCGGCTCCGCCTCAGGGCATTGATCGTTGAATATTGATGCGCCCGGACCAGGCTCCGCGAGGCCGGTTCGTCCCTGGTTCCTGGTTCCAGTTTTGAACCAAGCAAGTGGCCGGCCGCTACAGCGTAGCGGCCAAGTCGGTCTAAGTCATTATTTATCAATACTTTAGAAAAGTCCAGACCGCTACTAGTAGCGGTTTGGCCCCTACGCGCGCGCATTTTTCGCGCCGCCCGGCCGCTACACGGAGGCCACTCCGGAGGCGAAGGGGCGGCTCCGGCTCGGTTCGGAATCGACCCCGCGAACTCCGCCTCGGCAGCCCCAATCCGGGGCATGCCGCTAGCGGCAAGATCAACGTTTCGCGCTAGAAAACGAGAAAAAGGGCGTAAACTCGGAAACGGATGAAAGCGCCGGATGGGCTTGGCGGAGCCGTCCGGGTGAATTCACAGGAGGGAACCGTGCGAACAGTCGAAGCCGGTTTGCATCGATGCTGCGTGCCGCTGGCCATCGTCGCATCTCTGGCCGCCGCTCTTTGGGCTCCGCCAGCCATGGCGCAAACGATTACCGACCTCGGCACGCTCCCCGGCTATTTGCGCAGCACCGCTATGGCGATCAACGATAACGGGCAGGTCGCGGGATATTCAACTGACGTTAGCGGGTTCACAACGCATGGGTTCCTATACTCGAACGGCACCATGACGGACCTGGGTACGCTGGGTGGCACATTCAGCGCTGCCACTGGAATTAACTCCATCGGACAGGTCGTGGGTTACTCGAGTCTCGCAAACGGGATGACCCACGCCTTTCTGTATTCCAATGGTGTGATGACCGACCTGGGCACGCTGCCGGGGGGTAACTCGAGCTCCGCCTCCGCCATCAACAGCAGCGGAGACATTGTCGGCTGGGCCAACATAGTCGGTGGTCCGCCTCACGCGATTCTATACTCCAAAGGCGCAATGACGGATTTGGGTACGTTGCCGGGCTACATCCAGAGCTTCGCTACCGCCATCAACTCCAGTGGACAAATCGCCGGATATGCAATGGGGTCGTGGCACAACTTCCACGCCTTCGTGTATTCGAATGGCGTCTTCACCGACCTGGGTGCGCTGTACACGGGCTATAGCTGGGCGCTGGGAATCAATGACAGCGGGCAGGTGACAGGGTACATCTCCCCACAGACCGGCCTCGAGCACGCCTTTCTCTATTCAGACGGTGTCCTGACCGATGTGGGCGCGCTGGTTTACAGCAGATACGATGTATGGGTGAATAGCCGAGGCTATGGAATCAACTCCAGCGGACAGATCGCGGGCACGGGGGATCCAGGCGCTTTTCTGTTTGCTGACGGCTACTCCATCTCCGGCACTTGGCTTACATGGTATTTCACCGCACAGGCGTACGCAATCAACGCTACCGGACAGGTTGTCGGTACCACCGAAGACCCTTCGCAGGGACCCGCCTTTTCACAGGGACACGCCTTCGTTTTGGAGACCGCAGGCCGGCCGGTCATCACTGGCTTGAGCCCGAACTCGGTTAACTTGGGATCGGGGAATGTGACGTTGACGGTGACGGGTAAGAACTTTACCCCCGAAGCGACGGTAGCGTGGGATTCCAGTGGGAGGCCGACAACATACGTCAGCGCCACCGAGCTGACCGTGCAATTATCATCGAGCGACATTGTCGCATCGTCTTTCAAGAACTATATAACCGTGTCCACGCCCGTGGGCATGTCGGGCGCGGTGATCGTGCCCATTGTGCCGCCTGCGCCCCGCGCGAAGCCCGGGGATCCGGAAAGACAGCGACCCCGCGGGACCAGCGCACCACAATAGGTCTCTGGCACACACTAGGGCTGGACAGGGAGGTGCTGCCCTGCGGCACGGGACTGCGCGCCCTGGCCGCGCAATACCACCGGCGCCCTAGACGTTGACGATGGTCTCGCTCGCCGCGTCCCAGCGCACCTTGGCATTGCGCTTGTAAGCTTCGACCGAAAGGAAAATCGTCGCCGCTTCTTCAAAGGCGCGGTCGACGCCGCAGCGCGGCATGGCGCGGCTGCGGACGCAGTCGATGAAGTCCTGCCAGTGCGAGGAGACCTGCAGCTCGTCGCGTTTCATCGAGTAATCGGGGATCGGCGGCGCGTCGCCGGGCGCGTAGCCCAGGGCCTCGAGCGCGGCGGCGTTTTTGGCGACGTACTCCTTATAACCGGGCTTCCATTCGGCGGGGAAGGTGCGGCAGAAGCGCGGCGAAACCTCCAGGGTTTTGTCGCGCCCGAGGTATTGCTCGACTTCGCCGTAATGGCGGTTGTGGAAGGTGCACATGAAGCTGACTGAAAGCTCCTTGGTGGGGTAGTCCATGAGCACGTTCCACTGGTCGGGGACGTCGCGGCCGTCCTTCCAGAAGTAGTTGCCGCCCTGGGTGACGGTGGTCTCCGGAATGCCGAGGCCGGCGACCATGTTGGCCGAATCCCACAGGTGGCTGAGCAGGTCGCCGGCGATGCCGTTGCCGTACTCGAACCACTTGCGCCACAGGAAGAAGCGCTCGGCGTTGAAGGGCCGCTGCGTCGTGTTGGCGGTGAACCTCTGCCAGTCGATCGTCTCGGGGCTGGCGTCCGCGGGCATCACCGGGTTCTCGTAGGTTTGGAAGAACTGCCACTCGGGATACTGGCCCGTGCGGTCGATGTACAGACGGATGGCGGCGACTTTGCCCAATTCGCCCGAGCGGTAGATTTCGCGCGCCTTGTGGAACCAGCCCATGCTGTTGTAGTTGTGCCCGAGCTGCATGACGATGCGATTGTCCTTGATCGCCTGGCGCATGCGCTTGGCTTGGTCGAGGTTGAGGCACCAGCCTTTTTCGACGTAGACGTCCTTCTTCGCCGCGGCGGCGCGGATGGTCATGGGCGCATGCCAGAAGTCGGGCGTGGCGATGACGACGGCGTCGATGTCGGGGTCGGCCATCACCTTTTCCCACTCTTTGCCGGTCTTCACGCGGTCGTTGGTCGAGGCGGCGCGGGCGCGCTTCAGGTTGCCGTCGTAGAGGTCGCAGATGGAGCGGATCTCGACGCCCTGGATCTTCTGGAATTCGTTAAACAGGTAGAAGCCGCGCGTGCCGACGCCGATCATGGCCAGGCCGATGGTGTCATTGGGCTTCGTGCGCGCGAGCACAGCGGGCGCGGCGGCCACGGCGGCGGCGCTCTTCAGAAAATCGCGGCGATCCATTTGGTTTCTCCTTGATGGTTCACGGATGGGAATGCTCCGACACATTCTATCGAGGCTGAACAACCGCCGTGGGGCCTTCGGCGGCGCGGGCTAGCGGAAAGTCCGCCACTCCGCGCGGTCGAGATGCGGCGTCGAGTTGAAGGTGAACAGTGATGGCCGGCTGCCAGCGACGTCGAGGATGGTCATGTTCGTGTTCAGGGCCACCCCGGCTAACTGCATGACATGGCGGGGTTCGAGGGGGAAGATGCGGCCCAGCGTGAGGCCCACGGGCGTGGCCGAAGTGAATACTGCCACGCGCCCGCCCGCGGCGGCCGCGGCGAGCGGGGCCTCGCCGGCCAAGCGAACGCGCTCGGCAAACGCGGCCCAGGATTCGCCCGTGAACCGGTATTGTTCATGGATCCAGGCGCGCACGACGGAGGTGTCGGCGGGGGTCCAGTGGCGGTGGACCTCGCCCTGGCCAGAGGAGAGGGCGGTCAGGAGGGATTCATAGTGCCGGCGGAAGGCCGGATCGGCGGCGGCCATCTGGGGGGCGATGGCGGCGTAAACGGCGTCGAGGTCGAACTCATTCCAACGGGTATCTACCAGGGGTTCGGGCTGCGGCGAACCGGCCTCGGCGAGGGCGCCGAGGACGAGTTCCGCGGTCTCAGTCTGACGCGCCAGGGCGCCGGTCCAAACGGAGTCGAAATGGACGCCTTCGCGGGCCAGCCAGGCGCCCAGGAGACGCGCCTGACGGCGGCCCAGATCGGAAAGGCAGTCATAGCGGTCGCGGGGGCCGGCCTGGCCGTGGCGGATGAGATAGAGCAGGTTCACGAGGGTCAGGGTAGCAAAGACGCAGGCAAAGTACTCCCGTGCCCCAGGCCGAGGAGGGACGAAGGGCCGAGTCGCGCTTACAACGGCTCGGGGAATCGCAAGTTGGACTTCCCTAAGGCCTTAGCGAGAATTACGGCGGCCTCCGGCTCGTCGACGCCGCGCGAGGTGGCCAATTCCGCGACGAGCATGTTGCGCGCGCGGTCGAGCATTTTCTTCTCCCGGAACGACAATGACTTATGGGACTGAATGGCGACCAGGGCCTTCAGCACCTCAGCCACTTCCAGAAGACTGCCGCTTTGCATTTTGGCGGAGTTCTCCTTGAAGCGATCCTTCCAGTCGGAACTGGACTTGCAATCGCCGCAGGAGAGGAAATTGAGCATCTTAGCCATCTCGCCATTGCGCGTCACCTTGCGCAGGCCCACCTCCGAAACATGGGAGAAGGGAACCATGACGGTCAGGCTATTGTAAAAGAGCCGCAGGAGGTAAAAATGCTCTGACTGGACGCCGAAGGCGCGTGAACTGATGTTCTCTATCGTACCGACCCCATGGTTGGGGTAAACCACTTTTTCACCGACTTGAAAGGTCATGCAGGGACCTCGTAACACCTTTCAGCAGTTGTATGTCACGTTCGTCATTTTTCAAACGTAACCGAGACTTAGTTCATTGTGATTTGTTCTGACCAAACCGTCAAGGTGTTTCTTTTCAGTATTATAAAGACTTAATCTGATATTAACGAAGGCTAACGCGCAGGTCTAATTTCGGACCTGCGAATCCGCTGAGATGTAAGATAACACGCGGCTTAGGTGCTAGTACTGGCAACGCCATGGCCACCGTGCCGCGGGGTGCGCAAGGCGGGCTCAGGCGGTTTTCATGAGGCCGCGAATGTAGGCCAGGTTGCGGCGCATGTCGGCTTCGACCGATTTGGAAGGTGAATCGGTCTCTAAATTGGCGAAACCGGAGAAGCCCAGAGAGCCGATCAGGCGCATCACTTCGGGGAACGGGATCTTGCCTTCGCCGAGGTAATGCGGATTGTCCTTGAGGTGGAACTGGCAGATGCGGGCTGCGCCGAGCCAGGGGATTTCCTTGAGGACGTCAAAGCCGGCGTTGGTCGAATTGCCGACATCGTAGTAGACTTTCACGGCCGGGTTGCGGGCGCGGTCCAGGATGCGCACGTTATCCTCGGCCGAAATCATGTTTTCGAGCCCCAGCAGGACGCCGTTTTTGTGGGCCTCGGGGGCGATCTCGCGCAGGAAATCGCCGACGTAGTCCATCTCCTCATGGGTGGTCAGGCCGCCTTTGCCGAAGAACGGCAGCAGGACGACCTTGGCATCCAGCTTGCGGGTGATGGGGATGGAATCGGCGACCCATTTCTGGCCCAGCTTGTCGTTCTTCAGATAATTGACGTGGAGGATGTCGAGGCAGGTGCCGGCGGCGGCGATGGAGTGCTTCTTCAACTCGTCGAGATAGCGCTGCTGGAGGTCGGCGCCGGCCAGGGGCAGCTTGCCGTCGACGGGCTTGTTGCCGAGGCTGATCTGGACGCCTTCGAAGCCCAGCGAAGCGGCGAGGGCGACGGCTTCGAGCTTGCCGGAGAGGTGCAGGTTCCAGTCGGTGACGCCGATTTTGAGATGCGATTTGGGGGCCGGTTTGGCGGCCAGTAGCGGCGCAGCGGCGAGCGCGCCGGCGCCGGCCAGGAAGTGGCGGCGGGTGGTGGCAGATGAAAACGTCATGGTTTTGACTCCTCGAAGCGGACGCGTGGAACGTCCTGGCCGTTGATTCTCTCACCAAACGGGGTGCCGTGTCCGCCGCCGGCGACGACACAGGCCAGGAAGCTCCGGGACGCTAGCCTGCATTCCTCGCAAGTGTTCGGGCACCTCGACGTGGCGCAGGCACTCTTGCCGGCGCTTTGCCTTCGACACTGTGTCGTGCCCGCCAACAGATGTCGAGACGAGTCTCGACACGGCAGACACGAGTGTCTGCGCCACGCCGGCTGGTGGAGTGTGAGAAATGCGGGCTAATCCGATGCGCGGAAGTCGCACGCGGCATGCGGACTTTCTGCCACAGGCTGTTAAGGACACTCCTGGTTGTCAGGGCGGGATCGCAGCGACTACATACGCCGCGCGGAGTTGGCGCGCGGCAGACGCGCGTGAGCAGAGTTGGCCGATGAGGCTGGGCGGCCGACTGGCCGTCTAGGAAGAGCCGCTCGGAAAACACCTCCGGCCGCAGTCCCTTCCTCTGTCTATAACGTCAGCTCCAACTCCTGCACGGTGAAGTTATATCCTCCCGCCGGCCCACGGTAGTTGCCGCCCTCCACAATCCACATTCGCTTCCCGCCTTGGGTGAACCATTTCGCCGGAAAGCCCGGGGTGTAAAAAGCGGGACCCCATTGGGGTTGCGCATGGAAGAGGTGCCACGGACCCCACGGTTTTGGGGCTTCGTAGAGGCACAGCATGGTCTGGTCCGCCTGGTCAGGCTTGGGTCTCTCCGGCCAAGGCATTGGCACGGCAGAGCTCGCCGGCCGGTCGCCGCCGCCGCTCATCGCCACATAGGCCCACTGGCCCAGCACAAACCGCTTCACGGCGGGAACGTATTGAATGCCGGTCATGCTGGTATAGCCCTTATGCTCAAAGATTGGCTCGGCGTGGGCTCTGTCGCGATGCCATGACGGTTCACCGCGCTTCCCGGCGCCCGCGAAGAACTCCCAATCGTTCCGGTCCAACTGCTTGAAGCTGTTGCGCGAGATGCGGGCCAGCAGCATCCGGTTCCAGTTGTTCCAACCGCCGTCGTTCGAGACAACGTAAACATAATTGTCGATCGCGCCGGAGTAATCCTTGCCGTACTGCACAAAGTACGGCGTCGGGAACTCCTTTCCAGGAAACATCGGTTTTTCGACGGTGGCCGTCGGACTCCAAGTCTTGCCATAGTCGCTGGATTTAATGATGGATGAGTGGTCGGCGTTGAAGGAGACGCGGGTGGCGGAACCAACCCTAGGGACGGACTGGCTGTAAATTCCGAGGTACAGGACACCGTCGATCGCAGCCAGGCCCGCGCCCTTCCACCAATGGCCTTCGTTGGCATGGCCGTACCCCCGCATGTCGTTGATCCGCGTGACGACATGGCCGGGCGGCATGCCTTCCACCTTGTAGATGGAGAGGTTCCACCCTTCCTGTCCGGTGCCGGAGGTGTCGTCGCCAACGCTGTACAGGTTTCCGTCGTCGGCCCAGGTGCAGGTCCAAGTGTCACCAGCGTTGGCGTTGTGCTGAGGCTCGTTCAACCAGCGCAGACCGTGGATCAGCTTGCTTTTCTGGTAGGGGAGCTCGGGCAGACCCACGACCGTCGCGGCAGGTGCTTGCGCCCAAGCGCTACGACTCAGCATCATCCCGCCCGCGCCGGCCAGGAAGTAGCGGCGGGTGGGGGCAGATGAAAACGACATAGTAATGACTCCTCGAAGCGGACGCGTGAGACGTCCTGGCCGTTGATTCTGTCACCAAACGCGGCGCCGTGTCCTTCGCTGGCGCCCGCGCGGGCCAGAGAGCGCCGAGGCGCACGGCGCCGGTTGTCAGACCGGTGGTAGAATCCGGCGGCGGGAACAGAGCGGGAGCGGGCATAGAGGCGAATTTCCGACATCCTGGAGCCGCGGCGTAGAATCCTACTTAGTATGCCTATTCAAAGTATTCTCGATCAGCTTCCCGATTACGCGCGGGACTTGAAGGTGAACCTGCAGAACGTGCTGCAGCAGCAGGAACTGACGCCGCAGCAGACGTGGATGTGCGCCGTGGCCTGCGCGATTGCCAGCCGGCAGACCGAACTGACGCATGCGATCGCGGAGGAAGCGGCGGCAAAGGTCCCACCGGAGGCAGTCCAGGCCGGGCGCACGGCGGGCGCGCTGATGGGGATGAATAACGTGTTCTATCGTTTCCGGCACTTCATCCAGTCGAAGCCGGAGTACGCTCAGGTGCCGGCGCGGCTGCGGATGCAGGCGATCCGGTCGCACGGCGGCGATCCGGTGGATTTCGAACTGGCGTGCCTGGCGGCGTCGACGATCAAGGGCTGCGAGGCGTGCGTGCTGGCACACGAGCAGGTGGTGCGGGAGAAGGGTCTCAACGAGAACCAGGTGACGGCGGCGGTGCGGATAGCGGCGACCGTGCACGCGGTGGCGACGGTGCTGGATGCGCTGTGAGGCGGGCGGGGCCGAAGGGGCTTTGATATAGGGCTTATCGACCAACGACGACTATCGAGATCCGAAGCGGTCGAGAGTTGCTTTCAGCAGCGCGGGGGAGGCTCTGAAGCTGGTCATCCGGAGGCGGTCGATTGCTGACGCCAGTTCAACCAGTCTCCGAGTCGCGGCCTCGCCCAGAATACCCAGAATCCCAGTCACCCGCAGGCCGCGATCGGCGGCAAGGCGTCGCGCTGCCTTTTCGTCGAGCAGGATGATGTCAGCCTGGCTGGACTCGGCCAAAAGGATCGCCGCCTGCTCGCCAGCCTGCAGTTTCTCCAGGCCCGAGGTTGGCGTATCGGGAGATTCTTTGGCGCAGATCCAAAGTGGCAGGTTGGACGCCCAGCTTCGAACCGCAACGGGAGCGTCTTCGTGAAGCAACTCGGCGAGCACTGCCCGCGGCATGAGAACTTGATTGCAAAGCCTGGGCAGAAGGTCGATCTCACCGATCAGAATGAGATAGCAGATCGGTGACGTATCCGCTACGGCGATCATTGCCGCGAGGCGTCACGAATGGCCGCAAGATCCCGCTCGAGGTCCTCCATC
>Ga0302320_10016097_pt1 | contig 15309 bp, 11 predicted proteins | sample Bog_T0_3_FD_202130 | JGI IMG/M metagenome (GOLD analysis project Ga0302320, IMG submission 202130) | Peat permafrost microbial communities from Stordalen Mire near Abisko, Sweden - Bog_T0_3 | ecosystem: Environmental > Terrestrial > Soil > Wetlands > Peat | place: Sweden: Abisko, Stordalen Mire... | reverse complement strand
CTGATAATCGCCGAAACGCGCATCCTGCGCGGGGCGGATCATTTCCAGCCACGGCTCCGGCTGATCGGTAACGGTCGCCAATGCCTGGCGAAAGCGGGATTGAAGATCGGGAAGCAGCGTCATGGTAAATGTATTTTCGACAGAAAGATCAAGGGACAGAAAAATAGGAGATCATTTTTCTGTCCCTTGATTTTTCTGTCGAAGATTGGGACTAAGCCTCGGGTTCCAACGGCACGCGCTTGGCTTGCCCCCAAAGCTCCTCGATCGCGTAGTAGGCGCGGGTTTCCGGCTCGAACATGTGGATCACCACGTCGCCGTAGTCCAGGAGGATCCAGTGGCTATCTTCATAACCCTCGATGCCCAGCCGCCGGTCGCCCAATTCTTTCTGCAAGACACGGTCGATCTCCTCGCTGATGGCGTGCAACTGCCGCCGGCTCGTGCCGCTGACCAGGATGAAGAAGTCGAACACGCAGGTCAACTCGCGGAGATCGAGAATCACGATATCGCGACCGCGGTTCTCGGCCGCCACCCGCGCAGCGATGCGGGCACGACGAAGCCCCGGATGGGTGTCTTGGGTAACGCTCACTGATGGACTGATAGGGGCCTCGGCCACGGTAACGGGGTCTCTGGGCGGTTGAGGGGGAAACTCAACAAATCATTATACCCTGCCGAAGCATCCGTGGGGAGGGCCTAGCCTCTCACGGATTGGCAATCAACGACTTGCCCACGTCGGTCCGGTAAGCGGACAGCGCGGGCAGGAAGCCCACGATCGAGGCCAGCATGATCAGCGCCGGGACAAGCCACAGCTCCGCAAATTGGAAGTTCAGCATGCTCAGCGGCAGGTTCACCCTTTCGGCGATCCACGGTCCGGCTACGGCCAGCAGGCCATGCCCCAGCGCCAGGCCCAGCAGGCCGCCGCCCAGCGAGAGCAGGATCGATTCCAGCAGGATCACCAATAGCACCGTGATCCGCTGCGCGCCCAAGGCCCGCATGATGGCGATTTCGTGCCGCCGGTCATTCATCGAGTTGTAGATGCTGACCATGATGCCGATGCCCGCCACGAGCACGATCATCACGGCGAACACCAGCAGCACCAAATCGATGCTGCCCACGATCTTCTCGAGCAGGACGGCGATTTGTTCGGCCGGTATGGCCGCCTGGCCCTCCTTGCCCTTGTTGATTTCCGCGGCCAGCGCGCGGGTATCCGTGTCCTTATAGGTGCAGACCAGCACCGCGCTGACTTGCTTGCGGTCGTCGGGGATCGGCGCGTGGAGGTGCTCGTCCTCGTCGTGGTCGTGGTCGGCATCAGCCTTGTCGTGTTCCGCTGGTGGCGTGCCGCTTGCGGCTTCGCCTTCGTGCGGCTTTTCTGCGCTGGACTTTGCGACAGAGTTCGGACCGGAATCGCTACTACGAGCGCCGGCGCCGGGGATGGCTCCGGAATGTCCGCCGACGCGGTAGAAGCCTTCGATGTTGACGAACAAGACGTTGTCGTTGGGAGTGCCGGTCGGTTTCAGGATGCCGACCACCTTGAAGGCCCCGTGCTGGTGCGCGGTCTTTGTGCCCGCGTCGTGGGTGGGCCGGAAGCTGTCGTCCAGTTTCAAGCCGGCCTGCTGGGCGGCGGTGGCCCCGGCCACGGCGGTGAACCAATCAGCCTCCTCGTCTTGAAAAGCCCGGCCCTGGGTGAAGTTGAAGACCTTCGGCGCCTCCTTGGCCCCCTGGGCTTCCTCGTATTCCAGGTCGAACATGGCCGCGGTCGTGCCGACGACCCGTTTGTCCTTGTAGGTGTCGCCCAGGCAGATCGGCACGGCCGTCTTCACCGGCGTGCCGAACTCGCTCCGCTTCAACTTGAGATAGACGTCGTAGGGCAGCGTGGTCATCGGTTGCCCGATGTAGAACACGCTGGAAAGCACCAGTTCCAGGTTGCTCCCCTTGGGCGGGCCGACGATCAGGTCGTAGCCCGCCCCGCCGCGGTGAAATGCCTGGTGGACCACATTATTGACCACCAGTACCGCGACCACGAGCGTCACGCCCAAGGCCATCGAGATGGTCGTCAACAGCGACGCCAAGGACCGTTGCTGAATGCTGCGCCAGGCAATTTTCCAGAGTGACATGGCTCTTGGAACTTAGAGCTTGGAACTTAGAGCTTGGAGGCCGAAACCAAGCACTAAGAACTAAGTACTAAGACCTTCTTCCTCCTTCATCTTCTTGCTGACGCGGTTAAACTCTTCCAGGTGTTCGACGCGCTCGAACTGCTGGGCCACCAGCGGCGAGTGGGTCACCAGTACCAGCGAGACTTTCTCCTCGCGGCACGTCTGCCGTAACAGGTCGAGGATCTGCTGCTGATGCCCCGCATCGACGTTGGCGGTGGGCTCGTCGGCCAGCAGCAGCTTGGGACGATTGGCCAGCGCGCGGGCGACCGCCACGCGCTGCTGCTCGCCCACGGAAAGGTGCGTCGGCTTGTGCGTCATGCGATGCCCCAAGCCGACGCGCTCCAGCAAATGCACGGCCCGCTCGCGATCGCCGTGCGGCAACCCGCCGAACAGGTCCAGTACCGTGTCCAGCATCTGCGCCGGCAGGCTGGCGTTCTCGTTGGGCAGCCTGGCGAAGCGCATGGCCAGCGTGACGTTTTCCAAGGCCGAAAAGCCGCGCAGCAGGTTGAACGTCTGGAAGACGTAACCGATATGCTCCGCCCGGAAGCGGTCGCACTCCGCCTCGGGCATGAGGGTGATGTCCCAGTCGTTGATGCGGACCTTGCCGCAGTCGGGCCGGGTGATGCCGGCGATCACGTGCAGGAGCGTGGTCTTTCCGCAGCCGCTCTTGCCGACCAGCACCATCTGCTCGCCCGCGGCGACGTGGAACTCCTCGATATCGAGGATCGGCAGCGGCGAGCCGTCGGGCTCGACGAACGATTTCTTAACGTCGCGAAGCAGCAACATTTCCGGGGGGATGATTCCAGGGTGTGGCGTAGCGTGGATGTAGGGTGGGACAATCGCAGCGCCGGCCCACCACAAACCGCTGATTATCCCTTATCTTTACGCACATGACCAGGGTTTGGTTCGAGAGGTAGCGTCAATTTGATGTGCGAGGGCCTCCGTATCTGATAACGGATGCGGTTGCGGCACCCCTTCCACTTGCGGGGTTGCGGGGTATATTGGGTGCAAATGACCTCGCTCAAACTCAAGCCGACGCACAAACCGGTCATCGCCTATTATGACGCGCTTGCCCAGTTCGAAAAGCTGGGTGTCAAGCACGAAGGCGCCGTGCGGTCCGCCTTCCAGGCCCTTCTCGAATACTGTGCGCGCCAGGCCGGCCGGACGCTGGTCCCCGAGTATCAACTGAAACGAAAAACGGGGAGGCCGATCGAGCCTGATGGGGCCATCGTGGACGCGCTGAGTCAGGTCCTGCGCTATGGCCTCTGGGAAGCGAAAGACAGCGACGACGATCTAGAAAAGGAGGTCAAAGTCAAATTCGCCGCGGGTTATCCGCGGGACAACATTCTTTTTCAAGAACCGCGCCGCGCGATCTTGTATCAGAACGGCGAGCGGTTCATGGACGCCGACCTGTCCAAGCCGGAGCAACTCGTCCATGTTCTCGATTTGTTCTTCTCCTGGGTGCCGCCGGCATTCGACCAGTGGGAGAAGGCGGTCGAGGAATTCAAGGGCCGCGTGCAAGAGTTGGGAGAGAACTTGGCGCAACTCGTTCGCAAGGAGCGCCAGACCAACGCCGGATACCGGGAGGCGTTCCTGGAATTCCTCAGCCTCTGCCGCGGTTCGCTCAACCCGAACCTTTCCGAAAACGCCGTCGAGGAGATGATTATCCAGCATATGCTTACGGAGCGCATCTTCCGCAAGGTGTTCGATATCGGCGACTTCATGCAGCGCAACGTGATCGCGGAGCGGATCGAGAAGGTAATCCAGGCGCTGACTTCCCGGTCCTTCAGCCGCGATGCCTTCGTCAAGAACCTGGAACACTTCTACGTCGCCATCGAACGGGCCGCCGAAACGATCGGCGACTTTAACGAGAAGCAGAGGTTCCTCAACACCGTTTACGAACGTTTCTTCCAGGGCTTCTGCGTCAAAGTGGCCGACACGCACGGCATCGTCTACACCCCGCAGCCGCTGGCGGGCTTCATGGTCGCCAGCATCGAACACGTGCTTCAAGATGTGTTCAAGACGTCGCTTGCGGACAAGGACGTGCATATCCTCGATCCGTTCACGGGCACGGGCAATTTCATCGTGAACCTGATGCGGCTCATCCCGAAAAGCGCGCTGCGGTACAAGTATCGTGACGAGTTGCACTGCAATGAACTGATGCTCCTGCCCTACTACGTCGCGTCGATGAACATCGAACATGCCTACTGGGAGGCTACGGGCGATTACGAGGCGTTCGAGGGCATTTGCCTCGTGGACACCTTTGAAACGGCGCTGAACGGGCGCCCGCGATTCAACATTTTCAACGAGGCGAACAGCGAGCGCGTGGAACGCCAGCGCAAGGCGCCCATCAAAGTCATCATTGCCAACCCGCCCTACAACGCCGGCCAGGTCAACGAGAACGACAACAACAAGAATCGAAAGTACGAGGTGGTTGACCGCCGCGTGCAGGCCACGTACAGCGCCGACTCGAAGGCCACGCTACATCGCAAGCTGAGCGATCCCTACGTGAAGGCAATCCGCTTCGCCTCGGACCGCATCGGCGACGCGGGAGTGGTCTGCTACGTGAACAACGACAGTTTCATTGCCGAAAAGAGCTTTGACGGCATGCGGAAACACCTCGCCCAGGATTTCGACCTGATTTACGTGTTGGAACTCGGCGGCAATGTCCGCAAAAATCCAACGCTCTCCGGGACCACGCATAACGTGTTCGGTATCCAGGTCGGAGTGAGCATCAATTTGTTCGTGCGACTGCCGAAGAAAGAGGGGGGCAAACGCCGCGCGAAAATCCGCTATCACGCGGTACCCGTCGAGTGGCGGCGCGGGCAGAAGTACGAATTCCTGAGCCAGACAGGTTCGATCGCGAACGTCAAATGGCGACTGCTTCAACCGGACGAAAGACACAACTGGCTGACGAACAAGAACGACGCGCAGTTCGCGGAGTTCGTCCCCATGGGAGACAGGAAATACGAAGCTCGCAGCAATCTGGGGCTTCCAACGGTCTTTCGCGCTTATTCGCTTGGCGTATCAACGAACCGTGATTCCGTGGTTTATGACTTCGATGTCGAGCGGCTGGCGAAGCGCGTCGAACAGTTTGCCGACGATTACAATTCCGAACTGGACCGTTGGCGCAAGAAAGCGAAACCGCCGAAAGACGCCAAGCAGTTGATCATCTACATCGACGACTTCGTGCATTACGACCGGATCAAGTGGAGCCGCAACCTCAAACGGTGGTTCAGGCAGCAGCGGGAAATGATCGTCGATCCGGATGCCGTTTGCGAGACCATTTATCGCCCATTCACGAAAATGCAGCTTCATTTTCAACGCATGATTGTTGACGAGGTGGCGACCGTGGGCGACTTCTTCCGCACGCCCGTGAGCCATAAGGAGAATCGAGTGATTCTCGCTCCGAGCGCTGGCGGCCGCAGCCCGTTTTGGTGTTTCATTGGCAACAGGGTTCCTAATCTCAATTTTGTTTCCATCGATTCGGCGCAATGTTTTCCCCTCTACACTTACGAGGACGACGGCAAACGCCGAGTTGACAATATTCCGCTCTTCACTCTTCAGCACTTCCAAAAGCACTACAAAGACAAGGCGATCACGCGCGAGGACATCTTCTATTACGTTTACGGCCTGCTGCATCATCCCGAATACCGAAGCGGTTACGCCGAGAATCTCAAACGCGATTTGGCGCGGGTCCCGCTTTCCGGTACCGCGGCCGATTTCCAGGCGTTCGGTGCCGCGGGCCGGAAACTGGCTGACTTGCACGTAAACTACGAAGCGCAGAAGCCGTTTCCGTTGAAACACGTGGAAAACCCGGAAGCCCGGCTCGATTGGCGCGTTGAAGCGATGAAGCTCAGCAAGGACCGGAACGCCATTCAATACAATGAATTTCTGATGCTGGCCGGGATACCGAACGAAACTTTCGAGTATCGCCTCGGCAATCGGTCCGCTCTGGAATGGGTGATCGACCAATACCGCGTCACGCGCGACGAGCGCGGCGATATCCTTTGCGACCCGAACCGCGATGACGACGAGCAATACATCGTGCGTCTTGTCGGTCAGGTGATTACGGTCAGCCTGGAGACCCGGAAGATCATCGCGGGCTTGCCACCGCTCGTGATTTGACTAAAACAACCTCCCCTGGCTCGGCTTGCCCAACACATGGGCGTCGTAGCCTAGGTCCAACAGTCGATCGACAAAACTCTCAGGGCCGTGCGTACAGTAGATCGTTTGCGGGGCGACGCGCTGGATCGCCTCTAGCAACTCGTCGTAGTCGGCATGGTCGGATAGCGGCAGGGCATGATCGACGCCCAAACGATACTTGGCGTCGCGGTCCTTGGCCCAGCCGGTCAGGGCGAAACGCACCGGCCGGGCGATCTCGCCGGGCCACCCGCGCGCGGATACCCGGCCGGGCGGAACGATCACCGCCCAGCCCGGTTCGGCCCGGCCGCGAAACAACTCGTAATGGCCCAGCGGACAGCCCAACTCCTCGTATTTCCGGCTGACCTGGTAGATCTCGCCGTGCTGCAAGACGGGAATGCCCGCGTCGGTCAGTACTCGCGTAACCTCCTGGCTCTTGCCCAGCACGTATCCCTGGATCACCGGCGTTTTCTCCTCGGCCAGCGCGCGGCGGACCAGGGCCAGGAATTCGGCGATCGTTTCCTCGCGGGGCGGTAGACGATAATCGGGATGTCCGTAAGTGCTCTCGATCACCAGGATTTCAGCGTGCGGCAGTTCGGCCGCCGCCGCGGTGAGCCCGGGGCGAAGCTTGAAATCGCCCGTGTAAAGCAGCGCCCGCCCGCCGTCTTCGGCCAGAAGCATGGCCGAGCCCAGGCAGTGTCCGGCCGGGTAGGTCGTCAACCGCAGGCCGGCCCAATCCAACGGCTGGCGGTAAGGCATGGCGAGCGTCCGTCGCGGGCCAAGGCGAAGCTGATAGAGGGCCGCGGTCTCGGGCGTACAAAGCGCGAACTCGTGCCGCGCCATGTGATCGCTATGGGCATGCGAGATGAATGCCCGCGGCTGCCGGCGACGAAAATCGATCGCCAGGTCCGCAGTCGTCAGTTTCAGGCCGTTTTCCCAGTGGAACAAGGGGATGCGTCTACATGCCGAAGTCGATGCTGTAATCCAGCGTCGCGGCCGAGGGCACGAACTTGCGTTCGATGGGCAGGCCGGCCGCACGCCAGATCTTGTCCAGGGCCTCGCCCGTCTGCTTGATCACCAGGTCGCGGCGGCGGCTTTGGAAAATACCCCGCGAGGGCCGCGGCGTGATCGGGCCGTCGTAACCGGCCGACTTGAGATAGACCAACAGCGTGACGAGGTCGATCCGCCCGCCTTCGGCGCCGGGCAGCAAGCGCGACTTCTCGTCGATCTCGCCGTTGTTGGCCGCCGCGGCCAGATCGGCCACCTGCACGGCCACGATCTGCTCGGGGGGCAGCTTGCGGACGCTGTCCAGCGAACCGCCGGCCACCACGATGTCCCAAATGTCCAACAGCAGGCCGATATTCGGCGCACCCACCATGTTCACCAGCAGCGTCAACGCATCCAAGTCATGCACGAACTGGAAGGCCCGGTCCTTCCGCAGATACTCGGCCGCCTGGAAACCGATGCCGAAGCGGACTCCCGTCGGCTCGAGCACCTGGCAGATTTCCTGGAACCGCCGCTTGTGGAACTCGAAGTTCTCGTGATAGGGCCGCGTATCGCTGGCCGGCGCCACGGTCGTGATGCAGCGCGTGCATCCGGCCGACGCGGCCGCCTGGGCATACTCGGGCAGCTTCTTCAGGTCCTTGGCGAACGTCGCATCGTCGCTGTCCCAGTCGAAGGGGAAGGCGAACGAACCCAATTTCAACTTCGCGCTATCGATCAGCCGGCGGGCGTACTGCAGGCCCTTCAGCCGCACCCGCGTGGCAAACTCGATCACGTTCAGGTCCATGCCCGTAAAGCCGTACGTCAGGGCCAGTTCGATGATTTCGCTTTGATGACCGGTGACGCCCAGCGCGCCCGGGTTGAGGTTCTTGAACATGAAAGACTCCCTGGAACTCGATTTTCCTGACAGGACCAATGGTGGTATAGACGCGATGCCTGCACCACGGCCTTCGATTCTCTATGCGAACCTCGTATTATGCCAGGACCGGGATAGTTTTCCAAGGGGGGCCGGACTTAGAATAGGACTATTGACTTTCAGCAAAAGAATACAACGAGGCCGACCAACGGGAGGCCGGATTACGGGAATAAACGTCAAAATTGCGTTGCATTACTATTCTGTAGATCAATAAATATATCGTGTGACGTTTTCCAACCGGCGGCAACTTGTTGAGTGTGGAAGTCTCAATGGCAGCGTTCGAAACAGGTGAAGAGGCCGCGCTGCTCCGCCAGGCAGCCGACGGGTCGCGAGAGGCGTTTGTGCTGCTGGTACGCCTCCACCAGGCCGCGGTTCGCTGGTGTCTGGTCCGCTACGTCCGCGATCCGGCAACCGCCGACGACCTGGCCCAGGAGGTGTTCGTGGCCGCCTACCAGAACCTGCCGGCCTGCCAGGCCGCGGCCAGTCTGCGGGCCTGGCTGTTGGGCATCGCCCGCAACGTGGCAATCCAGCACGTTCGTAGCGAGACCCGTCGCCGGGCCAGGGAGAGAGGACCACTGGCCACACAATTGGCCCAATGGCGGATCGAGCAACTGGAACAGGACCAGGACGAGGGGCTGGAACATGAGCGAAAACTTGAGGCCCTGCGGCATTGTGTCGAATTTTTGGCGCCGGAAAGCCGGCGGGTGGTGGACGAACATTATTTTCAACGCCAGACGGCCGAAGCGATCGCCCAGCGACAGGGCCGGGGCGCGGCCGCGGTGCGGATGATGCTCCTCCGCGTTCGCAAGGCCCTGGGCGAGTGCATCCGCAAGAAACTCACGAAGCTCAGGTGAGCGCTATGGAAACGCAACAATTCGAGCAATTGGCATCGCGCTGGGTCGCCGGCGATCGGCTTGCGCCGGACGAGGAACAGATCCTGCTCGACTGGCTGGAGAACCACCCCGAAGCCCGCCATACGCTCATCGAGGACGAGTCGCTCGACAGCCTGCTGTGCTGCTGGCCCCGGCTGGAAGAGACGGCCGAGAATTTTGTGCGGGGCTGCGTGCATCGCGCGGTGGACCAGCGGACGAGTCCCCGCGAGCCGGCTTCCGTGGTGGCGGCGCCCCCGATCGTTCCGCCGCCCATCGTAAGACCTGGGGAATCAATAACTGTCGGATTGTCGCCTTTCGCTCCGCGAAAGTCGCGTTCTTTCGCGGAGCGAAAGGCGACACATGTTTCCGCGCCGGTCCTAAGACCTATCCCGCGGAACCGCAGGCTGTTTGCCGGCGGCGCCGGTCGCTGGCTGACGGTGGCGGCCGGCTGTAGTGCGGCGATCCTGCTGGCGATGATCGGTTGGCGGTGGTTGGCGCCCGGTCCTAAGGCGGTCGGTCCGAACCTGCCCGAGACGCCCTTGGCCGATGGTGGCAAACGGGACAGCCCCCTTTCCACCAACACGAAAATTGGAACGCTCCCAGATAAAACCTTCGCCACGCTGGCGCAAAGCACCGGCGCCAAATGGGAAGTTCCGCGGTCTGAGGGCGACCGGCTCGCGGCGGGGGTCTTGAAATTGACCTCCGGCACCGCCGAGTTGCATTTCGACAAGGGAACCGTCGCTCGCCTGGCCGGGCCCGCCGAGTTGGATCTCCGTAGCGTGGATGAAGTGTTGCTGAAATCCGGCAGCTTGACCGCCAGGGTCCCGTCGCCGGCGGTCGGCTTTGCCGTGGTCACTCCGCTGGCGCGAATCGTCGATCTGGGCACCGAATTCGACGTGGCCGTGAACGATGCGGGGGCCACCCAGACGTTCGTGCGCCGGGGGCGGGTGTCGCTCAGGCCGCAACGAGGCCAGGAAGATCTGGGATCGCCCATCGAATTGGCGGTAGGCGAACTGGATCGTGCGCGGGTCTCGGTGCCCAACGTCGCAGCGCTCGTACCGCCCGTCATGACCGTCGCCCGCGGTAGCCAAGGCCAGTTCCTGGCCCGAGTGAGCGCCCACGGCAAGACCGCGGAGTTCCACACCCAAGCCGCATTCCGCGCGTTTCGTACACGGGCCCTCAGGCAATTGCGTGAGGACCCCGATCAGTTCGGCCAGAAGTGGCCGGGGCTGGTTGACAGGGCCGGCGGGGCCGAAAAGGCCGGCGGGGCCGGCCGCGGCGTTACGTCCGAGCCTAACAGCGCCCCCGATCGTCGCGAGCCCCCACCGCCCAAAGGCGGCGGGGCCGGCGAGGACCAAACCGTCGAAATCCAGGAAAACGGAAAGTCGGTCTCGATCACCGATTCCAAAGAATCGGGCATTACGGTCACCATCACGGAATCGGAAGGCGGGAAGAAGAAAACGACCAAGGTGCGCGCCGCCGATACGGCCGAACTGGCCCGGAAAGATCCCGAGGCCCACAGGTACTACCGGCAATACTTCCACCCCCGGCCAAAAAACGTCAAACCCAGGTTGGTGACGTTTCCCAAGCCGCGGCAACTAGTGTAGTGTCTCGCAATTGAGGTGCTTTATGATCGCGACCAATGTTGCCGAAGTATTGCGACTATTTCGCAAAATCGCCGCAAATTCGCGGTTGAACATAAAGTCCCTTTAGCCTGAGACACTACACTAGATGGTAACTGGTGGCCGTGCAGCGAACTTTCCAACGGGCGGTTCCGCTGGGGTCCCTGCCGGAAAATGGTTTTCCACCGTTCCTGAACAAGTAAAATGGGAGCATGAACATGCGTCGAAATTTGATTTGCAGCCTCGGGCTTTCGATCTCGGTCTTTGTGGGTGGTTTGGGCCTGGCGTCCTTTGCCTCGGCCCAGTCAACCACCGCGCCGCCGGCAAGCACGCCCGCCAAACACGCCGCGCTGGAAACCCTGCGGCAGGCCCACAGGCTCCTGGTCCATGCCGACCACGATTACGACGGCCGTCGCGCCCGCGCGGCGGAAGAGGTGCATAAGGCCATCAAGGACCTGGAAGGCAAGCATGCCCCCAAGAATGTCCAGCCGGGTTCGGCCCCCGCTGTGGCCAGCCAGCCTGCGAAAGTGAAGCAGCCCAAGATGCACGAAAGCCAGGGCAACTCGGACGCCCAAATGCGGCAGGCCCTGCAACTTCTGCAAACGGCCTTGCCGCAGATCAGCAGCAAGCACCCCCATGCGACCGCCAGGGTCACGGCTGCGATCCATGAGATCAACGTGGCGCTCAAGATCAAGTAGACTCGATAAAAGAAAACAACCGGGCCAGTCCAGCAACCAAGGCTGGTTCGACGGGAGCTTGACCATGCTCGGGAACAACCTGACGACGCGGATCGCAATCCTTCTGCTGGTCGTGGCCGGCCTGCTTGGGAGCGCAATCTGCGTCGCCGCGCATTCTCTCGGTTGCCGCCAGGGCGAAGCCGCTTTGACGCAGGCCAAAACGGCCTTGGCCCAGGCCACGAGCCAGGCCGAGGAGGTCCGCAAGGACGCGGCCGAACAGGTGGAAACGGCCCAGCGGGAAAACGACCATCTGAAAAAGCAACTGGAAACCGCGCAGGCCGCTCTGGAGCAGCAGGCCGAAAAACTGGCCGCCGCCGAGAAAGACGTCTTGCGGCTGCGGGGCGATCTCGATACGGCCAAGGAGCAAATCGCCGACCTGACTCGGAAAGCGGCCGATTCCGATGCCCGCATCAAGCGCGCGGAAGACACGGCGGCCCAGAGCGAGGAGGCCGAACGAGCGGCCCGGCTCGAGGCCAAAGCCGCGAAGAAGGCCGCGGTCGTGGCGGACGCCAAGGCCCCGGTCGTCGAGATTCAAGACCCGCGCGCCGGCAACAAAAAACATGGCAAGAAGAATGGCAAGAATAACCAGGCTGCCGCGGGCAAGAAGCGCGGCGGCGTGGCCTCGCTGCCCCGAACCACCCCCAGTTTCAGCGAGTTGGACACGAACCACGATGGCCGGCTGACGCTGGACGAGTACAAGGTGGGCTACCCCGACGTGGCGAACGTGGAAGAGGAATTCAAGGCCCTGGACACCAACGGCGACGGTACGCTGAGCATCGACGAGTACAAGGCGGGCCACCCCGATCCGCCTGTGGTTCACGTGACCAGGGCAAAGAAGAATTGAGCCGTCTTTGACACGGGATTCCGCCCTCCATAGAATGGGAGCCGTTATGCCACGACTCCAACCATTCTCGATCTACGCACGAAGGGGGATTACCGTCAATGCCCGGGATCACAAGACATTCTCTCATCGTCTTCACCGCTGCGTTGGCGCTTCTGCCGCTGGCAGGGCTGCTCGCCGCCGAAAGCGACACGGACACCTATAATCGGCCCAAGCAACAGGGCCAAAACGTGTACGACCCGCGGCAGAAGAGCGAGATGGACGTGCTCGCCAGCAGCGAGCAGATGACCGCCTTTGCGACGGCCGCCACCAGCGACGCGGTGCTGTTCGTCGAAGACCGGGAACATTCGATCCGTTGGGCCAAGGCGCTGCCCAAACGCTGGCTGGAAAATCTCGCGGCGCATACCGGCACGTTCCATGGCACGGTTCAGCCGGGCGAATTCTATGTCTTCCAGGTCGGCGCCTTCGCCGCGCGGCGGGACCTTGCCGGGCTGGCCATCGACTTCGGCGATTTGAGCGGCCGGGCCGGCACGATCAAAGGCAGCGCCCTGCGCTGCTTCAACCTGGGTGGCATCGACAACCAGGGCCGGCCGTTCCGCAAAGACGTGCGCGTCGCCCAAGGCAGCCTCCAGGCCCTGTGGATCGGGATCGCCGTTCCCGACGACGCCCACGGGCGCTACCAGGGCACGCTCACTGTCAAGGACGCGCAGGGCTTGTCCTTGCCGGTGCGGTTGGACCTGAACGTTGCCGAGGCCGTGCTCGACGATCACGGCGACCGCGATTCCTGGCGGCTCTCGCGGCTGCGCTGGCTCGATTCGACCATCGGCTTCGACGATGACACGGTCACCAAGCCGTACATCCCGCTTGAGCGCCGGGGGTCGAGCGTGAAACTGCTGGGACGCGAGTTGATTCTGGCCAAGTCCGGCCTGCCCAAGCAGATCCGCTCGTTCTTCACGGCGGCGAATACCGGCATCGCCGCCGCGCCGACGCGGAACCTGCTGACATCCCCTTTTCGCTTCGTCATCGAGACGCCCGACGGCCGGGCCATCGAGCTCAAGCCGGGCAAGCTGGAAATCGTCCGCGAGCAAAAAGGCGCGATCCAATGGAAGACCGTTAGCCACGGCGACGGCATTGAACTGGCCGTCAACGGCCTGATCGAATATGACGGCTTTGTGAAGTACCAATGCCGCATCAAGGCGGACCGCGCGGTGCCGCTCGGCGACATCCGCTTGGAGTTCGCGGTCGAGAAGGGGGCTGACTATTTCATGGGCTTGGGCCAACCCAGCGGCCGGCGGCCCGAGCAAGTGGACTGGAAATGGGACCCGGCGTTTAACCAGGACGGGTTCTGGATCGGGGCGGTCAATGGCGGGTTCAAGATCCAGTTCTTCGGCGACAACTGGCGAACGCCGCTGATCAACTGTTATTACCATTTCCGCGAGCTCATGGTTCCCGAATCGTGGGGCGGCGCCGACGGCAAATCGGGCGGCATCCGCCTGGCGACCGGCGCCAAGGGCGACCTGCAAACCGCGGCGTTCAGCGGCCCCCGCACGCTTCGGGCCGGCGAACAGCTCGATTACGGCTTCCAACTCTTTCTGACTCCCTTCCACGAGCTTCATACCGACCAGCAGTGGGCCTTGCGCTATCAGCATGCCAATAACGAGACCTATCGCGATCCGGCCCGCGTCAAGGCGATGGGGGCGAACGTCATCAACATCCATCAGAGCCGCGACGCCAACCCGACGATCAACTATCCGTACTTCGACCTCTCGATGCCGTTGTTGAAGCAGGTGGTGGCAAACGCTCATGCCCAGGGCGTGAAGGTGAAGATCTATTACACCACCCGCGAGATCACGAACAACCTGCGGGAACTCTTCGCGTTCTGGAGTCTTGACGGCGAGATCATCTGCCCCAGCCCCGGCCGGGACGGCGTCAAGGCCCATCCGCTCACCAACGGCGGCGGCCCGCATCCGTGGCTGGTCGAGCACCTGGGCGAGAGCGGTTTCATTCCCGCCTGGCGCGACGTGTTGGGCGGCCCGTACAAGGGCCTGCTCGACCTGGCCGTGATCACCACGCCCGACTCGCGGCTCGACAACTTCTATCTCGAAGGGCTGGCCTTCACCTTGCGCGAGACGGACATCGATGGGCTGTACATCGACGACACGGCCCTGGGGCGCAAGGCGTTCCAGCGCGCCGCTCGCATCTTCGAGGCGGCCGGCAAGCCGCTGCTGGCGGATATGCACTCATGGAGTCATCGAAACCCGACTGCCGGCAGCACGCCCTCGGCCTATGTCTTCATGCAGAACTATCCGTACTATCATCGCATCTGGCACGGCGAGGGCTTCAACTGCAACGCGCCGCTGGACGATCTGCTGGTGGAACAATCGGGCATCCCCTTCGGCCTGATGAGCGAAATGCTCAACGGGCCGAACCCCTGGCACGGCATGGTCTTCGGCGAAACGGTGCGGTTGGGCTGGAGCGGCGACCCGCGCCCGCTGTGGAAGTTCTGGGACGAGTTCGGCATGGCCGGCACGGAAATGATCGGCTTCTGGGACCCGGATTGCCCCGTGAAATCGGGCAACGACAAGCTGCCCGTCACCATCTATCGCAAGCCGGGCAAGACGCTGGTGGCCATCGCAAGCTGGTCGAAAAAGCAGGAGCAGGTGAAGCTGGCGATCGACTGGCGGGCCTTGAGGAACGAGGAGGTCGGAGATCGGAGGTCGGATCGGACCTCTGACCTCCGGCCTCTGACCTCTGTCCTCCGGGCGCCGGCGATTGCCGGCTTTCAAGAGGAGGCCGCGTTTGCGGCCGGCGACGCCATCCCCATCGCGCCGGGCAAGGGCTGGCTGTTGGTGTTGGAAGAGTCGCATCCCTAACTCGGATTATTCACGGCAATACACAAGCCTGAAGCGCAAGCGAAGGACGGCAAAGGACTTACCTTCGCTTGCGTGTAAAGCTTCGTCGAACCCGTCAGCGCAGGGAATCGCCCAAGGGCGATTCCGCTCCGGTGAGGGGGAGCGAAGGAGGAT
>Ga0302320_10016096_pt1 | contig 15310 bp, 21 predicted proteins | sample Bog_T0_3_FD_202130 | JGI IMG/M metagenome (GOLD analysis project Ga0302320, IMG submission 202130) | Peat permafrost microbial communities from Stordalen Mire near Abisko, Sweden - Bog_T0_3 | ecosystem: Environmental > Terrestrial > Soil > Wetlands > Peat | place: Sweden: Abisko, Stordalen Mire... | reverse complement strand
TATCCGGTAACGCCGATCGCGGCACGCTACGGACTCTGGTCGTCGGTGGAGCGAGAAGCGGTGAAGGGCACGTTCGGAAAGCATCCCTTCGGAACCGCCGAATCCGTAGATATTCGAACGGCGCTGCGCTCGTATACCGTATGGGGGGCAAGGCAGCTCTTCCTCGAGGATCGCGTCGGCTCGCTCGAGGTTGGCAAGGAAGCCGATATCGCCATCTGGGAAGGGAATATGTACACGATGCCGGCGGCCACGCTGCACGATCTGAAATGCGCCATGACCCTGTTGCATGGCCGGGTCGTGTTCGACTCGAATCGGCGTTAACGATGCTATTCTGAGCCATTGTTGCGGCGAACGCCCGGGGGAAGAAGTGAAAATGGCCAAGAAAAGCAATCGCGCGGTAACGCGCGCCGCCGCCGAAGCGGCCGTGCAGACTCTGCTGCGTTGGGCCGGCGATGACCCGATGCGCGAGGGCCTGCGCGATACTCCCAAGCGTGTCGTCGATGCCTACGGCGACTGGTTCTCAGGATATGCCGTCGACCCCGGCGCGTATCTTCGCCGCACCTTCGAGGAAGTCGAGGGCTACGATGAAATGGTCGTTCTGCGCGACATCAGCTTCGAATCTTTTTGCGAGCACCACATGGCGCCCATCATCGGCCGCGCGCATGTCGGCTACTTGCCGACGGAACGGGTCGTCGGCATCAGCAAGCTCGCGCGGGTGGTCGAGGGTTATGCGCGGCGCTTTCAGGTGCAGGAGAAACTCACCGCGCAAATCGCAGCCTGCATCAACGATGTGCTCAAACCACGCGGCGTCGGAGTGGTAATCGACGCGGTTCATCAATGCATGACCACGCGCGGCGTGCATAAGCGCGGCGTCTCTATGATCACCAGTAAGATGTTGGGTACGTTCCGCGCGGATGCCAGCACGCGCGCCGAATTCCTGCGCTTCATCGACATCGAGGGACACGCTCAGCGCTGATCAGTTTCTTTTGCGGTCCGGAATTGCCCGAGCCGGCATCAGATCGACGGAGAAACTATATTTGTGGTTCTCGCCGGGCTGCAGCGCGCCGACGCCCACGACTTGACGGGCAATTTTTTCGCCGCGCTCATTGGTAATCGAAATCACCACGCAGTATTCGCAACTCTCGTCGCTCGCGGCGTGGCGAATCGTTCCTTCGATTCGCATGGCCGACACCGACTCGGCCTGCGGTTCCGCACTTCCGGAATTGAACCGCAGGTGGTGCTGACACCCCGGACAGATATTCGCGCTCTGCAGGACCACCGCCTTGCAGTGCGGACATACTCGTGTCGCGCCTAAGGTGCCAGCCCGAGCGACACTCATTGTTAGCTGACGCCGCCCACCAGACCCGGCTTAGCTTTGACCTTTTCATCTTCCCAACCGAACTCGACGTGTCCGCGCATCCGCGAACCGGCGGCCACCGTGATCGATCCCGCCTTCACATCGCCCACGATGACGCCGCCCTCTTGCACGTCGACCCGTTTGGCGGACTCGATATTGCCCTGAAGCTCGCCACCGACCACCACGATGCCCGCCAGCACTTGGCCGGTCAAATGGGCTCCGGGCTCGATATTGAAATTGCCGTCGATACGCACGTCGCCCTTGAACCGGCCCGCGATTCGCACGTTGCCCGACCCCTCGATCTTACCCTCGATGGTCAAATTCGCGGCAATGACCGATTCGCCCCCTTCCGAGGACGTCTTGGGCGTGGGTCGGCGCGGTGAAACGGCCAAGGCCGGATCAGCCAAATTGCGTTCCGGTGCAGCGCGCTCCGGCGCAGGCGACGCCGACGGGGGGACACCGGGACCCGCCGTGGCGGGCGTAGCTTTTTCGTTCCAAAGCGCCATGGGTTGATTCTCCACTGTTAGGTAGCCAAAGCGTACACGCTAATGGCTAAAAATGTCATCGGACCACTGTCTTTTATTGGAGACGGTGGCCTTCAGGGCGAACCCCTAACGGGCAGTATTGCCGCGGGCAGTATCGAGCAAACCGCAGACCTCGCGCACTCCCTGTAGGATGCGAGGCGCCATTCGGCCCAGCAGCGAGGGATCCACGGTGAACACGTGATGACTCTGCACGGCGCGAAGGCTCGGATATTGATTCCATTCCAGCACTTGCCGCGCACCCTCGGCGCCGGTGGCGGCGACCAGTATTACATCGGGGTTGCGGGTGAGTACCACTTCCTTGTCGATTGCGGGCGCCAGGGTCGACAATCCCGCGAAAACATTGTCGCCGCCGCACAGCGACAGCACTTCATTGACCACATGGCCGCCCGACAAGGTATACAGAGGCCTGTCCCATACTTGATAAAACACTGTGAGCCGCGGCCGGGCGGCATATCGTTCGCGCAATCGCGCGAGTTCGGCCCGGTAGCCGCGGGCAGCCTCGGCCGCCTCGGCTTCGGTTCCCGCCAGACGGCCGAATTCGAGCAGCGCCGCGCCGATGTCGTCGAGATGGTGCTGTTCCGTGACATAGATCCGCAGATGCAGCCGTTCCAGTTCGGCCTTGCTGCGCGGTGGAGTCCCCGAGTCCCACAGCACGATCAGCGTCGGTCTCAACTTCAACAGACCCTCGACGTCGAGCGCCGCGGGCTCACCGACGCGCGCGATACCCGCGACCGCCGCCGGGTAGTCGCTGGAATCATCGACGCCGACCACCCGGTCGCCGGCGCCCGCCGCAAACAACAATTCGGTGATGTGCGGGCTCAGGCTGATGATTCTCGGAATGGTTTCCGCGGCCCCGATCCGCTGCGCCGTGCCGCCGAAGGCGAGCGCCAAAGTCAAAATGCACGTGTGCCGGAGGGTCATGTCGGCATGGACTATAATGGGGACGCACAATTCATGGGACGTTAACTCTTGTTTCAACACCTCAAGCAGCTCAGCCCCGATTCGATCCTCGGACTGATGGCGAAGTATCGAGCAGACTCCTCCCCTTTGAAAGTCGACCTCGGGGTCGGCGTATATCGCGACCTCGCCGGCAACACCCCGGTGCTGGACACCGTGCGTCGAGCCGAACAGCAGGTCTTGGCCACGCAAACCACCAAATCCTATGTCGCCGCTGCGGGGCGCGAGGAATTCAACAGGGGCGTGGAGGAATTGGTGCTCGGGCCGGCGCATGCCGTTCGCCGCGACCGTCGCGCTCGCACGGTCCAGGCGCCCGGCGGCTGCGGTGCCCTTCGGGTGGGCGCTGAACTCATTCGCGCCGCGGCTGCGGATGTCACTGTCCATATCAGCGATCCGACCTGGGGCAATCACACGCCTTTGCTGGGCGGTTCCGGCCTGCGGCTGGAGCGCTATCCCTACTACGATTCGGTCACTCACCAGGTGCGCTTCGAAGCGATGCTGCTGCACCTCGAACGCGCCGCCGAAGGCGATGTGGTGTTGATTCATGCCTGTTGTCACAACCCCACAGGCGCGGACCTTGATCCGGCGCAGTGGCAGACACTGGCTCATTTGTTGAAGCGCCGCCGCCTGATCCCATTCCTGGATCTCGCGTACCAGGGGTTCGCGATTGACCTGGATGCCGATGTTTACGCAGTGCGCCTGATTGCCGAACAGGTTCCGGAGGCGCTGGTGGCCACATCGTTCTCAAAGAATCTGGGTCTGTATCGGGAGCGCGTCGGCGCGCTGATCATCATCGGCGAGAACGAGACGCGCGCCGACGCGATGCTGAGTCACGTGCTGCAAATCGCGCGCGGCATATATTCGATGCCGCCGGATCACGGTGCCGCGATCGCCGCGCACATATTTGACAATCCGGCGTTAAAGAAACAGTGGATCGAGGAACTGTCGCAAATGCGTACGCGTATCGCCGACATGCGGGCGTTGCTGACGCAGCACCTGCGGACCGTCATCGGCGACGGGGCCTTCGATTTCATTCAAAATCAACGCGGAATGTTTTCTCTGCTGGGGGTGTCTCCGCAAGCCGTGGAGCGCCTACGCGACAAGCACCATATTTACATGATGCATGACAGCCGCATCAATCTGGCTGGGATCATGCCGCACAACGTCGAGTACGTCGCCAAGGCCGTTGCAGAAGAACATTACCCCAAGGCCTGACTGAGCGCGGTAATCTCGGCGGCCGACTCGCTCATCACGGCCTGAGTCTTTACCTCATCCAGCCCCAGGCGCTTGGCGGCTGTTATATCGCTCAAGGAAGCTTCAAGACCGGGGATGTCGTCGGTATGCGAAGCCATGAGAATCGCCACGACGATGACATCCGTCAGGTCGGCCGGACCCTCCAGGGCTCGGCCGAAGTCGGCCTGATCGCCGACCGCCTGCGCCATGGCCTCGGAGAAATTCCAGTTCTCCAGAATGGCCTTGCCGATCGAGGCGTGCCACTCGGTGATGATTTGACTGAGCAGCGTATTGCTGGCAAAGAGTTCCGGGTGATCGACTACCCGGGTCAGCACGTATAATTTGCCTATCCCGTGCATCATGCCCGTCAACATGGCTTCGTCCGGATTGACCTTGGTGCAATTCCTGGCGAGCACATAGGCAAACGCCGCAACTAGGCTGCTGCGTTCCCACAGATCGCTCAGGTGGTGCTCCAGTCCCGCCAGCTTGTTGCTCTTGCGGATCTGGGCCATCGAAAAAGACATCGAGGCGCTACGCACCATGTTGTAACCGATACGGTTGATCGCCGTGCGCAGGTCATTCACCGGCCGGCCGCTGCGGTTGAGCGAGGCGGAATTGGAGATCCGCAGCAGACGCGCCGCCAATGCGGGCTCTGAACCGACGACCCGAACCACCTGCTCCAGCGAGGATTTCGGGTCGGACAACACCCGCCTGACGCGGACCGCAATCTCAGGAAACGAAGGCAAGTCTACGTTGCCGGCCGATAACTCCGCCGCCAGGTTGCGGACGAAATCAAACGCGACATTGGACTGGGCCTGCAATGATGTATTCGTCAAATTCGCGCTCACTTTTCACGACGCCGCAGTCACGCCGAACCACCGGCCTGAAGCAAAGTAGTCGACCACAAGTGGCCATACTTGAGGCCAGTCCTACAGAATTTACATAATATGGGTCGAGAGGCGCGCCCACGTATCAGCGCTGAGGCGAGGGTCGGCTCTTGAAGCGCTGCTGCACTTCGCCATGCCGCGAGCGCTCCGTATAGCGGCCGTCCTTGCAATAATCGGCAACCACTCGCCGCCAGAACGCCACAGCGCCCGGGTTGCGTAGATATTCGATGATTTCCCAATCGCCGGCGAAGCGGTCGAAAATCAAGATCGCCGCGTCGCGGCCCATGCCGACTCGGCGGTGTTGCTTGCGAACGAAGAATTCCGACATACGATAATCGGATGCGGGCTCACCTGCGGCTGGAATGCGCGGTCGGGTGACCAGCGCAAAACCGACGGGGTCGGCCCCTTTGAGTATCAACAGCGGATGGGAGTGCTCGTTGGAAAACCAGTTCGCGAAGATTTCATCTTTGCGCGGATTGTCGGCGCCGATCACGGAAAACAGGCCCGTGTTCAGATCGGATAGGGAATCGATGTATTCGCCGTAGACATCCTGGATCCATTGGCGATCCTTCTTCGAATGTCGACAATCGCGAATACTGACTAGCAATGAATCCGCATCCTCAAGCTTTCAAAAAACACAGCCCGGACGAACGTGCCTAACGGCCGCCCGCCCGGGCATGTGGGATCAGCTATCGAACCGAATTACGGCTTCGCAGCGGATGCTGCGCTCGAGGCTGCGTCGGCGGCTGAACTCGCAGCTGCAGCCGAATCAACGGCGGCAGAGGCAGCAGCGTCCGCAGCCGGCGCGGCGGCCGGAGGAGGAGTCGTATCCGCAGCCGGGGCAGGAGCCTCGGTCTTGCTGCCGCAGGCACTCAGCACGAATGCAGCGACAAAAGCGCTTAAAGCAAGTTTGGTCTTCATCTATCGATACCCCAGAAATATTAAGAATAAAATTTTAAGGCCGAGCGTGTTGTTGGGCCTTCACCCAAGTCTCCGCCGCGATTTTAGAGTGTTTTTCCTCAATTTCATATCTCTTTCGCGACCCCCGTGCCCCCTTTAACGCTCAGGGTTCGCGAGTGGGGTTAAAGATCTACAGCTGCCGGGGAGGTCTGGCGCATACTTTGAGCCTTCAGGGTACGCGGGAGGGGACGTGAGCCAATCTGGTCTTGATGAGCTGTATGAGCCGCATTTGCGGACCTTGATGCAGCGAACGGAGCGCTCGCTCGCCGCGACCGGTTTCGACGCTCTGGTGATTCAGTCGGGCGCCGCGCCGACCCTGTTCCTGGACGATCAGGACTACCCCTTCAAGGTTAATCCTCATTTCAAGGCATGGGTGCCGATCACCGACAATCCACGTTGCATTCTCGTGGTCGCACCGGGTGCGCGTCCGAAGGTGCTGTTCTACCAACCGGAGGATTATTGGCACAAGCCAGCCGCGTTGCCGCAGGCGCCATGGACGGCGGCGGTCGATTTGATAGGCATGAGCGAGCCCTGGAAGGCAAGCGATCAATGGGCCCACCTGGGGCGTGTGGCCTATATCGGTCCTGGGGCCTTTGCGGACGGAACCGACCCCACGAGCATCAATCCCTCCGAGCTTTTGGGGCGCCTACACTACGATCGCGCCGTAAAGACCGACTACGAGCTCGAATGCATGCGCAGGGCGAGCGAACTCGGTGCCCGTGGGCACCGGGCCGCGCTGGCGGCATTTCGCCGCGGGTGCTCCGAATACGAGGCCCACATGGGCTATCTGGAGGGATGCGGTCAGCGAGAAGAAGAGCTGCCGTACAACAATATCGTGGCTTACAACGAGAACTCCGCCGTATTGCATTACCAATATCTGGAGCGTGCCACGCCACCCCATCTGCGCTCCTTTCTAATCGACGCCGGCGCCCAATACCGCGGCTACGCCTCGGATATCACCCGCACCTATGCAGCGCGGCCCAACCGGTTTGCCGACCTCATAGAGGCACTGGATGGGGCACAGCAGCTGCTTTGCGGTGAGATCGTCGCCGGCCGCGATTACCGGGACGTGCACCTGTCCGCGCACCGGCTTCTGGGCGACGTCATGCAGAGTATTGGACTCATCAAGCTGCCCGGCCAGGAAGCGTTGGAGCTGGGGGTCACCAGCACGTTCTTTCCTCACGGCATCGGTCACTTGCTGGGACTGCAAGTACACGATGTCGGCGGGGTGATGGGCGACGTGCAGGGGCACGAGCGGCAGCGCCCTGCGGGCCATCCTTACCTGAGGCTCACCCGAATGCTCGAACCTGGAGTCGTCGTGACCGTGGAACCGGGTATCTACTTGATAGATTCGCTATTGGCGGCGGCGCATGCCGATTCACGGCGCGCCCATATCGACTGGGCGGTGGTCGAGGAACTCAAGCCCTTCGGCGGCATACGTATCGAAGACAACGTGGTCGCCACCGCGTCGCGGCCCGAAAACATGACTCGAGACGCGTTTGCCAAGGCCGGCTAGCGTTTCAGCACGTTGATTTTGAACGGTTGAAGCCGATCGGCGGGGATAGAAAGCGGGCGGGCAACGAAGAACACACTTGCCCGCTCGCTTTCTATCCCCGCTGACCATCCGAGCCGGTCACAATCAATGTGCCGAGCTACTAGGCGGCTTTGGCCTTGCGGCGCTTGGGAGCTGCGGCGGCTGCAGCCTCTCCCTCGTCGGAGGCGTCGGCCTTTTTGGACTTTTTGGGAACCTTGGGCGCTTTCGCGGCCTTCGTATCCTTGGTCTTCTCGGCAGGTACGACCGCGGCATCGACCAGCTGCATCAACGCCATATCCGCGTTATCACCGGGACGCGGCTCCATTTTCAAGATTCGGGTATAGCCGCCTGCCCGTGCCTTGAAGCGAGGCCCTAAGTCCGCGAACAGCTTCTCCACGACGCTCACATCACGCAGACGAGCGTACGCCAGGCGCCGCTTCGCCAAGGAGTCGACCTTGGCCAGGGTGATCAGAGGTTCGATCACGCGCCGCAGCTCCTTGGCCTTCGGCACCGTGGTGCGTATGGTCTCGTGGCGCAACAGCGAGGTCGCCATATTGCGCAGCATGGCGTGGCGATGGGAGGAGTTGCGCGAGAGCTGACGCCCGCTGTTTCTATGCCGCATGTTCTAAAACCCTTGTCGAAAACTCTTAAGCGTTAAATGCCGTCGCGCTCGTCGTCGCGCTTCAAGCCCGGGGGCGGCCAGTTGTCGATGCGCATACCCAAGGTCAACCCGTGGCTCTCCAGCACTTCCTTGATCTCGGTCAGCGACTTCTTGCCCAGGTTGGGCGTACGCAGCAACTCGACTTCCGTACGCTGTACGAGATCGCCGATATAGTGAATGTTCTCGGCCTTGAGGCAGTTGGCGCTGCGCACCGTCAGTTCCAGCTCATCCACGGGACGCAACAGGATGGGATCGAACTGCGTCTCGGTGGCCTTGGCGGTCGACTCGTCCTGGCCCTGCAGATCGACGAACACCGACAGCTGATCCTTGAGGATACCGCCGGCGCGGCGAATCGCCTCTTCCGGATCGATGGTGCCGTTGGTTTCGATATCGAGAATCAGCTTGTCCAGATCGGTGCGCTGCTCGACGCGCGCGCTTTCGACGTTGTACGTAACCTTACGCACCGGGCTGAACGAGGCGTCCAGCTGCAGACGGCCGATGGCGCGCGTTTGCTCTTCGAAAGCCATACGCTGCGCCGCGGGGCGATAACCGCGTCCACGCTCCACTTTGAGCGACATGGACAACTCGCCGGCCTTGGTCAAATTCGCGATGACCAGATCCGGATTCAAAATCTCGATATCATGATCCCCGGCAATGTCGCCGGCCGTCACCGGGCCCGGACCCTTCTTGTGCAGGCGCACTTCCGCGACATCGCGGGTGTGCATTCGGATGGCCACTGCTTTGAGATTCAACAGGATGTCGACCACGTCCTCCTGAACACCTTCGATGGCGGTGTACTCGTGCAGAACGCCTTCGATTTCGATTTCAGTGATGGCCGCGCCCGGCAGCGAGGACAACAGCACTCGGCGTAAGGCATTGCCCAAGGTGTGACCAAACCCGCGTTCGAACGGTTCGATCACGATACGCGCATGGCGCGGCGACACGGGTTGTACCTTGACGACCCGGGGCTTCAAAAACTCATTGATCGATCCCTGCATGGATATCACCTACGTTGACTAACAGCGGAAACGCCGCAAGGAGTTGCTGCGTTACTTGCCAATTCCTACTTCGAATACAACTCGACGACCAGGCTCTCGTTGATGTCCGGCAGAATTTCCTGCCGATCGGGAACCGACTTCAAAATCCCCGAGAACTTCTTGTCGTCCACTTCCACCCAGTCCGGAAAGCCGACCTGCGCGGCAATGGTGAGAGCGGCGGTAATGCGCGTCTGCTTCTTGGCCTTCTCGCGCAAACTGATCACGTCGCCGGCCTTGCACTGATAGGAGGCGATATTGACCAATTTCTGGTTCACGTCGACGGCCTTATGGCTCACCAACTGGCGCGCTTCCGCTCGGGTGGACGCGAAGCCCATTCGATAGACCACGTTATCCAGCCGGCATTCCAAAAATTGCAGCAATGTTTCGCCCGTGGCGCCCGGCCGGCCGGCTGCCTTCTGATAGTAATTCCGGAACTGGCGCTCGAGCACGCCGTACATGCGGCGCAGCTTCTGCTTCTCGCGCAGCTGCAAACCGTACTCCGAGAGGCGCTGCTTGCGCTCGCTCTTCACGCCGCCCGGCGGTACTTCGAGCTTGCACTTCGACTCCAGAGGTTTCACGCCGCTCTTCAGGAACAGATCGGTTCCCTCGCGTCGAGACAGCTTGCACTTCGGACCGGTATATTTTGCCATTACAAACCCTTGGATGACTTGAGACGCGACCCGCTCAGACGCGGCGCTTTTTGGGAGGCCGACAACCGTTATGGGGGATCGGTGTCACATCTTCAATGTTGGTGATCTTGAGCCCGCATCCATTCAATGCGCGTACAGCCGATTCCCGGCCGGGGCCAGGACCCATGACCCGCACTTCGACGTTCTTCACGCCGTGTTCCTGGGCCGCAACGCCGGCTCGCTCCGCCGCCACCTGTGCCGCGAACGGCGTGGATTTGCGCGATCCGCGAAACCCGCAGCCGCCCGAGGTTGCCCAAGACAGCGTATTACCCTGCCGGTCGGTGATGGTGATGATGGTGTTGTTGAACGACGCATGCACGTGCGCGATCGCGTCGAGCACGTTCTTGCGCACCTTCTTGCGCGCCGGCTTGCCGCCTTTGTCCGTGCCGCCGCCTTGACCCGAGCCTTGTTTCTGATCTGCCATTTTATTTAACTTTCCAGGCGCTTCGCGCCGTGTTTAACGGGGTCGATGCGACCCCGCCCGAAATTACCCTGTCCAAACCTACACCTTGCCTGGGGGGGCGTTCATTTTCACGGCCTGTTTGCGCGGGCCCTTGCGGGTACGGGCATTGGTGCGCGTGCGTTGCCCGCGCATCGGCAGGCCCTTGCGATGCCGGATACCCCGGTAGCAACCCAAATCCATCAGGCGCTTGATGTTCATCGACACTTCGCGGCGCAGGTCGCCTTCGACGGCGAATTTCGCCACCTGGGAGCGCAGCGAGGCCACTTCCGCGTCAGTAAGATCCTTCACCTTGACGCTGTACTTCACGCCCGCCGCGTCGCAGATGCGCGCCGCACGGCTGTTTCCAATGCCAAAAATATGGGTTAAGCCGATGACGACATGCTTGTTCATCGGGATGTTGATGCCGGCGATACGCGCCATCTATTTCTCCACCCGCGCCCAGGAAAAAAGGCGCGGTACTATATACGAAAAATGCCCAAGGATCAATTGATTATCCGTCGGGTCGCATCGACCCGTTGAAAGGTGGCGCGAAGCGCCTAGATAAGTAAGCATCAGCCTTGCCGCTGCTTGTGCCGCGCGTCCGACGAACAGATGATGTAAACGATACCGCGGCGCCGCACGACCTTGCAGTTCTTGCAGATTTTCTTCACCGATGGACGAACTTTCATTTCTTACTCCCGATGCCCCGCAGGCTGGCCTTTTTCATCAGGCCCTCATATTGGTGCGACATCAAATGCGACTGCGTCTGGGCGACGAAATCCATGACACCGACGACGATGATCAACAAAGAGGTGCCGCCGAACTGGAAAGGAACGCTCGGATTCACCATACGAATGATTTCTGGCAGCAAGCACACGGCCATGATGTAGAGACCGCCCCACAGAGTAAGGCGGGTCAACACCTTATCCAGGTAGTCGCCCGTCTGCTGCCCCGGACGAATTCCAGGAATGAACGCGCCGGCCTTTTTCAGATTGTCCGCCGTATCCCGGGCGTCATACACCAAGGCCACGTAAAAGAAAGCGAATCCGATGATGAGCACGGCAAACAACAGGACGTGCAGCGGCTGTCCGTATCCCAGAACCTGCGCGATCTTCTGCAGAGTCCTTTGAATGGCATTGGGCGTCGGGCTGTTGCCGAAGAACTGTGCAATGGTCGCCGGGAAAACCAACAAGCTGGACGCGAAAATCGGCGGAATCACGCCGGCCATGTTGAGTTTGAACGGCAAATGCGTGCTCTGCCCCTGCATCATGCGCCGTCCCACCTGGCGCTTGGCGTAGTTCACCTGGATTTTGCGCTGTGCGCGTTCGACGAACACGCAGAACAAGGTGACCAGGATTACCACGACCAGGATCAGCAGCACTATCAGCGGGTTCATTTCGCCGGAACGGACCATTTCCAGGGTATTGCCGATGGCGCGCGGCAGACCGGCAATGATGCCGGCCACGATGATCATGGTGATCCCGTTGCCGATGCCGCGCTCGGTGATTTGCTCACCCAGCCACATCACGAACAGCGTACCGGTGGTGATCGACACCGTGGCGATGAAAAGGAACTGCGGGCCCGGATTGGGCACCAGGTTGCCGCCGGAATTTTGAATCGCGAGTGCCGCACCGAAGCCTTGGAACGCGGCCAGCAACACCGTGCCGTAACGCGTGTATTGCATCAGCTTGCGCCGCCCGGACTCGCCGTCCTTGCGGATTTGCGCCCAAGGCGGATACACCATGGACGCCATCTGGATAATGATGGACGCCGTGATATAGGGCATCACATTCAGCGCGAATATGCTGAAACGCTGCAGTGCGCCGCCCGAGAACATGTTGAACATGCCGAGCAGCGTGCCGTTCTGAGTCGAGAAGAACGCCGCGAATCGCGCCGCGTCGATTCCCGGGACCGGGATGAACGTGCCCATTCGATACACCACCAACGCGCCCAGCAGAAACCACAGACGCTTGCGCATTTCAGCGAAGCGCGTCATTTCTCCTAAAGCGGCGGTCGGATTGGTGCTGGAAGTGGCCACGTTGACTCTTAGACCTCGAAGCGCCCGCCGGCCGATTCGACCGCGCTCTTGGCACCCTTGGTCGCCGTGATCACCTTATCCTTGACCACGTAGGCCTTGGTGACCTTGCCCGACAATATGATTTTGACGATTTTCGTGCTTTCCGACACCAGGTTGGCCTCGATCAGGCCGGCCAAGGTGACATCGCTGCCCTTGACCCGCATCAGATCGGAGAGAGTCAATTCGGCGCGCGAGGCCTTCATGGCCGAACGGAAGCCGATTTTCGGCAGACGTCGCTGCAAGGGCATCTGGCCGCCCTCGAATCCCACCTTGTGGTAGCCGCCCTTGCGCGCGCGCTGTCCCTTGACGCCGCGGCCGCAGGTCTTACCCTGGCCGGCGGACGCACCGCGGCCGACCCGCAGACGGGTGTGCTTGGAGCCGACGCCCGGCTTGATGGTATTTAATCGCATTTTCTAGACCTTCCCAGAACCCAGTGCAGTCTCTACTTTGAGCATGTGGCTGGCCGCATTGATCATGCCGCGATTCGACGGAGTGTCCGCCACCACGACACTGTGGCCGATCCGGCGCAACCCCAAGCCTCTCGCCGAATTGCGAATGCTGGCCAACTGGCCGTACATGCTCTTGATCAAGGTAACTTTGATTGACTTGTCGGTCATGACTTAGCCCACGAGTTCCGCGACGCTCTTGCCGCGCTTCGCGGCGATGTCATCCGGAGTGCGCAGCTTGGCCAGGGCGTCCATGGTCGCGCGCACCACGTTGATGGGATTGCGCGAGCCATAGCTCTTGGCGAGCACGTTACGCACGCCGGCACACTCGAATACCGCGCGCATGCCGCCGCCGGCGATGACGCCCGTACCGTCGGCGGCCGGTTGCATGTACACCCGCGTGGTCCCGTGCCGTCCTTTGACCGCATAGAACAGGGTATCGTTCTTCAACGAGACCGTGACCAGACTCTTGCGGGCTTGCATCATGGCCTTGGAAATCGCGACCGGCACTTCGCGCGCTTTGCCGTAACCGAATCCGACGCGGCCCGCGCCGTCGCCCACGACTGTAAGCGCGGTGAAGCCGAATTGCTTGCCACCCTTGACCACCTTTGCGACACGGTTCACCGCGACCAGCTTTTCGAGCAGGTCATCGCCGGACATTGGTTTTTCTACTCTCGCCATAGCCTGAAGGACCCTTTGGTTAGAACTCGAGACCCGCTTCGCGAGCGGCCTCTGCCAGCGCTTTGACGCGCCCGTGATACATGAAACCGGAACGGTCGAAGGCGACCTTTGTCAGCCCCAATGCCTTGGCGCGCTCAGCGATCGCGCGTCCGACGGCCTTGGCGGCTTCGATGTTGCCGGTGGTTTTCAATGCTCCGCGCACGTCCTTCTGCAAGGTCGACGCGGCAACCAGAACCTTGTCGCCCTCGGGAGCGAAAATCTGCGCATAAATATGCTGGGGCGTCCGGTGCACCGATAGGCGCATCGCCGCGAGCTCTTTGATCTTTACGCGGCCCCTGCGCGCACGGCGCAGACGAGTATCTTGTTTGGTCAGTTTCATGTGCTTACTTCTTCTTCGCCTCTTTCAGCGAAATCTTTTCATCGGAGTACTTCACGCCCTTGCCCTTGTAGGGCTCCGGCGGCCGGAAGCCGCGAATTTCCGCGGCCGTTTGGCCCACCCGCTGAATATCGATGCCCTTGACGATGATCTCCGTCTGGCTCGGTGTTTCGATGGTGACGCCGTCCGGAATCGCATAATTGATCAAGTGCGAATAGCCCAGAGTCAACGTCAGGTTCTTCGCCTGAACGGCGGCTCGGTAGCCCACGCCCACTAGCTCCAGCTTCCTCTCATAACCCTTGGTGACGCCGGTGACCATGTTCGCCAAGTGCGCGCGTGTGGCGCCCGCGATGGCGTTCAAGCCTTCCGCGCCGTCGCCGCTGGTATCGGCCTGCACCTCCAGGTGCTTGTCCTGCTGCACGACCTTGATGCCGCTCTTGATCGACAGCGTCAGTGTGCCCTTGGCGCCCTTCACCGTGATGAGGTCCGCGCCAATCGTGGCGCTGACACCCTGCGGGAGATCGACCGGCATTTTTGCGACTCGTGACATTTCAAATACCTTTAAGTCTGTTTCTAGCCCTATTGGACTACGAAGAGCACTTCGCCGCCGGTACCCGCGGCGCGAGCCTGCTTGTCCGACATGATGCCCTTGGGCGTAGAGACGACCGCGACGCCCAAGCCGCCCAGCACTTTGGGCAACTCGTCCTTACCGCGATAAATGCGCAGTCCCGGACGGCTGATGCGTTCGATACGGTCGATGACGGGACGGCCGTCGTGATACTTCAGCTCAATGGACAGGGTGCTCTTCGCCCCGGCGACATCGACGCCGTACGCACCTATATAGCCCTCGTCCTTCAGCACCTTGAGGATGGTCAGCTTCAACTTCGAAGCGCCAACACCCACCGTAGGCTTACCCGCGGATTGCGCGTTACGAATACGCGTCAGAAGATCGGCAATCGGATCAGTCATGCTCATTGTGCGCGCCTCACCAACTCGCCTTCGAAAGACCTGGTATTTCGCCGCGATTAGCGGCCTCGCGCAGCTTGGTGCGCGCCAAACCAAATTTGCGGTACACGCCGCGCGAACGCCCGGTAATGGAGCAACGGTTACGCTGCCGGGTCGCACCCGCGTCGCGCGGCTGCTGCTGCAGTTCCACTTGCGCGGCGGCGCGCTCTTCCGCTCCGGTCTTCGGATCGCGGATCAGCTCTTTGAGCTCGGCGCGTCGCTTAGCGTACTTGTTCGCTACTTTGAGGCGGCGCTTCTCGCGCATGAGCATGTTCGTCTTGGCCATGGGCTATTACCCTACTTGCGGAACGGAAAGTTGAAAGCTTCTAGCAGCGCGCGTCCATGCTTGTCGTCCGCGGCCGACGTGGAGATGGTGATGTCCATTCCACGAATTTGATCGATCTGGTCGTACTGAATCTCGGG
>Ga0302320_10016093_pt1 | contig 15312 bp, 6 predicted proteins | sample Bog_T0_3_FD_202130 | JGI IMG/M metagenome (GOLD analysis project Ga0302320, IMG submission 202130) | Peat permafrost microbial communities from Stordalen Mire near Abisko, Sweden - Bog_T0_3 | ecosystem: Environmental > Terrestrial > Soil > Wetlands > Peat | place: Sweden: Abisko, Stordalen Mire... | reverse complement strand
GTGTCCCGCTTTGTCCGCCTCAACCTGCTTATCGCAGTCGGTTCCGGTGGAGTCGGCTAGATCGACGGTGCCCAGCGAGTCGTTCACAACTTCTTCGCTCGCTTCTCCTTTATCGAGAAAACGCTCGGGCTTGGTAGCTTTGGCTTTTTCGGTCATCAGGGTTCCTCTCCATGGTTGGATGCCGAAAAGCTCTGGATCGCATGTGGCAAGTGCTGGAAACCGCCATGTCAGGACTCTTAATCGCCGTTCGTCTCCAACCGATGGAACATCGCTCGCACAGAGGTCGCGTTAGAGGGTGGATCAGACGCGATGAACCCGAAGCTGCGAAGGTCAATTTCCGTGGCGAGCTGATCGGCTGTCTTGCCGGCACTGCGTCCTGCCTGAACCTGGGTCAGCATCCCGTTCAGATAGGCTCGCTGCGCGCGGAGCGCATCCGGTCCTGACACGGCTCCGTGGCCAGGGACTACAGTCGCTACATTCCATCCGATCATTTTGTTCAATGCTTTCATCCAGCCTGAGTAGCTGCCATTGGGATCGCCCAGGTTGTTTCCGAAGCCCCACGTTACGCATAAATCCCCAGTCGCTACAATTCGTTGTTTCGGAAGATAGGCCACAGAGTCTCCCTTGGAATGCGCTGGCCCGAGGCGAATGAACTCGATTCGCTGCGTTCCGTCGTCGATGACCATTTCATCGCTGAAGGTGATGGTTGCGAACTCCTGGCGGTAGCCGGTCAGTGTGTGCTCCGGATTATTCCACTTCGCCCAACCATCGACACCCTTTGTGCGGGCTTCGCTGTCGGTAGCTTCGGAGGTGACGATCGTCGCACCCGCATCTACGAATGCCGAGTTTCCGTAAGCATGATCGCCGTGATAATGAGTGTTCAGGACGTAGCGGATCGGCTTGTCGGTGGTGCCTTTGATTTTGCCGAGGATCTCTTTGGTCGCCCAGGGAAAGTTGGCGTCCACAACGACGACATAGTCCTTGAAGATGACCCACATGCAGTTTGCAGGCTCGCGTTTGTCGCGGTCACCCTGCCAGACGTAAACCCCCGGCGCAATCTTCTGCACGGCGCCAGGCTCCCCACGCGCGGCTAGTGTCCAGAAACAGGACAGTGCGAGTAACAACGCCAGTGAGCGGCGTGCGATTTTGACGGTGGAATTGAATGCAAGGTTAATTTTCGAAGTCACGATTTCACGCCCTGTCTGCAATCTGTACAGTTTCTCATCCAGAGCAGCGTGCCGCTGCATTTTGTGGAAATTCTAATTGCGCAGGAGAGTATTCTTCGGGGGAAGAGAAGCGGGATAGCTCTTGCATGGGATGCAAGGGCTCTTGGGCTAGCGCCGATTCTGCTTAGTACGAGGCAAGACCGATGAACGGCAACAGAGTGGCGAACCAAGGCAGGTATGCGTCCCGCGCAGCCTCACCGCCCACTCGGGCCGAGTTATGGCCGAAGACTAAGTTCTTGTGGCGCCCAAGCCATCAACGGATCCCCTGGAGTGTTACCGCGATGATCGCTCGCGGGGGTCCGATGACATATCCCACAAAACTGTCAATCTCTCTGACCCGATTCCGCCAAACAGCCCTGTCACATTCCAACCTAAACTGTCGAATAGCATCCGAACATCTTCTTGACACCAGACGAATGCCAGCGAATCCAGCCACGTAACCGATTGTGGGTTGGGTTCTTCTATTGGGGGAAGTTAGAAAATGGGCACTATACCTTGTTTCGTTCGCACGAGCCTTTCGATTGCCAGCAGGTTCTTTCACCGTTCCCACCGCATCGTTGCACCGATCTCACTGGGCGTACTCGCCCTGGCGTCATCGATGCCTGTGGTAGCTGCCAGCGTGACGTTCAACGGCAGCCAGGCGATCGTTTACCACACCACCAGCGTTGCGGGTGTAGCGGTCGACAGCAAGGGCGATGTGTACTTCGCGAGTGGCACTTCCGTGAAGGAAATTGTGGCCGTCAGCGGCACGATTCCCCCTGCCCCTACCGTGACCACCCTTAGCTCCACCTTTGGCACGGTCGACGGCCTAGCAGTGGACAGCCTGGGAAATCTCTATGTTGCCGACTACGGCAATGGAGTGGTCCATGAGGTGAAGGCGACCTCTGTGGGCGTGTTCCCGGTGACTCCCACCATCGTTTCGATCGGTACCGGATACGCGAAGCCGTACGGCGTTGCGGTCGACAGCCTGGGGAACCTGTACATTGCGGATGGCGCTTTTGTCTGGGAGGCGGGTGCGACCTCTGTGGGCGTGTTTCCGGCGACGCCGACGATGACCAAGCTCGGCAGCGGGTTTGTGCAACCGGTCGGCGTTGCCGTGGATAGCCAGGGCAATGTGATTGTGGCCGATAACGGCAACAACACGGGCACCGCCAACGAAAAAGTTTCGGAGATTGTAGCGACCTCGGTAGGTGTAATTCCCGCTTCACCCACGATTCACTTGATAGCCAGCGGATTTCAATCGCTTTTGGGCGCGACTGTGGACAGCAATGGCAACGTCTATGTCGCCAACAGCACTGCTGCCGTGGTGGATGAGATTGCGGCGACCTCTGTGGGCGTGTATCCAGCGACGGCATCGATTACCGCGCTGGGCGCCGGACTCACCACACCGCAGTACGTTGCGGCGGCAGGTGGAGGAAAGGTCTTTGTCGGCGATGCGGGACTTGCCGACGTTCTTGAACTGGAGCCCGGCACGTCCAGTTTCGATCCGCTAGCCGTTGGATCCAGCAAAACCATGACACTTGCGTACACGATCGGAGCAGACGTAACACTCGGCTCCGTTCAAGTGGTAACGCAGGGCGCCACAGGCCTGGATTTCAACGACGCCGGCGGTTCGACGTGCGCTACGAATGCGACGCTCAATGCCGTTTCCTGCCAGGTGAACGTGGCTTTCTCGCCAAAGAACCCCGGAATGCGGAGTGGCGCAGTGGTCTTCACAAGCGGATCTGGAGCCGTGCTTGCGACGACGTATTTGAACGGCAACGGCACGGGCCCGCAAGTTACGTTCCCTTCCAGCATTTTGGTACCACAGTCGCTTGTGAGCGTTGCGCAACCTCGCGATGCGGTGGTGGATGCCGCCGGGAATATTTTTTACGTGGATGTGAGCACAGCAACTGTTCGCAAGGCGACGGCCTCCAGCAGCTATTCCACCAGCGTGCTGGGTGGCGGGGTCACGTTCAGCTGGCCCACGGGCCTGGGAGTGGATGGCGCCGGCAACGTGTTTGTGGCTGATTCCGGTGCGGCACCCATCATCTACGAGCTTCTGGCTGCGGGCGGTTACACAACCGTGATACAGGTCGGGAACCGGTTCCTGTCGCCTACGGGCATCGCCGTGGACGCGTTTGGGAATATTTTCGTGGCCGATAATGGCGCCGTGAAAGAACTTCTGACGGGGTCCGGCGTCGACACAAATTCAATCACTCTTTGCAGCGCGTGCAACGCCTATCATCTGGCCGTAGATAGCAACGATAACCTCTTCTTTGTCGACAGCCTGAGCGATGTTTACGAGATTCCGGCAGCGGGCGGGTATAGCTCGGTGAATCTTGTGAGCTCGAGCTTTACCAACACGTTTGGCGTTGCAGTGGACGCGGGCGACAACCTGTTTGTCGCGGATGCCAATTCCGGAATCACCGAAATGCTGGCGACTGGTGGATACGCCACGACGTATTCGCTGGGCGCGGCCAACAACTCTCCCAGAAGCGCCGCACTGGACGGTGCGGGGAATGTCTACTTCAGCAGTATTACGGATGGTGCAGTGGAGAAGCTGAACCTGTCCGTAGCTCCCACGCTCTATTTCCCTTCAACTGCGAACGGTTCGACGAGCGCGGCGCAATCGGTCCTGGTGAATAACGACGGCAACGCGGCACTCACCTTTACCGCAGCGGGACTGACAGCACCGGCTGACTTTTCAAAAACTGCAGGTGGTGGAACTCCACCGGACTGCGCAAACAGCGGAACGGTGAATGCGGGCGCAAGCTGCAACCTGAGTATTGTCTTCGATCCGCATACGGCCTCTTCGCCACTGAACGAGAATTTCACGCTGACGGACAACGCACTCAACGTTGCTGCCACGACGCAGCTAATCGCGCTTACCGGATCGGTAACGGGCGGCACGCCTACCATCGAATTGTCGCCGACAGACGGGACTCTGCATGCGGGGACTCAGGGCGTGGCATACAGCCAGACGTTCACGGCCAGCGGGGGAACTGCACCCTACACTTACCTGATTACGAGCGGTACTGCGCCAACTCCGTTGACATTGAGCACGGCTGGCGTACTGTCTGGAACGCCAACTGTGAACGGCGACTTTACTTTTACGGTGAAGGCGACCGACAAAAACGCATTCACCGTCAGCAAGACCTATTCGCTGCGCATCATTGGACCGCCTGCAGTTCTGAAGATCGTCTCGGGTGGAACGCAGTCGGCCGTGATTGGATCGAATTACGCCGATCGGTTGCTGGTTGAAGTTACGGATGCGAACACCAATCCTTTGCCGGGAATTACCGTGACCTTTGCGGCTCCGGCTACGGGAGCCAGCGCCACACTCTCCAACACGAGCGTGGTAACCGCGGCGGATGGGACCGCCTCGATTACGGCCCTTGCGAACTTGACAGTAGGCGGATCCTACTCTGTGTCCGCAACCGCGGGTGCGCTGACTGCGAACTTCTCATTGACCAATCAGCCGGCGGCTTTTGTTGTGACCACGCTGACCGATGATACCTACGGCACCAACACCAACTGCAATCCTGGCAATGTTCCCGCGACCACCAATTGCAGCCTGCGCGACGCCATCGCGGCAGCGAACTGGCTGCTCACGGACAACATAACGACTGCCGTGCCGACGATTACCTTCGCCGCAGCCCTCACCGGAACCGCGAATATCGATGCTGGTGGTTCCATGCCTCTCTATAACAGCATGAAGATCGTGGGGCCCGGTGCAAACGTCATTACCGTTGCCAGCGCGAACAAGAATTTGATCCTCTACAACGCGCATCAAGCAGTCAGCATTTCGGGATTGACCTTCAGTGGCGGCAATAACACCCAGGGCGGCGCGATTGAGAACTTCGCCGGAACCATGTCGGTGACCGACTGCGCCTTTACGAGCAATGCGGCAACCCAAACTGGCGGCGCGATCCTCAACCTAAGCTATTCCTCCGGCATTACCGAAGCTGCGGTCATGACAGTGCTTCGCAGCACCTTCAAGGGAAATACCGCGGCAGGGAACGGCGGCGCGATCACGAACGTCGGCACATTGACGGTCATCGACAGCACGTTCAGCGGTAACTCCGCAACAGGCATGGGCGGCGCGATCTACAACAGCACTACGAATGGCGTGGGCTACACCGGGCTCGGCGTGGTCACGATCACCAACAGTACCTTCAACGGCGACACAGACGGAAACTCTGGCGCCGGCATCAACAATGCGGCCACGATGGCGTTGAATAATGCCCTCGTCACCGACAAAATCCAGGGCACAACAACCGGCAGCAATAATGTGGTTGCCGGAACCAACGGAGCGACGCTCAGCAATATCGCGCTGGCCCCACTGGCCAACTATGGCGGCACAACGCAGACGATGATTCCGCTGCCGGGGAGCGTGGCCATATGCGCGGGCGCGAATTTGACCGGACCCGCGTGGCAGGATGCAAGCGGGACCGCTCTAACGACGGACCAGCGCAGCACCGGCTACCCCAACACGAACGCGACCTACACGGGCTATACGAGCACGGCTTGCGTGGACGCGGGATCGGTGCAGACCAACTATTCTCTGGCGTTCACAACGGAGCCGCCAGCGACGGTAGCAGCGATTACCAACTTCTCCGCAGCGGTTACGCTGAAAGAGAGCGGCACAGCTTTCACGGCCGGCACGGGCAGTCTTTCCCTTGCGCTCACAGGAACGGGGACGCTGACAGGCGGTTCTGGTTCCTTCACCAGCGGCGTGGCCAGCTTCTCCACGTTGCAGGTTACCGCCGGTGGCACGGGAGATACACTAACAACCAGCCTGAGTCTTGATTCCGCCAGTGTTCCTGCCGCCAGCATCTCCGCGGCTAGTTCCACCTTCAATGTAACCGCGCCAGGAATCAGCATCGGCGCAACGCCGACCACTTTGCCGACCGGCACCGTCGGAGTCGCCTATGCCGGAGCAACCTTCGCGGCCACCGGCGGTACCGGGCCCTACGCCTACACATACACGGGCAGTCTTCCCACGGGGCTCACACTGGCGACAAACGGCCAGTTATCAGGAACCACCACTGCGGCAGGCACCTTCAACTTCACCGTAGTGGCAACCGACAGCTTCTCGAATACTGGCCAACAGGCATTTTCCATTCAGGTGAATAAGGGTACGGCTTCCGTGACCCTGGGGAGCCTGGCACAGACGTACACGGGCTCACCACTCGTAGCAACGGCAACCACCACGCCTGCATCGCTGAGTGTGAGCTTCACCTACAACGGCAGCTCGACCGCGCCGACAGCGGTGGGTAGCTATGCTGTCGTAGCAACGGTCAACGATACGAACTATACCGGCACTGCCAACGGCACGCTTGTGATTTCGAAGGCGACCGCGACGGTGACACTCGGCAGCCTTGCGCAGACGTACACGGGCTCGGCTCTCTCAGCGACGGCAACCACCACACCGGCATCGCTGAGTGTGAGCTTCACCTATAACGGCAGCTCGACCGCGCCAACCGCGGTGGGCAGCTATGCGGTGGTGGCCACAATCAACGATACGAATTACACTGGCACTGCCAACGGCACGCTTGTGATCTCAAAGGGTACGGCTACAGTTACCCTGGGCAGCCTGGCACAAACGTATACGGGCTCACCCCTCGTGGCCACGGCAACCACCACACCGGCATCGCTGAGCGTGAGCTTCACGTATAACGGCAGTTCGACGGCGCCAACGGCAGCGGGCAGTTATGCAGTCGTTGCCACGGTCAACGATACAAACTACACCGGTACGGCCAATGGCACGCTTGTGATTTCGAAGGCCACGGCCACCGTGACGCTGGGCAGCCTGGCGCAGACGTACACCGGCTCGGCTCTCTCAGCTACAGCGACCACCACGCCGGCTTCGCTGAGCGTGAGTTTCACCTACAACGGCAGTTCGACTGCGCCAACCACTGCGGGCAGTTATGCAGTCGTTGCCACGGTCAACGATACTAACTACACGGGCACTGCCAACGGCACGCTCGTGATTTCCAAGGCGACCGCGACGGTGACGCTGGGCAGCCTTGCTCAGACGTACACCGGCTCGGCTCTCTCAGCCACAGCGACGACCACGCCGGCATCGCTGAGCGTGAGCTTCACCTACAACGGCAGTACGACTGCGCCAACGGCAGCGGGCAGTTACGCAGTCGTTGCCACGGTCAACGATACGAACTACACGGGCACAGCCAACGGCACGCTTGTGATCTCCAAGGCAACCGCGACGGTGACCTTGGGCAGCCTGGCGCAGACGTACACGGGCTCGGCCCTCTCGGCCACAGCAACCACAAATCCGGTGTCGCTGGGCGTGAGCTTCACCTATAACGGCAGCGCGACGGTACCGACGGCAGCAGGCAGCTATGCCGTAGTAGCGACGATCAATGATCCAAACTACACGGGCACGGCCAACGGCACGCTTGTGATCTCGAAGGCGACCGCGGCGGTGACGCTGGGCAGCCTGGCGCAGACCTATACAGGCTCACCGCTTTCGGCTACCGCAACCACCATACCCCCATCGCTGGGCGTAAGCTTCACGTATAACGGAAGCCCGACAGCGCCAACAACGGTCGGCAGCTATGCCGTAGTAGCGACGATCAATGATCCAAACTACACGGGCACGGCCAACGGCACGCTTGTAATCTCGAAGGCGACAGTCACGGTGATTCTGGGCAGCCTGGCACAGACGTACACTGGCTCGGCCCTGTCGGCTACAGCGACTACCACGCCGGCATCGCTGGCCGTGACCTTCACCTATAACGGCAGCTCAACGGCGCCAACGGCAGTAGGCAGCTACCCAGTTGTCGCCACGGTCAACGATCCGAACTACACGGGCACAGCCAACGGCACCCTTGTTATTTCACAGGCGACCGCCACGGTGACGCTTGGGAATCTGGCACAGACGTACACCGGCTCCGCGCTCCCGGCCACGGCGACTACCACGCCTGCATCCCTGAACGTGACCTATACGTACAACGGCAGTTCGACTGCACCAACGGCAGCAGGCAGCTACGCAGTTGTGGCCACGGTCAACGATCCCAACTACACGGGTACAGCCAACGGGACCCTTGTGATCTCGAAGGCGACGGCGACAGTAACGCTTGGCAATCTGGCACAGACGTACACCGGCTCAGCATTCTCGGCCACGGCGACTACCACGCCGGCATCCCTGAGTGTGAGCTTCACGTATAACGGCAGCGCGACTGCGCCATCGGCGGCAGGCAGCTATGCTGTCGTGGCCACGGTCAACGACCCCAACTACACGGGCACAGCCAACGGCACGCTGGTGATCTCGAAGGCGACCGCGACGGTGACGCTGAGCAACCTGGCACAGACGTACACCGGCTCACCCTTCTCGGTCACGGCAACAACCGCGCCCGCTTCGCTGAGTGTGAGCATTACCTATAACGGCAGCTCGACTCCGCCGTCGGCGGCAGGCACCTATGCCGTCGTGGCAACGGTCAACGATGCGAACTATGCCGGAACCGCCAATGGCACGCTTGTGATCTCACAGGCGACGGCCACTGTGGCGCTGAGCAACCTGTCGCAGAACTACACGGGCTCCGCCCTCTCGCCCACGGTAACGACCACGCCGGCATCGCTGAGCGTGAGCATCACCTATAACGGCAGTTCGACGACGCCGTCGGCGGCAGGCACCTATGCCGTCGTAGCTACGGTCAGCGACCCGAACTACAGCGGCTCAGCCAGCGGCTCCTTCACGATCAGCGCGATTGCGCCGACGCTGACCTTTACTCCGATTGCTTCCCGTGCCTACGGCAGTGCGCCGTTCACGGTGAGCGCAACCTCGGCGTCGAGTGGCGCTGTTACCTATTCGGTAGTCAGCGGCCCGGCGACCGTCTCCGGATCCACGATTACGTTGACTGGCGCAGGAACGGTTTCTCTTAGTGCGAGCCAGGCGGCCAGCGGTAATTACACCACGGCTACGGCAAGCACCACCTTTACGGTCACGCAAGAAGCTGCTCTGTCTTCGTTGACTTCCAACGCGAATCCTGGTGTTCTCCAGAATCCGATCATCTTCACGGCGACTGTGACGGGTGCGGCGGTCGGAACACCAACCGGTACCGTAACCTTCCTGGATGGAACGACGCCGATTGGCACAGGAACACTGGCCAGCGGAATCGCAGCACTGACCATCTCGAGCCTGACCGTCGGAAATCACACGATCACAGCGGTCTACCCAGGTGACACAAACTTTACCGGTGTCACCAGCGGACCGTTGACCCAGTCCCTCGTGGACTTCACACTCACCAATCAGGGCACCACGACGCAGACCGTGCTACCCGGAGGGACGGCGGCCTACACACTGACGATCACGCCAAGCAGCGGAACGAGCTTACCCATGGCCGCAACGCTGTCCTTGTCAGGATTGCCTTCCGGAGTGACGGTCACCGTTACACCAACGTCGTGGGCATCTCAAACTGGGACGTCCTGGACACTGCCGGCCAATACGACCCTGAGCGACGTTACGTTCACGGTCACCGCCCCAACGCAAACGGCGAGCCTCGAACGCAACGATTCCATCATGAAGAAGGCGCCAACCTTGCTGCTGGGATTGCTGCTGCTTCCCTTCACAAAGAGAATGCGGCGCAGCGCCAAGCGGCTCAGCAAGATGATGTCACTGGCTCTGCTGATCGCGATAGCGCTCGGGACCATTGCCGGACTGACTGGTTGCGGCGCAATCAAGGCGACGGCACAACCGCAAACCTATACAGTGAATGAGACGGTTACGGTTGGTACGCTCACTCATACAACCAGTGTGACGCTCACAGTTCAGTAAACGAATGTGCCAGTAAGCGCCAGACGGCTTGTGAGGAGCTTCCTCCAGAGGAAGTGAGCGTAACATCAGAAAATTGAAGGCCGTCCAGGATCACCACAAAGATGATCCTGGGCGGCCCTTTCAACTTCAGGCCACACTGTCTCTCAGGCAGTCGAAAAAGTGTTACAGTGCCGCCGACACAACGGCAAGCAATTCATCGTACTTGAGCGGAAGCGGGTTGGCTTGCATGCTGCTGGCGGCTGCGGCCTTCTGCACTACGCCCGGTAAGTCAGCTTCGGCAATTCCCCATGTGCGCAGCGGCGGCACGCCGAGGTCTGCGCAGAGCTCTCGTACCCATTCGATGCCATCCTCGGCGGCGGCATCGGTTCGCCCTGTGAGCAAGCGCGCAATCGTAGCGTAGCGTTCGAGCGAGGGATGCTGAGGCGCGCGCTCGCGCAACGCGGCGATATTGGCAGCCATGCCGTGTGGCAAGAGCGCGGCACAGAGGTCACCATGCGGCGCTTTCCAGGAACCTCCGAGCGGGGCTGCGAAACCGTGCACAACGCCCAACCCGGCATTTGCCAGCGCAAGTCCACCGAACAGACTTGCCAGCGCCATATCGCGGCGCGCGCCCTTATCCCCGCCATCGTGCCAGACACGGCGCAGAGCACCGGCGGCGCGGCGCATTCCCTCAACGCAAACTGCATCTGCAAGGGGATTGGCGCGGGAGCTCACGTAAGGCTCAATCAACTGTGTGAGCGCATCCAGGCCGGTGGCAGCAGTGACGGCCTTCGGCAAATCGTACGTCAGCTCAGGATCGACAAGCGCAACACGCGGCAGCATCAGCGGGCTGCGCAAGCTCGCTTTCACACCGTGTTCGGGCGAACCCAGCACGGCGTTGCGCGTGACTTCACTGCCGGTGCCTGCTGTGGTGGGAACGGCGATAAAGGGCAATGGAGCAGCGGTCAACGCACGGCCCTTGCCTACGACTTCAAGAAAATCGAGAGGCTCGCCGCCATTGGTGGCGATGGCGGCAATTGCCTTACCCGCATCGATTGCGCTGCCGCCTCCAAGCGAAATCACAACGTCGCAGCCAGCTTGATTTGCGAGCTTTGCGCCCTCGCGCACAAGCTCCACCGTTGGCTCGCCGGGCACTGCAAATGTTTCGCCAGAAAGCGCCTCCACAAGCCAGGCAGCGCGCGCAGTGGAAGCGCCGGTGACGACAAGCGGCCGTGCGCCGAAGCTGCGAGCCAGTTCAGGAAGAGTGGCAGCTGTACCTTCGCCGAACACGATGCGGGTTGCCGTTGCAAACTCAAAGCGCATCGACCTACCAGCCCTCGGGATCGGGGAATACGGCGTCGTATTGCGAACGCTGGCGTGGCTCGGCCATCATGGGTTCGACCGCATCGCGCCATGTTCTGTAATGCGTTGTTTCCCGGTGAGCGGCCGGCGCATCGTTGGTGCGATAGGCCTCCACCAGCACAAACCGTGTGGCATCGTCACTCTGCTGCACAAAGTCGAAGCGCGCGATTCCCGGCTCCTGCACGCTGCTTCGCGCATTCGCGAGGGTGGCTTCAATAAAGTCCGCAACCGACTCGGGTTTTACCCGCACATGAACATGAACGATCAGCATTCGGCTTGCCTCCGATTCCTATCGTAACGCCGGGACGGTCGTAACAACGATTCGTGCAGGAAGCTACCGCGATTCGGCTGTTATACTCGCCCCCGAGGTCAATTCATGCGAGTTTTCGTTGCTTTCTTGTTGTGCGCCAGCGCGCTGCATGCGCAAGGCGGCGGCCAGGTTCAATTCCGGGACTGGCATGCGCCCGCCGCGACACAGAAGCCCAAAGTCGTCTGCGAGTCGCTGCGCGCGCTCACCAGCTACGACATCTCCATCATCTCGGCCACAACGATTGCCGCGGCGGGCGACGTCCCGGAGCACTGCCGCGTGAGCTTGATGATTCCGCCCGAGATCAACATTGAAGTGAACATGCCGACCGCATGGAACGGCCGCTTCTACATGTTCGGCAATGGAGGCTTCGCGGGCGAGTCCTTTCAAGCTCCGGGCCGAATTAAAAATCGTGCCCTCGCCCTTAGAGCGGGATTCGCGGTAGCGGCCACGGATCAGGGACATTCCGCCGCGAAAGAACCGAGCGCCACGTTCGCGCGCAATCGCGAAAAACTGCTTGACTACGGATTCCGTTCGCTGCACCTGACGGCGGAGACCGCGAAGATGCTGCTGCGCACCTACTACGGCGACGCGCCTTCGAAGTCCTATTTTGATGGCTGCTCCCAAGGTGGCCGCGAGGGGCTGATTTTTGCCGAACGCTTTCCCACCGACTTCGATGGCATCGTTGCCGGCTCGCCCGCGATCGACTTTACCGGCGGCAACCTGGCGCGCGCCTGGTGGTTGCAGGGTCTCGCCGCAACGCCTTTTCCGGCGGCCAAACTCAAGCTGCTGGCCGACGCCGAGTACGCCAAGTGCGACGCCGCCGACGGCCTCAAGGATGGACTCGTAAGCGATCCGCTCCACTGCGACTTCCATGCCGAGCGCGACCTTCCGCAATGCGCCAACGGAGTCGACGGCGCCGACTGTTTTCTTCCTTCCGAAATCGCCGCCGTTAAACTTATCCACTCCGACGTGATGAGCCAGGGCAAGCGGATCTTCCCCGGATGGCCTGTCGGCGCCGTGGCTCTCGCCGTCAAGCCGGGCGCGCAGACGCCGGAGAGCGGTTGGGTGGGACAGGAACTGGATTACGCCGATGGTCGTCCCGGCGCCTGGAAGTATTATGCCGATGGTTTCCTTGGCGACATTGCGTTTCCCGCAGGTGATCCTGCATCTACCGTCGCCGGTTTCAACATCGACCGCGACGCGGGGCGTGTCGACGAGGCGCGGGCCATTCTCGACTCCACCGATCCCAACCTTGCCGCGTTTCACGAGCACAACGGCAAGCTGATTATGTATTTCGGCTGGGCCGATCCGCAGCTTAATCCCCGCCAGGGCGTGGAGTACTACGCCAAGTTAACGGAAACGATGGGCCCTTCTACTGGAGACTTCGCGCGCTTGTTTATGGCGCCGGGCATGTTCCATTGTGGCGGCGGCATCGGTCCCAACGTGTTTGACGCCATGACGCCGCTTATCAACTGGGTAGAGTCCGGGACTGCTCCAGACCAGATATCCTCAAGCCGCCTGGTTGACGGCAAAGTCGTGCGCACACGTCCGCTCTGCCCATACCCACAAATGGCCCGCTACAAAGGCACAGGCAGCGTCGATGACGAGGCCAGCTTCACCTGCGTCCTACCTTGAGAGGTTTTCGTGTCCAGGGGATTTGTAAAACTGGCCGACATATTGGTCGTTATTTGACAATCGCGGCGAAGGAGGAAGGCCGAGGCTATTCCTATCGGAGTGTCACGACGGCAACGACGGCCAAGCCGAACGCGATGAAGTCTTCAAGCAAGGCTGCGGGGAAATCGCGTCCAAACTGTTGCGCGGCAAAAGCTCTGGTACCCGGGCGCTGTATATCCTGGAGAGAACGGTCGACTCAATCCGAGACATGCGAAGAACTTCGAGTGGTATGTGCCCGTTAAGCTTCAGGTCCCTGACACATACTATCGCCATTGGGGCGAACCGGCCGGGCAGTTCGGTAAGTACGGTGGCACCTACTACAGTTTCTTTCCCCCAGAAGGTTCTGAAGGCTTCATAAGGGATCAATTGGCGCTGCCCAAGAATTGGAACTCGATGGAGAATCTTGACGAAAGGACTGTCCCCGCGGGCTCTACGGTATATATTGGTCCAGCATCGAAGCAACCGGGGTATCCTTACGCCGGAGGAGGAATCCAGGTCTTTGTCCCTGACTTTTAAGGAAGGCAGAAAATGACAGGTGGTTTAGAGTCGATCCTGCACGGAATATCGATTGAGAAGTACGAAGACTGGTTAGTTTTTGTCCAGAGGCTCGAAGAGTTGGTTCGCAGGGGCCGCGCAAGACGCATCTCGCCGCTGAGAACGGAATTCTTCGAAGGAGAAGAATGGTACCTAGATTCGGAGAGTGGAGAGGTGTTTGTGTATTTGAGCCCAGACCCGCCTATTCTACCCATATGGAAAAGAGTGGATGTCTTTTCAAGGCCTGAAACCGTCCAGTCCGGTAGGACCGGCATGGCTGTGACTCCGACTGGCATGGCTGCAATCCCAATTGGCAATATGAGCAACCGAGAAACAGCTTCTCTAAAACTGTTTCTACAAATATTGGTGTGCAACGGAATGGCTAGAATGTGCGATCAGCCTTGCCCGATTGATCCTAGACCGAAAGGGAACATGGAGAGTTGGTATCAGGATCTCCGGACAAATGTCGTGTACAGACTCGTCGAAAACTTCGACGAAAACTTCGGGCGGTGGGAACTGGCCCCGCCGATTCAGGAGGCGACCGCTATTCAATAACCCCTGGGCGCTAAGTCACTCAGTTCAGCTGACTCAGTCTCTCCTGAACCTCCTGAGAACACGCTGCCTCCGGGATCGGGACTAACTCTCGGCAGCCTTTGCTGCGCTGGCCGTCAGGGGCTCCGTTCCGTTGTGTTGGTAATTTCGGAAAGTGGCGCGACCTTGGTGTCAAGGGCGCTTTAATAGGGAACCCCTGGGGCGGAGGAAAAGGGAGCCAGTAGTAGGACCGGTAAGGCAGGTGTTTTCGGGGGAGAAGGGGCTCTGGAGCGTAGCGGAAGAGGCCCTTCTCCCCCGAAGTGCGTTCGCCAGGGGTGGGGTTTAGCGGTCTTGAGGCGGGGTGCGTTTGCGGCGGCTTTGCTTGAGGCGGAAACTGTCGCCGTTCATCTCCAGGATGTGTACATGATGGGTAAGCCGGTCCAGCAGTGCGCCGGTAAGCCGTTCGGAGGCGAAGACCTCGGTCCACTCTTCGAAGGGCAAATTGCTTGTGACCAGAGTGGATGCGCGCTCGTAGCGCGTGAGTTTCCGGCAAGGATGCGTGACTCGATTTAGCCTGCCTTGTTAGCTTGAAATAGCCGGCGAGGAGGGCACGAATTGCGGCACAAGAGCTCATCGTCTTTTCCCGAACCAATTGTTCAGCTTCAACGCGAACTGGAGCAGTTTCGAGGTAGCCATCCGCCTCGGACCAAGCTGCCTGAGTCGCTATGGCAGTCAGCGATGGAGCTTGCCCGGCAATACGGTTTGTACTCGGTTGCACACCCTCTGCGGTTGGACTATGCGCAGTTGAAGAAGCGTGAGTTTCCGGCAAGGATGCGTGACTCGATTTAGCCTGCCTTGTTAGCTTGAAATAGCCGGCGAGGAGGGCACGAATTGCGGCACAAGAGCTCATCGTCTTT
>Ga0302320_10016092_pt1 | contig 15313 bp, 7 predicted proteins | sample Bog_T0_3_FD_202130 | JGI IMG/M metagenome (GOLD analysis project Ga0302320, IMG submission 202130) | Peat permafrost microbial communities from Stordalen Mire near Abisko, Sweden - Bog_T0_3 | ecosystem: Environmental > Terrestrial > Soil > Wetlands > Peat | place: Sweden: Abisko, Stordalen Mire... | reverse complement strand
GCAAGCGCTCGACATGATGCCTGTCGTGACGGGGCGCTTCGTCTCCCTGAATGGCAAGACCCTCGACCAGTTGAAAGAGCAGCATTTCCCCCGGAGGATGCTTGAGAATGCCGAACTAAGCTGGTCCGATACTCCTCCCGGGGGTGACAAAATTACCCAGGGCAAATGGTGGACCGACCCCGGAGCGCAAAACCTGGCCATCGGTGCTGGGGTTGCGGAGCGGCTGCATCTCGGCATAGGCTCCGCTGTGGAACTTGAGACGGGCGGTGTGGTTCACACGCTGAAAGTTGCCGCCATCTTTCGAGCCGACGGGCAGCATCTTGCCGCGCGCGTTTCCTTCGAGTTGCCCTCAGGTCTGCTGAAAGATCAGTCAGCCACATGGTACGGTGGTGCGCACATCGATTCGAAGCAAGTTCCAACCATCGAGCGTGCACTTTTCCAGGCCTTTCCCACCATCACCGTCATCAATCTGGCCGATGTGCTTGACCGCATTGAGAGCGTTGTCGATCAGATCACATTTGTAGTGCGTTTCCTGGCTGGATTCTCCATCTTTGCCGGGCTCATGATCCTCGCGTCCAGCATTGCCAGTACACGCTTCCGTCGCATGCGCGAAGCGGTCGTGTTGAAAACCCTCGGCGCAACCCGTATGAGAATCGTCCGCACATTCAGTGTGGAGTTCAGCGTGCTCGGCCTGCTCGCCGGGTCCGTAGGCGTAGTCTTCGCCAACATCCTCACCCGCGTGCTGCTGCACAGGCTTGAAGTCGGCTTCCACATTGAGTGGGCAGCCACATTTGCTGCGCTGGTCGGGACAGCAGTACTAGCCACAGCGACCGGCTGGGTTGCAAGCTACAGAATTCTGGGATTGCGGCCTCTCGAAGTTCTCCGCGAAGAGTAACTCCACCTTCAGCCCGCACATGGAGCCCCGGTCTGCGAATCCGTGTCTGGGGCTCTTTGATGGTCGGAATTAGAATTCATCGTTCACATCAACGGCGGGCAAGATGTCATCCTCTCGAGCGATCCACACATAAAGCGTCGGCAGCAGGAACACGCCGATAACCAGGTTCGCCAGCAAGCCTCCGACAATCACAATTGCAAACGGCCGCTGCGAGTCCGATCCGATTGCATGGGAAAGCGCAGCCGGCAGCAGGCCAAGTGTCGCCACCAGCATCGTCATCATGATGGGACGCAGGCGAAGAACCGCTCCCTCTACCGCAGCTTCGACGATGCGTTCGCTGCTGGATTCCTCCATGCCCCGGCGATGGGCGCGAAGTTGGTTGATGAACTCAATCATGATGACGCCGGTTTGCACGGATACCCCGAACAGCGCAAGAAAGCCGACGGCTGATGATACTGAGAAGTTGGTGTGAGTGAGGAAGAGCGCCAGGGGCCCTCCAATGGACGCCATGACAACGCTGACGAGAATGAGCATCGCCCATTTGAACGAACGAAACATGGTGTAGAGGATCAGAAAAATGGCCATGACCGTGATGGGAACGACAATGGCCATCCGCTTGTTGGCGCGCTTCTGGCTCTCGTACTCGCCGGCCCACTCGAGATGATAGCCGGAGGGCAGCTTCACGTTTGCATTAACCTTCCTGATGGCCTCTTCTACGGTCGAGCCCAGATCTCGGCCCTCAACGGAATACTTGATGGCGATATAGCGCTGGCCGGCCTCACGATTGATTTCCTCGGCGCCGTCATCGGTAGAGATCCTGGTCAGTTGCGCCAGCGAGACGCGCTCCCCGGAAGGAGAGAGGAGGCGCAGGTTCTGAATCGCTTCACGGGTGTCGCGGAATTGCTGCTGATACCGCAGGGTCACGTCGAAGCGCGCTTCGCCTTGCTGCAACTGGGTTACGGCGTTCGCGCCGACCGCCGACTGAACGGCGTCCTGGATGTCGGCAACGTTAATACCCCACCTCGCCGCGGCATCGCGGTCGACCTGAAGATTGAGGTTGGGCTGTCCGACGATGCGGAAGATGCCGAGGTCCGCGACTCCTTTCACGGTAGCCATTTGGGATTGGATCATTTCGGCGGTGTGCTCCAAGGTGCGGAGGTCATCTCCGTAGAGCTTGACGGCCAATTCGCCCTTGACGCCGGATACTGCCTCTTCCATGTTGTCGGAGATTGGTTGCGAATAGTTCCAAATCACGCCAGGGAACTTCTGCAGCTCCTGGTCGATTGCGGCGATGAGTTCTTCCTTATTGCGATGAAAGCCGGGCCGCCAGTCTTCTTTTCGCTTGAGGTCGACGAAGTATTCGGTGTTGAAGAAGCCGGCGGTGTCGGTGCCGTCGTCTGGGCGGCCGGTCTGGCTCACCACCTGCGTAACCTCGGGAAACGATGCCATTACGACACGCGCCTTGTTGGTGAAAGCGATGCTGGACGTAGGTCCTTCGCTGGGAGGCAGTGTGCCCCGGACCCAGATTGAACCCTCATCGAGGTGAGGCAGAAACTCAGATCCAATGGGGCCGCCTACGGTGAGATAGATGGCGATGGCGAAAAGGGCAGTGGCGATGCTAAGGGTGATACGCCTGTGCTCGATGGCCGCGCGGACGGCCGATCTGTAATGGATAGTCAGCCAATGCAGGATGGGATTCTCCCACTCCTTCGCACCTTTGCGAAATAGGAGGCTGGCCATGACGGGGGCAATGACGATGGCGAAGACGAGAGCGCCGATCAAAGCGAAGGTGACGGTCCAGGCCATGGGTTTGAAGAGACGGCCTTCAACGGCTTGCAGGGTGAAGATGGGCAGGTACGAGGTGATGATGATGCCGCGCGCGAAGAATACGGGTCGCATCACCTCCATGGCTGCGTCACGGATTTTCTGGCCGGGAGTGTGCGTATTGTCTTTATCGGCAAGGTGGCGAACCATATTCTCGATCATGACCACCGAGCCATCCACAAGCATGCCGAAGTCGAGTGCGCCAAGTGAAAGCAGGTTCGCGGGAATATGCGTCAGGTCGAGGCAGATCGAGGCGAACATCAGCGCAAACGGAATCGTGAGGGTAACGATGATCGCTCCGCGCACGTTTCCCAGGAACATAAAGAGGATGATCGCGACGAGGATCATTCCCTCGGTAAGGTTGTGCTCAACGGTTTCAACTGTATAAGACACGAGCTTGGAGCGGTCGAGGAAGGGAACGACTTTGACTCCCTTGGGAAGGATGCCGGGATGGTCCTTGTCGCCGTTTAGTTTATCGACTTCTTCGTGAATGCCCTGGAGGACGGGATCGGAGTCGTCGCTTTTTTGCAGAAGTACGATTCCTTCGACAGTGTCGGGATTGTCGACGATGGAGCCGTCGGGTCGGTGCGTTGCCTTGCCGATTTGACCCAGGCGAATCTTCGGGCCCTGGCTAACAGTCGCGATGTCTTTGATCTTGATTGCCGCGCCGTTGGAGTTCTTGATAACGGTGTTCTCAATGTCCTGAACGCTCGTGAACAAGCCTACCGATTGCACGTTGATCTGTTGTGCGCCCTGCTCAATAAAGCTGCCGCCGCCATTGGTGTTGTTGTTTGAAATCTGCTGTTCCACTTGCGCAATCGAGAGCCCATAAGAAACCAGCTTCTCCGGAGCGAGCTTGATCTGGTACTCCTTCGTTGGGCCGCCGAAGCTGGAAACATCCACCACGCCCTGGACGCTCTTAAAGGATTTTTCGAGCAGCCAATCTTCAAGCGACTTCTTTTCCATCACATCGTAGGAAGGGTTGGTGCTTTCGAGTGTGTACCAATAGATCTGGCCGACAGGGCTCCAGTCGGTGCCCATTTGCGGAACGAGGTTGGCAGGGAGATTGACTTGGCTGAGACGTTCCAGGACGTGCTCGCGATTGACGTCACTCGTGGAGTTATCGTCGAAGATCATCATCAAGCTTGACAAGCCGGAGAGCGTAGTGGAGCGAAGATGGGTCAGGTGAGGAATGCCGGCCATCTGAATTTCCACCGGGACAGTGACCTGCCGCTCGATTTCTTCGGCGCTGCGGCCAGGCCACTGTGTGATGATCTGCACGTAATTGTTGGCGACGTCGGGGTAGGCTTCAATAGGAAGCGCTCGAAACGAGATCACGCCCCATGCCGAGAGTACGACTGCTCCGCCAAGCACAAGCCATCGGCTCTTAAGTGCAAAATTCACAAGGGCCCGGATCATTACTGGTTCCCCGCAGTCTCAAGCAGCAGTGCGTTGTTGACAACCTGGTCACCCGGTTTGATGCCGGACAGAACCTCCTGCCGCTTTCCATCGAGCATGTTTCCGGCACGCACCTCCATGCGTTTGAACTGGTTTCCGCCTGCCGGTAAGTACACCCAGTCGCGGTCATGCAAATGGAGTACCGCATCGGCTGGCACAACAGCATGCGTCTCCTTTGCGCCGCTCGTAAATTTCGCTGTTCCAAACATGCCAAGTTTCAGGAAGCCCGGGTTGGGAACCTCAATTCGAACCTTCGCGGTCCGGATGCTCGAGTCAAGAATCGGTCCTACGTCGCTCACGCGCCCAGTGATAACCTTGTCTGGATATTCATTCAAGCTGATGTGCGCTTCCTGACCAAGCGCAATCTTTGAGATGTCGTTTTCGAATACATCGCAGACAATCCAGACTTCAGACAGATCCGCAATCGTGAAGGCTGTGGCCGACCCCGATAGGCTCACGCCCGCTGCCGAAGCGTTGGTAACATTCTGTGCAACGATTACTCCCGAGATCGGCGCATAAACACTGACAATGGGGCTTGGGTTGTCCTTGTCCACTCCGAGCGTCTGCAACTGCTCTTCGGCAGCCGTCAGGTCTGCCTTCGCGTCTTTCTCCGAGCCTTCAGCCTGCTCCAGCATGCTCTGTGAAATCGCTCCGTGCTTGAAGAGGTCGTCGGCGCGCACATAGGCCTTGTTGGCAATTTGCTCGTCCGCGGCAGCTTTCACGTACGTGTTAAATGCGCTCGTGATGTCGGGGCTTTGCACTTTCAGAAGCAACTGCCCTTTCTTCACGTTGTCATCCAGTCGAGCCTTGATATCCACCACGCGACCGTTGGCCAAAGAGATGACTGGAATCTCGCGCGATATGTCCGGAAACACTGATCCCGTCGCCGTCAATTGCGAGGCTGTCTCAACCTCACCGGCCGTGACGATTGGAAACTTCGCGACGTCATCCTTGTTGATCGTGATCAGGTTCATGTCCGCTACCTGGATCACTTTGGCAGGCGGTGGCGCAGTTTCGCCCTTATCCTTCTCCTTGCACCCAGACAAACAAAAGCAAGTCCAAGCAACAAGAATTAGAGCCAGCCACGATCTTTCGGAATGACGCAAAAGAGAAGGGATTCTCATTGAATTACCTCGTGGCCAACGGCCAGATTCAATTGGCCCGCTGCAGTCAAATATGTACCGATCAGTTGCACATAGGCCAGCTGCACAACGCGAAAATCGCTCTGCGCATTCAAGAAATCCATCAGTGATGCGCCGCCGTGCTGGTAGGAATAAGTGACCGTGTCGCGTACTCGAAGAGCTTGATCGTTGTACTGCGCCTGATACGGCTTCAGCAGCGCTAATGCACTCTCCACCTGGACATAGGCAGAGTCCACGTCGGTGAATACCTGCGCCCGAGTCGCATCACTTAACTGCCGGTCGCGATCAATGTCGATTTGCGTTCGCTGCTTCTCGCCCTGGTTTCGATCAAACATGCGAAGCGGAACGCTCGCGCTCAGGCCCAGAGTCTGCTGGTCGTTGGGATTGTTGAACGAGGGGTTCCATGTGTACCACGCGCTGAATGTTGGGTCCATTGACCCATTTGCAATGGCTAGTTTGTGATTCGTATTCGCCTGCTGGATAGACTGCAGAGCGGCACGAAGGTCGGGACGTTCGTCGAGCGCGATTTGCCGGAAATCCTCCAGAGGCTTCAAATCGGCAGAGAACTCGAAACGACCTATCACGTCAAACTGCTCCACTGGGGTCCGCGAATTCAGCAGTTGCAAAAGCTGGATCTTTGAAGTCCTCAGGTTGACCATCGCATTCTGGATTTCAACCTCGTATTGCACTCGAAGCAACTCAATGCGGTCGAGATCGATCTTGGCAAGGTCCCCCGCGTTGAACCGATCACGGCTGATTTGGATGATCCTGTCGTAATACTCCAGGTCTGCCTTCGCCAACTCAAGCACCGCCTTGGCCTGCAATGTCTCAACGAACATGGACCGCAAATTGTACAGAAGATTGCGTTCCAGATCGGCGTGTTGCAAGGCAGCAATCTGCGTGCCCTCTTGGGCGCTCTGCTGGCGCAGTTCCCGTTTGTGATCGCGTTCATGCAGGTAGCTGAATGTCCCCTGCGCTTGAGTGCCCACAAACGGTTGCCACACGCCGTCATGGGAGGCAAGCTGGGTTCCGTCAGTGGCCGCCGTAAACTGCGGATTGGGACGAAGGAATGCGGTAATCTCCGCCGCCTTCATCTCTTCAACTCCCAGCGCATCAGCCTTGAGCGCGGGGTTCGAGGATTCGAACTCGGCCTTCACCTGGTCCCAGGTTAGGCCTTGCTGGGCAGCGCTCGGCGCGATCAGAATTAACGCAGCAACAACTGCAATAAAAAGGGAAGGGAAGAGACGCTTCATAGGCGACCTTTGCGCCATGGTTTACACGGCAGACGCGGGATTAAGAGGGGCTGAGGATGGGATGGAGAAGGAAAAGGGAAAGATCAGGCAGTTGGCGGAGGCCGGTTGCAGATGGGCACCAACTCTGGACGAGCCTCGACCCGCGGGCGATGGAGGCCCGGAACTGTCATGCGCTGAATATGAGACAGAAGCCCGGAAAACTCGGGAAGTGGCAGAGTGGCTGCTGCAAGGGGCAGGTGGACTGGTGCGTGCAGATAATTGCGCCGCTGGCAGCAGTCCGTCTCCGCAGGGTTTTGGAGGGCTTGCAAGTCATCGGTCACCGATATTACCGGGAACAGAATCAGCAGCAGTACTGCCAGGGCAACAAGCTGATTGCACCTGTTCGCGCCAGTCCGTGAGCCGGATCGACGCCAGGAGCCGATCATGATCGCTGCCAACAGGGCCCAGACGAGATTTAGGAGTAGCTCCATTCTCAGTGCTGATTCTACATGAGATGTGCTTGGCGTACATCCTTGTAAGCTTCAATTCGTAATGGAGAGATCTCGAGCGACGCTGACAGGTCATGAAATTCTTGACATGAACTACTTGGGGCTGATGCCTAAACCCGGTCGCCTCCAGAAGTTGCGAGTCATAGCCGAGAAACTCTTGCATTGAACGCAGGTTTGACCAAGGCAGAGAATCCCCTTATGATGAATGAGTTGGCTTTGAGCATGAGTCACAGTGCGGCGACCGAATTCAGCCAGGCTTCAAGGCGAGTTGATTCGCCCTCGTTGCCCCTTCGTTCAATGGTAGGACAGCTGCCTCTGGAGCAGCATATCGGGGTTCGAATCCCTGAGGGGCAACCAATAAGCAAATCTAAAGAGTTTATCTTCGTTTGTTTCAAATCACCCAGGCCAAGCAGGTTTAACTGATGTCCTTCGGAGCATGGTCATCATCACTGCTGGCCTATCAACAAAGATGCTCCTTTCGAACTTCAACAGATGGCGACGGACTCTCATTCGCCGCCCGCCGGCCGACCAAGCCCACCGTCCCCTGCCACCTGACGCCACACTAGAGTTTGATGCACCACCCCTCTCCCCATTTGACGACAATCCGGTCTTTGACGAAATCTGCGCGGCGTGCTTTGTCACCGTCTCAGCTGGATGCCTCAAGAACGAGAGCGAACACGCGGCCCCATCCTTACAATCCAAAGCCGCCTCTTGTATGCGGCCTACTTCTGCTTGCCAACATTCAGGCTTTATTGTGAGCCTCATAGCGCCGTGAAAACGTAGTCCTCATTCAAGTGGGTGCCGTTGTAGTCTGTAAAAATCCGCGCGTAGATTGGTTTCCCGTTCACAGGCAGGTTGTTGACGGTCACCGACGTAGTTGAGGTTGGATACTCGGCCGAATTCAGCAAGTTTATTGACCCTACACCCGTCGTTCCCAGGTGCAGGAAATATCCGTTCACTTCCCCTGTCGCAGCCGACCCGGTGAACGTCCCACTTGCCCCCCCAATGTCGCGCCCTGCAACGGAGACGTCTGCAGCGCCTGCTTTGCCGAGGTGAAGACGTAATCTTTTTAGAGGTGCTTGCCGTTGTAATCAGTGAACATCCTTGCATAAATTGTCACTCCGTTCACCGGCAGATTTTTCACTTTGACCGAAGTTGTTGCAGCTGGATATTCGGCCGAATTAAGCAGGTTTTCTGATCCCACCCAGGTGGTGCCAAGGTGCAGGAAGTACCCATTTACACTGCCCGTAGCCGTCGACGATTCAAAGGTAACTGTAGGTCTGGCAAGTGTTCTGCTGGTGCCCGGCGTCGTCAATCCAGCCTGTGCCGCTGTCGTAAACGTGTAGTCCTGATAAAGGTGCGTTCCGTGGTAGCCGGTGTAGACCCGCGCGTAAATGGTCCCACCGTTCACGGGCAGATTGTTGATCCCGACCGACGTCGTCGAACTCGGATACTCAGCGGCATTCAACAGGTTCATTGACCCGACGCCCGTTGTTCCAAGATGCAGGAAGTACCCGCTTACACTACCGGTCGCCGCCGACCAGCCAAACGTCACTGTAGGCCCGGCAAGCGTTCCGCTGGTGCCTGGCAGCGAATTCACCGCCTGCGCCGATATAGTCAGAACGTAGTCCTGATAGAAATGGGCCCCGCGGGCAGAGCCTAGGTGACAATCTTCTCCCACGTGTTCAGCGTAGTTGCCGTCACAATACCGCGCGGATCCGTTTCCGTAACCTGCATCCCTGCATAGCTTCGCGTCGTGATAAATCCGGCTGTGTCCTGGATTTGAATAATCCGGTGCAGTTGATCTCTGGTCAGGGTGGAGTAAACCGGTGTCGTGCCCAGGATGTAGAGGCGCAAATTCTGAATCAGGTACCCCATGTTGTCATAGAGTGTGGTCGTCGCGATTGCGTTGCCATTGTTGAAGAGCCGCTTCTTATACATCTGGCCATATGTGGTAGCTTGTCGCGTTCCCGCTGGGGTCGGTGGTCGAAAGTGCGGAGCCGAAGCGCGGGTCGAGGGAACTGGTGACGGTGTTGCCGTCCACATCAGTTGTGCTGACGCGGTTGGTTACAGTTTGCGAGTCGTAGACGAACGTCGATGTGTTTCCGTTCCGGGCTACTCCGTAGACAAGGTGCGCTGATACGGGCAAGTCAAGCTGGAAGCTGGTTGGCTTCGGTGCTTTGCGAAAACTTGAGCGTCAGAGATCATGTTCACTTGATAGAGTGATCCACATTTTGTGTGCCGCGCGCTCTCATCGCGGCCCGCTGTTCTTCCACGATTTGCAGTTTGCTCCTCGATGGAATCGTTCGGAGGGTGCGTTACTGACCCGTGCCGCTGAGTGCGAACTTTTGCGGTGAACCGGCCGCGCTATCGCTGATCGTGATTGCCGCAGTCAACACGCCCATTACGGTTGGTGCAAAGTGCCCGTGGATGGTACAACTTGCTCCCAGCGCGAGGCTCGTTCCGCAGTTATTGGCGAAGATAAACGAAGACGCATTGGTTCCAGTCACGGCAATGCTGGTGATCGACAGGACGGAGGTCCCCGTATTGGTCATTGTGACGATCTGCGAGGCGCTCGAGGTGCCAACGTGCGTTGCTGGGAAAGTGACGCTGGTCGTAGAGAGTGTAACCGGTGGCGTTGTGCCGGTTGCACTCAACGTGATGGTCTGAGGTGACGTATTCGCGCTATCACGGATGGTAATAACCGCCGCCAGTGCACCAGTGGTCGTCGGTGCAAAGTGTCCGTGGATGGTACAGCTTGCCATGGCAGCCAGGGTTGCTCCGCAGGTGTTTGCAAAGACAAACGAAGTTGGATCGGCGCCGCCGACTGTGATGCTCGTAATCGATAAGGCCGTCGTTCCAGTGTTGGTCAGCGTCACTGACTGCGATGAACTCGACACGCCCACCGCGGTCGCTGGGAAACTCAGCTTTGTGGCCGAAAGCGTTACCGGCGGAGTCAACCCAGTTCCGCTCAAGGCAATGCTCTGTGGCGACGTGTTGCCACTGTCAATGATCGTGACTGCGGCCTTCAATGCACCGGTGGTAGTGGGTGCGAAGTGCCCATGGATCGTGCAATTTGCTCCGACAGCCAGGCTTGTGCCGCAACTGTTTGCAAACACAAAGGAAGATGCATTCGCGCCCGTGACAGCGATACTGGTAATCGACAATGCTGTGCTGCCAGTATTCGTCATGGTTACCGTTTGAGACGCGCTTGCCAATCCAGCGGTCGTTGACGGATAAGTGAGGCTCGTGAGAGACAGAGTTACGGGTAGCGCCAGACCCGTTCCGCTCAATGCCACGCTCTGTGGAGAGTTGCCCGCACTGTCAGTTATTGTGATTGCCGCCTGAAGCGCGCCCGTCGTGATGGGGGCAAAGTGTCCATGTACCGTGCAGTTCGCTCTTGGGGCGAGGATCGTTCCACAGGTATTTGCGAAGACAAACGATGAAGCATTGGTTCCAGTTATAGCGATGGTCGAGATGGAAAGCCCTACTGTGCCGGAGTTTAGGATGACCAACGTTTGAGATGCACTCGTCATCCCTTCCTGGACTGATCCGAAGCTTAGGGAGGATGCGGAGAGAGTCACAGGCGTGACGACGGTGATTGCACCGCTGCCATTAAGTGCGGAATTTGCGGTATCGGATGCTGTCAGCGAATGTTTCCCAAGGGCGTGGAGGCTGAAGTTGAAAGTGCCCACTCCATTGGTTAATAGTTGGTTGCCAGTTAGATTTACAAATGTCGGGTCGCTGCTTGACAGCTTGACTGTCCCGGTGTAATTCGTCGCCAGGTTGTTGAATTGGTCGTAGGCCGTTACAGTAAGCGAATTTGTAACATAAGCTGTAACAGGCGACGGACTGTTGACAACGAATTTGGACGTTGGGCCAGGGGTGACCGAAATGGTCCCTGACGTACCATACACGGTGCTCACCACAGTGTCGACGACAGAGACAGTTTGTACTCCGGATGTTTTTGGTGTAATTGGGAATGTTCCCGTGCCAGCCGTCAGCGTGGAGTCGGGGGGCAGGGTCGCGAATTCGTCTGTGCTCAGAAAGCGAACCGTACCTGTGTAGCCAGTCACCACGTTGTTGTCGATGTCAAACGCCGTCACAGTCACATTGAACGGCGTTCCCGCTGTAGCTGAAGATGGCGCCGAGACCGCAAAGTGATCCACGCCGTTCACCACCAGATTCAAACTGACGCTCTGATTGTCAAAGGTGACGGTAACGCTTCCGGGATCTGTGCTGGTCGGAGTAATCGTAGCCGATCCAGATCCGGTTGAATCAAAAGTTCCACTCGTCAGCACAGGGGTTTCGGTTAACCCTGCCACATTGTAGGCGTAAGGGTAATTCGTAGCGACGGCAGGAAACGCCCCGCTGATAGGAGCCCCGTTGGAATCTGTCTTCAGCCCAACAGCAAGGTTAATGCTCTGTCCAAACGGGATGGTCGTTTGATTGGCTGTGAACGTGAATTCGGCCCAAGGGGCAATCGTTGCTCCGCTGTCGGCAGCATCACAGGTTGAGGAGCCGCTTGGTCCGATGTTGCATCCCCACCAGTTCTCGGTCGCCATAGCCGCTCCCGGCGAGGAAATGGCGAGACCGGTGGTCCCGCTTGTCGACGTATTTCCGAATATCCGATTCAGGCCCAGGCTGAGCGAATAGCCGCTCGATGGATTGTCCGCCCCAACGTAGATGCCGCCGCCGGTAGTGGTAGCTGAGTTTTGCACAACCTCATTGCTGGTGATGGTGGCCGTCACCTCCGGATCTGCCTCTTCCGTGTAAACGCCGCCTCCCCACTGCCCGGCGGAATTGCTCTGGACCAGCGAGTTGGTGAGCAGTATGCCGGAGTTCGTATAGATACCGCCGCCCTCGACCGCCGCTTCGTTCGAAGAAATGGTTACGGCAGTCAGTGTGGATTGCGGTGTACCCGATCCAGATGGGCGCGCTGCAAAGAACAGGCCACCTCCGCTCCCAAACCCGCTGTTGTCGCCTGCGTTGACTTTTGGATCGGCCACATTTTTTGAAAATGCCGTATTCGTCGCAGACAATGCTGCGGGAGGATAGGCCACATAGACACCCCCGCCCTCTTCCGGGGTCTCGTTTGAGGAGAAGCCTCCCCCTGTCAATGTCACTGCCCCTGTACCGCCGCCAACAGAGTTCTCCACCCAAAGACCGCCGCCGGCGCCAAAAACAGCGTAGCAGCCTTGAACGTCAACATTGTCCAGGGTCAGGTTTCCAGTCCCATAAGCATCCCAGTTGATGCAGCCTCCAACCGCGTTGGCATTGGGATAGACGCTCGGGTTGTTGGAGTTTTCCCCCTGGATGATTTGGATGTTTTCAAGCGTTGTGTCGAACGCGAAGGAGTTGCCGCCTGGATTGAATGATCCATAAGGCCCGGGATTGATGGAGAATGCAACGTCCTCGAATAGTGCATCGAGAATTACTCCATTGCCAGTGGTGTCTCCAACGAAGGTCACCGGCCCCAGAATCTCCAGGTGGGTGACTGCATTTCCATTGCTGTCCAGAACCCCCTCCTGCCAAGTCAAATCGTATGTGCCGGAAGGCACCATGATGGTGTCGGAATTCGAACCTCCGATGTTGAGCGCGGCGTCCGCATTCGCGAACGTGACTGCATCGCGAAGCGTGCACACCTCGGCGGACCCATTCGAGCATCGTGTGCCGTCGTCAGTGTCCGTTGTGGTCCCTGTGTTGTCAGCGGTGGTGTTCACGTAGTAGGTGTTCCCCGCACTCGGAACCGAAAAGTCCGGCGTCGGATGATTCGCAGAGAGTAGTGCGAGGCCACGCCGCCCGTCAGCGTTTACGCGCACCGGTACGGCGGCGACAACTGAGTCGGACTCCATTTTGACATTTGATAAATGACTTGTAGCGCGAATAGGTGCCTGGGGACTACTGATAGGGTGGCTGATAACCACGCGCTGCTGTGCGGCGGAGTTGAGCACCACGAGGTCGTCTCCCCCGATTCCGCCTGTTCGCGTTCTCATCAGAATCGGAGCAGCAGAACCTGCCCCATGTACCGCGGCTCCCGAATCGGTTTCGACCACGGTCCATGGCTCGCTGCTGGTGTCGCCTTCCAACTGCGCTAACGAAAGCGAGCCGGGATTCAACCTCTGGCTGCGCCTCTGCGCCAGAATCTGTTCAGGAGGGAACGGCCGTGAGTCTAGGCCGCGGTGCGCGAGGATAACTACATCGCCATCTGAAGTGGCAGCACCCAGTTGTAATACTGCGTGACGATCGAAAATGAATTTGCCGGCAGCCACACCTTCAACTCCAGAGATAGGAAGCTTTTCAAGTTTCCCTTCTCCGCTGATTGTGTTTCTTCCATGCAACACGAAGAGCTGCCCACCGGCCACAATGGCTGTGTCCTGGACAAAATCATCGTCAAGATTTGCGACCGCGAACATCGTTGCCGGGCCAGGAAGCTTATAGGTTGCCGCAACTCGAAAGCCGGCACCTCCAGTGGTGATAATTGCCACATCAGCGCCTCCTTTCGACTCATATCCCACTAGCAGAGCCTCGCCCAGAATCGGGCCACCGGGGCGGTATGCCGCAATCGCCGTTACAGTTCCAGGAAGAGTAATGGAAAGCAGACCGGAAAGGAAGTTGCTTTTGCCGGTGCCAATCAGCATTTGCACTTTGTTGCTCCCACTGGAGGCGAACACCAGGTCCTGGTGGCCGTCGCCGATGAGGTCGGCTGCGAGCAGAAAATGAGGCTTGCACGGCAACTGAATCAGTTCCGTCGCTGGGAGAAAGGGAACTGGAGTCTCGTGCGTTCCCACCGCCAGCCAACTGGCATGGGACTGTGGCGCGATTGCGTCGTGATTGCCCCGCATCACTTCGATTGCTCCGCCGTTGCCCAGGCTGTATCCAATTGCCAGGTCCGCAACACCATCTTGATCAAAATCTGCAGAAACCATGGACACTGGCCGCCGTTCGCTCTCCAAGGCTGTCGAAGCGGTGCTGCCAATTCTCAATACTCGAGCCTGGTCGGCCCCCAACGCAGAACGGTCCTCGCCCTGCGACTGCGCATCTGACCCGGCGGGAATGACCATTGCCAGCAAAAGCGCTATGGAGGAGGCACGGGCCTGTAAGGAGCCGTGAAACGAGAAGAACGCTTTCATACCAACCTCCGGGTTTTGCAGGAACGGGTCCAGATCTGATTCGTCTTTGCAACCTTGGCTTACGCCGCATTTGGTTGAGAGGATTTGCAAGCCGGTGTGTACCTTTGCAGTGGAATCGGGCCGAAATCGTCCCGGCTCAGTATCGAATCCGATCAGACGACGAAAGCAAGCCGCTGGCACCGTATACAAATGCCAAGGCTTCGTCATTCTTTACCCTTCAATGGACTGGAGTCAATAGGTTGCCTCCTGAAAAAAAGGTATGAAAACTTTGGCTGACGGCGCTAGTATCTTCAAGCGGGGTTCTTCTTTCAAGTTTCTTTGGCAACAAGATCCACTCTCGCGCTTCGGATCCTACGATTTTGAGCCTTCTCCTGAGGTGTTGAATGAATTTCACCCGTCGACAATTCCTTGAAACAGCTTCTATTACGGCTCTCGCAGGCGTACTTGGGGCGAGTGCACTTGCACAGCGAGGCCGCGACGGGAATGAGGAAATATTTAGTCCTGATCGGTTGACAATCTTCAACGGCGTTTCCCCGCAGACATTTAAGTCGCTTATCGGGGAGGCCTTCACTGCGAGCTTGGACAGGGAAGCCGTCGGTTCGCTCACCCTGATTGAAGTTGGTTCGGCTGAATCGGCCAGACAAGCTCATCAAGCTACCAGCGGGCGAATGTTGGGGAATATCCCGAAGCCGTCGCAGCAGGTAATCGTCTGCTTCACGTTGCGTTTTCAAGGAGAAGGTTCTCAGCTGAAGCAGAACACATACACACTGGAGCACCCGGCGCTGGGGACCTTTCCCCTGTTCATTGTTCCTGCGGGCCCTGAAGCCAATCCGCCAACCTACACTGCGGTTTTCAACCAATTGGCGGAAGCTGCGCGGTTCTAAAGGCAACCGAAGAATCAGACTTGTGCAGTCATGAAGCGGCAGAAGATGGCTTGGTAAGTCATTCGGCCGTGTCGCGGACCAAGGGGCACCAGGAACAGATCGAGCTGCCCCATTGCTGGATGGGCCAGGGAATAAGTCCCTTGCTTCAGCCACGGACTCTCCGGTCCGGCGAACTGGATGGAAAACTGTTCTACCTTCGAGTTGGAATTGTCGCTGACTTCCGTGAGTTCAAGATC
>Ga0302320_10016088_pt1 | contig 15315 bp, 15 predicted proteins | sample Bog_T0_3_FD_202130 | JGI IMG/M metagenome (GOLD analysis project Ga0302320, IMG submission 202130) | Peat permafrost microbial communities from Stordalen Mire near Abisko, Sweden - Bog_T0_3 | ecosystem: Environmental > Terrestrial > Soil > Wetlands > Peat | place: Sweden: Abisko, Stordalen Mire... | reverse complement strand
AGGTTTCGATCTTGTCGTAACCGAGCGCGGATTCCTCGTCGAGAAAATGCTTCACCGAGGCGTCGATCGTCTTTGTGCCTTTCCTTGCCACCATAAGTTCCAACGAGCCTCCATGTATCGGAAGAAGATCGACACGATAGACCTCGAGGTCGAACTGGTCGAACAGATTTCGGATCGAGCGCACCGTCCAGTAGGTCAGATGCTCATGATAGATATTGTCGAATTCGGTGTGTTTTAGGATCTCGCCCAGATAGATGGCCTGAACGTAAAAAACGCCTGTGTCGCCGATCAGGCGGGCGACGCCTTCGGTTGCGCTGTGCAGTTCTTCCAGATGAAAAAAAACGCCTGCCGCTGTCACCAGTTTTGGCGTGCCGCGCGTCTTGAGGATTTCGTCGGCTGAAGCAATATTGAAAAAGGCGTTTAGCGTATCGGTCCCGTCCTTGTTGGCTTGCGCGGCCAAGTTGTTGGCGGGCTCAACACCCGTGGCCTTGATCCCATGCTTGGTAAATGTCTTGAGCCAGGTGCCGTCATTGGAGCCGATATCCACCACGCGGTCGCCAGGCTTGAGGCCCAGTTCCGCGACAAGGCGGTCGGTCGTGGCCTGAAAATGTGTCCGCAATGTCTTTGTGGTGCCGGAGACATAGCAATATTCCGCGAACATTTCTTCCTTGGGCACCGTATGGTCGATTTGGACGGTGGTACAGTCGTGGCAGAACCAGACGCGCAAGGGATAGAAGGGCTCCTTGCGGTCCAGCGCCTCTGGCAGTAGCAGGCTGTTGCAATGCGGCTGATCCGTAAGATTCAGAAATTGCTCCAGGTTGGACCCGCGGCAAACACGGCACACCGGCATTGTAAAATCCTTGCTCTTCTTCGCCAAAGTGGCAGTAAGACTAGACAACGCGCTGGACGGGAACCAGCTTGGCGGGATCATCCAGAAGGGCGCGGTTGGCTTCAATGAAGGCGCAGGCCTTAGCCAGGGTTTCCGGGGTGCCAATATCCAGGAAATCGGCGTGGGATGCCAGTACGCCGATACGTGCACCGTCAGCCAACCAGCGGGGGAAGCAGTCGAATTCGATGCTCATAGGCTTCGGCTCCAGGGCCAGCAGTTTGGCTCGGAGCAGATAGATTCCGGCATTGATCCAGCCCCGGCCCGCGCCGGGCTGCTTTTCGTGGAAGCCCCGCAGCTGTCCAGCGGGTCCAATGTCGAGTGCGCCAAAGTGGCTGGCGTTATTCAGTTGCTTGGCGATGATGACGCCGTCGAGGCCGGGGTCGGATTTGAGCCAGTCCAGTGCTGGATTCAGGGAGACGAAAGTCGCGCTGTCGCCATTCAGGCAGATATAGTAATTGTCCGGATGGCGGGAGGCCGCGTGTACGAGCCCACCACCGGTACCGAGCGGCGACGGTTCAAGTGCTACGGAGAACTTGCAGGTGGGCCGCGCCTGGCCTTCCGCTGCGGCCCAGGCCTGGATCTGATCGGCCATATGGCAAGCCGCCAGTACGATTTCGTGCTCGCCCTGCGCCTCGACCCAGCGCGTCACCCAATGCAGGAACGGCTGCCCCGCCACCTCGATTAGCGGCTTCGGCCTGCCGGGCGCCATAGTGGTTATGCGCCTACCTTCGCCGCCGACCAGGATGATAGCGCTCATTCCGTCTCAGACGTTCGAGAAGCGGCGGTTACGGATCATGGTGTAACCCCTAACCAGTTCCTGTATCCCGCTTTCCAAAGACCAGTCGGGCTTCCAGCCGGTCGCCTCCAGCTTGGCGTTGGAGACAATGTAATCGCGCTTGTCGGGATCGCCGCCCACCGGGGCTTCCAGATATATGAAGCTGGGTATCAGCGCCTTGATGCGGGCGCAGAGTTCCAGTTTGGACAGGTTGGCGTCCGACAGGCCGGCATTGTAGGCGTTGTTGTTCATGGCGCCGTAATTGTTCATGGCGTGGACGAAGGCCTTGGCGACGTCGCGGATGTGGATGAAGTTGCGCTTGAAATGGCCCTCGAAGATAACCACGGTGTGGTCGGTCAGGGCGCGGTGTGTGAAATCATTTACGAGCAGGTCAATGCGCATGCGCGGCGCCATGCCGAATACGGTGGCCAGCCGCAAGGTAACGCCGTTGCCACTGTTAAGGATCGCGGCTTCGGCCTCGCATTTTGTAGTGCCATATAGGGAGACCGGTCGCAGCGGCGTCTCTTCTGTGCACATCTTGTCTTTTTCGCCCACACCATAACCCGAGTTGGTGGTGGCGAAAACCAGTTTCTGGTTCTTACTCATCAGCTTGGTAAGCATCACCACGGCGTCGCGGTTGATGGTGATGGCGTTCATGGGGTCAAGGGCGCAAATTGGGGCGCCAACCAGGGCGGCGAGAGGGATGACAACATCGGCCTTGGCCACCAGTTTTTTGAGCAGGGTCTCGTCCCGGACGTCGCCCTTGACGGGGGCGAAGCCCTCATAGCGGCAGCAGGGTGCAAGCACGGTGTCACCCTCGCCGAAACGGTCCAATACTGTCACGCTGTGGCCCATTTCCAGTAGCATGGGGGTCATCACAGTGCCGATATAGCCGGCTCCCCCTGTGATCAGAACTCTCTCAATCATGCCGTCAAATCCTACGCTCCGGGAAACCCAGCTTGCGATATCCTAGCGCCTGTGGCTGGTCCAGCCCTCATTGCCCCCGGGTTCAAGCCTGAAAGCTCTGGCGCTAGAGCTTCCATTTTCTGGGCAAGCGAAAATCGTTAGTATTAAGGCCATAATGCCACCGATTATGAGGAAAGTCTGTTCTGATTCTGCCCCTGACTGGGGCGGGCTGCAATCTCCGTTGGGGTGAGCCCCTCCAGGCTCGTGTGAGGCCTGAGTGTGTTGTAGTCGGTCCTCCATGCTCGATGATCCTGTGGGGCTCCGGCAGACTGGCGAAGGGATACTTAATGAGGCGCTCGTCGCGCAGCCGGCCATTGAAGCTCTCGATGAAGCCGTTCAAGGTCGGTCAGCTTGCCAGGCGCAATGGAGTGCCATTCCACGCCCCGTTCTTCCTGCCAGGCTAGCATGGCGCGCGAGGTCAATTCGGTGGCGTTGTCGCTGACCACCGTGCAGGACGTGCCCAGTATCACGATGGCACGGTCTAATTCCCGCGCTACATGGGCGCCGGAGAGCGAGTTGTCTATAGATGCGTGACCGAGCGGGGCGGGTGAGAAGCGCGAGGACTGGTCCCATACTGCTTGCAGAAAAAAAGCTTTCTGGAGCGGCGGCAATAGTCGGGCAGACTTCGAAAATTATGCGGGCCTTTCCTCGTCCTCCGCAAGGCTGAGCAGGTACTGGCCGTAGCTCGTCTTGGCCATTGCGCGGCCCAGCTCATCCACCGCATCGCGGTTGATGAAACCCATACGGTAGGCAATCTCTTCCGGGCAACCGACTTTGAGACCTTGGCGCGCCTCGAGGATGCGGACAAACTCGCCCGCCTGGATCAGTGACTCATAGGTGCCGGTGTCCAGCCAGGCATAGCCCCGGCCCAGTAATTCCACGGCCAGTTCATTTTCCTCAAGATAAATATTGTTTAGCGCAGTTATTTCGAGTTCCCCGCGTGTCGAAGGCTTGATCTTTTTGGCGAATTCAGCGGCTCGGCCGTCGTAGAAATAAAGCCCCGTCACGGCGTAATTCGACTTTGGCTTGGAGGGCTTTTCTTCGATGGAGATCGCCCGTCCCTTCTTGTCAAACTCGACAACACCATAGCGCTCCGGATCATTGACCCGGTAACCGAAGACGGTGGCGCCGTGTGCTCTGCCTGCGGCACGGCTCAGCTGCTCCGTCAGACCGTGGCCGAAATAAAGATTGTCCCCTAAGATCAGTGCGCTTGGATCGCTTCCCACGAAATCGGCTCCGAGAATATAGGCCTGCGCCAGCCCCTCCGGCCTGGACTGCACGACATAGGACAATTTGATTCCCCACTTTGCGCCATCGCCGAGCAGGCGCATGAACGAGGACTGATCATCGGGTGTCGTGATTATCAAAATGTCGCGTATCCCCGCCAGCATAAGTGTGGACAACGGATAGTAGATCATCGGCTTGTCATAAATGGGTAAGAGCTGCTTGCATGTCGAAATGGTGATCGGATGAAGCCGTGACCCCGATCCGCCCGCCAGTACGATACCCTTCATGCCCGGCTCTCCTTGAGATCTGCCATTACGGAGGCCAGCGAAGCCTGCCATAAAGCAGGTGCGACACCATAAACCATGCCGATCTTTGTAGTGTCCAGGCGAGAATTTGCAGGCCGTCGCGCGGGCAAAGGATAGTCAGCCGATCCAATCGGTACCACCCGCGCGGACACTCCGGCCGAAGAGGCCTGGCGGAAGATCTCCTCGGCAAATCCTCGCCAGGTTGTCACTCCCGCGTTGGCAAAATGGAAAGTACCAAAACGCCTGTGATCCTCTGATACAGCCAGATTATGCACGATCTTTACAATCGCCCGTGCCAGGTCGGTTGCGGAGGTCGGTGCGCCCCACTGGTCGTCAATGATGCGAAGTTCCTGGCGTTCGGCACCCAAACGCAGCATTGTTTTCAAAAAATTGGAGCCATGCGCGCTGTAAACCCAAGACGTCCGTAAGATGACATGCTCCTTAAGACCGTCTCTGATAAGTGCTTCACCGGCGAGCTTCGTCTTGCCATAGACACTCAAAGGATTGGTTGCATCGCTCTCGACATAAGGCGTGGATTTGGTTCCATCGTAAACATAATCCGTCGAAACATGGATAAGCGGAACATTCCTGCGGCGACAGGCATCGGCGAGCCGGCCTACCGTTATCGCATTGACGCATTCGGCCAGCGCCTTTTCGCTCTCGGCCTTATCCACCGCCGTGTAAGCCACTGCATTCACCACTACATTCACATGAGGCGCAGCCAAAACGGCTTCGGCGACTTCCTGCGGCTTTGTGAAATCTGCCTGCGCGCGGGATAGAACCGTGGTGCAAATATCGCTATCGTTGCCGAGGGCGCGGCTTAATTCCCGGGCCAGCTGTCCGTTTGCCCCGAATTGAAGCAAATGAATTGGTCGCGTTTCGTACTTCATTGCGCAGGCCCAGCGGCACCAAACAGGAATGGCGTTTCCAGCTGACTGAGCGGGGGGAGTGCGGCATCTTTTGCGGCGAGTTGCGCGCCCGCGAAGGCCGGCCAGGCGATTTTCAAGGCAGGGTCGTTCCAAAGCACGCCGCCCTCGCATTCCGGTGCCCAAAAATCGGTGACTTTGTAAATGACTTCCGTGTCCGGCTCCAACGTACAGAAACCGTGTGCAAAACCTATAGGAACATATAGTTGCTGCCCCTCATTCGTACCGATTTCAGCGGAAATATGCTGACCCAAGGTCGGCGAATGTTTGCGCACGTCAAGCACGACATCCAGGATGCGCCCGCGCACGACGCGCACAAGCTTCTCCTGTGCATGCGGGGCAGCCTGAAAATGCAGCCCGCGCACCGTGCCACGCTCGCGCGAGAGGGAGTGGTTATCCTGGACAAATGTCGAGCCGATACCCGCCTCGGCAAATGCCTTGGCGTTATAGGTTTCGCTAAAGAAGCCCCGGGCATCTTCAAATCGTTTGGCGGTGATCAGAATGGGGCCTGAAATATTAAAGGTCTGTGTAGTCAGTTTCATTTTATTGTGACATTAGCTTTTTTGGGTGCTTCGGGTGCTTGCGCCAGACCAAGGCGGTCGCCTGTGAAACCGCGCGCCTGGATACCCTGCCACCACCATCGATTTTCGATATACCAACGGATGGTTCTTCGGATGCCTTCCTCGACGTTGACTTCTGGCCGCCAGCCTAGCTCGCGCTCGATTTTGGAGGCGTCAATCGCGTAACGCTGGTCATGGCCCGGACGGTCGGTCACGAACGTCAGCAAATTTTCGTGTTTGCAGTGCGGACTGTGGGGCAACAGGCTGTCGAGCGTCCCGCAAAGCAGCTTGACCAGATCAATATTGCGCAGCTCATTGCGCCCGCCGATATTGTAGGTCTCCCCGATGCGCCCGCGTTCGAGAACTGCCAGCAGAGCGCGAGCATGATCTTCGACAAATAGCCAATCGCGAACATTGCTGCCTGTGCCATAGACGGGAATGGGTTTTCCGCTCAATGCCGCCAAGATCACCACTGGTATGAGCTTTTCCGGAAATTGATAGGGACCGTAATTGTTCGAGCAATTGCTGGTGACAACGGGTAGGCCAAAGGTGTGATGCCATGCTCGCACCAGCATGTCTGAGGATGCCTTGCTCGCCGAATATGGTGAATTAGGCGCGTAAGGCGAGATTTCCGTGAAGAAGTCGCTCTCGCCTAACGATCCAAACACTTCGTCTGTCGATACGTGGTGGAAGCGGAACTTTGCCTTTTTTTCGGCGGATAATTTTCCAGAGTAACGCCGGGCTGCTTCCAGAAGCGTATAGGTTCCCACAATGTTGGTCTGAATGAATGCCGCAGGTCCGTCGATGGACCTGTCGACATGCGATTCCGCGGCAAGGTGCATGACGGCGTCGGGCGCGTATTTGTCAAAGATGCGGTCCACAGCCGCGCGGTCGCCGATATCGCCCTGCTCAAAGGCGTAGCGACTGGTGGGCAATACCTCGTCTAGGCTGCGCAGGTCCGAGGCGTAGGTCAGCTTATCGAGGTTGATGATTTCATGGCCAGTGTGCCTCAGGCAAAGGCGGATCACCGAAGATCCGATGAAGCCTGCACCTCCCGTAACAAGAATTCGCATCCAAAACCCCTAAAATGCCATCCGCACGGGTAGACAGTATACCACTGGAATTCGTTTTTTTCTAACGTCAAAACGCGCTTGTGCTTAGTGTTTAACGGAAGACATACATTTTCTTAACCCATTCCGCTGTCAAGGCAGAAAGCTTATGTCTGTTATCCATCAGCCCCGACGCTGGTGGGTGAAGGGTTGGCGGGCCAGGTGGTGAGCCTGCCGATGCATCCCTCTATGGACAGGCGACCCAGGATCGCATCATCGCTGCGGTAATGAAATACGTAGGCATCTAAATTGCGCCCTTGCCGGTGAGCACAATCCAGGCGGTTTGGATCAGGATGACGACGTCATACCAGAAGGACCAATTGAGAATGTACCATTCGTCCAAGATAACGCGCCGTTCGTAGCTGGTATCGCTGCGGCCACTGACCTGCCAAAGACCGGTGATGCCAGGCCGTGTCCGCACATAAAGCTGGGCGGCGGGCCCATAATATTGCTCCAGTTCCTGGGCTACCACCGGCCGTGGCCCCACCAGGCTCATATCGCCGCGCAACACGTTCCATATCTGCGGAACTTCATCCAGGCTGGTACGGCGTAACCATTTTCCAATGGGTGTGATCCGGGGATCATTCTTCAGCTTAAAAGTCTTGAGGTATTCCGCATGGAGCTCCGGGTTCTCGACATTCCAGCGCCTCATGAAGGCATCGGCATCCACCACCATGGTACGGAACTTGATGCAGCTGAACGGAATGCCGTGGCGGCCAATGCGCGTGTGCGAATAAGTGACCGGTCCCGGTCCCGTGCGTTTAATGACAATGGCAATGATCCCAATAACCGGCGACAGAAGGATCAGCATCGTGAATGCGACCACGATGTCAAACGTCCGCTTGATGATGCGCCAAGGAAGGCGCTGGACATTGCTGCGCACCTGAAGCATCAGGATGTCGCGGCCAAAGAAATAGCTGGTGGTGGCGCCCGCGAGTGGCAGTCGCGTGAAGGCGGGAATGACAGCAACCGGAATATTGGCTTCCAGCAGGCGTTGCGTGACTTCGGCGAGATGGTTGGACTGAACGTCCTCTGCGGCGACAATGGCCTGCTTGCAGCCTGCATTGCGCATGACATGCGCTGTGCGTGACGGTTCGGCCGAATAAACCGTGCGAAGCGCCGTCATGCTTGGCGGCAGCGTCGCATCGGGTTCGTCCATCACAAGCCAGCGCACATCAAATCCCAAAGACAAAGAATGTTTGATGGCGTCGTAAATCTCTGCCGTTCTCGGACCGGCGCCGATCATGCTGGTCGGTATCTGCCAGATACCGACCCGGGACATAAGAATTCGTATGCATTGCCGCATGATCGGCACTGCAAAGATAAGAAACAGCCAGCTCGCCAGCACATGCATCACCGAAAAAATCCCTGTTCCAAGCCACAGGGTTGCGATATCCGGTAAGCTGGTGACCACAAGTGCGATCGTTGTCAGTTTGGCTCCGTCCCAGAACAATTGGCGGCGGGAGTAATCGCCCGACAGATAGCGCACCGCAACGAAAGCGACGGCGAGAAGGAGAAATATATCGATCGTGGAATGGGGACCGTCGATAGCTGGGCGGCTTACAAGCAGCAGGCTGGGCACAGACTGGCGATACCGCAGTAGCAGCTCAGCCAGAGCGAAGGAGAGCGCATCGGCAAACGCAAGACCAAACACCGTTAGCCAGAAACGCATTTGGCGTACGCGACGATTTTTGCCTGCGTCCGTAGAATCGATCGTCACTGTTGTGGTCATGCCGGTTCAAATAATTTGTATTTTTGGGAAAACCGCTTTCGAGGCGTGATTAGCACGAATATTCCGGAAAGTCTCTCAGTTCCAATTACTTAAGTTGTATCCGGGCCTGAGGTGCTTAAATCGGTGGTTTTCCAGACATTTCTTGCGCCGATCATGGCCGGCATTGTGCCCGAACTTCGCCGATCCAACTTGGCATTACCTTGTTCTAATTTCGTTCCGGATGGTGAAATGCAGGGAAAGTGTCCTTTTGTCATCGCCGCAAATTGCGTAATGGCTTAGAACATTTTCGCTCTCTCGTTCATTTTGAGACTTCATGAATCGCCAGGATTTTGATTTCGATATGCCCGAAGGGCTGATCGCGCTGCGTCCCACCCCCGAAAGAGAGGCTGCCCGGCTGCTGGTGGTTTATCCCGATGGCCGACTGGAGCACCGGCATTTCGGGGACCTGCCCGATTTCCTCAAGGCCCCGGACGTTTTGGTGGTCAATGACAGCCGTGTTCTGCCCGCACAATTGCTGGGTGTCCGGTTTCCGCGCCAAGAAGGCGGTCCCGCTGCCAAAATCGCCGTGACCTTGCACACAAGGCTGGGCCCAGACCGATACCGCGCTTTCGCAAAGCCTGCCCGGCGGCTGAAGGCGGGCGATAGGTTGTTCTTGGGAGAAGCGCTGCGGGCCTTGGTAGAGGGGCGGTCGGAATTTGAAATTACCCTCAAATTCGGCCACGCTGGGGACGAACTGGACCGGCTGCTGGAACAGGAAGGCTATATGCCCCTGCCGCCTTATATCGCCAGCCGGCGCCCCCCGGACGTACAGGACCGCGCAGACTATCAGACGGTCTATGCCGACCGTACCGGATCGGTGGCGGCGCCTACCGCAGGGCTGCACTTCAGCCATGCGCTGCTGACCAGATTGACAGAAAAAGGCGTCGGCCGCGCCGATGTGACTTTGCACGTCGGTCCGGGCACGTTCCTGCCGATCACGGCCGAGGACCCGACACAGCACAAAATGCATCCGGAATGGGCCGAGATCGGCGCCGTGACTGCCGCCCGGATCAACCAGGCGCGGCACGCGGGCGGCCGGATTGCCGCGGTGGGAACAACCTCACTCAGAACGCTGGAGAGCGCCGCCGATCCGAACGGCGCGGTGCACCCGTTCCAAGGCGAAACCGATATCTTTATAATGCCAGGCTATAGCTTCCACGCCACAGATCTGCTGGTGACAAATTTTCATCTACCAGGCTCGACCCTATTTATGCTGGTCTGCGCCTTCAGCGGCGTTGGCGTGATGCAGCGCGCCTATGCCGAAGCCATCGCGCTGGGCTACCGCTTCTATTCCTATGGCGATGCTTGTTTGCTATTGCGGGCGCGATGAACAGCTTCAGATATGAATTGCAGGGCACGGATGGCGCGGCACGCTATGGCGTTATCCGCACCCCGCGCGGCGATATCCGAACGCCCGCCTTCATGCCGGTGGGCACGGCGGCGACCGTCAAGGCGATGCTGCCGCAGAGTGTGCGTGATACGGGCGCCGATATCCTGCTCGGCAATACCTATCACCTGATGCTGAGGCCGGGCGCCGAACGAATCGCGCGGCTGGGGGGATTGCACAAATTCATGGACTGGCAGCGCCCGATCCTTACGGATTCGGGCGGCTTTCAGGTGATGTCGCTGTCGAACCTGCGGAAGATCACCGAGGAGGGCGTCCGCTTCCAGTCGCATATCGATGGGCATGAGGAATTCCTGTCGCCGGAACGGGCGATGGAAATCCAGCGCCTGCTTGGTTCCGACATCCATATGGTGCTGGATGAATGCCCGGCGCTGCCGGCGGACAAAAACGTGATCGAGACATCATTGGCGCTTTCCATGCGCTGGGCGAAACGATCGAAATCCGCATTTGAAGGGCAAGCGGACGAGGAGAGGATCGGTCGCGCTTGTTTCGGCGTCGTGCAGGGCGGTACCTTCGCAGATCTTCGCCTGCGATCCGCGGATGCACTCAGGGAAATTGGCTTTGACGGTTATGCAGTGGGCGGACTGGCGGTGGGCGAGGGCCAGGCAGCCATGTTTGAGACGCTGGAAGCGACCGTGCCGCACCTGCCTGTGGATAAGCCACGCTATCTCATGGGGGTGGGCAAGCCTGTTGATATCGTCGGTGCGGTGCTGCGGGGCATCGACATGTTCGATTGCGTGTTGCCCACCCGTTCGGGCCGCAATGGCCAAGCCTTTACCGCGGAGGGGGCGCTGAACCTCAAGAATGCGCGTTTCGCTGACGATCCCGCGCCGCTGGATGCGAGTTGCTTCTGTCCGGCCTGCCGCCAGTTCTCCCGGGCCTATCTGCACCATGTGGTGAAATCAGGGGAGATCATCGCCGCTATGCTTCTGACCTGGCACAATCTGACCTACTACCAGAACCTCATGGGCGCTCTGCGGCAGGCCATAACCGAGGGCCGGCTGGCAGTATGGGCGGCAAACTATTATGCCTCCCAGCCGCAGGAAGTTGACGTTTAGCAAGTCTTGAACCAATAGGCCCGCGACCGAACAATCATGTCTGCTGGTCGGCAACGCATAACCCTTTTAACCTACTGGGGATTATGGATGCGGGAAGCCTATGAAATCCGCGGAAAAGCTGGAAATTCTGAAAAATCGTCTGTTGACCCCCCTAGGTCACCCCCATATGGTCCGCCGCCTTGGTGAGAGCCCGTAGCTCAGCGGTAGAGCATCTGACTTTTAATCAGAGGGCCGATGGTTCGACCCCATCCGGGCTCACCATACAATTCGAAATGGAGCAGTCTTGAATGGATATCGTGCTGATTTACCTTGCTCGGGGGGTAAATGATCAAGCAGCGTTGCGACGATTTCTGGACAGCTATAGGAAAATGCCTTCCGGCATCGGACATCGACTGATAGTGGCGATGAAAGGCTATGTCGGCCTTGACAGGCGATTTTCCGAAGATGCGGCACTTTCGATTGAAGCGGGCGCCCAATTGCTGATTCTTGAGCGCGATGATCGCTTCGATATTGGTGCTTATCAGGAAGCTTCTGGCCGCATCGCTGCGGAATATTACTGCTTTCTGAATTCCTTCAGCCATATCCTGGCACCGCAATGGTTGAAGCTGCTATATAATGCCGTATGTGCGCCCGGCGTCGGCATCGCCGGCGCCACCGGTTCGTGGCAAAGCCCACCCTCGAGCGAATTTCGCCGGCTGCGGAGCAATTTTGGCTTGCGTCACGGTGTGAGGGGCTTGATTCAGATCGCGCATTTTCCGCTGTTTCCCAACCCTCATATCCGAACCAATGGCTTCATTATGTCACGCGACCAGTTGGGTTCCATCGTGTTTCCCAGGCGCTGGCACAAGAAAGCGATGTGGCAGTTTGAAAGCGGACGCCATGGACTGACGACGCAAGTTCGCAATGAAGGATTGCGCGCGGTAATGGTGACCGGGTCGGGTATTTTCGATCCGATGCAGTGGCCGCAAGCAAAAGGCTATCTTTCCGACAATCAACAGAAACTGCTTATTGCTGATAATCAGACCGATCATTATGCACAGGCGAACGAAGACGAACGCCGCTGGCTGCGTCAAACCGCGTGGGGCAAGGCATGAAAATTTCTGTTCTGCTTCCTACCCGGAACCGACGCGAGCTTTTGCGCTGCGCGATTTTGTCAGTCCTCTCGCAGGATTATTCCGACTGGGAAATTCTGGTATCCGACAACGCCTCCGAAGAGGATGTTGCAAGTCTGGTATCTGCGTTTGACAATCCTCGCATCATCTATTCGCGCAGCTCGGAAAACTTGGCGCTCGCTATGGCGTCTGGCGACTATTTTGTGATGCTTGGCGACGACGATTTTCTTCTTCCCGGGGCGCTCGGGCGCATCGCGGACGCGTCGCGCGAGTGGGCGTCCCCAGATTTTTTCTTCGTTGGAGCGTTGGAATTTGCATATCCGGGAGTTGTGCCGCGCCAGCCTGATGGCTTTGTCAGCGACTACAACTACTCCGAGTTCATCCGCGGAAAGACTGAAGCCTTCCTGCTACCGACAGCCACGGCGCGGCGCATGGCTCACGCGGCGCTGAATTTCCGGCTACGCTATGGCTTCAACATGCAGTTTTTTGTCTTTCGTATGGCTTTTGCGAAATCGCTGGAATCATTTGGACCCTTCTTCCAATCTCCCTTCCCGGATTATTATGCGGCAAACGTGGTGATGCTGCTCGCACAGCGCGTCGTGGTGTTGCCGGACCGCGCCGTGGCAATCGGCATCAGTCCAAAATCTTACGGTTTCTACCATCTCAACAATCGCGAGAAAGACGGGATGAGTTTTCTATCTTCCGACATGACGGCTGATCCCATGCTGCAGCGTATTCTGCTTCCAGGGTCAAACATAAATACATCATGGGCAATCTCGATGGTGCAGGTGAAGAACAACCTTTCCACCGTGGTAAAGCTCAGGGTTGGCTTCAAAAGGTACCGTAGGCTGCAAATTTTCAGCGAGTTTTTTGCCGCATACGAACACGACGTACGGGAGGGACTGAATGCGCTGATGCCGAATCTGAGCTTGGCAGAGAAGATTTTTGCCATGGCTACAATCCCACTCTTCCTGGCGGCCCGGATGCTGCAGGGAAAGGCGCGGCGCGGCGCCTTTGCGCTGCTCAGACTCTCAACCCGGCAATACATAACGTATTGGCGCCGGCCGGTGGCGGGGTTCCCGACATCGCAATCGCTGATTTCGGCTTGGCAACCGGGCTGGGAGGATGGGGGCCCGCGCCGAGTTGCCTGATCGGCGTGCCAGCCGCCGTAGGATTTACAAGCGTGGCGCCAAGCCGTAAGGGACTGGCAAGGGCAAGCTGAGAGATGTCATGAATAACTCAACCCTCTATCGTGCAAGAGACTACAATCGGCGCATCGGGGGGCTGGAATTCGAATATGACAAGGACGCTAACGGAATCTTATTTCTGAAGAACCCGCCATCCGATTTGGCACCCTACTATACTAATGATTATCATTTCGTCCCATCTCATATTCAGGATTATGAGCGGCATGTCCACCAGGAAGCTTACAAGCTAGAACTGATCAACCGGTTCAAAGTATCCGGATGCGTTCTGGAAATAGGCCCCTCGATCGGCATGTTCCTGTATGCGGCAAAAAAGGCCGGCTTCGAGGTATCAGCCATCGAGATGTCGCCGGAATGCTGCCGAGTCATGCGGGACATCGTGGGGGTTGATGTTCATCTCAGCGAAGACGCAGCCGCGGAACTGGGCAGGATGGGACAGCAGTTCGACGTCATCGCGATGTGGCATTCCTTGGAACATATGCGCAACTGGCCCGATGTATTTGGGGCCGCCGCCGCCAGCCTAGCTCCCGGTGGACTGCTTGCGATTGCCATGCCAAATCCCCACGCCCTACAGTTTCGCATCATGGGAAAATGGTGGACCCATCTCGACGCGCCGCGGCATCTTTTTCTGATTCCGGCGCAGCATATGGCTGATCTTGGGCGCGCCGCGGGCCTGTTGGTGGAACTGATTACGACCAAGGACCGTGGTTCCGTCGATTGGAATCTTTTTGGCTGGGAAAGATCGTTCCACAACTTCGGCTCGAATCGCTACTCGCGTTACCTGCTGCGGAAGTTAGGCAGCGTCGCGGAGTTTCTGCTTCGCCCATTCGAACGCCGCGAAGGACAGGGTAGTGCTTATACGATTATCTTCCGCAAGCCGGTCTGAATGTACAATTCAATCCAGGTCTCCGTCTGCATTCCGGTTTTTAACCGGCGCGATCTCGTAGGCGATGCGCTTCGCTCGGCTCTTGAGCAGGATGTTCCGGGCTACGAGGTCATCGTGGTGGACAATTGCTCGATAGACGGTACCTGGGAATATCTGCAGAATTTTACAGACCCGCGCCTGCGTTTGTACCGCAACGAAAGCAATATTGGTCTGTACGGTAATTTCAACCGGTGTGGAGAATTGGCGAAGGGTGAGTATGTGCTTTTCCTCTGTTCCGATGATCGCCTGATCCCGGGCTTTGTTGAACGTGCACTGGCGCAGATGCGGTCCCACCCCAATTCAGTTTTGCTGAGTAGCCGGGGGCGGGTCCTCGGCCCCGATGGACACACCTTGGGCCAGACAGGAAATTATTTTCCCGCCGGGCTTTACGATGGCGACAGCGTCGCCACGGCCTGCCTTTGGACAATGCTGTGGGCAGGAACCAACCCATTTAACTATCCGTCCGGCGCGCTGTTTCGCGCCGATGCGCTGAAAAAAGAATTGCCGTTTCAGGCACGTTTCGGAACCCCAGCGGATATCGATATCTATCTTCGCACTTTGCAAAATGGTGAACTAATTGTGGTAGACGAAGTGGGGTGCGAGGTTATCGGTCACGGCGGCCAATATAGCAGCAAGGCAAAGCAGTCCGGTGCGTTCATCGATGAGATGCTGACATTGCTGGAGAGCCGCCGCGCGTTACTGGCGTCACTGGGCGCGTACGAGCGCTTCCGCGCTCAATTGGCAGCCAGTATATGGGCATATCGAATACGCTCCAAAGGCGTCGGGCAGCCTGCAAATTGGCCCAGTTTTTCGCTGTTGCAGATGGCCCATGCCGTCAGCGCTCGCCTTGCTACTAGGCTATTGTGGCGGGTGGGGCGGCAGCGACTTCCCTATATTCAACGGATTGCCTAGCAAAGCTAAAGCATGGAGGAGCAATGTTGAGCCGATTTTTTGTTGATCAATTTCTGCCCATGAACATCCTGGACCCCGTCCAGGTGCTGAAATATCTAGGCCTAACTGTTGTTTATCTGCTCGCGATGCGTTTTTGCACACGCCGCGTTCAGTCCAACGAGATCGATTCT
>Ga0302320_10016087_pt1 | contig 15320 bp, 17 predicted proteins | sample Bog_T0_3_FD_202130 | JGI IMG/M metagenome (GOLD analysis project Ga0302320, IMG submission 202130) | Peat permafrost microbial communities from Stordalen Mire near Abisko, Sweden - Bog_T0_3 | ecosystem: Environmental > Terrestrial > Soil > Wetlands > Peat | place: Sweden: Abisko, Stordalen Mire... | reverse complement strand
CACCCCGGAATACCAGGAGCTGAAATTCACGCTCCACCGCAAACTGTTGGATCGCATCAACCTGGAAGCCCTGTCCTCCATGGCCGGCGAGCGGGTGCGCGCGGAAATCCGCGCCGCCGTCGCCAAGTTGGTGGAGGAAGAGAAAACCCCGCTCTCTCTGGTGGAAAAAGACCGCGTCATCGAGGAAATCCTGGATGAGGTCTTCGGACTCGGCCCCCTGGAGCCGCTCCTGCAGGATCCCACCATCAGCGACATTCTGGTGACCACTCCGAAGCTGGTCTACGTGGAGCGCGGCGGCAAACTGTACCGCACGCCGGTGGAGTTTAAAGACGACGCCCATCTGCTGCGCATCATTGAAAAAGTGGTTTCGCGCGTGGGCCGCCGCGTGGATGAATCCTCGCCCCTGGTGGACGCCCGCCTTCCCGATGGCTCGCGCGTCAATGCCGCCATCCCGCCGGTAGCCGTGGATGGACCGCTGCTCTCCATCCGCCGTTTCGGCCGCCATGCGATGAAAGGCGAAGATCTGGTGGCCAAGCTGGCCATGACCGAGGGCATGCTGGACCTGCTCAAAGCCTGCGTCAGGGCGCGCCTCAACATCCTGATCTCCGGCGGTACCGGTTCCGGTAAGACTACCCTGCTCAACGCCATTTCTTCCTATATCCCCGAAGACGAACGCATCGTGACCATCGAAGACGCCGCCGAATTGCGGCTCCAGCAGACCCACGTGGCGCGCATGGAGACGCGGCCGCCCAACGTGGAAGGCGTGGGCGCCATCCAGATCCGCCAGCTTGTCATTAACGCTCTCCGTATGCGCCCCGACCGCATCATCGTCGGTGAAGTCCGGGCGGAAGAGGCCCTCGATATGTTGCAGGCCATGAACACCGGTCACGATGGATCGCTCACCACGCTTCACGCCAATACCCCGCGCGACGGTCTGGGCCGTCTTGAAGTGATGGTGGGCATGGCCAATTCCAACATGGGTATTCGCTCCATCCGGCAGCAGATTGCGTCCGCCGTGGACCTGTTCATCCAGACCTCGCGTTTCAGCGACGGTACCCGCCGCATCACCCACATCACCGAAGTGGTCGGCATGGAGCAGGACATCATCACCCTGCAGGATATTTTCCTGTTTGAAAAGACGGGCATCTCGGAAACCGGCAAAGTGCGGGGAAGATTCCGCGCCACCGGCATCCGGCCCAAATTCTACGAACGGCTGAAGTCGTGCGGCATCGTGCTGCCCACCCAGCTTTTCCAGACGGTAGTAGAGATCAACTGAAATGCTTGTTGCGGCTTTGGTATCCGCGGTGGTCATCTTCGCGCTGGCGCTTGTGGCAACCAGCGTCGGCTGGAAGTTTTATGACGCGCGGCGAAAAAAGCAGGTCTCGGACATGTTGCAGACCGCCTCCGGAGAGCCGGCCGTTCAAGTCACCAACCTGTTGAAGGACATCGACCCCGACCAGCCTACCGGATTCAAGGCCCTGCTGACCAAGCTGCAGTTCCAGCGCCACGCCCAGGAACAGATTCAGCAGGCCGGCTTGGACTGGTCGCCCAGCCGCCTGTTGATCGCCATGGGCCTGGCCATGATTCCCGGTCTGGGGATCGGCGCATGGACCGGGATCCTGCTGAACGGCGCCACCAGCGCCGTGGTCTTCGCGCTGATTACCGGCATGATCCCGTACCTGATTGTCCGCCACAAGCGGAGCGCGCGGCTGAACAAGCTGGAAGCACAATTTCCCGACGCGCTGGACTTTCTGTCGCGCTCCATGCGCGCCGGCCATGCGTTCTCCATCAGTCTGGAGATGATCGGCGAGGAAATGGCCGACCCGCTGGGCCAGGAATTCCGCGCGCTCTTCAACGAGCAGAACCTGGGCGCCCCGCTCGACATCGCTCTCCGCAACTTCACTCTGCGGGTGCCCCTGCTCGACGTGCGCTTCTTCACTTCCTCGGTGCTGCTGCAGAAACAGACAGGCGGCAACCTGAGCGAAATTCTTTCGCGCCTGGCCTATGTGATTCGCGAGCGATTCCGCCTGAAGGGCCAGGTGAAGGCGGCCAGCGCGCACGGACGCTTGACCGCCACCATTCTGGCGCTGCTGCCGGTGGCCACCATGCTCTGCCTGCTGGTGGTGGCTCCTGGCTACCTGCAGGGCATGGCGGCCGACAGCGATGGCAAATGGATGATCGGCGGCGCCATTTTCGCCCAGATCCTGGGTAATTTCTGTATCAAGAAAATCATCAACATCAAGGTGTGAACATGGCAAGCCCGATGCTATTTTCGATTTGCACGTTCCTGATGCTGATGGTGGCCATCACCGGAATCGGTTACCGCATTTTTTACAAACCTGGCAAGTTTCTGAAACAGCTCGGCAACCCGGTCATCACCGAGCATCTGGACACCGTGCTGGACGACAATTCCGAGCCCCAGGCCAGCACCATCGTCACGGTGCTCCGCCAGATCGGGGCCAAGGTGCCCTCTTCGGAGTTGGAAATCGCCACCTTGCGCACCAACCTGATCCGCGGCGGCTTCCGTTCCGAGAATGCGGTCCCGGTCTTTTTCGGCCTGCGCATCGTGGCAACTATGGGGATGCTGTTCCTGGTGATTCTGCTGGAACCGAGGATGCCTCCCAACCCGGTGCTGAAAATTGCGCTGATGGTCTCGGGCTGCTCCTGCGGCTGGATTCTCCCGCGTTTCCTGCTGGAGAAAAAAGTGGCCGCGAGGCAGGAGATTCTGCGCCTCTCGCTGCCCGACGCCCTCGATCTGATGGTGGTTTCCGTGGAGGCCGGACTGGGCCTCGACCAAGCCATTCAACACGTGGCCAAGGAACTACAAGTGAGCCACCCGCAACTCAGCGAAGAGATGTCCCTGGTGATGCTGGAGATGCGCGCAGGCAAGCGCCGTTCCGATGCCCTGCGCAATTTCGCCGAACGCACCGGAGAGGACGAAATCCGCAAGCTGGTGGCCATCCTCATCCAAAACGACCGCTTCGGCACCAGCATGGGTGAGTCCCTGCGGACCCACTCCGACTATATGCGCATCGCCCGCCGCCAGCAAGCCGAGGAGCGCGCCGGCAAAGTGGGCGTCAAGCTGGTGTTCCCTATTTTCTTTTTCATATTGCCGTCGATGATGATTGTCGCGGCCGGCCCGGGCATCCTACAGATATTTAAATATCTGTTCCCGATGATGAGCCACGTTGGTGGTGGTTAAGACAAACGAAAGGAAAGCAAACGATGAGCGAAACTTTGATACAGGCTGCAATTTGGTTGGGTGCCGGCGGCACTCTATTTATCTTCCTGAAGCGGCGCCGGTCCCGCCGCATGTCCCGGTAGTTCACCGCGGCGCAGGCTTGACCAGTGCCCTTTTTATCGGGGGCACGAGAACCATTTCCATGAAAGGAGAATCGTATGAATGTCGCGGTTCAAGGCGCGATTTGGATGGGGGCGGGCGTGACCCTCGTCATGTTGTTGTCCCGCCGGCGAAAGCGCCGGGTGCTTCGCTAGCGATGCCGTAATGGGGCTGGAGCATTCAAGCGATGCTTCCAGCCCTCGCTTTTCTTTTGACATGACTATCGAGATTCTTGCCGGCAAACAGAATTCGGATGGTGGTTGGCCCTACGTGCGTGGAGCTTCGTGGACCGAGCCCACGGTGTATTCCCTTCTGGCCATGCTGGCGGCGGGAGAGAATGAGCGTGCCGCGCGCGGCCTCCAATGGCTCCGCCGCGTGGAGCGGCCGGACGGCGGCTTTCCTCCGCAGGCCAACGTGGAGGAAAGCAGTTGGGTGACGGCCCTGGTGGCGCTGTTGCCGCCAGGGCAGCTCGGCGTGGCGGCCCATGAGCGCGCCATCCGATGGTTGTTGAGCACCACCGGCACTGAAACCACCGCGGTGTACCGCTTGCGCCAATGGCTGCTGGGCAACCACCCTCCACCGGAACAGGCCTTTTCCGGCTGGCCCTGGACACCCGGCGCCGCCGCTTGGGTAGGCCCCACATCCCTGGCAATTCTGGCGCTCGAAAAGGAAGCCCGGCGGAGGCCGTCGGCGGAAATCGGACGCCGCATCGCGCAAGGACGCCAATTTCTGGTGACGCGCACTTGTCACGAGGGCGGATGGAATCATGGCGCGCCGCGAGCCCTGGGATACGAGTCGGGACCCTACCCGGAAACCACCGGCATGGCCCTGGCCGCCTTGCGTGGCGTCCATACTCCCGAGGTGGCGCGCGCCATCGGCATGGCCCACCGCTTCCTGGCCGACTGCCGCTCGGCCGATGCCATCAACTGGTTGCGCCTCGGTTTGATGGCGCACGGCGGTATGCCGGCCGACTACTGCCGTCCTGCCGGCGTGGAGTGCCGCACCCTGCCGGAAACGTCGCTCGCCATGCTGATCGGCGAGGTGCAGAAGGGACGCGACGTCCTCTGGGGATGACGATGAGGGACTTGCAAAACTCGGTGGTGCACCCGCTCCCTAACGGTCGCGGCTCTGCAACTGTCTTCGATTCAATGTGCGGTTTCCGGGCTGCGCGCGTCCGCAAGCGGTTTCTTCGAATTCCGCAGCTCCCTCCGATGACCGGGAAAATCACAAGACGCGAATTGCTGGCGGCCTCGGCGGCCGTGGCGGGCATGGCCAGCCTCTCATCCTGCAATCGGGAAGAGCCGCTGACGCCCTCGCGCGTCTCCATCGTACGTGCGCCAGCCTACGATCAACGAGTCTACGAAACCGTTCGCCTGCTTCTGGAGGAACACCGGGTGGATGTCCGCGGCCGCCACGTGGTGGTCAAACCGAACCTGGTGGAGTTCGAGCCAGAGAGCTTCATTAACACCAATCCGCTGCTGGTGCACGCCGCCCTGGAGGCATTCCGGGCTCGCGGCGCCGCCAGTGTCCGCATCGCCGAGGGCCCCGGCCATCGCCGTAATACGCTGGATCTTGCCGACGCCGCCGGCTATTTCAAGATTGTCCCCAATTTCGAAGATGTGTTTGTGGACCTGAACCTGGACGATGTGACGCGCGTTCGTCTGCCGCGCCAGTTCTCGCGGCTTGGCAAGCTGTACCTGCCCAACACCGCGCTGGGTGCGGGGCTGCTGGTTTCCATGCCCAAGATGAAGACGCACCACTGGGTGGGCGCCACGCTGGCCATGAAAAACCTCTTCGGACTGGTCCCCGGCGGCGTCTATGGGTGGCCCAAGAACGTGTTGCACTGGGCCGGCATCCAGGAGAGCATTGCCGACCTGCACGCCGCTTTTCCCCGCCAGTTTGCCATTGTCGATGGCATCGTAGGGATGCAAGGCAACGGTCCTATTCAGGGCACGGCCAAGTTTGCGGGCGTACTGGTAGCGGGCGGCGACCCCGTGGCAGTGGACGCCACCTGCTGCCGCATCATGCGCATCAATCCCTACCAGATCGGGTACTTGAGGCTGGCTACCGGGAGCGTGGACGCACAAATCTCCGAGCAGAATATTCGGCAATCGGGCGAAGCCATTTCCGCGGTGGCCACCCCGTTCGACCTGATTTCGGAATTTCAGTCGATTCGGTTAGAGAATAGTTAGATGCGACCGAAAACCAAATCCCGCGTGACCGCAGCGCCTGCCGCGCCGAAACCGGAGCATCCCGTAGTGGCTGCGCTCCGGCGGAGCCGTTGGCTCTACGTCCTGGTGTCGATGCTCCTGCTGGCCCCGTGCTATTGGCAGCCGCGCGTGCAGGCGGGCGATCTTTCCAGTCACATCTACAACGCCTGGCTGGCGCAGTTGATCGAGAGCGGCCACATCCAGGGGCTGGAAATCGCCCGTCAAACCACCAACATCCTGTTCGACCTGATGCTCAGCGGACTCTTTAAACTGGCGGGAGCGGAGGCGGCGCAGCGCATTTCCGTGTCGCTGTCGGTTTTGATTTTCATTTGGGGCGCCTTTGCCTTTGCTCAGGCAGTTTCCGGCCGCAAGCCCTGGCAGATCCTGCCCTGCATCGCCATGCTGGCCTATGGCTGGGTGTTTCATATGGGCTTCTTCAATTTTTATCTCAGCCTGGGGCTCTGTTTCTGGGCCCTGGCGCTGCTGTGGACGCCCACTTCGCGGCGCGTGGCCGCGGCTATTCCGATTCTGATACTGGCCTATCTGGCGCATGCGCTGCCGGTGGTCTGGGCCGCGGGCTTGGTGGGTTACCTCCTGGTGGCCGGCCGTCTGTCGGCCAGAGTTCGGGCATACGCGATCGCCGGTTCGCTGGCGGCAATGGTCATCCTGCACGCCGCGATCGCCGGGACCATGGTGACGAGCTGGTCCGCGCGTCAGATTACGCTCACCACCGGGCTCGACCAGGTCTGGGTCTTCGATGCCAAGTACTTCCTTGTGCTGGCCGGTCTGTTACTTGTCTGGGCCAGTCTGTTTCTGAATCTCATCCGCCTCAGCAGCGCCCGCCAAGTGGCGTCGAGCATGGCTTTCCAGCTTTGCGCGATCAGTGCCGCGGCGGTCTTCATTCTGCCCACCATGGTGCTGTTCCCGGGCTTCCACCATGCCCTGGTCTACATCGCCGAGCGCATGTCTTTGGGCGTGGGAATCTGCGTATGCGCGCTGCTGGCGTGCGCGCGTCCGCGCCGGTTCGAGCGGGGAGCGCTGGTAGCGATCGCGCTGCTCTTCTTCGGCTTCCTGTACCGCGATGAGCGCGCGCTGAACTCTTTCGAAGACCGCATGCAGGACACCGTGGCCGCGCTGCCGCCGGGGCAGCGGGTGATCAGCGCAATCGACGACCCGGATCTGCGGGTCAACGCATTGGCCCACGTCATCGACCGTGTCTGCATCGGCCATTGTTATAGCTATGCCAACTATGAGCCCTCCACGGCGCAGTTCCGCATCCGCGCCGAAAAGGCGAATCCATATGTGGCCCACACGTATGACGATTCGTGGATGATGCAGGTGGGCATCTACGTGGTAAAGGAACGCGACCTGCCGCTGTATCAGGTGGATCTGGATGCCGGCGGGCGGATGCTGGTGAAGAGTCTGCGTGCCGGAGTCCCATGCGGGGCTACCACGTGGAATGTACTGGGGGATCTTTTGTGAGCCTACGTCGCATTGTCGGAGAAGCGGCTCTATTGATAGCGATGGCGCTGACCGCGTCGTGGCTGTTCAGGAGCTGATCGCGTGCGCTGTTGTGGGGCGGGCAATCCTGCCTGCAACCGCCTTGCAGCCGGAGTGCCGCGCGGTGCGCGGTCCATGGGAGTCTGAAACTGCGGATCGGGCTGACGAGGGGTCAACAGCTTACGAGCAGTTTCCAGAGTGTCAGGGTCGGGTGGACTGGGAACATGGCGAGAGATCCGATCCGAGGTGGGGCAGGCGGTGCTCGCCTGCCGGTCGGCCCGCGCTGAACCGAGCCGGCTGCCCAAACAGAATAGAAGGCAGGCGCGCACCGCCTGCCCCACCTCGGGGAGTCATCCCAGGTCTGACAGAGAATCGAGAACTTGCGAGCAGTTTCTGGAGAGGCGGCTTCTCAGGTCGTGCTACGAAAGAGCCGTGCAACGCTCCCTGACCTTCGCGGCTCGGTATGCAGCCTCAGTCCGAGACGTGTATTCCGCGAGACTCAATCGAACGCCTTCCCAGAGGGCTCTGTCCATGATTGCCCGCCCCGCTACCGCACCATCGGACCGGGCGACGCCAGCAGCACCATCAGGTTCCACACCACCAGCCCGCCATACCAGTACGAGACCCAGCGGATCAGATGATTCTTCTTGTAATAAATGCACAGGGCGCCCAAGCCCAGTGACAGGACCTTGGAAATCATTACGCCGAAAGCCGGCCCGGCGTACATCAACATACGGATGAACGGGCTGGCTTCCTTTGCTCCCAGTTTGAAACCCACCAGCGTGGTCAGGAGGTCCAACAACTGCAGGTAGATAAATATGTAGGTGATGGCCATCAGCGGCTTCCGGTTATTGTTATCGGCATTCTCCAAAAATAGTTTAACCGCAGACCCTCGAAAGATAGCGGCCGCAAATGTACCCTTCGTACTACTTCAGGCAGCTCCACCCAGTACAAAACAAACAATTTAAGAGATCCGGTTCTATTACCGGAAATCGTTTCCGGCGTTCTGCTAAATTGGAGCAGTGACACCAACCGCCGTGGAAGCATTTCTGCTTCTGGAATCTACCGGCCGGCGCTTCCCTTTGGCCACTGGCCAATCGTGGGCGATTGGCCGCGGCGACGGCTGCGCGATCATGCTGGATAGCCGCTCGGTCTCCCGCCTGCACGCGCTGATCCAGCGCAAAGACGGTGGTGAGTACTCGCTGGTGGACTTGGGCAGCCGCAACGGTTCCTTCATCAATGCCCGGCGCGTGAGCCTGCCGTTGCTTCTGAACGACAAGGACCGGCTGGTTTTCGGCGACCAGGAATTGATCTTCCGCAATCCGCTGGCCTCCAACTCGAATTTCGGGGAGCGTGAGATCACCACGCGCAATATGCCCACCACCGCGCTGCATACCCACAGCCTGACTACCATCGTAGTGGTGGATATCCGCGACTTCACGCCACTGGCGCGCCAGGTTCCGGAGGCGCTGCTGTCGCAGACCATCGGTACCTGGTTTCTGCGTTCCGGCCAGATCAGCCAGCGATTGGGGAGTTGGGCGCAAAAATATATCGGCGACGCGGTGATGGCCGTGTGGGTGCACGATCGCGTCGAGAGCATCGGCGTCGACCTGGTGCGCGCGCTCCGCGCCATCAGCGAGATCAACGCCGCCACGGCGGAGATCAGCCGCACGCTTCCGCTGCCCGCGCCCCTGCGGATTGGGGCGGGAGTGAACACCGGTCCGGCGATTGTCGGCGGGTCGGAGTACACGGCGCTGGGCGACACGGTGAACGCGGCGTTCCGTCTGGAGGCCGCCACCAAGCAGATCGGCTTCGGGGTAGCTCTGGGCGAGCGGACTTTCGCGGAACTGGGGCTGGCACAGGACGGTCCGTTCTCCCGCCGCGAAGTGGAATTGAAGGGCTACGACGGTCCCAGCACTGCATGGGGAATCTCCTTCGAATCGCTCTTCGAATTTCTGCGGACGCGGACGGATCCGTAGGGGGGATTGTTTGACGGGCGAATGGGGCGTTGCTACCGTGGGACCAACACCACGACCCAAAGGAGACACGGGGCATGACCGGAATCCAGTTCGTGACCGATGAGAAGGGCCGCAAGGTGGCCGTTCAAATCGATCTGAAAAAACACGGCGCAAGATTGGAAGATTTTTGGGACGGGCTGCTTTCGGAATCGCGTCGCAAAGAAAAGGGAATACCGCTTGAAAAAATCAAAGCGGACCTCGTCAAGCGCGGTCGCTTGCGTGGGTAATTATTCCGTCGAGATAAAGCCGTTGGCACGGAAGGAACTCGAAGCGTTGACGGATGGCGTATTGGCCCGCGTCGTCAGGAAAATCGAGTCATTGGGCCACGTGCCGCGGCCGACGGGGTGCAAGAAGCTGAAGGGCTACACAGATCAGTGGCGTGTCCGGGTGGGTGACTGGCGTGTGGTGTACATCATCGACGACACGGCGAAGCTCGTCAGTGTCACGCGCATTGCACACCGGCGCGAGGTGTACGAACGATGAGCGCCGCGCGCTGCGTGAACGCCGACGATGCGCCTGCCGGGGCCGTCCGCTCCCCGGCGCGAAGTTGCGGCGGTCCCAGCACCGCTTGGGAGATCTCCTTCGAATCGCTTTTCGCGTTCCTGCGCACGAGGACGAATCGGTAAGGCGGTTTACTCCTTCTTAAAATTGCGCTCCCTGCAATTTTGGGGCGCCGTTTTCTCCGGGGCGGGGCGGTTTCAGGCTATGCACACGTGTCGCTCTCAGTGATCGGGAGTGGTTGGTTGGCAGGGGACTGCAACGCTCCGAAGGTAATGAGGTTGCCGTTCCAGGTGGCACTCGCGGCAACGGCTTGAAACATCCGTAGTTGTCGGCATTCACGTCGGCTGCTCGAATGCCCACCGCCGCGCACAGGAAACTCGGTGCTCTCCGGTTGCGGCGGGTTGGATTATAGTGTCCCGGCGACGGGCAGGTTCTTTCTGCAGTCGCCAGCATGATGTTCATGATTATGCTGCCGTGTGTTTTTCGTTTGGCACATTGACCACGTTGTTGAGTGCGGTGTTAGCGCCCGCAACCGGAATCGAGTTAACCCAAACCCACTTGACGACCCCTGGCGAGAACGATTCCCCAAAAGGTCGTCATCATCTTGGAAATCTTTCAGATTTAGCGTCCATCTGGAAGGGATACGGCCAACGCTACGAACGCCCTTGAAATGTGATGCTTCCAGACGCAAAACGGCATGAGGCGCTCGCACCACGACGCCCCGAAGAATCTGTAAAATGACTTGAGGGTGTTGGGCGTGGCTATCAGGCGTAAGAAATACTACGATTCGTATCGGTACTCGGTACCGATTCCAGCCGTTCTCGGCAAGCATGGAGCACTCTCTATTCGCATTCACCGGCAACCGGATGGGTGGAGATGGGAGTTAACAGACGACGATTTCCCTTTCAGTAGCGGCACGAAGATCGGACTGGAAGACGCTAAATCGGAAGCTCAATACAGTCTGAATAAATGGCTTGTTCAAGAGGGTGAACCTGAACACTTCTTCAGTCTCAATCCCGATTCGTGGTTTGGGGTAGAGGACGAGAAGAGACTTGGTGAACGTGTCCGGCAAACCAACATGGGAACCAAGGCGAAGTGGTTTGGGAGGAAATCAAAATGAGAATACATCGCCTGTGGGCGATCTTTATCGTCATCGCTTGTGGAGTCCAGGCCCATGCACAGGATGAACGGCTACGTGATGGAAACTGGTGGAGAAGTATCACTGCTCCGTCGAAAGATGCCTACATGGTTGGCTTTTTTGATGGGATTATTTTGGGCGGGCAATTCTCGTGGTGGCATCTTGTAGGAAAAGACGGAACACTAGACGCTCGTGAAGCTGACAGAACGAAAGATTCTTTTGATACTTACTACAAGATGCTGAAGGGCACTACGAATGACCAATTTCGAGACGGACTGGACACGTTTTGTAGCGATTACAGGAACCGTCGAATCCCGATTGTACATGGGTTCTGGATAGTGCTCAACACCATTGCTGGTAAGCCGGAGAATGAACTTAACGTTATGATCGAAAATTTTAGAAAAAGTGCCGGACAATGAAGACGGATATCATAAACTCAGCGACATGAACAGAACGCCAAAGTTGAGTTCCAGCACAAACGGAAGGCGCAAGGCTATGAAAAAGGTGGAAGATTACGTCCCCTTGATCGAAGATGGGATTCCCGTTCCTGAACGAATCCCAACTGTCTACACCAGAAAAATAGTCGCTGGAGAATTGATGCGGATCGGCGAACAGATAAGGCCGGGGCAAAGTGTGGTTCTGCCAGCGGGATCAATTGGAAAGTTCTGGAAAATAGTCAAATCTCGTGGGCTTCTGACTGTCTGCTTCATAGGGCAATCCGACACGGAGGCAAGAGTCTGGGTGATGGCACCGGGCCAGCTTTGAGGTTTGTCCGCCAAGTTTCTGGAAGGCGATCCGGGAGAGGCAGCTGTCCCAAAAAGCAACGTCGGAAATGGTGTTTGCAACATTGATATGTCGTCTCGAAGAGCCACAAGAAGTCCGTCCCAATTCGATTTCATTTTCGTCCGGCGCGACCGGCAGGCAGAAGAACAGGCAGGTGAACGAGAACCCCCCGTGCGCCGTGATATACAATCCAATTGGCCGGCACCCGATGGCCAATGAGAGGCCCCATATGAAACGAAGAGACTTCATGCAAACTGCTGCCGCTGGCGCGTTCGCCACAGCGACGCCGGCCGCGCCCGCGCCGTCCAAAACGATCGGCCTGCAGGTGGACGCGGTCTCCTTTCTGGACGAAGGCGTCGAAAAGGCGCTCGACGAATTTCAGCGCGACGCCTATGTCAACACGCTCTTTGTCGCCACGTTTACTTATGGGCGCGGTATCGCCGGCAGGCAGACGCCGGGCCAGCCCCTGCCCGATCATGGCCGGCAGGAATATGACACCGCCGGCAACGCCAACGCATTCCACGGTGGCAGTTACACCCGCATCCACCCGCAGTATTATAAGGACACCGTCATCCAGGACTTTCGAGCGCCCGAGTTGGGCGACTACGACGTGCTGGAGGCCGTGATTCCAGCGGGCCGCCGGCGCGGCATGAAAACCATCTGCTGGTTTGAAGACGTCTGGCGGCGCGATATCCCTAACATCGAGCAGGCCCAGGAGAAGCAATTCGACGGCGGTAATTCCACCAACTTATGCTTCAACAACCCCAATTACCGCAACTGGCTGCTGGGCACGGTGGAAGACTACGCGCGCTCCTATGAGATCGACGGTATCATGTGGGGGTCGGAACGCCAGGGCGCGTTCGCGCAGGCCCTCGGCGCCGCTCATGAATCCGCGCCGCGCAATCCCGCCACCCTGGGCTGTTTCTGCCAGCACTGCGAGCGCAAAGCCAAAGACCGCGGCATCGACGTAGCGCGCGCCCGTGCCGGTTTCAAAGCTTTGGGCGATTTCACCACCGCGGCGCAACAGGGCAAGCGGCCAGTCGACGGGTATTACGTCGCGGTCTGGCGCCTGATGCTGCGCTATCCCGAGTTGTTGGCCTGGGAAATGCTGTGGACCGACAGCCTGCGCGAAACTTACTCCGCCATGTATAACAAGGTCAAGTCGGTGAAGCCTTCCATCGGCGTCGGCTGGCATATCTGGCACAATAACTCGTTCAGCCCGATTTATCGCGCCGAGCAGGACCTCTCGGAGCTGTCTCAGTACTCCGATTTCCTCAAAATGGTGATGTACCACAACTGCGGCGGCGAGCGGATGGCGACTTACATCGGCAGCGTGGGGCGCACGTTGTACGGCGACGTTCCTCACCAGGAACTGCTGGACTTCCACTACCGCGTGCTGGACTACAAGCAGGAGAAAAGCCTGGCTGAGATCCCTAAAGCCGGCTTTTCCGCCAACTATGTCTACGAAGAGGCGAAGCGCGCGCGCGAAGCCCTCAACGGCACGAAGACGCAGCTTTGGCCGGGGATCGATATCGACATCCCGACCGCCCTGACCAGCGCCCGCTGCACTCCCGACGGCACCAGGGAAGCCGTGCTAGCCGCCTTCCGCGCCGGGTCGGACGGCGTGCTGCTTTCACGTAAGTATTCCGAAATGAAACTCGCTAATTTGCGGGGCGCGGGAGCGGCTATCCGGGAACTGGGCTTGGCGTAGGCCTTCACTAAGTACGTCCATTCAGAAATACGATGACGTATTGTTGCCTGAACGCTCCCTTACGGTCGCGGCTCGGAACGAGGTCGCATACCGAGCCGGGCCCAGAGGGCATCGGCGTACTAAGGCAGGCGCTCAGGCTCCGATGATGTGGCGCAGACTCTCAGTCTGCCGCGTCGGCACTCTTGCCGGCGCTTGGTTTGGGCACTCTGTCACAGTCGCGATGAGGGCCGAAGTGAGCGAAAAGCGTTCCGTGACGGCAGAAACGCAAGAGCGCCGAGATGAGTCGCTGGCCCAGAGGGCGCCCCGCAGGCAGCAGCGGCCTCATGCGCCGGGCGTTTGACTTCTGTGGCGTGCTTCAGCAAGCTTTGCGTAGAGCATTGGATTGTTTCTCCGAGCCTCCTGACGCAGCGTCTCGAACTCGCGACGGCCTTCGCTCAGATAGCGGTCCACAAGGTCCCGATTCGCCACATAAAAAGTCAGGGCGCCGAAGATCTGCTCAAGCTCCAATGCCGGGAAGGACTCGGCAATTCCCTCAGGAGATTCTCCCCTCAGAAACGCGTGGACTACCGAGTCCAGAGAGATGCGGGTGCCTTCGATAAAGTAGCCCCCATTTCGGTACTCGACGTAATCCTTAGCCATGGCCTACCCCAAACTCCTTCTCACCAACCCCGCCAGCGCCGCGATAAAGCGTGGCGAGTCGTTCAACCCCGGCGCCATGCGGAAGTCCTCGATCCCCAATCCGCGCGCCTGCTCGCGATGCTCGATAGCGATCTCGTGCAGCGTCTCCACGTGGTCCGACACAAACGAAATCGGCACCACCACCACGTGCTTCCGATTCTCCGCCGCCAGACGCTTGATCGTTTCGTGCATCGAAGGCCGCAGCCACTTCGACGCGCCCACCTTGCTCTGATAGCACACGCACTTTCGCCCCGGCCATCCGCCGCGCTGCCACACCAGCTCCGCGGTGCGCTCGATCTGCCGCTGATACGGATCGCCCCGTTCCACCACCGCCACCGGCAGGCTGTGCGCGCTGAAGACGAAATCCGCGCCGGCCAAATCCTCCATCCCGGCAACCGTACCGTTGACCGTGTCGACCACCGCGTCCAGATACGCGGCGTCCTGGTGAAATTCTTCGATCGCGCGAACGCGCGGCGCCCATCCATTGGGATGGAATCTCCGCCGCCACTCGTTCAGACTGCTCCCCGTGGTGGTCTTGGAATACTGCGGATACATCGGCAGCAGCACCACTTCGTCCGGCCGATGGCGCTCCAGCAGACCGATCGCTTCCTCGGTGAACGGATGCCAGTAGCGCATCGCCACCACCACACGGGCGTCGTGATCCACGCGGAGCGCCGCTTCCAGCGCGGCTGCCTGCCGCGTGGTATGCTCCAGGATCGGGCTCCGGCCGCCGATTTCCGCATAGTGGTGCTGCACGTGGCGCGCGCGCGTGACGGAAATCAGCTTGGCCAGCGGCTGCCGTGCAATGCGGGCGAAGGGAAAATCGATGATGTCGGGGTCGCAAAACAGGTTGTAGAGGAACGGTTCGATGTTTTCCAACGAATCCGGCCCGCCCAATTGGAACAGCACCACCCCGAGTTTCAAAGCACCTCCCAATCCGGTGAGTTTACACTATTGAGTATGGGCTTTCGATTGGCCTTCGTATTTCTGGCGCTGGCTCCCTTCACGATTCGCGCACAGTCCCCCGCGTCGCCGTGCGGCGGTACGCCGGCTTACAGCTCGTGCGAGCTGGTCTTCGAACTGAGCGATGCAGACGCCGCCAAACACCCCGATCCCTACCGCACCGTGGAGCTTTCGGTCAACTTCCGTTCGCCGCGCCAACACAGCTATGTCCTGCCCGGATTCTGGGACGGCGGCCGCCGCATGGTGGTTCGTTTCTCGCCCGTGGAAGCGGGCCAATGGGACTACCTGGTGACCAGCAACATCAATACCTGGGACGGTCAGAAGGGCAATTTCACGACCGCCGCTTCCGATTCCAAGGGCTTCATCCATCCCGCGGCGCTGCACCATTGGGCCTATAGCGAAAAAGCCAACGGCCTCGATCAGGGCCACCTCTGGATGGGCGTCAGCGAGCCGCGCTTCGCTTTTCTGGATGACGCCG
>Ga0302320_10016086_pt1 | contig 15321 bp, 12 predicted proteins | sample Bog_T0_3_FD_202130 | JGI IMG/M metagenome (GOLD analysis project Ga0302320, IMG submission 202130) | Peat permafrost microbial communities from Stordalen Mire near Abisko, Sweden - Bog_T0_3 | ecosystem: Environmental > Terrestrial > Soil > Wetlands > Peat | place: Sweden: Abisko, Stordalen Mire... | reverse complement strand
CTAGGGCTCCCGGCCGTCATCATTGGCGGGCCGGAGGGCACCGGCAACCTCTCGGCGGTCTGGAGCGACGACGCTGGCGCCGTCGTGGACGTCGTCCGCTACCTCGCACGCCTCGGCCACCAGCGGATAGCCCGCGTCGCAGGTGTCCCGGAGTTCCTTTCCACCGAGGCCAGGACCGAGGCGTACCTCGCCACCATGGCGGAATTGTCGCTACCCCCGAGAGTCGTCACGACCGACTTCATGGCCGAGAGCGGCGCCAGGGTGACGCGCCAGCTGCTCGCGGACCCGCTCGCTCCAACGGCGATCATCTACGACAGCGAGGTGCTTGCCGTCGCCGGCCTGGGTGCCGCCCACGAGATGGGGCTCTCGGTCCCACGTGACGTCTCCCTCGTCGCCTGGGACGATTCCACTTACTGCCAGGTCGTCCACCCTCCGCTCACAGCGGTGAAACGGGACATCCCAGGCATGGGCTCCCACGGTGCGAGAGCACTTCTCGCCCTCATCGACGACGGCGTCATCACCCGCACGGGGGAGGCCCGGGGCCAGCTCATGACCCGTGGGACCACCGCCCGCCCACCGCACGCCCCTGTCGGCTCGTCGCGCGGGGCCGGCGGCGGGAGTGTTTGACACTTCAGCGACGAGGTAGTTCACTGCTGCAAAACGCTGCACGCCGGCAGGTAGGTAGGCTCATGCAACTGTCCTGTGACCTAGGACTTTGTCGGGCGTGGTCCGGTCTGTGAAGTAGCCAGCTGGTCGGCACGACTTCGATGGGGCTCGTGACGACGGCTCACCTGGCGCCCCGTCGGACGATGGTTTAGCGGTTCAGTAAACAGGCGCTTCCCGTACGGGGAGCTCGAGAGGCGGGCAAGTGGACCAGCTTGGTCAAGGGCGTTCCTGGATCGGTGTCAACTTCTGGTCACGGACCGGGGGACCGCGCATGTGGACCCGCTACGACGGGGCCGTCGTCCGCCAGGAGCTGGCGGTGCTCGCCGAGCACGGCTGCAACGTCACACGATCGTTCTGCTACTGGCCCGACTTCGTCCCCGAGCCCGAGCATCTCGACCCGTCTGTGCTCGAACGATTCGAGGACTTCCTCGACGCCCACCTGCAGGCTGGCCTCGGCACGATCCCGACGTTCATCGTCGGTCACATGTCGGGCGAGAACTGGGATCCCGCGTGGCGGGCCGGGCGCGACCTGTACCGGGACGTCTGGCTCGTGTCGCAACAGGCATGGTTCGCGACCGAGATCACGCGCCGCTTCGCGGCGCACCAGGCGGTGGTGGGCTGGCTGATCAGCAACGAGATGCCGCACTACGGCGGGCCGGCCACCTCCGATGAGATCACCGCGTGGGCCCGGATTATGGTCCAGGCCGTGCACGCCGGAGGCGGCCACCAGCCAGTCTCGCTCGGGGACGGCGCGTGGGGCATCGAGGTTTCCGGCCAGGACAACGGCTACTCGATCCGGGCTCTCGCCCCCCTAGTGGACTTCATCGGTCCGCACGTATACACGATGTCGGACGACCCCGTGCGCCAGTCCATGGCCGCTGCGCTCGCCTGCGAGCTCTGCAGTTCCTTCCATCGCCCGGTGGTGCTGGAGGAGTTCGGCCTGAGCTCGGACTTCGCCTCGGACGAGAACGCTGCCCATTACTACCGCCAGGTCCTGCACACGAGCCTCATCGCGGGCGCCAAGGGGTGGCTCGCGTGGAACAACTGCGACTACGACGATCTCCGCGACCAGGATCCCTACCGACACCACCCCTTCGAGATGCACTTCGGCCTCACGGACAAAAGCGGCAAGCCGAAAGCGCAATTGGAGGAGGTCGCCAACTTCGCGCGCCTCGTCGCCGATCTCGACGAGACGGGCTGGGAGCCCATCGCGGGCGAGGTAGCGATCGTGGTGCCCGAGCACTTCGAGCGGGTTCTCTACTTCACTACTATCGACTACCGCAAGGACATCCGCGACAGTCTCAGGCAGGCATACATCGCCGCCCGGGAGGCCGACTTGCCCGTCACTCTTCTGCGGGAGCTCGACGGACTCGACAAAGGGCCGAAGCTCCTGATCCTGCCGTCGGCAAAATTGCTCATGGCCCCAAGTGCCGCGCGCCTTCTCGAGCTGGCGGAGGGAGGGGCGACGGTCTACCTCTCATACTTCGCCGGCAGCGCGCCCTCTCAGGTCGGTCCCTGGATGCCCTGGCTCGGTGAGCTTTTCGGGATCCGCCACCAACTGCGCTACGGGCTCGTCGATCCGATCGAGGACGACGAGGTGGTGTTCAGTTTCATCGAGGCCCTCGGCGACCTGACACCCGGCGACGAGCTTCGCTTCCGGGTCGGAGGCAACGAGACCTCGCGCGCCTTCCTACCGCTCGAGCCCGCCGGCGCGACCGTTGTCGCGCTCGACGGGCACGGTCGCCCCGCCCTCTTGCACAGAAAGGTCGGCGACGGGGCCATGGTCCTGTGCACCTACCCGACCGAGTACATGGCGGCCCAGTCGCCTCGGGTCAACCCGGAGAGCACGTGGCGCCTCTACTCCGCGCTCGCCACCTCGGCAGGCGTCGACCGTCCGTTGACGGTCGACGATCCAAGGGTGATCACGGGTCGGCTCCGTGTCGGCGCCGGAGAGCTGGCGGTGCTGGTCAACGCCTCGCCGGATCATGTCGAGGTGAGCCTCAGGACGGCCGGGGCCGCCACCTATTCACGACGGGGCGCGCAGCCCAATGAGGCCCTCTCAGTACTCAGGCTTGCTCCCTTCGAGGTCGAGGTACTCGCAAGGTTCGACTGAGGCTGTGAACTTGCGAGGCTGAGACGACGTGGCCCGAAGAGGTGCCAGAACAACAGAACTCGCCTATGGATCTGTGTCGTCCCACGCGAGCACCGCGATCCCGTCCTGCGATAGCGCCAAGTCGAACTCGAACCCGTCAGCGGTGTACCACGGCAACCCGGCGCCCCCGCCGACTATGGACCACGGCCTCCGGTCGCGCAGGAGCTCGGAGGGACCGCTCACGGTGAGGTTCTCGACGGAACTGTCGGCGGTGACGAACAGCAGGCGGGTGCTGCCCGACAGGCCCGATCGCCACTGCACGAGCTCCCCGTCGGCCGGCGAGAGGGTGAGTTTCGGGGCAACGCCGGCGAGCGCCGCTGTTCGGCGGGCGAACAACTCGAGCCCTTCGTGCCGGACGCGCGAGTAGCCGAGGCCGGCGAGAGTGCCGAGCGCGATGACCTGACCCGATCCGAATCCATGCCGGGTCGCCACGGTGTCTCCGGACCCCGATGTGGCGAGAACCTCGGTGTCGCTCGACTCGAGGGCTTCGAGCCAGACAGCCGTCGGGACACTCGCCCGCTCGGCGCCGGAGCCTACGAGAAGAGTGCGATCCGTCTCGAGGCTGCGCCGTCCGAGGCTGCGGAGGCCGAGGGCCGAGGCCATCGGCCGGTCCTCTGGGTAGCGATAGAAGCCCTGCTCGTCGAATGCGTCGAGCTCGGACTCGGTCACCAGGGTCCCTCCCGCGCGCACCCACTCGACCACGGCGTCGGCCATCACCGGCGGCACGATGAGCGGCCAGGGCATCACGAGTAGCCGGAGGCCTGCGAGCCGTTTCGGCCGGTGGGCGTCTACGACCGCGTAAGGGAGCTGGACCCGCTCGAAGAGGCTGAGCCATCCGGTGACGCTGCCGCGGGCCTGCTCGGCGCTGCCCCCGTTCTCTGCCCAGTCCAGCTGGTAGCTCCCCTGGGAGAACAGGACACCGATCTCGGCCGCGTCCGGGCGGTACGCGTCGAGCAGTGCCTCGTGCTCTCGCACGACACTGCCCGTGCGGGCGAGGCGTTCCAGGCGGCCCGCGCTCTGCCCGTCAGAACCGGTGATCCCGAACCCGGAGGACTCGCGGCCGAACACTTCGTCTCTCCAGCACCAGAACAGGACCGCCTTGATCCCCCGTCCGTAGGCACCCCACACCCAACGTTGCTGCGTGCTCGGATCGACGGCGGGCCAGACGCCGAAACCGGCACAGGAGGCACCGCCCTGAAGCTCCGACACCCAGGCCGGCTTGTCCCCGGTTGCCGAACGAGTCGCCTCGATGCGCGTACCCAGCTCGCTCGTCGAGATGTTCTCCCAGGCCGGGAAGTGCGAGCACCCGAAGCCGTCGAGGACCTCGGCAAGGTCGAAATCGTTCCCACGCGACACCGCCTGCTCGAAGTCCATTCCGCTTGAATGGACCGCTGGCTTGCCGCAGTGGGCGAGGACGGGGTGGTTGGGATCGGACCGGCGCAAGCACTCGGCCCGGAAGGCCGCATGCCCGGCGGCACGCCAGCTGAGGAACGCCTCGAACTCCACGAGGTCGGTGTAGGGACGGCCGGGCTGCTTGCCGGGGAGCACGTCCTCCCAGGACGCATAGCGCCTGTGCCAGGCCTGCCCGAGCCCATCGAGATCGCCGTAACGCCCGGCGAGCCAGCTGCGGAACGACTCCAGCGTCGCGTCGCAATGGCAGACGTATCCGTCGCCTTGGACTGCCCATCGCGTTTCGTTCCAGCAGTCCCATGCAATGAGCGTGTCCGAGCTCGAGTAACGGCGACCGATCGCCTCCAGGAAGGCGCTCATGTGTTCGCGCACCGAAGGGTGGTCGAAACAGGCCCCGGGCGTGAGACCGACGTTGCACTCCCTGCGAGGCGAGGACCGTACGGCGTGACCCATGTGGTCGACGAGGTGCGCGCTGGGAAGCTCACGATGAATCCAGAACGGCTGGATCTCGGCGATGGTGCTGATCACCACGCGAAGGCCGGCGGCAGAAGCCTCGTTCATCAACTCGTCGTAGTCGTCGAATCGGTAGCGCCCAGGCTCGGGCTCGATCCATCCCCAGCACGCCCAGAGCTGGACCGTGTCCAGCCCGGCCTTTACCATCGCGGCCAGGTCTTGGTGCCACAGGTCACGCTCGGGAAACGGTGGCCGGTAGTACTGGGTACCGAGGATCATCGTGTTCGCGCCTCCGTTCGTCGCGGGTGTGCCAATTCCCCGCCCGCGCCCCGCCAAGCCCTTTGTCTCATTGAAGTCACGAGTGCCCAGAACCGCGCCTCGCAGCGATCTGCTGTTCGGCATCGGCCAGGCTTCGTACGACCGCCGCACCGAAATGCACGTCACACGGATGCGAGCACTCGCCGGCCGCGACGTTGCTCATGAGCTCTCTCAACGCGAGACCGTATGCGTCCTGCGGTGTCGAACCACCCCGCGGCATCGTCGACAGCCCGTCCGGTCCCCAGAGCGAGAGCTCCACGTTGATCGCGGCTGTGGGTGCATCGAGCGTCAACGAGGCGGTGCTGGTAGCTCCGCCCTCGTGGCGAAGGATAAGGTGCACGAGATCGCCTGACCCGCCAGTGGCTGTCACAGCTTGGACTGGGCCGAGAGCCGCGATCAGGATGGAGAGCGCGTGGGGCCCGACATCCCAGAGCGCGCCCTTCTCCCTTCGCCATGGGGAGGAGGCATACGGGCTGCCAGGGGCGAACGCCGACACGATCCAGCGTGCCCAGGCGCCCTTCCAGTCGCCTCCGTCCAGTGTCGCGAGCCACTGACGATTCGCCTCCGTGAAGCGTCCCGTGAAGAAGACCACCGTGGAGACACGGGCGAGATCGACTGCCTCGACCAGATGCTCCGCACCGGCGACGGTGGTCGCGAGCGGCTTGTCGCAGAGGAGGTGCTTGCCGGCGCCGGCAGCCTGGGCGCCGAGCTCGGCTTGAACGTCCGGTGGCACCGCGAACGTCACCGCGTCCACGTGGCTCAAGAACTCGGTGAAATCCGTGTGCACGCCGACGCCGAACTCATCACCAAGCGCCGCCGCCTTGCCTGGGTCTCGTCCCCAGATCGCTGAAAAGTCAACCCCGGGCTCGCGCGCCAGCACGGCTGCGTGCGTGACGCGAGCCCAGTATCCCGTACCTACGAGCCCGAACCTCAAAGTCGACCTCCCGCTCAGTTTCCGAGCTGTTGCTCCGCGAACGGCTCAACGATCCCCAGCCTTTGCCAGTCCCGCTTGAATCTGGCCGACCAAACGGGCAACCGGGCGGGTCTGGAGATATCCGGGCCTTAGTTCCGCCCCCATCAAGATGGCGCCGACAACCCCGGCGGCGTCGCCGAGCCCGGGCTCGACCACTAGTTCCTCGATCTGACCTGCTTCCGGAAAGTAACCGGCGTCGAGCAGTTCGCGCGTCCTGTATCTTGCCCTGGGCAAAAGAGCGAGATCGTGCATCACGCCTCCGCCGACAACGATGCGCTGGGGGCGATAGGCGGTGATGAGATTGACCAGGCCCAGAGCGATGTACTCGCTCTCCAACAGCTCCGGGTCGGGTGGTTCCAACCCGGACTGCGTCCAGAGAGCCGACCGCTGCGCTCTTGCGGTGCCCGATGCCAGACCCTCCCAGCATGTGCCGTGGAAGGGGCAGTTCCCGGTCCACATCTGTTCGGGAAGGCCCGGCTGACAGTCGGTCGGATGTTGGGGAATCCGCATGTGCCCCATCTCGGGATGCGATCGTCCGTGAACAACCGTGCCGTTGACTATTGCCCCGACGCCGATTCCCGTGCCGACTGTGATGTACAACAGATCGGAGCATCCTTGAGCGTTACCCCAGGAGCGCTCCGCGAGCGCGGCTCCGTTGACGTCGCTGTCAACGCGCACGGGCACGCCGAGCGCGTCTTCGAACTTTGATCGAAGTGGCCAACCCCGCCACGCGGTCTTGGGGGTCTCACGGGCGATGGTGCCCGCCTCAAGATCGAGGGGACCGAAGCTTGCGACTCCCAAGCTAACAAATGAGCCCGAGCTTGACTCAACCTCGCGGAACCAGTCGAGCGCCAGATCGGTCGTCGTCTCCGGGTCGGTCGTGGGGATGACCGTGACGGCCCAAGCATCCTCCGAGCCGTCACCGACCGCGCAGACGCATTTCGTGCCGCCGAGCTCGATTCCTCCATATGGGGCCACGTCGTGTTCCCTCTCTACACCAATGATCAGGCATCCGGGTCAGATCCCGTTCTGTACCACGTCGATCGAAGGCTTTGCGAGTTCATAGGATGCCCACTCAGATCGGTCCCGACTGGTCAGCTGGACTTGTGGGAGCCACACGGTTCGGCCGGGACAGTCGCTCGCTGCGCGTCGATGTCAGGGTTCAGGATGAGGCCACTCGGACGAGGGGCTTCAGTATCGAGGGATCGCGATGCGCCGCGGTGAGTGCTTCCTCGCTCGACTCCAGCGAGAACCGAGCATCGACAAGCCCTTCGACGTCGATCGCCCCGGAGGAGATGAGAGCGATCGCCTCAGGGTAGGTGTTCGCGTAACGGAACGTACCGGTGACGCAAATCTCCCGACTCTGGACGGCTGAGATGGGCAAGGGCACCTCGGAGGACGGGCACATTCCGACGAGCACGGCAACGCCGGCTGGGCGCACGCAGCGGATGCCGTCGAGGATGGCGGCCGGCGAACCCGAGCAGTCGACGAACACGTCCGCGTCGACCGCCTGTTCCACGAGACTCGACGATGACGTGTCGACCACGGACGTCGCGCCGATCTTCGTCAGGCGCACCCGCCGCGCGGGCACCGGATCGCTGACGATGACCTCGGTCGCCCCGGCCGCCAGAGCCACGAGGGTGACTGACGCACCGATCGGCCCGGCGCCCGCGATCGCGACACGCGCCCCGACAGTTATCCCCGCCTTGCGGCAAGCCCACAGTCCGACCGAGAGCGGCTCGCAAAGCGCGCCAGCGTCGTCAGAGACATGGTCTGGCAGCGCAAACGCGAAATCCTCGTGGATCGTCACATAACGGGCGAGAGCGCCATCGACCGGTGGCGTAGCGAAGAAGACCACGTCCCGGCACAGGTTGTAGTGGCCGGTGCGGCACTCCCGGCACGAGCCGCACGGCACGCCCGGCTCCAGCGCGACACGCTGCCCGAGCTCATGGCGCCGCGCCAAATCCCCTCTGCCGACGACAACCCCAGAGGCCTCGTGGCCGAGCACCATGGGTGCATTGACGACGAAGTCCCCGATCCGACCGTGCTCGTAGTAGTGGACGTCCGACCCGCAGATGCCGACCGACGCCACCTCGACCAGGACCTGCCGGGGACCCGGAAGCGGAACCGGCCGGTCCTCGATCCGGAGGTCGCCTATCCCGTAGAGCACGGCCGCCTTGTTTGACATTTGCAGCATTTGACTCAGGTCCTTCCTAACAGGAACTTACGTGGAGACTACCGTTGCCCTCGGGTGCGCAATAGTTGCCGGCGCGACGCAGGCAGCCTCTCCAAAAAAAGGGAGGCGGTGTCGGCCTTTCACCGGTTGTCGGGAGCCGTCTCGAGGCTCGTCCGAGATCGCGGGCCGGTGCAGCTGGTCAGGTGGTTCTCGACCACGTCGGTCTTGCGTCTCGGTGCCGCCCACCGCGACGAAGAGCATTCGCCGCCCATGAGCGGCAAGGTTGAGGGCCTCGTTGAGGTCTTGGTCGATGACCAGGTTGCACACCTCGCAACGGTAGGTGCGCTCTCGAAGTGACCGTTCGGATTTGACTGTCTTGGCAACGAGAGCAGGTCTTCGAGCTGGGTAACCAGCGGTCAGCGCGGCGGAACTCGGCCGGGAGGCGTCGAGGGGGCCCTGTCCGGCCCCGCCTTTCGGTGGGCTCTTGCGAGTAGATCTTCGTGCGCCGAAGCTCTGGTCTCTTCGCGCAAGCCCGCGAGCCGGCTACGGGACGATCGCCGCCTTCATGCAGGAAGGATCACTTCTAAGTGCCTCGAGCGCTTGGCCGTAGGCTCCAAGGTCGAACCGATGGGTAACGATCCCCTCGGTACGCACGCGACCAGACCGAAGCACAGCTAGCGCGCGGTCGAAACAATGGGTCTGGGCGAAAGAGCCTTTCACGGTGAGCTCCCGCCGGAACACCTCGTAAGGATGCACGGAGACAAAGGCGTCCTCGTCCGCCATCCCATAGACGAGAACTGTGCCGCCGTCGCGAACGAGGGGCAGGCACAACTCGGCGACTGCAACGGCTCCTGTCGCCTCGACGACGACGTCGTAACCGTCCGCCGTCTGACCACGCAGATTCGCAAGCGAAGCTCCCGGATCGGCCCTGTCGATCTGCACTGTCGAATCGACCCCGTACTCGCGAGCAAGCGCCAGTTTGAACTCCGTCGGCGCCGCTACAGTCACCCGAGCGGCCCCGCCGTGCACCAGCAACTGGGCGAGAACCAATCCTGTGGGGCCTGCTCCGAACACCAGCACGTCCGAACCCGGCCTCAGGTCGAGTACGTCCATTCCGTGGATGGCGCATGCAGTCGGCTCGGTCATCACAGCAGTGCTGAGACTCAGATCGTCTACGGGAAAGCACTTTTCCGCGAGCACTGTCACGAACTCGGCGAACGCTCCTGGCCCGTTCACGCCGAGCGAATAGAAATTGCGGCAAAACAGTGGCTCGTCGCGCCGACAGAACGTGCAGTAGCCGCACAGCACGGTGTTGTCGGCGGCAACCAGCTGGCCGACGGCGATCTCGGTGACCCCTTCGCCGAGAGCGTCTACGCGACCGACGATCTCATGGCCAGGCGTTAACGGGTACTTCGAGAAGAACCCTCCGTCGTGAATATGGAGGTCGGTTCCGCACATGCCGGCCATCTCGACGCAAAGGCGCACTTCTCCCTCGCCAGGCTCCGGTGTCGGAACAGTCAGCACATCGAACTGCCGCGGAGCACTGTAGACAACGGCTTTCATCTCGGGAACATTGCTAACCCGATGTAGCCAACGAACATATTCACCACCTGTGTGGGTCTCGTATTTGATCGCCCATCATAGGAGCATCCGGCGAACTCACGCACCTGTGTCCTGAGGCTGAAACATCGTCATATCCCTGCCAACAGAGCCTCTGTCTCGACTCCATGAGAACGCAAGGTGGTCCGGCGCGACGTGCGACCAGAGCCAAAGCACAGGTGAGCCGAATGCAAGGCTCCTGGCGTGGCGGCCCGCGATCAGCTCGGCGGCTCCGCTGCACGTCGGATCGAAGATCCTCGTCAGGTTCTTCTTGTGCAGCACCTGAGTGGTCAAGATTGTGTCATGGCCGCGAGTCCCGCTGTTGATGTCCTCGTCCGCAGTGGCACCGCTCACCGCCTGCACGAATACATTCACGACGTGGCGGCCCCTTACGGCCAGGAAGCGGCAGAAGCGACTGGAACAGAGCCGGGCCGCGTGTTCAAGACGCTCGTCGTCGCGGTCGCGGACACCTTGGCTGTCGCGGTGATACCGGTAACTGCCGAGCTCGACCTGAAGGCAATGGCCCACGCCCTCGGCGTGAAGAAGGTGGCGATGGCAGAACCGACGGTGGCTGAGCGCGCGACTGGCTACGTGGTCGGCGGGATAAGCCCGCTTGGCCAGAAACGCCGTCTGCCGACCATCGTCGATCGGAGCGCTTCGAGCTGGCCGACGGTCTTCGTGAGTGGCGGACGCCGAGGTCTCGAGATCGAGCTCGGCCCCGCAGATCTAGTCGCCTTGACCGGTGCGTCACTCGCTCTGGTCGCCCGCGCGCGCAAGCGACGGAGCGACAGTGCAGACCTCCGGTAGGGTGCGACGCGACCAGTTGCGAAGGATCCTTGACCCGGGTCTGTGAGCGCTCGCCCCAAGGCCTGTCGGAGAGCGGACCAGGTCTCGTGTCGGCCGCGCCGCGCGGTCGCGTCGGCGAGGCACCCGGCTCTCCCGACGCCGCCAGGACGACCGCGTCCACCCAGGACGCGCTCGATTGAGATAGACAAGTTCGCTCGTGAACAACGAGCCCTGCCATCGCCAGTGGCCGCAACGCCAAGGCGGACCTTGTTGTCATGCCACGTGTTCACTCCGAACGAGCGGCCACAACGCTGGACGGCCGTTCGCAAACCACAGCCAGCGGGAGGCCGCGCAACATACAGGCGGCCCCCCCGCTGGCTGCGCCAATGAGAGCGTTTTCCGCTCGTGCGGGACCGCTCCCACTTCGTCTCGAGGTCTCATGATACCCAGCTGGGACTGTGGGTTGCTAGAGGACAACTGGGGGATAACGTCGACATCGGTCGGACGGGTCGCCAGTGTCTCCTACGGCGGCACCTGAGTGACTGAGTCGAGCGGCGCCGAAGGCGGCGGCCACGGAGGTTGCAGAAGGATCAGCGGCCGCGTGCTCGGTTGCGCCGTTCTCGTCGTCGTCGGAGGACGGCCAGGAACTTGCGGAATATGAAGGCCACACGCGGAAACTACTCCCTCGTCAGATCAGAGTCGCGCTTTCGCTCGTCACCGGTTCAAGCAAGCACCGCGCCCTGCTTCACCGGCGCGAGCTGCCGACGACTCGTTTCGCCCGACCCTCGCTGAGGCGGAGGGTCGACACCCTTGCCACACGATCGCGACAGCCCAATCGGACCTGGCGTGAACCCTAAGACGAGACTCTTCGCTGACGAGCTGACGATGAGTGGAGCGGTCCGCGAACCTCGAGCGAGCCCTGAGTGATCTCGCCGTTCAAGACGAAATGGGGCCGTCCCGCGGCGGGCGTCCCACGCTTTCGAAACGCTCCGAGACAGAGCCCTATATGACACACGAGCCGATTATACAAGTTTGTGTTATCGAACGGGGTATCATCGGACGTGTGGCGACACAGAATCCGTACAGCTACGGCGGGCCAGTGAGTGGGCCGCACTTCATCGGCAGGGACGCGGAGGTCGCCGACTTGGTGACCTGCATGGTCGGCGGCATCAGCGTGGTCGTCACCGCTCCCCGCCGCTACGGCAAGACCTCGCTCATCGACCGTGCCACCGAGCTCGTCCGCAAGGACCACGGTGCTGTGATCTCCGTGAACCTGATGCACTGTCCGGGACTCGACACCTTCGCCAGCCGCCTCGTCGCCGGGGCCTACAACACCGAAGGCGCACGGGTGCGGAGGGCTCGTCAGGGTCTACCCGAGCTGCTGCGGCGGCTCAGGGTGCAGCCCGCACCGACCCTCGATGACGCGGGCAAGCCTCGCTTCACATTCGGGGGCCTCGCCGAGCGTGATGCGATTGTTGTTCTGGACGACACGTACGCGATCCTCTCCTCTCTCACCACGCAGCGTCCCGCTGTATTGATCCTCGACGAGTTCCAGGCGGTCGGGGAACTGGGCGGTGGACTCGCGCCTGCCCTCAAAGCGCTCGGGGACCAACATCCGAAGGTGTCGCTCGTCGTTGCCGGATCGCGCCAGCACCTCATGGACGCCCTTGTTCTTTCTCGCGGAGCGCCGCTCTACAACATGGCCGAGCGGCTCGCCCTCGGGCCGATCGACGAGCGCGTAATGGTCCGCTACCTAGTTGACCGAGCGCGCCACGGAGCCAAGGAGATGACCGAGGCAGCGGCTGAACACATCTGCGAGCTCGCCGGGCCTGTTCCCTACGACATCCAGCGCCTGGCCTACGAGGTCTTCGACCGAGCCGGAGATCGGATTGACACGAGCAACGCTGACGATGGCATGGGCGGGGTGATCCGACGCGAAGACCCGAACTTCACCGATGCCTTCTCCAGGATGTCGATCAGGCATCGCCGGGTGCTCGTCGGCATCGCCGTACGCCGCCGGGTTGAGCAGCCCTACACCGCAGAATTGGCCAGAGAGGTCGGCTACGCCGGACCACCAGGGGTTCGGCGTGCGATCGAGGCGCTCGGCGCCGACGAGACCATCTCGGATCGACAGGGCGCGCTGGTCGTCACAGACCCGTTCTTTGCCGAATGGCTTCGCCGTCTATGACCATGAGACCGGAGCGAGCCAAGAACGGGACATAGGGTTCTAAGACGAGCCGCTCCCTAAAACCTACGTTCCGCAGGTCGCGGGACCGCTTAAGAGGAATATCGGCGAGAGGTTCGTTGTGGTCCTCACGACCCGACGTTGTTGGACTCCCCCAGCGGCACTATCGCCGGATGGATGACACCGAGCATTGCGCAAGAATGATCAGAATCATGTCCTGCGGAGCCGCACTTGTGGTCATTGACTTGGGCCTTGTCAATGGCACGACCCCAGCGTACCCTCGGCTTTCGACGTCAACCGACACAGGGTGAAGACACCGAGACAGGAGGAATGACAAATGAGTGCTCGGAGAATTCTATGTAGTCGGGTCGGGCCCGCCGCAGCGTTGGGCGTGGCCTTCGTGCTTGGAGGTGCAACCTTTAGTGCTGTGCAGATCGCTGGGGCCAGCAACCCCGGTGTTACCTACCACGCGTGTTTGTTGAAGGGCGTTCTATCGAAGGTGGGAGGCGCGTCACCGACGTGCATAAAGGGAGCAAAGGTCATCTCCTGGAACTCGACTGGCCCGCAGGGGCCCAAGGGAGCCCCGGGCGCCACGGGTGCCGCTGGCCCACAGGGACCGACCGGTGCGGCTGGTGCGACTGGCGCGGCTGGCCCACAGGGATCGGCGGGTATGGCTCGTGATGCAGGCGACGTGTATCCCACCGCCACCCCGAGTCTCCGCACACAGGGGCTCCTGGGCTGGGTCTCCGTGACCAACGTCGGCACTGGAGAGTACTGCCTCATAGCCGACGCAACGTCGACCGAGGCCAACACGTCGTTGCTGCTGTCGCCGGGGGGGCCCGGAGGCGCGGGAGCGGGCGTAGCCGCCTGGACGGGGTATTGCAACTACAGCCCGCTTGGGTTGGAGGTCGAGACGTTCACCTTGTCCGGGGCGGCGTCGAACAGCATCGCCTTTGAAGCCGTCATACCGTCCACGCCTTGATGGCCATCGGGTGCGGTGGCACACGGATCGCTCGAAGCGCCCTCGGCGCTTCCGGTAGCCGCATCGGTCACCTCACGTGACCCTCTGACGGCGGTGCCCCGCTGTTGGCCGACGGTCAATCGTGTATTGCCAGGATGGGCGTGTTTCCGATGTGTCTGCAAGGACTAACCGAAGCCATTTTGACCTGAAACTCAAGACCAGTCGCAGATCCGCGAGGTCGGCTCTCCGACACGAACCCCCGCCTCCGCTCTTGCTACGGAGGGTGACGATTGGCCGATCACGGCAGAAGCGAGTGTGGTCTGGTCTCGCGGAACAACCGTTATGGAGCGCGCAGCCTGATCTCCTTGCGAGCACCCGAGGCGAGCAGATCGAGACGGACCCTGCCGCGCGGAGGCTCACAGCGGGCGAAACCAAAGGCTATAGGCGGATGAGCGGTGCGAGCCATTCAACGCCCTCTGTCTTGTGACGCCAGAACAGGTCTTCCCACAGGTAGTGAAGGGCAAGGGCGCGCCACGGCGACCACCGAGCGGCTCGTTCCAAGAGCGCGCTGACCGGCAAAGGTTCGCCGGCAGAGCCGCCGGTCAACAGGCGCGAGTAGATCCGCTGTTCCCACGGTGAGATGTGTCTCAGCTCATCGAAAGCGTGGAACGCGTCGACGAGGACGTAGCCGACGGACGCTGGCCCGATGCCATAGAGCGACAGCAACGCCTCGCGCTGTTCGTCGCTCGTAGCGTGGCGAAGCGCTGCTTCGTCGAGGTCGCCACGGGCGATGGTCTCACTGACGCGCAGGAGCGACCGCGCCCGGTACCCGACCTTGAGCGCGCGCAGCTCCTCCTCAGAGGTGCCCGCGAGTGCCGCTGGATCCCAGAACCCGTAGAGGTCGCGGCCGTCGAACTGGAGCCGGGTGCCATAGCGCTGGAACAACGCCTGGAGCATCTGGACGGAGCGACGAACGGTCGCATTCTGGAGGACGATCGCGATCACCAGGTACTCATAGAGCGATCCGAGGTGCATCGGGCGCATGCCCCGCCACCGGCGAAGGACGGGTGCTAGCGCGGGGTCGCGGCGGGCACAGTGCTCGAAGTCGGCCAGGTCGAGCCGAAGGTTCGCTCTCCACGACAGTTCCTCCGCCATCGTGCCTAGCAGCTGGCCAGACACACGTCCGCGGGCCCAGACATGAATACGGACGTTCGGCGTGGCGTCCTCGATCCGCAGCCCGAACGACTGGTCGCCGAGGCGGAGGGTCTGCCAGCGGACTCCGGGCTCCCACGCGGTGTCCTGTGAGGGGAAGTGGTCCGGCTTGTGAAATGTCGCGTCGAAGGCGAAGGGCTGCGTTGGCACGACATCGAGCGTCGCCACCTCGAGCAGCCTGGCCACGACCGTTCGGTGGGACGCGACTGGCGTATCTGGGCCTGGCACGTGACTAATCGTTCCAGTTCAGCCAGGCCTGTGCCCACACCGTCAGGTACCCGACCGATCCGTTGGCCACGTCCTTGGGGTCGTGAGCTGTTCCCGAATTTCTGAGTCATAATGAGCGAACACCTATTCGATAAAGTGTTCTCTGTGAACCTGACCGAGTGGGCACGTCGTCAGGGCATCCACCCCCAGACCGCCTATCGCT
>Ga0302320_10016084_pt1 | contig 15322 bp, 14 predicted proteins | sample Bog_T0_3_FD_202130 | JGI IMG/M metagenome (GOLD analysis project Ga0302320, IMG submission 202130) | Peat permafrost microbial communities from Stordalen Mire near Abisko, Sweden - Bog_T0_3 | ecosystem: Environmental > Terrestrial > Soil > Wetlands > Peat | place: Sweden: Abisko, Stordalen Mire... | reverse complement strand
TCTCGGCGACTTCGACTCATCCGTTCCAGTTCTCTGCGATCTTCCGCAGAACATTCAACCACAGGGGCATGTCGGCTCATGCCCTGAGCTTACTTACTCTCCCTTATTTATGCAACTAGACACTAGTATTCTAGCTTTGAGACTCTGGATGTTGCGCCGAGAAAACTCCGGTATTCAGTGCAATACTTGCACTTCTTTGTCCCTTGTCTTTTGGCACGCAGCCATGATTTTGCGCAGATATCCGGAGTGGCGAGTGAAAAGTGTTCCTCCCTGGTGACTCGCGCAATTACCGAAAATGGCACCCTGAGTTTTTGCAGGAAAATCCTTGGTTTTGATTTTTTAACCGCTGTATTGGCGAGTCCTGTATTTTTTAAGTCCTTGGTTATCAGGACGAGTTGCCGATTCAGCGATTAAAACTCGCCGATATCCCGGTTAGAACACTCGACAATTCACTGATCGCCGACACTTCTACAGGGGAAAGGGGGGAGTGGGTTGACTGGGACTCGAACCCAGAACCAATACCTTAAAAGGGTACTGCTCTACCATTGAGCTATCAACCCGACTACTGAGTAAAAATCTCCCTGTGGAGGGTTTTACCAAATCCCTGTGATTCGCTGGCTTGAACCAAGCCGAATCATTGGCCGAGCATTATGCACGAATCAGCCGTGAGTGGGAAATGATTTTTAGATTTCTTTGCAGTCACTTCTCCTGAGAGATCCGAATGACACCGAATGAAGAGTGAGTGAGGATTTTAACGCCCTCCACTTCTCAGAATCCTGAATCTACTTTTCTGAATACTTGCATCCGTTCTCACGGCAGAGGCGTGGAACGAAGAGCCCTTCCCTCATCCAGATCAATGTAGTCAAACATGGTCTGAATATCGGTGCGCTTCTCAAAGCCCCCTTCCTTTAAGCGACGCTGGAGCGTGGAAGTCACCTCATCCCGCCATCCGCGTTTGGTCATGAAACCGTTCCAGACCTCGATCTGCTCTTCGGTCGGAGCCTTTCCTTGGCGGACCACCCAGTTCCAGATATCCTCATCAGAGAGTCCACTGCGGACAATGGCGGCGAGTTCCTCGTAGTTCACTTCGAGCAAAAGGCAGCAGCGGTGATCAAAGGCCTGCCCAAGATTTGGGATGTAATCCTCCCCAAGTTGTCCATCTGCATGCAGACGGATCTTGTCGATCATTCGGCGAAAATAGACCAAACCGTGGAGGTTTTCGTAAGGGCTGACAGGGAACTTTGTGCTCATAGGTATATCGAGGAGAATTATCGTTTATCCGCTTTCGGAGCGGATGAAAAGCTCGTGATCAGGAATAATCCCGCAGCAATGCAGATGCAGGAGTCGGCCACATTAAAGGAGGGCCAGTGATAGCTACCGAACTGAAAGTCGAGAAAATCAACCACATGTCCGAGCCGGAGGCGGTCGGTGACATTGCCAATGATCCCGGAGAGCAGGAGCATCCATCCCCAGTGCATTAAGGCCCCCTCAAAGTGTCGGCGCATCAGCACCAAGCTGACAAAAGCAACGGTGGAGACCAGAATGAAGAGCAGATTGCTGTCATGGAGCATTCCGAAGGCCGCCCCGGTATTATAGAGATGGGTGAGATTGAAGAATCTCGGCACCACGACAATGGACTCCTGAAACGGAATCAAGCGCACCACGATCATCTTGCTGGCCTGATCGAGCAGAGCCAGCAGGAGAATGATCACCCAGGTTTTTACAGTCTTCATTCCACGGGTAAGATCGACTCGACCGCCTCGACGCAGCGACCGCAGAGGGTCGGATGCTCGGCGTGAGAGCCGACCTCGTCACGATGACGCCAGCAGCGTTCACACTTGGCAGACTCTGTCTTGGCAATCGCAATGGAGGCAGACTCTGTCTTGGCAATCGCAATGGAGGCAGCCTCGGTTTTACCAATCGCAATCGACTTCGCTCCCTCGGTGATGGTGAGATTACTGAGAATCAGTAGTTCCTCTATCTCGGCGATGCCTTCCTTCGCCGCAGCAAGCAAGATGGGATCATCGGTTGAGACGAGGACCGTGGCCTCCAGCGGATTGGCAATGACACCGTCGCGTTGGGCCTTTTCCAGAGCCTGAGAAACCTCGCTACGCAATGCAAGCAGAGCCTCAAAGCGGGTGAGAATTTCGGAATCGGGAGCCACTTCTTCAGGGAAAAGTTCCAGATGGACGGAAGTTCCTGGGCGATAATGTCCCCACGCCTCTTCTGCGGTGAAGACCAGAATCGGTGCAAGCAGACGGACAAGTTCGCCCAAGACCTTCGACATCACGGCCTGTGTGGCACGGCGGCGTGGTGAATTCGCCTGATCGCAGTAGAGCCTATCCTTAGTCACATCGACATAGAGACTACTGAGCTCGACGGCGCAGAATTGATTGATCGCCTGATAGACTTTCTGGAAAGCCAATTCCTCGTATGCCTTGCGACAGGTATTCACCGTCTCTTGCAAGCGCGCCAAAATCCAGCGGTCGATGAGTGTCGGCTCGGCTACTGGTGACGATGCCTCGTAATCGGAAAGATTCGCGAGCAGGATGCGAAGCGTATTGCGGATGCGACGGTAGGTGTCGGTCAGCCGGGCAAAGATCTCCTCGGAAAAAGGAACATCGTCCGTGAACTGCACGCTGCTGGCCCAGAGGCGGACAATGTCTGCACCGTAGGTTTTGACAAAGTGATCAGCCTCGGTCGGCTTCTGATAGCCACCGGCACCCTGATTCGATTTGGAGATTTTCTGACGCGTATCGACATCGACCACAAAGCCATGCGTCAGCACGGTCTTGTAAGGAGCTTTCCCGTTCAGCGCCACCGAGGTCATGAGCGAGGATTGGAACCAGCCTCGATGCTGATCGGTCGCCTCCAGGTAGAGATCGGCTGGAAATTGCAATTCGGGACGACCGCGCAAGACCGCCTCATGACTCACGCCGCTGTCGATCCAGACATCGAGTGTGTCATTGCGACGGGTCGAGCCTTCCGGCGCTCCGGTCAGACGGCACCATTCGGCATCATCAAGGGCAAACCAGGCATTGGAGCCCTGTTCAGCCACCACCTCGGAGACCTTGGCGATCACCGCCGGATCGAGGATCGGTGCCCCCTCGGGCGTGTAAAAAACAGGAAGCGGCACACCCCAGGTGCGCTGACGCGAGATGCACCAATCGGGACGCGATTCCACGGTGCCCCGGATGCGGTTGCGCCCCCAATGTGGAATCCAATTCGTTTCGTCGATTTCCTTCAGCGCCGTCTCACGGAGGGCATCGATGCGGATAAAGAACTGCTCCACTGCGCGGAAAAGGATCGGTGTCTTGGAGCGCCAGCAATGAGGATAGCTGTGCTGATAATCCTGACGGGCAAGCAGGGCTCCCCGTTCGGTCAGGATGCGGATGACCTCGTCATTGCCGACAAAGACATTCAGTCCGACTAGCGAAGGAACTCCGGACTCTTCGGTGAACTTGCCGTAATCGTCGACGGGCGAGAGAAGATCGAGTCCGACCCTGCGGCCTAGCTGATAATCATCATCGCCATGTCCCGGAGCGATATGAACAAGTCCGCTTCCGGTTTCCAGTGTGACAAAGTCAGCGGTGTACACCCTCGCTGTGCGTGGAAGAAAAGGATGCTGGGCAGTGAGGCTCTCCAAGGAGGAACCTTTGCGAGTCTCCCCATGCTGGGTGAGTTCCAGAGCCGTGGCAGACTTGAAGCTCTCGGCTAGTCCGGCGGCAACGATCAGGCGCTCGGCGGCATTTTCCAACAGCACATAGTCAAGTTCGGCATGGACGGCAATCGCCAGATTGGCTGGCAGTGTCCAGGGAGTCGTCGTCCAGATAACGACGCTGAGAGGCTTCTCCGCAGGAAGTCCCAGGCGTTCAGCCTCGGCTGCTGCGACTGCAAACTTCACAAAAATGGCAGGCGAAGTCTTGTTCTGATACTCGACTTCTGCTTCAGCCAGGGCAGTCTGAGCACCGGTGCTCCAGAGCACCGGCTTCTTGCTCCGATAAACGAGCCCCTTCTCCACCATCTTGCCAAAGGAACGGATGATCGCCGCCTCGTAGGAAGGATCGAGTGTCAGATAGGGATGTTCCCAATCCCCAAAAACACCTAGTCTGCGAAATTGTCCACGCTGGATATCGATGAACTTCCGGGCATATTCCTCCGATTTCTGACGAACCTGAAGCGGTGTCAGTCCGGCTGAGGATTTTACCACGCGAAACTCGATTGGCAGCCCGTGGCAATCCCAGCCCGGAATGAACGGGGCCTGGTATCCGGCCATCGTCTTCGACTTCACCACAAGATCCTTGAGCACCTTGTTGAGGGCCGTCCCCATGTGGACATCACCATTGGCAAAGGGCGGGCCGTCATGCAGGACATATTTCGGCGCTCCCTCACGGGCCTTCTGAATCGCATTGTAAAGATTTTCACTCTCCCAGCGGGCGAGTAATTCAGGCTCGCGTTGAGCCAGGCCCGCCTTCATCGGGAAGGAGGTCTTGGGAAGTCGGACGGTATCGCGGTAACGGCTCATGGGAAAAGGGGTTTAGGACGGAAAGTGGGGAAGAATCAGTCGAGAGACGAAAGTCGAGGGTCGAAGACTTGAAAAAACGAAGCCATAAGCCAGTACTCAGAAAAGAGCTTTCGACTTTCGACCTTCGACTGTCTGCTCTCGTTCTATTCGGCTGTGTCGTCGAGCCAGGTGAGCAACTGGGAGATGGTCTCCTCGGTCTCGTCACCCATGTTGGAGATACGGAAGGTCTCGCCTTTGATTTTTCCGTAACCACCGTCGATGATGCAGGAATACTTCGCTTTCAGGCGACCGATCCAGGCGGCGACATCGACACCCTTGTTATTCTTCACGCAGGTGAGACCGACAGAGCGGTAACCTTCGGGAGCAAAGAACTCAAAGCCGCGAGCCTTGACCCACTCGGCGACGAGCGCATTGGTCTTGGCGTGACGGGCATAGCGGTTCTCGAGTCCCTCGGCCGCGATGTCCTCAAGCTTCGACTGGAGGGCGTAGATGTGGGAGATCACCGGAGTGCTTGGAGTCATGTCACCCTCGTGGTTTTTCTGGAACTCAAGGAAATCAAAGTAGTAGCCGCGGCCCTTCACTTCGGAAGCACGCTTCATGGCCTTCTCGGAGACCGAGAAGAACGCCATGCCCGGAGGCAGGGCAAAGGCCTTCTGGCTGCCGGTGAGCATGACATCAATGCCGAGTTCATCCATGGGAATCGGCACCACGGTGCAGGAGGAAACGGTATCGACCACAAGGAGAACCTCGGGGAACTGTTTCAACACATCGGTGAGTCCCTTGATCGGGCTCATACAGCCGGTGGAGGTCTCGTTGTGGATGAGGGTCACGACATCAATGTCACCCTTTTCGAGACGGGCCTTGAGCTGCTCGGGAAGGATCGGCTGACCCCATTCCGACTGAAGCTTCTCGGCTTCGTAACCGCAACGCTTGGCCACATCATTCCACTTGTCGGAAAAGGCTCCGTTCATGCAGTTGAGTACCTTGCCTTTGACGAGATTGCGGAGGGCTCCCTCCATGACTCCCCAGGAGGAGGAAGTGGAGATATAGACCGGACGGGTTGTCCCGAAAAGTTGCTGTAGCCCGGGCTGCACGGCGGCGTAGAGTTTTTTAAAATCATTTCCACGGTGGCCGATCATCGGCTTGCGGAATGCTTCAAAAGTTTTTTCGGAAACCTCAACGGGTCCTGGGCTAAAGAGTTTGATGTGTGAGCTCATGAAGGGGTTGATTTTGTCAGATTGGGTTAATTTTCCCAGAGAAAGTTTTCCAAACGCAATTTTGAGAGCCGTGCCTTGGCCTCTTCCGCTCTCGGCCCTCCCTCGGCAACAATCTGTCCGTAAAGGGTGACGGCATCATTCCACTGTTTGCGGCTTTCGAGTAATTGGCCTGCTTCAAAGGCGGCTTTGTCATGCCAGAGCTGCTCCGGTTCGCTCCCTCTCGGATTCTTAAAGGACTGATAATAGGCGGCCAATGCAGCATCCGCTTCGCCCAGTTTTTCCAGGATGATGCCGCTTTTGCAGAGGGACTGATTGCGCAATCGCAGCGGCATGGAGCGATCGGCGGCCAGCTGAGACCAGATTTTCAAAGCCTCCCTATCCTGATTGGGCTCCTTGGTGGCGAGTTGATGCAGGGTGTCGGCCTTGGCCATCATGGCGGCGGCACGCAGCTCCACATCGGGGCTGCCCGGGCCGCTCGCAGCAAGGATTTTGTCGTAGATGGCAATGGCCTCAAGCGGAAGATTCTGGGCATTTTTCAGCGCCCCTTGCTGGAGACGCGCCTGCCAGACAAGCTGGTCGTTATTCCCATTCTCAGCCACCCGTTCGAGCAGCATCAGGGAATCATCCAGCGAAGCGGGGTCCATGGAACGCGCCGCCGATTGGGCTGCCAGGAAAAGGGCGCGCCGACCAATTTCCGTCCCGGCTCCTGAGTAGGCAAGCTGTTCAAACTCGACCCGAGCCGCCTGCACATCGCCGGAAGCCAGGAGCGCCTCGGCAAGCTTCAAACGCACTTCGGGATTGAATCCCGAATCGGGATGAGCCTGAAGAAAGGACCGTGCAGCTGCGATCACACCGGGGGCATCGGATTTTTTGCCCGTATCCTTGAGGAAAACATTCAAATACTCCTCTCTCTCTGGATCGCCGGAATTCTCATGCACCGCCTTGGCAAAATCGGCATCGGCCACATCCTTCCTCCCCGATTTCATATTCCACTCGGCAGCGGCTAGGCGTGCCCGGGATTTGAGAGAGGCCTCAGAGGAAATATCAGCGACCCGTCCCATCAGCGCGACACCCTTGGGATCGCCGCGACGCGCCAGATCCAGTGCGATCTGAAACTCCATCTCCTCGGAAGGAAGTCCCTCGTTCATCGCCACAATACTCTGTGCCGCAGCAGAGGTGTCGAGCGAACCTTTGTCGGTCGTCGCAACAAGGACCGTCCGATTAAAGTGAGCATTCTGCGCCAGCGTGGGATCTAGTGACGCCGCCAGTTGAAAGGCCCTCTTCGCCTCCTCTGACTTACCCAATGAGGCCAGGGCCAGACCCCGCAGATAGGCCAGCTTGGCCCTGATTGCAGCAGGAGCTGCTGGCCTGTCGGCAGACCAACCAAGCGCATCTTGTGTCAGTCCTCTCTGGAGACGGGAGGCGCAGAGCTTTTCTCTTGCCAGGTCGGCAATGGGTGCATCGGGGGATTTTCGGATGAGAGAATCCATGAGCGTTTCCCCTCCTTCGGGGTGCTTCAGCCTTAGTTCTCCCTTCGCCTGATAGAAAAGTGCCAGTTGCGCCCGTGTTGGATGGGAAGAATCATCGGCCCATTTTTTCAACATCGTCGTATCTGGTGTAGCCGCATTCCCATAGAGCTGATCGAGCAGACGAAACTGATCTTCCAGCAAGGGATCGTCATCAACCTGATCAAGGTGCTTTTCTAGCAAATCAATTCCCTGCTGCACTTTTGCAGGATTGACGGAAGTGCCAGTTGTTCCCGAGGCGCCCAGGCAGAGTGCTCCACCAAGCGTGGATGCGGCACTGCACCAGGGAGAGACTGGAGGAATGGAAAGAAAGAGTTTTTTTGCCTCGTCAAAATTTCCAAGGCGCCAGTTCACCAGGGCCTTCAAATAAATGGACATAGCCTTCCCCTCGTCACTCGCGGGACTAAATCCCTGCAAGAACTTGAGGCATTCTTCCGTACGCCCCAGGGCAAGGAGATCAATTCCCTTCTCAAGCACGATATCCTCAGCCACGGAAGAATTCGCAGGCACGGTATCCAGGAGCTTCAGTGCCTCCTCGGTCTCCTTTGTTCCCCTTAGGGCGCGGGCCAGAGCGAGGGTGATCTGATCGGAAGAGACTCCCTCGACGGCGCTCTTCTGCGAGAGCAGTGAGGAAAAGATTTCTTTGGCCGAGGCAGTGTCGCCTGTTCCGAGCAAGGCCATCCCCTTCCAGTAGGCAAGGGTGGAATCTTCGCCAACATCGACGGTCGTACTAACCGCGAGCGCCTCCTCACAACGCCCACCATTGACAAGCAACACCACCAGACGGCGCGTCAGATCCATCCTCTTGGCGGGATCCTGTTCCTGCTGAATCTGGGTGCGGAGCACCGCCGCAGAGACCTGAGGGAGATCTTCCTCCGCGGCCTGCTTCGCCAGATCGGCAGAAGCGTTGGTTGCGCTTACGAAATTTGTCGAATTTGTCTCCTGAGCCGTCAGTGCTGAGGCAAAGAGAGAAAGGAGCGCTAGCGCTGCAAAGAACGCCGTAGCCATTTTCCTGTGTGGCTTGTCGGATGCTCGGCCACCTCGTTGAGAGTGCCGCTGACGACAAGGCTTCCGCCTTGATCTCCCCCTTCCGGGCCCATGTCGATGATCCAGTCCGCGCATTTGATAACTTCAAGATTGTGTTCGATGACGATGAGGGTATTTCCGCCGTCGCGCAACCTCAGGAGCACTTCGAGCAGTTTCTGAATATCTGCAAAATGAAGCCCCGTCGTCGGTTCGTCCAGCAGGTAGAGTGTGCGACCTGTCGCTTTTCTGGAAAGTTCACTGGCCAGTTTCAGTCGCTGAGCCTCTCCTCCCGAGAGTGTCGTGGCCGATTGACCCAGCTTCAGATAGCCAAGACCGACCTCCTGGAGAACTTCCAGCTTCCCATGGATGGCGGGGATGGCGCGGAAAAATCCCGCCGCGTCATCAATATTCATCTCCAGCACATCGGCGATATTTTTGCCACGGTAGGAAATTTCGAGCGTCTCCCGGTTAAAACGCCGCCCCCGGCAGAGCTCGCACTCCACGAAGACATCAGCCAGGAAATGCATCTCGATTCGGATGGATCCATCGCCCTGACACTGCTCGCAGCGCCCACCCTTCACATTGCAGGAAAAACGAGCCGGGCCATAGCCCCTGACCTTGGCCGCAGGCAATCCACTGAAAAGATCGCGGATCGGACCAAAAACACCGGAGTAAGTGGCAGGATTCGATCTTGGAGTCCTTCCGATCGGGCTCTGATCAATCACCACTACCTTGTCAAACTGATCAACTCCAAGAAGGCGACCATGAGCCCCCGGAGCCTCTTTGGCATGATGAAACTGGCGGGCCAGCGCACGGTGCAGGATGTCATTGACCAGCGTCGATTTGCCGCTCCCGGAGACGCCGGTCACCACAGTGAAGAGTCCCACGGGAAAGCCGACTGTCAGACTTTTGAGATTATTTTCTGTAGCATCAATGACGGTCAGCCATCCCGGCCCTGGAGCGTCTGTCACCGGAGGGCGTTGCTTGATTCGGGGTACGGAAATCCTTGCCGCACCTGAGAGAAACTTGCCCGTCAGCGAGGCGGGATTGGCGAGGATCTCGGCAGGTGTTCCCTGAGCGACAATCTCTCCTCCCCTCGGTCCTGCTCCCGGCCCCATGTCAAAAATGTAATCGGCGGCCAGGATCGTCTCCTCGTCATGCTCGACGACGACGACTGAATTTCCCAGATCGCGCAGGCCGCGCAGCGTGCCAAGCAGTCGGTCATTATCCCGCTGATGCAGACCGATGCTCGGCTCATCGAGCACATAGAGCACCCCGGAGAGTCCCGATCCGATCTGCGTCGCCAGACGAATGCGTTGAGCCTCCCCTCCCGAGAGGGTGCCGCTCTCGCGATTGAGCGTGAGATAACCGAGTCCCACTTCGACAAGAAAACCAAGCCGTGCCCCGATCTCACGCACGAGATCCTCCACGACCTTCCGCTCGGTGGCGGAAAGCTCCAGTCCCACGATCACCTCATGAGCTCGCGCCGCAGGGAGAGCACAAAGCTGCTCAATATTCCATTCCTGCCCCGCACCGCAAATCGTCACGCCGAGGATCTCAGGACGGAGCCTCGCTCCCTTGCATGTGCCGCAGGCCTTGCGAGAGAAAAAGGTCTTGAGCCGATTCTTTTTCAGCTCACTGCTCGAACTCTCCATCTGATGCTCAATTAGGGAGACCAGACCGGCAAAAGGTTGAGCCTTGGCCTTGCCTACGCTCGGAAGAAGTGCTTCTTGAGTGCCGTAGAAAAGCTGATGCTTGAACTCCTCCGGCAAATCCCGGAAAGGTACCTCCTGCGATGCACCCGTGGCGGCACAAAGGGCCTCGAGCATTTGCTGATAATATTTTCCCATCCGCTTGTCGGGAGTCCGCCAGGGACGAATGGCTCCCTTTGCTAACGACATCTCGGCATCCACAAGCAGGCCCGGATCGCAGAATGGCTCCGTCCCCAGGCCCTGACAGACCGGGCAGGCCCCCAGATGGCTATTGAAGGAAAAATGCCGTGGCGTCAGTCGTGGCATCGTGAATCCGGTCTCCGGATTGCAAAAGTCGGTGGAGAAGCGCGCCTCCTTCCAGACTTCAACAGATTCACCGGGAAGCTGATGCAGGGCAATCACCACATGATTTCCCCAACGCAACGAGGTCTCCAGGGAATCCAGCAGGCGCTCACGCAGACCTTCCCCTTCTCCCTCGGCACGAAGCGTCCCGCTCTCGTTAGAGCGCAGTGCTAACCGATCCACCACCGCCTCAATGGTGTGTTTTTTGGATTTGAGCAGCTTGATTGGCTCGGGACGCCCAAGATCGATAATTTCCCCATCAATCCGCAGGCGCACAAATCCTTCACGCCTCGCCCGGTCGATCACATCGCGAAATTCTCCGGTTTCGTTCTGCACCAGAGGAGCGAGGAGCATCAGTCGCGTTCCCTCAGGCCAGCCGAGAATTGCCTCCGCGATTTGCTGTGGCGACTGCCGGCGGATCGCCGCTCCGCTCACCGGATCATGAGGTAGGCCGATCGCTGCATAGAGCACGCGGAGATAATCATAGATCTCCGTCGTTGTGGCGATGGTCGAACGGGGATTGGGGGGCGCGATCCGCTGTTCAATGGCAATGGCTGGAGAAAGCCCCTCAATATGATCGACCTCCGGCTTCTGCATCTGATCAAGAAACTGCCGCGCATAGGCCGAGAGACTCTCCACATAACGCCGCTGCCCCTCGGCAAAGAGCGTGTCAAAGGCGAGTGACGATTTCCCCGACCCGCTGGGACCAGTGATCACGACCAGCTTATTGCGCGGAATAGAAAGCGTCAGATTGCGCAGATTATGCTGCCGCGCCCCCTTGATTAGAATGACTCCAGCTTCAGTCACCTCTTTACTTCCTCGCAAGGTTGGCAAATTCTTCCACAGTAAGCCCGCTCGCCCGAATTAGGCTCCGTAATGTCCCCTTGGCAATTTCTCGATGATCAGGAACAGACAAGGTCGCCATTTCTCCCCCCTTGATTAAAATCATATGGCTGCCCCGCTGTCTGGCCATCTGCCAACCATCCCTAGCAAAGACCTTCACCACTTCCCGGCCACTTATCATTGGCAGCGCACCCATTAAACGGTGACTTCTACTTGCTGAGTCTCCAAGGTTAGCGGCAAGCCCAACTCGGCCCTGACTTCCAGACATGCCGCAATCGCATCCCGGATATTCGCCAGTGCTTCGCATCGGCTTTCGCCCTGACTCACACATCCAGGGATGGAGGGACATTCCGCTATCCATACCCCATCTTCATCTCGCTCAAGGGTGGTCACGAACTTCATTGACAACCTCTAATCCAATCCGCCTTCTCTCGCAAGGAAATCGGAATTCAGAGTGCTCGGATAGGCCGATAAACAGAGAGGATTAAGGATTCAGTCGATCAAAGACATCCTCGTCCGTGTGCAAACCGGCCTTGCGACCTTTGGGAACGAGTCTTTCGCGCAGATCACGGAAGCGTTCCATCGTCATTCTGGGATGGGCCTTCCTTGTCAGTGCCTTGGCTCTTCTGGTGATGATGCCCTTCTGTGTGATGTGGTTTTTGGGCAGTTCATCATCCGTTAATCCATTTAACTGGATCTCTTCCTTTCTCATGGCTGTAACCTTTGGAGGATTCCATCTCATTTACGCTCTGATCGTGTCCACTTCACTCCGGAGCAAAAGAATTTTTCCGATAAGCTTTGCGTCACAAAGCAACCATAAAATACACCATCCATGAACGAATCGCTACCGCCTCCGCTCCCTGCGCCAAACACCAAATGTGAGACCCTCTTGTCAATGGTAGGATGCCTCATCACGGTTGTTGCCGCTGACTTCTTATTCTGGGGAGTAAGACCCGGAATTTCACTGAGTCTTTTCGGAGTGATCTTGATGACAGTCATTCTGGCTGTCCGCCCTCGTGCTGTTCTTCGGAGGCGAAGCACTCTTATTCTCACGCTTCTCCTGGTGGGTGCGATACTGGCCTCGGCGCTGGAAATCAGTTTCAGCAATAGCTGCATCCTACTTGCGCTCTTTACCATGTTGGCCGGAGAAACCTATTTCCTGAACCGTCCTCAGCTCTGGGCACGGTGGCTATCTCAAGCGGGGGCGATCATTCAATTTCCAGGGCGTCTCTTCTGGATACGGAGCTGCACGATCAGCTTGATCCCAGCATCTGCCTCAGGCGCTCTCCGGATTTTTGGCTGGCTCGCAGGAGTGATCCTTCCTCTCGTGTTGCTCACAGCACTCTTTGCCCTCATCCTTGGCGCTGGCAATGCCATTCTGGGAACATGGGTGAACCAATTCTTTTCGGAGCTCTGGAAGTGGCTCTCCAGTTTTGATTTTTCCATTGGGCGGGTGATTTTCTGGGTATTCATCTCTCTGCCCTCCCTGGCGCTGATTCGGCCGGCTGATACAAGTCGTTTCTTGTGGGGGTAGATGGATCGGATCTCCCGTTTCCCTGCACCAAGCAATCCATCTCATGCGTACTGGCGGAGCGTCCTGATCCTTGCGGCACTCAATGTCATTTTCTCTGCTGATCTTTCTTCTGCTCGTGGGTGGAGGATTCATCATCCTTTCCTGCAAGATCCTCTTCGAAAAATCACTCCTCTGGGTTTTTGGAGCGAATATGGCACTCCTCTTCATGGTTCTTTACACAGTCCAGTTCCTTGATCTGGGTGCAATAGCTGCTGAGTATAATGTTTTTCAATGGGAACAAGAACCGACGCGTCAGCTTGATGAGGATTACCTGAAATCACAGGGAGCGAGTGGATGGGAGGCTCTCAGGCGTGCTGCGGCGAAGCCAGAGCGTGGTGCTGACTCCTTAAAGGCATTTGAAGCCCTGACAGATATCCATTCGCATACCGATGCAGTAAAGCCTGTTGGCAACTGGCGCTCCTGGCAGGCTCGCCGCTCCTGGAATCTGCATCATCTGCTTTCCCGTCACTGGTGGTCTGGAATTGATACGCATGACTTTAAAAACCTGGAAAGTCGATAGAAGCCGAATTCTATATCTGTTCGCAACGCTCGCAGTGATGGCTCTCGGGCTGATCTCGCGGCGGTATCAAGGCAATCTCCCGACCATTTTTGGAAAATACCCAGGAGATGCTTTGTGGACGCTGATGGTGTTTTTTGGGTGGGGGGCACTCTTAACGATATCCTCCACACTCAGAGTGGCACAGCTAGCTGTTGGGACTTCCTTTGCCGTTGAATTGTTCAAACTCTACCAGGCTCCATGGATTGTGAGCGTTCGTCACTCTACACTCGGGCATCTGGTTTTCGGCCATACCTTCTCCTGGCAGAACCTCTTGGCGTATGCGCTTGGTGCAGCCACGGGCATCACTTTTTCAACTGCGCGTGCAATTCCACTGGAATGTCTTTCAGGGTAATGCTTGCCATAGGCCGTAACCATAATGACACCATTCCGGTTACGCAAGTCTCTCTAGGCGGACTCAGAAAATCGTTTAGAAGCAGGTTTTGATCAAATACTTGAACATTCCCCTTTCCCCTATAATCGCAACGCCTCTGCTTGGCAGGAGGACCGCCATCGCCACCGAAGCCCCAAGACCGCTCTAACCCCAGCCCTCACACTCAACGCCCTCCTGGACATCATTCCCTTCGATCAGGCTGTGCATCTCTCTCACTTCTTTGCACTTTATCACCGCCACCCCACCAAAGCCCTCAACCGCATCCTTCACTCCCTCCTATGATCCTTCCACCCAATCGCCCTGATCCGGAAGCCGTTTCTTGTGGCTATATCTTTTCCTAAAATGCTCTAGTGTCAGGGCACGATGCTTCATCTCACTCTGCTTCTTTCCTACGCGGTCATTATTTTCTGCGCTCTGATCATCGCGGCGATCCTCACGCGCCTCGCCTATGCCATTACGGAAAAGGTCGCGCAGGCTCCGGTGCTTGATTTCTTTGTCAGCCTCTTCACTTGGATTCCCTGGGTCGCCGGAGCTCGGATGCACGGATGGCAGGGCCTTCTTTCCGCCATCCTGGCCCAGATCCTTTTTCTTCACGCATTTTGCCTGGTTGATCGCGCCTTGCGCGGACGCAAAAGCGGAAGCCGCACGCTGACCGATGCCCAGGCTCATCTCCTTGGCCCCATCCGCAATCAGTTGGCCCTCCTGATGACGACCCCTGCTGTGGCAGCCTTTGCTCTCGTGCGCCTCGTCGAGATCCTCACCTATCCTACGGTGGCCTGGCTGGCCAAGCTCCCCCGTTACAACTCCTCCGAATGGATCAATCTCTCCCGTCATAAATATGACGGGCTCATCGGCTATGATCTCGTCTGGTGCTGGTACTGCGACTGGATGACGGGGGTCTGGGCACTTGGAAGCGAAATGCTTCGCAATATCGAGTCCTTCTGGTGCCCGATCCAATTCCGCAGTCTGGTCAAAAACCGGAACACCTCGACCGATTTCCCCGATGTCAAAAAATGGGCTCCCGCAGATGGCACTATGGAAGATGCTGTTCGTGCTTTTGAAGAGCATTACGATGGCAAGAGACCCAATAGCTGGTGGGGTCATCCTGATCGTAATAAATCGGAATAAATTTCCCTCGTATGATCTTCGAGCGCGTCGATCCCTCTTTCGAGTATCAGGCTCTGCGATTGCTCAGCGAACGCGAAGTCTGGGAAATAGGACTTAATCCCTACCACGCAGGCACCCGCCTGCGGATGGGCCTCTGTGGCAGACCTCCCTCGGTCCTTGATTTCTGCCTGGGGTATGAGACACGGATCTATTACCCCATCCTCATGGCCGTTCTGCAACGCCTGAAAGCCCTGCCTGAATCAGCTTCCGCCAAGGAAATTGATGCGCTCTTCCCTTGGGCAGGAACCCGCCCCGATCTCAATATCCATCTGGAACCGCTTCTCCTTCCATTCTCCTAAAATTCCCAGCCGTAGTCCCCGGAAATGGCTGCCCGGCCTCTTTTTTCCAGACAGCTTACGGCGCGTTCCCTATCGAGACTTCAGGCACGGTCCATCCTGAAGTGTGCTGCCAGTAGAGCCGGAGTGAACACTGATCGCATCG
>Ga0302320_10016083_pt1 | contig 15323 bp, 14 predicted proteins | sample Bog_T0_3_FD_202130 | JGI IMG/M metagenome (GOLD analysis project Ga0302320, IMG submission 202130) | Peat permafrost microbial communities from Stordalen Mire near Abisko, Sweden - Bog_T0_3 | ecosystem: Environmental > Terrestrial > Soil > Wetlands > Peat | place: Sweden: Abisko, Stordalen Mire... | reverse complement strand
CCAGCTCTATTGTGCAGGGCGATGGCTTAGAACCTCATATCCGCGCCGTCTACGAGGGCCAGCTCGCTACGCCCGCAGCCGCTATCGACAAAATTCAAACCGTACTCGATACCGGCCTCACGCCCGAAATCGTTGTCGTCCATAGTGCGCCGGAGTTCGCCCTCCAGAACACCCTAAGCCGGTTCGATCGCGAAGGCCGCGGATCGAGCGCACACGCTATGGCCACCATTCACGCCCAGCTCCCCACCGGCCTCGGTGCGATCCGCGACACCTTTGGCGACCAGGTGAAGCTTACCGTCTTCGACCGAACCCCCGGGCTTAACAACACCATCAAATATGATGGATGGGATGCCTTGAGCATCCTCGAGAAAGAAGGGTCCTATGACGAAATCCGCAAACGGCTCACAGATGCCATCGAACAACATCGCGAAGCAGGAACCATCTCCGAGGAAGCCTATCGTCAGGCAGCAGGTTTATCCCCGCAAGCCCGGCCCCGATCCACAGATCGAGAAAATGCTCAAGACCCTGAACAGCTTCGAGAGGGAAGAGACTCCCAGCACGTCGAGCACCACGGAGCACTACGCTTCTGGCAGGAACGGGACGAGCAGACCGGCGTAACCGTCAAACATGCGGCGGGGCGCTTAGACCTGCCGCCGCGCGGCTCTCAGGCGCGCGACATCGGGGCGCAACGCGCCCTCTCCCAAGGAACGGGCTATCACGCTGGACATCTTATCGCCCATCGCTTTGGCGGTCCCGAGATCGCCGGCAACCTAAGCCTGCAAAACAACCTTATGAACCAGGGTGGCGGCGCCTACTTCAAACAAGAGCAACGATGGGCTGAGGAGCTCCGCGCCGGCAATGCCGTTGCCGTCCATATCCGCGAAGTTTCGCGCGATGACGCATCCCCCGCATTCCAATACCGCGAGATCCAGACCGTCATCACAAAACCGACCGGCGAGCTCACGCGAGAGACAATCGCATTCCTCAACCCTGAGACAGAGAAGGCGCGCCAGTCCACTGGCCGCGTCGTCCCCGAGGTCGAAGAACCGGCCACAATCATCAACCTAGATCCGCACAGGCGAACAGAACCGGAGCACGAGCGGTAATAGGGGCCACTACACCAAACGTTCGAAATCGTACGCTAACGGCGAGCGTCGCACTCAGCGTCTGCGCTTGCTTCCGGATTGCTGAGACGCCGTTTTTCGGCACGGGACCAGCCCACGCCCGATACGTATCGAGAGACCCCCAGGCTCCGGGAGCCTCCCCGACTCCAGTTCGGCGGCGGAGCACAAGATTCCAGCCGCGATGCCGACTTCATGGTACGAATCTGTCCGTAAAGTGATCGGGATCTCCGAAAGCGGGCCAGCGTAGTTGGCTCCCATACGACTAGTTAGTCTTAACTGGAGCGATAATGGACGCCAGAGATCACGACGATGCCAATTGACGACCCGGGTTCGGCACTCGCTGCCCTGAATGATGCGGAGGAACGGTCGCAGTTTCTTCCGCAAAAAGTACCTATCACGAATGCTCTTGGCGCAATCTTCGGCGTGGTCGCAGCCGCGACAACAGGCGCTAACGCTGTAGCGTGCGCGACAGCCGCAGGTTTTCTTACGGTTGCAGCAAACATCGTCGCGTCAGTCGGAGAACGGAGACAGCGAGAGTTTGTTTCATGTCTTCACGACGAATTCCGCCGCAGATCCGTCACGCCGGAGATGCTGGAGGAAAAACTCAAGTCCCGAGATGAGAATTTCCACGAATTACTGGCCGAAGCAGTGGTTCGGGCGTCGGAGGCAAAATCAGCTGAGCGTGTACGTAGAATCGCGCATCTCTTAACGACGATCATCTTCTCTACTGACAATCTGCAAGTGGAAGAGGCACGAGTAATGCTGGAAATCGCCGGGAGCCTGTTCGATATGGACGCCTTCGCGCTCGGCAGAATGTACGATGCCCAGCACGGCGACATCGAGCGGCGACAGGGACACCCTGAATTGAACGACATCACAGCAACCTGGAGAATGCTGCGCGAGGGCCATAAAGAGTTTCGTGAAGGCACCATCAACTCCTCCTGCTCGCGCCTTCAGTCCCACGGTCTCGTAATGCGAGTAGAACCAGGCACGGGCCAGTTTGATCTTCAGACTTATGTCTACGCAATAACCGAGTTCGGAATTAGATTTTATAAATGGTGCCTCAAAGATCTTAACTGATTGCTAGGTAGGAAGAGATCATGCCAAGTCTGCGTCAGCGATTTGAGTCCTTCATAATCGAGATATGGCTGACGACAATCCATTCCACAAAGGGGCGAAGCCTGGTGAGGTCTTCGAGACCCCTTTGTTCCGGATGGAACGTTCTGGCCGCTTCATCAAAATTGAGACGCATCGGACGCCTGAACAACAGGCCACGCTCGTGAAAAGCGTCGTCGACAATCGACACAGGCTAGTAGAACGCGCTACGGAGTGCCGCGCTGAACTGAAGGCGCTGATCCACCGCTTCAGCTCATTGGACATCCTGGCTCACCAGATTGCCCAGGACATGCTGCGCGACCCTAACCAATACCGGGAGATGGATTCCGAACTGCGTCCCCACCTAATTGAGTACCTGGCGTTGCTCGAACTGGAAGACGCAGAGTACGAAGTAAGAGCTATCGAATCGCCATCGCCTAGCGATGTAGCGAGAACTCGCGAGCTGCTGGAGGAGATTTTCGACGCCTTCAAGTGGCAGATCATGACCGAGCATATTACCGTAGAGAATCAAGGCGCGCTGAACGTCCAGCAGGAGCTCCGATATCACGCGTTGATGTACCACGTCTTCGTTCGGTCTCCCGCGTACCACCATCACTGGGTCGAAATCCTTACAGCACTCTTCAGCTCGCCACGGGTTGCTGCGTGGCTGGGAGAGAGCCATCTTCAGATCGACGATGTTCTGAAGTGTGTGGATTGGCTAGGTGGCCTCATACTCCACCGGCTCCATGAACGGCTTCGAGCCGCACGAGTGGAGGAGGTACGCGTTCGAGAACAGATAGCGAAGCTGCGCCGAGGCGAAAAAACTGACTTTGAGCTTCCGCCAATTTTCCAGCAATTAGCACAGGAGAGTGGGAAAAATCGCGCTTTCAAGCTGGAGGCCATCCTCCAGCATTGGGCGCTATACGCCGTTGGCACCACCATGACCATCGGGCACAAGGAACTGAGCGAATACGCAGAGGTCTCACTGGAAGCGGCGAAGGCTTTTCTCGAAGCCTTCTCCATGCCTTTCGGCCAGCCGGAAACCGCAGACTCATTCCCACGCGCTACCCATCCATTGCAACAAACTCCGCTGATTCGCTACCGAGAGGATTCTTACTTTCTCGCGGCGCCTAACCTTCTGGCCTGGTCTGTGAAGGCGAATTTCGAGGCTCGGTTGAAGTCGGAAACCGGAGCTCCCTGGAAAAACTACCAAGAAAATCGCGCGAAGTTGGTCACACGGAAGGCGTTGAACTACCTGGGTGCCGTTATGCCCAGTAGCCAGCAATTCGAGGAGCTCTATTACGAGTTCGAGGGCCAGCGTTTCGAGCTCGACGGTTTGCTGCTGTTCGACCGCTACGTCCTCTTGTTGGAGGCGAAAGCCGGTGGTGTTTCGGATGCTTCGAGGCGAGGTGGGACGAGGGCTTTGGAAGCCGATTTGAAAGACTTGGTTCGCGATCCCTCGCGGCAGGCGGAGCGCGCCAGGAAGTTCATCCTTACCGAGGACGCTCCGACATTCAAAACCAAGGACGGTCACACCGTGGTCATCGGCAAAAGCATCGGCCATGAGGTCGTCACGATGGCTCTTACGCTCGACAATCTCGCGATGTTCACCAGCGACATGCAAGAAATTAAGAAACTGGGTCTGCTTGCGCCGGACTCTATCTCGTGGACGGTGTACCCTCCCGACCTTCGCATCATCACGGAGCTACTGCCTAGCCCCTCGGAGTTCTGGCACTATTTTCGTTGGCGGCGTTCCCTCATTGGATTGAACAACGTCTTCGGCACCGACGAAGTGGACTGGCTGGGGATTTATCTTCAGCAGGGACCCGGCGAGGAGAGCCTTGCGCCCGAGTCCTACCAACTAACTTTCTCCTCGTACACGACAGAAATGGATGACTACTTCCTTCACCAGTCCGGGGAGAGATCGAAGCCGGCGAAGCGCCCCGAACGGCAGATTCCGCCGCGGATGCGAGCGCTGATTCGGGATATGGAGGATAGCCGCTTCATGATTTTTGGAACAGATCCCAACTGGCTCGCCCAACTCAGCAAGCGTTCTGACTCCAAAATTACGATGATTTCAATTCCGGCAGCATCGGTGGTGAGCATTAAACAGGAACTGCGCGATGCAGGGGTCACGGAATCAGTAGTTTTCCCCGATCTAGATGGCCTTGGCCGCGAACTCAAGCAAAAGTGGAATGCGAGGCGCTAGCTGGGGTCACTACACCAAACGTCAAAAATCGTACGCTTGTGTTCACCATTTTCTTGCCGCCCCCTAAACACCATACACGCTCTGAAAGCGAGGCGTGGGCTTACTCACGATTTCGGCGGCGTCACTTCTTGTGGCGTCGCGGGCTGCAGGTTGAAATACTGCCGCATGCCGATCATGAGCCCGTGCTTCTTGTTCACGAGGCCCATCAAAAACCACGCGCTTTTGTTTAGATATCCCAAGTCCTCTTCCAGCGATGGTAGCGGTGTGCCGAAGCCGTTCTCGTGAATCATGTTGTGACGCTGGCCGTCGAGCTTCTCGATTCGGGAGCGGTCGTATGTGTAATTGTTGAGCGGCGCGAAATCCTTCGGCGGCGGACAGAGCTTGAACAAGAGGTCGATTTTTGTGAGAAGCGACTCGCGACCAATCTGCTTGAGCCGCGCCTCGATCAGCTCGGCCCGGATGTCCTCGTACGATTTCGCTTTGAGGTCTTTGACACCGACCTTTCGGTCGTCGATTTGGCCTTCCCATGCTGCGGGATCGACCATCGCGCACACTTTGAGATAGGACCACGCGGCATCGTCCACGATGGATTGTGCAAAGACAAGGGATGCCGCATCGATCGCTGCCGATGCGCCGCTCAAGACGAGCTGTGTCACCTGGGTTTGCAGTAGGTTCATCAATTCGGGATTCATCGGCTTATCGGCATCCCCGAAGATTTTTCTGAAGTCCGGATTAGCAGACAGCACTTCCATCTGACCGGCGTGATACTCCTGCATAGCGAATGGCGCGATGCTCCCCGTCACCGTCTGGAATTGACGGATTGCGCTGATCACGTTCCAGTTGTTATTGAATCTGCGGAATGTCTCGGTGAAGAGTTCTTCGGCTGTCGGCATCATCTGGCTCCTCGTTTCAGCGCCTCGTACTACTGCGGCGTCAGCTTTAGCGTACGATTTTTGACGTTTGGTGTAGTGACCTCGGTTATGCGTTGGGGCTGAACCGCCCTACTGTTCCATTGCTCCCCATACCCCAAACTCGTCAATTCCCCGGAATGGAAATACTCGCGAGCGGGGGATCGATTGCTGCGCTTGCGGGCGATACCTTTGAAGCGAGAACCCGAAGCCCTTTCGATTCGGACGACTCGTTTTTCTATTCGGTCGCCGGCGGCCAGGCAGATCTCTACACCTTCAACACCTTGGAAGAAGCTGCTCGTTTTGCGAAGGGCAAGATTGAGGTGTTGATGGCGATCGAACGCAGCATTGATAGCAACCAGGCACACGCGACTGAATCCTTAAAGATCGCACCCATTGCCGTTCCGAACCCCGGGCGACGCAGGAAGCGGGCCTGATCCCGACGATCAGGCTGGCAGCACGTCCGCCATATCGAAGCAACAGACTTGGCGTTTGGTCGCAGGGCACTTCATTAGTCCGTCTCGATCCTCATCCGAGCTGTTTCGATAGCTTTGTGCAACTTCTCCCGAAGGACCGCAGGAGGAGGCAGAACCGTTAAGTATTCAGCGACGTGGATGCCGGCTGACCCAAGTTCCAGTAGCTCGATCTGTTCCGTGTTCTTCCCGGCGCACAGAATGATACCCATCGGGCTCTGCTCGCCCGCTTCCGTTTCGTGCTTAGCCAGCCAACGAAGATAGAGCTCCATTTGCCCCTTGTAGTCAGCCTTGAAGCTTCCCTGCTTGAGCTCCACAACGATCAAGCGTTTCAATTTGCGGTTGTAAAAAAGAAGATCGATGTAGAAGTCTTCCCCGTCGAGCTGAATACGTTTCTGGCGAGCTACAAACGAAAATCCCGAACCCATCTCAAGGAGAAAAGTCTCCAGTTCGCGCAGAATGGCGTCCTCAAGATCACGTTCTAGAAATCGGTCGGAGAGACCTAGGAAGTCCAGAATGTAGGGATCTTTCAGGAGCATTGCCGGCGTCACATCGCCGCGGCTGCGCAGAACTGCGAGTTCCTGCTTCACGAGTTCGTCGGGCTGTTTGGAGAGCGCGGTGCGCTCATAGAGCATGGATTCGATACGCTCATGAAGCGTGCGGACGCTCCACCCCTCGATGCGACACATCTCGGCGTAGAAATCGCGCTGATGGGGCTTAGCCAACGGGAGAAGTTCCCGGAAGTGGGACCAACTCAATTGTCGCCACAGCGTGGCGACAATTGCTTCGTCGGGAAACGCCTCCGCAAATTGCATCATCCTGTGAAGGTTTTTCTGTTCAAAGCCTCGGCCGAAGTCGGCTACCAATTGTCGCGACAGCGTGGCGACAATCTGCTCTCCATAGGAGGCGCGTTCGTTCCCCAGGACCTCGCGCAGGATTCGATTCCCGATCTGCCAATAGAGCGCGGTGAGTCCAACGTTGACGGCTGCCGCCGTCTGCCGGCGAGCCTCTTCAATCAAACTCCGGATCTCGTTGAGGAGATCTCGGGAGCCACCAGGTTTCAGTTCCAGCTCCACTTTTGCCATCCCTATCGTTTTACTATGCCGATCTCGCCCACAAGCGATTCGCGTATAGGTAGCGTTTCGCTTAGAGCCCCTGCCATTCCAAGGACTTCTCACCGAGCCTCAGCGGCTCGCTTTCAATGCCCCCGCGACCGATGAACGCGGGATGGTCCGCCACTATACGCTGATCCCAGCGGACTTAGCCCACCGGCTCCCGCTCTTTGTTCAAGGAGGAGAGACGATGTTTCAGTTCACCTACAAACGCTAAGCCGCCGAGCGGGTCAAAGCCCTGCCGGCGAAGCCTAGTAAATTACTTCACCCGAGTCGGGCTAGGATTCTTCCTGTCGAGTCCGGCGCGATAATCTACGCCTTTCATCTCGACCACGCGGCACAATTCGAGGAGGCGTGAACGCATGCGCTCGCCGATGCGATCGCCGAGCGTATCCTCCTTCATGCCTCCGGCCCCCGGTGGCAGGACCGCGTAGTTGGTTGTGATGATCGTAGTCCGGACGGCGTTATAGCGAGCGTTCAGGACGAGTGAAACAGTGTCCCAAACCCACTCGCTCGGGCGGATCGCCCCGAGGTCGTCCAAGATCAGCACCTCGGCGTTCATGATCGGCGTGAGGATTTCCATCTCGGTCGCGGAAACTTGTGGATTGTAGGAATTCTGAATGGATCGAAGCAGTTCCCGATAGTCGCAGAAGACGCCTTTGGCGCCTCTCTCCTCGATGATCCATTTCAAGGCGCTTGCCGCCAGATGTGTTTTCCCGCAACCGATGGATCCAGTCAGGAGTATGCCGCGGGTCTCCATCGGGTATTTTTCGGCGAACATGCGCATCAGCATGTGCGCTGCCAATAGAGACTTGTCAGCACCAGGATAATTGGCTTTGAAGTTCGCAAACGTGCAGTGTGCGTAACGGTCGGGAATCTTAGCTTTCGAAAGAACCGCAGCGATTCTCTTTGCGTCCTGGCATTCGCACGCTTTGGATACCCAGTGGCCCTTAACCTCCACCCTCACGAGGCCAACGCCGTCACACTTCGGGCATTCTACTGGTTGTTGAACAGTACTCGTTGAGCGTTCTCCTTGCACCATTCTTCGAAGCACGGAAGCATGAGCTGATCACTCAATTCCTTCACAAGTCGGTTTCGCGCTACTTTGCCGTTTTTTCTGCCTTCGCTAGGTTAAGGCCTACCTATGGGACCGCCACTGTTGCCAGATTCGCTGCATTTCCTCCTTGAAACCCTGATCGTCGGGATATCGCTGTTCCGCGCGAATGAGATGCAATACCGTGAACATATCGTCGGCGATACTCTGGTCCACGTTCCACAAATCGGTGATGTCCCACCCGCCGTTTTCGGCGGCGTTATGCCAGGCCAATAAAAAGTCGGCTACACGGCGTGATTGGCCGGTATCTCTTTGCGCAATCTCGATAAGCCGCGCGAGAGCTTCGAGACCAGCTATCGATTGATCATGCTTCGGCATACTTGCCTCACAGTCCTAGATTATCGTTTACTGCAACCGCGATCTCTTGCTCCGAACCAAGATATCGTTCCGTGGTCTGGATCGAGGAGTGGCCGAGGAGGAACTTGATCTGTTCGAGGTCGCCGCCGCTCTTCCTGCAGAGCTTGGCGCAGGTCCTCCTCATGTCGTGGGCTCCGAACCGTTCGATCCCAATCTCCTTGGCCGATTGCTCGACCACCGACCACACCGCCCAGTCGCCCAGGCTAGCGCCCACTTTGCCGCCCTTCGAGATCGAGCGCAGCAGCCGGCCGTCCTCGATGCCGGCGGCGGTCATCCAGGCATTGATTCCCTGCTTAATCCAGACCGGGACCGCCACCGTACGAATGCGTCTTCCCTTCCCTTCAAGATCGGCCAGCACCCAGCGGCCTTCCCGGAGCTGGATGGTCTCGACATCGAGGGTAGCCAGCTCCTGCCGGCGAAGCGCACAGCCGACCAGCAGCGCAAGGATCACATAATCCCGCTTGCCTTTGAGTGTCGAGCGATCGGGAACGGCGAGGAGTTCCTTCGCCTGCTCCCGCGTCAGCCAGTTCCCCAGCCGGGTCCCCTTCTGCCGGATGTTTGGGACCCCCGACAGGCTCGCCGCATCCTCCACCCCGATCAGGCCGTTTTGCCGCGCCTCCGCGACCAGCTTCCGGACCGCCGAGAGACGGACGTTGACCGTGGACGGCGCCAGGGCCTCCATCGAGGCCCGGTACTCCATAAATAAGGCACGCGTGAGCGGCCGACCGGCCGCGAGCGCAAAGAGATCATCGAGGGCCTTGGCGTAGTTGCGGCGGGAATTTGGGGATGGTACGGAGTCAAGCACCATCCGGCGAAGCCTCTGCTGGGCTTCTACGAGGCCGTTTTCCGGCGCCTGAGTGCTCTCACCATCAGGAGCCCCGGAAATGAGCGAAATCTGCACGCGGCAATTATAGCAACGACAATTTACATTGTCGTGGGTAATTATCTGTAGTCACTTGTAGCCTCACAGGAGAGTTTTTGGCAGGTGTGCCAATAATCCGGGTATCCTGAAAGGGCTGGAAAGCTGAGGTTTTCGATGGGTCGTCCCGTCAAATGGTCCCGCGATCTGCACTCCATCCGGGAGCGCGCCGCTCATGCGCGTACCGAAACCTGGGGCCGCGTGGACATTGAAGAGCTCTTCGGCGTCGGCCGGGCCACCGCCCAGACCCTCATGAGGGCCATCGGAGAGGTGCAGCCCGTCGGCGGAGCCCACTTCGTGGAACGCAGTTCCCTGCTCAGCTTCCTTGATGCCATGATCGACGCGCCGGATTTCGACCTGGCGTTGCGATCCCGAGTCCTCGAAGCCGACGCGCCTCCCTCTCCTAAACCATTGAGAATTGCTCTGCCAGCAGATCTCCGGAGCGTTTTGCTTCGCGACCTTCCAGCCAACATCACTCTTTCTCCAGGCCGACTGGAGATTACTGCAGATTCCACAGTCGGTATGCTTGAGAGTTTGGCCCTTCTTGCCCAGGCCATGCAGAACGATCTTGTTCAAGTCCAGGCAGTCCTTGACCCACCCCCAGCCCCACCTCACGTTGAAGATGATGATCTTCGAGCTTTCCTGGCGGAACTGCGAAGTGCTAGATAAAGGCCTCTCCTTAACAACTTACCTTCAAAAAAAGAACATGTGGGCTGTCAAAATTCCCCAGCTCACCGCGCCTGGAAGACAGATGCAAAGACTCCGCATCGTTGGTTTGAGTGACAGGTGCACGATTCGCTTACAGGTGGCGTTTCGCATACTGGTCGTGTTTCGCGCACTGGGGCGGTGAGCGAACCGCCTACTGCCCTGAAAGCGAACCGCTTATGGGACCTGGGAGTGAAGTGCTGACAGGACCTCTAAGCATGTCGCTCACACTTTATAGAGAAGATTGTAGAGAAGTTCTTTAGGAAACAATAAAAGGACAGAAAGGATAGATAACGACGACGACGTTCTCTTTGTCTTTATTTGTGGGAGGCGGCCTGTTGCTTAAATATGTTCACTCTGTCATGGGTTTGTACTTTGGGTACCCACTGGGGCCTGCCGCCGCTTACTATTCAATCACGATGTCTCCGCGCAAAAGAGTACGCAAATCCGACAATTTGAGGACTTCTGAGGTTGCGTCTGTACTTGGGATATCACAGCGCACCCTTTTGCGCCGGCTTGCGGCCGGTATCTGGCCGGAACCAATGCGAGATCCCGAGAACAATTACCGAATGTGGCGCCCCGCTGAAGTGCAGCAATTGAGAGAGGAACTTGAGAGAGAGAGACAATGAGTCTGAAAATTGTAGTTTCGAATCAGCGGGGCGGAGTCTCCAAAACAACAACCAGTACCACTCTTGCTCGGGAGTTCGCGGACCGCGGCAAACGCGTCTTGGTGATCGACACCGATCCCCAGGGTTCAGTCAGTAGCATTCTGAATCTCAAGCCTGAGTATGGACTTTACAACTTCGTAATTGAACGACTCATATTCGACGATTGCGTCGTTCGCGTGAGCGACAATCTGCACGTCATGTGCTCGAACCGCGAGACCACCAAGGTGGAAACAATCTTGATGGGCAATGTCGCAAGGGAGCACGCATTCACTCAGATATTTTCCTCTGTCGACAAGAACTACGACGTAGTCCTGATCGACGTTAGCCCCTCGATCACTCTCCTTCAAACCTGCGCCATGGTTTACGCAGAGAAGGTGTTGATTCCAATTGGCATGGATACCCTTTCGTTCCAGGGTGCGATGGCATCGATCGAGGCGGCTAAGTCCCTCAACCAGCTCCTTCGATCAAGCATTCAAACAATCGGCCTTCTCCCCGTGATGGTTGATCGTCGTCTGGCAATGACAACAACGATCCTGGACGGTCTAAAGGGGCTGTCGGAAGGAATGTCAATTCCCTTACTGAGCGCCATTCGCACGGATCAGTCGGTGACTAAAGCCGCTCGTGCCGGTCAGTTCTTGATTGATTACGACCCAAAATGTAAGGCAATCGAAGACTACAAGCGCGTCGGAGATGAAATTCTCCAGATTCTCAAGGACTAAATCTGAATGGCTGGGCCGCCGAAGCAACCAAGTCGAAACCGCAAGATCGAGCCATTAAATTGGGCCGAGGCTGCGAACTCTCCTGCTCTGAAGGGGATGATGTCTTTTCTTGACATCAAGCCTGAAGAGGTTAGGAGCGGCCACTTCAAGGATGTGCCTTCTGACGCTGACTCACAGAAGCCACCTGTAGGCGATACGCTTACAGGTGGTGATTCGCGGCGCGTCACTACAGAAATGAAGCCTTCGCCTGCAAACACAGTCATTGAAATGAGGCCGAAACGTTCTCAGTCGATCACTTCCCTGCCGGAGGCCCATGAAGTCGGTCCGGAGGGTGATCCAAAGTTTTCGACGCTTCCTGGCGATGTGCGGTCTGTAAGCGTATCGCTAACAGGGAGCGTAACGCGGCCTGTCAGCGATACGCTCCCTGTAGGTGAATCGCCCAGTCCAGCCCGCGTTATTCTGGGTTCAGTTCCCTCACAGAATCGAAAGATAAGGAAGTGCAGACTCTCCCAAGATGCGCACTCTGCAGGCGAGGAGACGCTGTACAGAATCCTCTGGGAAGAAGGAAGGCCTGAATCTGCGAATCCTCTAGGTTCGCGTGTTGTACGCATCGGATATGCGGAGCTCTCCAACAAAGCACGTATGCATAAGGCGAATGTACGGCTCAATCTGGCAAATCTGACAGCTAAGCTGGCCATCGAGCAAAGCGGGGACTTTAATAGCCGCGACATGATTGCGAAGTCTTACAGGGTGTTGTCATACAAGGAAATCCTCGAACGTAGGCGAGCGGCTGGGCTCGAGTATGTCATTCGTCAAAAGAATGTTGTCTTCGTTACTGCACTCGGAGAGCCGATCCCTCTTCCTGGCCTAACTCAGAAGGGAAAGCGGAGAATAGGCGGAAATTCGCCGGATTCGAAAGGGCAGAATCCTGTAAGCGATTCGCACCCTGTAAGCGATTCGCTCTCTATAGGTGCATCGCAGCTTGTGGGCGATTCGCACCCTGTAGGTGTATCGCTACCTGGGAGCGAATCGTTTGATTTCGAGGCAGACCTTGCCTGTGTCTCAAAAGCGATGAATACGTACTGGACCGTCGATGATGCCGCGGCAGATCAACTTATCCGAGCGTGCAGGAAGGTTAGGCCGGATGCACAAGCGGAAGAAATAGCGTTTTTCGTCACGGAAAAACTTGAGCTAACCCGTTCGAATCGGGCGATCAATAACCCTGTTGGCTTGATTCTCGCAACTGTGCCCCAATCTTTCGGTGGCTATTCATTCGAAACCTTCCGCCAGCGGCGCCAGGAGAGGAAAAGGCAGGCTGAGGAAGAAAGCATCCGTAAGGCAGAAGATGACCGAATGCTAAGAGAATGGGTATTGCGAGATGCCAGGAAAACTCTTGCGGACCCAAGTTCCACGGAGAAGAGCAGGCGCGAAGCCGAAGACCTCGTGGCTATGTATTCGGAGGCACAAACAGCTATTGAATAGATCGGATCATAGCAAATCGCACTAAGAGGAACGCTACCTGTAAGCGATTCACCTACAGGATGCGACTCGCTTACAGGCAAGGCTCAACTCGCAGCCCTACACAAAACTGCGCAGGGCAAGCTAACTTACAGCGATGTCGTTAGCCGGCACGGGGGCGACGGCTCTCCTGGTTGCTCCGGCCGTACTCAATCTGCCGCACCGTCACTGGCTCGGCTCGCTCCCACTACGACTCCAAAGACCCGCAACAGCTCTTCGAGATCCAGCCCCGCTCAGCGCAGAATCTGATGGCTGCGCTACCGACTGTTCCAATCAGCCGGGCGCGCCTAGTCGAGCGGGGAGACCCTTAGCAACTTTCTTTAGCAGCTCCAGGACGCCGACGATCCAGCTCAAGCCTTTGCTGAAATCAGGGAAGGGAAGGGAAGGACGGTTCGGCGAAAGCTGCGCACACTCGTACTCCAGGCGACAGAGACAGGTTGACGATTGTCGAGCCGGAGCCTTTGCCTTGCGCGCGGCCTGAGCCTTTTGCAGCTTCTCCGCATACTTCGCCGGAGGTAGTGAAGCAGCTAGGCGCACGTATCCGCGAACTACGCAAGCAGCGCAGCTTGTCTCAGCGCGGGCTTGCTTCGCTGATGGGTGTGCCGCGCACATATATATCGAAGATTGAAACCGGGCGAGCTGTCCCCTCGCTCGCCAGCATGGAGCGGCTGGCGGCGGCTCTTCGGGTCAGAATTACGGCCCTGCTCTTGGACTCCTCTGCGCGGCGGGCTGCTCACTTGTCGGCACTGCTCGCCGACCCGTTTTTAGCTGAAATTGCAACTGTGTTGCCCCGCATGGACGCCCTCGCGCGCGTTCTAATGTTGCGCGCAGCGCGTGAGTCAGCTGAGGGGACCTGGCGCTGTACTGTGGACCTTTGACAGCGTTTCCGGATGAGCCCCCGCAGCGGCAGGGCAGGGAACAGCCCTGCCCTGCCGCATTTTTCCTATTGATACTGACGCAGCCACGAATCCCCTTGGGAAATGTCCAGTTGCCTTGCTAGGATAAAATATTGTACATCTCTTCCAGATCAAATTTTGTACTGCTCGTACCCTTTTCAAACGTCCGCTCCACAGAGACGGAGAGGTAATCAGATTTCGACCCGAGATGCAGATTCGTCGAATGCAACGGCCCGCGACCGTTCCGTCCTTGTGAACGAGGCGGCCAGCCTTCTTAAACAATCTTCAGGAAATAACCGCGACATGCCGACCGCCGAGCGCTCGCTTTTGGAAGGCACCCGTACGTCAGGTTGGGTTTTGGCGCAGAGCCGGGAACACCTCGCAGTGGCCACGAGCGGCAATGCCTTCGTCATCGTTCCCCGCAAGCAGCTCACCGTCGATGTCAGTTTGGGTCAGAAAGTAGACCTCCAGGCCGGCAAGACCAAGATCAAAGTCAGCAGCCTAGAGCGTAACCGAGGCCGGTAGAAGTCTCCCACTGTTTTCCTAAGGGTAGACTATAAGAAGAATGGCCCTCCGACTCCCCCGGATAGTCAAACAAATTGCCATTGCCTCCGGCATCACGGTTGTCGTGCTCGCCGGCGCGTACTACTACGCCATCACCCCTCACAAGCCATCCGCTCCGCCCGACTCCGCAGAGAGCGTTCTTTATCAAGCAGATAGACTTTCTTGGGGAAGTCGCTGGGAAGATGCCCTTCCTCTCTATCGCAGAGCACAGGCGCTCTTCTTGGCGCAACGCAACCCCTCCAAGGCCCTATACGCGGAAGTGAGCCAAATACCCCCGGACGAGTCTGTGAGCATCCGGGAAACGATCATCCGGCTCGACAGCGACCTCGCAAAACCGGAAGCCATAGACCCCGAGACCAGGCTTCGCATTTTGACAATACGCGGGATGCGGGAAACCAATTACGACGCTGCTGCCGCCCGCTCGACGTGGCAAGAAGTTGAGACACTTGCACTGAAGCTACATCATGTCGCCGAGGCCACGCGGGCACAGGGTGAACAGGGCATAGCGGCCTTTATTCTTGGGGACACAGACACGGCGAAGACTTTGGTCCTCCGCGCCTGGGTGCTTTCAAAAGTCGAACACGACCCCGCCGCGACCGTCCGCTACGCGAGCGTTTTCGGAACCGGGCTCGTGCAGCTTAACCGATACAACGAAGCGCTTGGACCGCTAAATGAGGCAATCAAACTTGCTGCCTCCAATCCCGATGTTGCTTATCCGAGCATTGCCGTCTACGCCAAGATCGAAGCTTTTGGCGGACTCCATCAGTACGATCAGGCATACGCGCTCGCCAATGAATCGCTGGCACGCCTACAGGGAACGAAATACAGCGGACAGAAATCACAGGTCTACATCGACAGGGGGACGGTCGATGAGGCCCGCGGCGACTGGCCGGCTGCCATCGCCGACTTCCAGCAGTCTGTAGGCCTCTCCAGCGGAATTGA
>Ga0302320_10016081_pt1 | contig 15323 bp, 10 predicted proteins | sample Bog_T0_3_FD_202130 | JGI IMG/M metagenome (GOLD analysis project Ga0302320, IMG submission 202130) | Peat permafrost microbial communities from Stordalen Mire near Abisko, Sweden - Bog_T0_3 | ecosystem: Environmental > Terrestrial > Soil > Wetlands > Peat | place: Sweden: Abisko, Stordalen Mire... | reverse complement strand
AGCCGGATCCCATCCTGGGGGACGGACCGATGTGACTCGATCCAGAAAGCCGGAAGGCTGTTACTCGAGGCCTTTCGCCGCCTGCGAGTTGGGCTGAGATGCTGGCCAGCGCTTGCTCTACCCGCAGTCAGCAGAGCACGGGCGGGCAAGCGGCGGGGCGTGGGTTCTGCTGGAACGCATTGATAAAACGCGGGATATATTTTGCGAGAGCGCGTCACCGTGGTGCGGCGGAGGGGCGGAATGGGCGGGGCCGGGGGCTGCGGGTATAGGGATTTGCGGATACTGTCCCGGGATTCAGTTTATCCCCTCCTGCCGTGTGTCACTTTTGGGGTGCAGTACATTCTGTCCCGGGATTCCGGATTAAAGGCTATTATCGTTGTGTATCGTCCAGCACGCTGCGAGCGTGACGGAGTGTCCAAAGTGAAAGAAAAAATCCTTGAGATTGCGGAAATCGCGAAGGCATGTCCTGAGAACCTACAAACCATCTGTTTTGAGCTTCTTCTAAAGGACTACCTGAGCTCTCGAGCGTCAGAACGCGAGGGCAAATCGGGCTCCGCTGAACCAGCCAAGAGCACACCGGAACCAACCACGGAAGAGCAAGAACCGGCAGTAACGACAGAGGGTCTCGGGAAAGGACAAGACGACCTCTCCGGGAGTGACCTTCACGTGAAGGCCCGCCACTTTCTTAAAAAACATGACCTAAAGCTCAGTCAACTGAACAACCTCTTTTATAAAGAGAACGGTCAGATTCTCCCGCTCTACGACGACTTGAAGACCACTCGTGTCGCCGAAAGCCAAATGCGAGTTACCTTGCTTCAAGCGCTGCGAGAAGCCCTAAACACAGGTAATTTCGAATCCGAACTGCAGGCAGTCCGGGATGATTGCGAAGCTCGGAAATGCTACGACGTGAGCAACTGGGGCAACAACTTCAAAAACAACGCTGCGCTGTTTGACTTTACGATATTCAACAAATCTATAACAAGAGTCCGATTGTCTGAGCACGGGAAGAAAGAGCTGGCCGACCTCATCTCGGAGCTTCAATAGAAAATAGATGGAGGCAGAACTAAGGACGTTTCTTGCCGATCTCAAGAGCTTACGTCTTGAGATCAAGGCCGAGACTCACACACGAATCTCGAAGAAGTCTATTCGGGAACACGCGGATAAGCTCGCGTCCCAATGGTTCACTGCTATCGCTAAGAGTGCGACTGAAGATTACACATTTGCGCCACAGATGATCGAGCGATACTCCGGCCACTGCAAGCGTCTCATCAAACTCACTGAAAACAACAATCAAAAAACAAGTTACCTAGATATTCTGGACAAGCTTGTACGTCAGTTTCGTGACGATCTCATACTTCCACTCCAGCAAAATGAAGTACAGCAAAGCAAGACATCCGCGTTTAGTCGCTTTGTCGCGGGCCTCTCGGATGCCGACGAGAGCGCATACTTTAAAGAAGCTTTGGACTGCGCTGACCATGGCTTCCTAAGAGCGGCGGCTGTTATGGGATGGTCCGCCGCAATCGATCGGATTCATCGCAAGATCGACCAGACCGGCTTCGCGACGTTCAACACGGTTTCAAGTCAAATGGCGGCCCAAACAAAAGGGCGCTATAAGCACTTCAATCAACGACAGAACATAACTAGTTTAAGCGACCTGCGAGAAGTATTCGACAACATTATCCTATGGATTATTGAGGGCATGGGATTCATAGACTCGAACCAGCATACACGTTTGAAGAGTTGCTTCGAAATGCGCTGCCAGTGTGCCCATCCGGGCGAAGCACCGATAACTGAGTATAACTTGATGTCGTTTTTTTCAGACATTCAACAAATCGTGTTGGAAAACAGCGCATTCCGACTTTAGGCGAAGGGGTCAGCCTGTTCGCCTCGTTGGGGACGTGAGTAAGATCCTCAGCCACGGAAGCGGAGGCGCGATGCCGGCGACCGCCCTCAATTTCCAGTCGATCAAGGCTTCGAATCCGGACTGGGCGCTCCGTGCCGGTTGTTCAAATGCATGCGGGTAAGCAGCGAGTGGGGCCCGCCGTAGATGAACTCAAGGGCGATGTTGCCGCCCACATAGGCCAGCATGTTGAAGTTGCCCAGGCGGAACGCATCCTTGGCGTCGTAGCGGCTGGGATACCAGGCATAGACTGCCGTCATCGTGCCCACATACGGCGCGACGAGCGCAGGGATAGAGAAGACGCGGTGGCCGTCCGCGCCGCGGCGTGCCGTCAAGGTCGAAACCACGGCATGTTTCAGGCGTGGACCCACGCCTGTGCACTCGCAGCGGTAGTACATCGAGTCTTGCTTGAAGGCTTCTGCCAGCGCATAGCGCGTGGTCATGGTTACCGCTGCGATTCCGAGGTTGGACCCGAATCGTCTGCCGTAACCCGCAGCGCCTTGCTTCCACTCCGGAGGTGAATTACTGGCCTGGTTAATGCCAGCCGCGAGGGCTGCGCCGACGAAGGGATACGGGCCGAACGTGTCGAAGAGGTAGTTATAGATCTTGATTTTCTGCGACGGATGCGTGTACGCCAGGTCTGGTTGCGCCGGGGCTGTGCTGGCAACAGTTTGAGAGGAATTTCCGGAATCGGGCGGCGACTGCGCCTGTGCCAGCATGGGGAGAGCGGCGAAGTTTGCGACCACCAACAGCCAGAGCATCATTCGGCGCTTCAGTGCTCGTTCCGAATGCCAGCTTCCCGCTGCGCGATCCCCTTTTTCGTCATCTTCGGCAGCCGCACGATGGGCGTGTGCCGCAAGTCCGTGCTGCGCGGTGGCTTTCTGGTGTGCGTCGTGCATAGTTCCTCTCCGAGCGGGAGCGCAGCCCCCTTTCGTGTCCTTCAGAGCACGACAAGGACCGAACGTCTCTGGTCGGAGCATTTCAACGCGGCTAAGCAAGCAAACAACCAAACGGCGGGCATATGGGGAGGCCCTTTGGACTCGCAGACCCGGCTTTGCCGATTGCCTGTCGGCAAACTTCGCACTTCAGGTGCAGCATTTGCTGCTTGGCTTCAGGCGAAAGGGCACTCTCGAAAGTCATCTCTAAGTCGCTGATTCTCCGTGTCCCCACTCCGCACGATTTTCATCCCATAAGGTGTGACGGAGTCTCATGGCAACAGCCTGACACGAGCAGTTGGTTACTGGGGCCAAGGTGGCGGAAGGCTCTGCCACCTTGAAGATTCTCGAAGATTTCCGAGCACTATTGAATCAGGATGGCGAAAAACCAACGCTGCGTCCTGCCTGGTGCGGCGTACCACATCACCCCACGGGGGACCCACCGGCAGCGGGTTTTTTCAAGGATGCCGACAAAGCGGCGTATCTGCGCCTGATGGCTCACCATCTGGCGGACGCCGGGGTGCGGGTGCCGGCTTGGAATCCGGGGAGGGTTTCCGGTTTTCCCCGTTCCCCGGTTCGAGACTATTTTGATGGCGCTGCCGGCGTTGCCGACGGCGGGCCGCTCCACTCGGCGTTCTTCAGGTTCCAGCCGCCGCCCAGTGCCTGGTAGAGCTGGACGATGACGATGCGGCGATTCAGTTCAGTCAGTGCCAGCGCATTCTCGGCCGGGTACAGTTGCTGCTCCGCCTCCAGCACCTCGAAATAGCTCGACTTGCCGGCCTGGTAGCGCTGGGTCGAGACGGTCACCGCTTCTTTGTAGGCTGCGACGGCGCGCGATTGCTCGACGCGAATCGCCTCCAGCCGTTGCCGCGTGATCAATGCGTTCGAGACGTCGCGGAACGCATTCATTGCCGTTTGCTGGAACTCGAGCCGCGTCTGCTCCCAGGCCGCGATGGCCTGGCGTTTTTTGGAACGCAGCGAGCCGCCCGCGTACAGCGGTCCGGTCATGTTGGCGGCCAACGACCAGAGGTTCGTGTTCCCGCCGAGGAAATTCTCGAGCGGCCAACTCATCCGGCCGAACAGCGTCGTCAGGCCCAGAGTGGGGAAAAACGCCGCCTGCGCGACGCCGATCTGCGCGTTGGCCGAGCGCACCGCTTGTTCGGCTTGCAACACGTCGGGCCGCCGTTCCAGCAACGCCGAAGGCAGGCCGGCCGGCACGTCGGGCGGGACCGTCTGATCGAGGAGCAGGGCGTGGCGCTCGATCGGCCCCGGATTGCTTCCTAGCAGAATCCGAATTTCATTCTCTTTGAGCGCGATCTGGCGCTCGATTTCCGGAATCTCGGCCGCGGTGGACGCCAGGGCGCCCTCGGCGCGCGTGGTCTCCAGGCGGGACGCGGTGCCACCTTCCAGCCGCTGCTGGAAGATGCCCAGACTGCCACGAAACGTCTCGACGGTCCGGCGCGCGATATCGAGCCGGAGGTCCAGTTCGAGCAGTTCGTAATACGCTTGCGCCACCCCGGTCGTGAGCGACAGGATCACGCCGCGGCGCGCGTAATCGCTGGCCAGGTATGCGGCGAGCGCGCTTTCGTTCATGTGGCGGATGCGGCCCCACAGATCGAGTTCCCAGGTCGCTCCCAGGCCGACCATGCCGGCGGCCGCCGTCTTGCCGTAGGTCAGGTTCGGCGCCCCGAAGGCTTCATTTTTGCCGCGACTGGTTTGGACTTCGTAGCCCGCGCCGGGGTAGTATTGCGAGCGCGCCTGCACGGAAAGCTCGCGCGCCTGCTCGACGCGGCGGACGGCGATGCGGAGGTCGTAATTGTTGGCGATGGCGGTGCGCACCAGGCCCTGCAGGGTCTGGTCCTGGAAGACTTCCCACCACGGCAGATCGGCGATGGAGGCCGGCTGCGCGGCGCCCTCCTGGCCACGGAAGGCCGGCGGCGCGTTCGCCGCCGGAGACTTGTATTTCGGACCGACGACGCAGCCGCCGAGCAGGACCGCCGCGCCGAGCGCAAGTGTTAACGGGATGCTCCTCATGAACGCGGTCCTTCCTCGACCTGCCCCGCATGCCGCTTGCCGCCGAGCCGCTCCATCAAGTAGAACGTGACCGGAATCAGCAGCACGGCGATGCAGGTGGCGGCCATCATTCCGCCGATGACGCAACTGCCCACAACGCGGCGCGCGATCGCGCCCGCGCCAGTCGCCATCCACAACGGAACGCAGCCCAGGATGAATGCAAAAGAGGTCATCAGGATCGGCCGCAGGCGCAGCCGGGCCGCGGCCAGCGCGGCCTCGGCCAGGCCCATGCCGCCCTCGTAGCGCACGCGGGCGAACTCGACAATCAGAATCGCGTTCTTGGCCGCCAGACCGATCAGCATGACCAGTCCGATCTGCGCGTAAACATCGTTGGTCATTTTGCGGATGGCCAGCGTCGAAAGCGCGCCCGCCACGGCCACCGGCGTCCCCAGCAGCACGCTCACCGGCAGCGTCCAGCTTTCATACAGCGCGGCCAGAATGAGAAACACGAACACCAGCGACATGCCGAAGATCACAACCACCGACAGGCTTTTCTGGGCCAACCATTCCTGGAAGGACATCCCCGCATAGTCGAAGCCCATCTCGCGCGGCATCGTCTGCGCAAAAACCTCCTCCAGCACTTTCATGGCCTGCCCGGAACTGTAGCCCGGCGCGGCGCTGCCGAAGATCTGCGCGCAGCGGAACAGGTTGTAGCGCTGCGTGAATTCCGGGCCGGAGATGCGTTTCAGCGTGGTCAACGTGGACAACGGCACCATCCCGCCCTTGTCATTGCGAACGTAAAACTGATTGACATTTTCGGCGCGCGTGCGCTGCTCGCCTTCGGCCTCCAGGAAGACGCGCCACTGGCGGCCGAAACGGCTGAAGTAATTGATGAACGAGCCGCCCATGAACGTCTGCAAAGTCTGATAGACGTCGCTCGGAGCAACCCCTTGCGCGATGGTCTTGTCGCGATCCACATCCGCGTAGACCTGTGGAACGTGAGGCAGAAACGTGGTGGTCACATTGGCCAGCTCGGGCCGTTTCCGCGCGGCCTGTAGGAAGATCCGCAGGTTGTCGTCGAGGAAGTTGATGTCCCTTCCGGCACGGTCCTCGAGGATGAACGTGAAGCCGCCGGATGAGCCGATGCCGGGAATCGCCGGCGGCGTGATCGAGAACGAAATGCCGTCAGGCAGCGCGCTCAGTTTGCGCGTGAGCTCGGCCGACAATGCGGAGGCGACGTCGGACTTGGACTTGCGCTCGTCCCAGGGCTTCAGCTTGACGAAGAAGAAACCGGAGTAGGTGTTTTGCGTACCGCTGAGGAAATTGACGCCGACGACACTCGTGTAAACGTCAATCGCCGGGACTTGTTTGATGATCTCTTCAATCTTCAGCATGGTCGCGTCGGTGCGCTGCAGACTGGCCGCGTCCGGCAGTTGCACCGACAGCAGCAGGTAGCCCTGATCCTCTTCCGGAAGAAAGCCCGTGGGCAGCTTGCGGCCGATCAGCAGCGACAACACGGCGCAGCCGGCCAGGACGATCAGCGCGATGGCGGACTTGCGAATCAACCCGCCGCAGGCCGCGACGTAGGCGTTTCGGCTGCGCTCGAAGGCGCGGTTGAAGACCCGGAAAAACGCGCCCAGCGGCCCATGCGATTCACGCTTCTTACGCAGCAGCAGCGACGACAGGGCGGGGCTCAACGTCAGCGCGTTGAAGGCCGAGATGATGACCGAAATCGCGATCGTGAGCGCGAACTGCTGATACAGACGACCGGTGATGCCGGGGACGAAAACGGTCGGGACGAAGACCGCCGCCAGGATGATAGCGATGCCGATCACCGGCGCCGACACCTCTTCCATGGCCTTGCGCGACGCGTCCTTGGGCGTCATCCCTTCGTCGATGTGGTGCTGCACCGCCTCCACCACGACGATGGCGTCGTCCACCACCAGGCCGATCGCCAGCACCAGGCCGAACAGCGAAAGCGTGTTGACGCTGAAGCCGAACGCCGGGAACAACATGAATGTCCCGATCAAAGAAACCGGGACGGCCAGCAGCGGAATCAGCGTGGCGCGCCAGTCCTGGAGGAAGACGAAAACCACCAGCGCCACCAGCAGCAGCGCCTCCGCAAGCGTGATCAGGATCTCGATGATGCCTTCGCGCACGGGCAGCGTGGTGTCCAGCGAGACCAGGTAATCCACATCGTCCGGGAAGCGCTGCTTCAGTTCAGCCATGCGGGCGCGCACCGCCGTGGCCGCATCGAGCGCGTTCGATCCCGGCAACTGGTAGACCGGAATCACGGCCGCCGGGTGGCCATTCACGCGGCCGCGGACGTTGTACGTCTCGGCGCCGAGTTCCACGCGCGCCACGTCGCTGACTCGCAGCACCGAGCCGTCGCGATTGGCGCGAATGACGATGTTTCCGAACTCGTCGGTCGTCACCAGGCGCCCCTGCGCGCGCACCGTGTAGGAAAATTCCTGGCCCGCCGGCGCGGGCTCGCCGCCCACCTGGCCGGCAGGATTCACCGTGTTTTGCTGCTGAATGGCGCGTGCGATTTCAGGCACCGTCACCTGCAGCTTGGCCAGTTGATCGGGCTTCACCCAGATGCGCATGGCATAACGGCCGCCATACACCAGCGTGTCGCCGACGCCGGGTGTGCGCAGCAGATCGTCGACCATGTTGATGTAGGCGTAGTTCGCCAGGAAGTTCCGGTCATGTGTGCCACGCGGTGAGTACAGCGACAGCATCAGCAGCGGCGAGCTCATCGTTTTCCTGACGATGACGCCGTAATTGGCCACGTCCATGGGCAACTGCGTGGCCGCCAGAGACTCGCGCATCTGGGTCAGGATCAGGTCGATATTCGGCTGCGTCTTGACGTCGAAAAGCACGCTCAGCGACATGGCCCCGTTGTTGGCGTTGGTGGAAAACATGTACAGCATGTTGTCCACGCCGCTCATCTGCTGCTCGATAGGCGCGGCCACCGATTGCTCGATGGTCTGCGCATCGGCGCCAAAATACGTCGCGCTGACCTGCACCACGGGCGGGACGATTTCCGGATACTGCGCCACCGGCAGCGTCACCAGGCAGATCCCGCCCAGCAGCACGGTGAGGATGGCGATGACGATCGCCACGATCGGGCGCTCGATGAAAAAATTAGACATGGCCGCTACTTCGCCCCCGCCGGCTGCGGATACGGCTGGGGCGTAACGGACGAGCCGTTACGGACTTTCTGCAGTCCCTCGACCACTACGCGCTCGCCCGGCGCGACGCCTTCTTCGATCACCCACAATCCGCCAATGCGCGGTCCCACGCGGACATTGCGGATGCTGACCGTGTTATCCCGATTGACCACCGCCACCTGGTAGCCACCTTGCAGTTCGCCTACCGCGCGCTCCGGTACCAGCGTCGCGGCCTTCTGAGTGGATACGACTGAGCGCACGCGCGCATACTGGCCGGGCCGAAGGAAGTTGCCCGGGTTGGGGAACAGCGCGGCCATACGCAGTGCGCCGGTGCCGACATCCACCTGCCGGTCCTCCAGGAACAGCCGCCCCTTGTGCGGATACAGCGACCCGTCCGCCAGAATGATCTCGAGTTCCGCGGAGGGTCCGGCCTGACCGCCGTGCTGGGCGATGTATTCCTGCTCGCTGACCGTGAAATAGGCCTTGATCGGATCGACCGCCGAAACCATCGTCAACTCCCCGCTGGTAGGCGAGGCCAGGTCGCCCACCTGCACCTTGGCGATGCCCGCGATGCCGTCGATCGGCGCCTTGATCTTGGTGAACTCAAGTTGCACTTCGGTGTCGTAAACCGCCGCCTTCACCGCGGCCACCGCGGCCTGCGCCGACTCGATGGCGGCGCGCGTGGACTGGACCGCGGCCCGCGCTTCGAGCTGACTCTGGAGGGCGTTGTCCATCTCCTCCTGACTGATGGCCCGGGTCTTCACCAGCGGCGCATAACGCTTCACGTCCAGGTCCGCCTTGCCCAGGCGGGCTTCGTTCTGCGCCAGATTCGCGCGCGCCAACTGCACGTTGCTCTCGGCCTGCGCCTGATTGCCGCGGGCCTGGTTCAACGCCGCTTCGAAGGGCCGCGGATCGATCTGAAACAGCAACTGGCCCTTATGGACAAACGAACCTTCCTTGTATGCCTGGGCCATGACGTAGCCGCTCACCTGGGCGCGAATTCCGGCGTTGACGCGACCATCCAGCGTGCCGATCCATTCCTTGACGATCGGCACATCGCGCACCACCACGTCAGCCACTTCCACAACCGGCGGCGTCATCCGCACCGCGGCCCGCTGCTGCTGTTCACAACTCGTCAGCAGGGCCGCCAGGAAAACCGCGAGGGCCACGGCAGCGATCCGGAGCCGCTGCCCCTTCATGCGGTGTATGGAAGAGCCGAGCCCCTCACGCCGTCCCGGCTCTGCGTATCGATGAATGAGTTGCATAGGAATGTTGGCACTGCTTTCACCGGCCAATTCGTGTCGTTCAACCTGAAGACCTGACGTTGCCGCGGGCAGAGGGTCATTCTATCAACTCGAACCCGCGGCTTTGCCAGCGCGGCGATTGTAATAGACTGCCAACATGCACAAGATCACGATTCGCCTGCTCGCCGCTGCGGCACTCCTGTTGCCTGCACTCGCCCAGCCGAAACCGAGCGCCAACCCGCTCGTCGGCAGGTGGGACTTCAACCTCACTACGCCCAGCGGAACGCGCGCCGCGTGGCTGGGAATCTCGGAAAAGGACGGCCAGCTCGCGGTGTGGTTCCAACCCACCGGCGGCAACGTCTATGAAGTGAAGAACTTCAAAGCCGATGGGGCGCACCTGACGATCACCTTCTCCCCGACCGAGAGCTGGCAACTCGAAGCTGCCGGCGGGAAACTGAGCGGCGTCGGGAAGCGCGGGTCCAACACTCTGCAGTTGACGGGTCTGCGCTCGCCCGAACTCAAGCGTGCCGCGCCCAAGGCCTGGACCAAGCCCGAGCCGCTGTTCAACGGCCGCAACCTCGACGGCTGGGCGCCGATCGGCAATCCGGCCGATAGCCACTGGACCGTGCAGGACGGTCTGCTGGTCAACACGTCGCACGGCGCGAACCTGAAATCGACGCGCGTCTTCGACGATTTCAAGGTGCACTACGAAGTCAACTGCCCGGACGACGGCAACAGCGGCTTCTACCTGCGCGGCCGTTATGAGGTTCAGATCGAATACGAGCCTCTGACCAGCAATCCCGTCGAGCGGCGCATCGGCTCGGTCTACGGGCGCATCGCGCCCAACCCCGAATTGCCGCGCACGCCCGGCAAGTGGGAGACCTTCGACGTCACGCTGGTCGGCCGCATCGTCACGGTGGTCCGCAACGGCGTCACCATCATCGACCACAAAGAGATCGAGGGCATCACCGGCGGCGCGCTGGATGCCAACGAAGGCCAGCCCGGTCCGTTCTATATTCAGGGCGACCACACCGGCGGCCTGAAGTTCCGCAACATTACAGTCTCGGTTCCGCAGCGCTGAGGGCGCGGGACGCCGGGCGCGTTCATTTGAATTTTGACAACCCGTGCCCGCACAACCGCCGCGGCGGGGCAAAAATCCCGCCGCTAATGATAAACTCATTGCTTAATTATTCCTATGAATGAAACCATCAAATACGTCCTCGACGAGGACCGCATTCCGAAGTCCTGGTATAACCTCGCCGCCGATCTCCCAGTGCCGCTGCCGCCCGTTCTGCACCCTGGCACCCACCAGCCGATCGGCCCCGGCGATCTGGCGCCGCTGTTCCCGATGGCGCTGATCTTGCAGGAGGTCTCAACCGAACGCGAGATTGAGATTCCGGCGCCGGTGCGCGACGTTTACCGGCAATGGCGGCCTTCACCGCTGTATCGAGCCCGCCGCCTCGAGCGCATCCTCGATACCCCGGCCCACATTTATTACAAGTACGAAGGCGTCAGCCCCGCCGGCAGCCACAAGACCAACACGTCCGTGCCCCAGGCGTTTTTCAATCGGGAGGCCGGCGTGCGCCGCATCGCCACCGAAACCGGCGCCGGCCAGTGGGGTTCCGCGCTGGCGTTCGCGGGCGCGCTTTTCGGCATCGAGATCGACATCTACATGGTGCGCTGCTCCTTCGACCAGAAGCCCTACCGGCGCGCCTTGATGCAGGCCTACGGCGCGCGTTGCGTCGCCTCGCCGTCGCAGGAAACCGCCGCCGGCCGCGCCATTCTCGCCGCCCATCCCGATCATCCCGGCAGCCTCGGCATCGCCATCTCCGAAGCGGTCGAAATGGCCGCCCGGCGCGAGGACACGAAGTACGCTTTGGGCTCCGTATTGAACCACGTCCTGCTGCACCAGACCGTGATCGGCCTGGAAGCCATGCTGCAATTCGAGATGGCCGGCGAAGACCCGGACATCATCATCGGATGCACCGGCGGCGGTTCCAATTTCGCCGGCATCTCGTTTCCCTTCCTCGGCGCGCAACTGCGCGGCGGCCGGAAACGGCGCTTCATCGCCGTCGAACCCGCCGCCTGCCCGTCGCTCACGCAGGGCCGCTACACCTACGATTTCGGCGACACCGCGCACCTCACGCCGCTCACCAAGATGCACACGCTGGGCTCCACTTTCACGCCGCCCGGCTTCCACGCCGGCGGGTTGCGCTATCACGGCATGGCGCCGATGATCAGCCATGTGAAGGAACTCGGCCTGATCGAGGCCCAAGCCTATCACCAGACCGCCTGCTTCGACGCCGGCGTGCAATTCGCGCGCGCCGAAGGCATCATCCCGGCGCCCGAGTCCAACCACGCCGTGCGCTGCGCCATTGACGAGGCTCTGCTTGCGAAAAAGGAGGGCGCGAGCCGCGTCATCCTGTTCAACCTCTCGGGCCACGGCCACTTCGACATGCAGGCCTACACCGACTACCACGCCGGCAAACTCGTCGACCAGAACTACGACGAAGCCGACATGGCCATGGCCCTCGCCGCCCTGCCCGTGGTCGCCTGATAACCGGCCGCCGCAGCGCCAATCCGCGCCTTGCTCCAGTGCGAGCCGCCGGGCAGAATTACTCACGTGAGCAGTTTTTGGGCTGTAAGCCGCTGATTCTGTGTTGGAGATTACTCAGCCTGAGAAAAGAGTCCTCTCGGGGCGAGCGCTGCCAGGCGGCGATCGGCGGGTTTTTTCGACGGGGCGAAGCGCCATTGGCTGCGATTCTGGCCGTGCTTCCGCCCGCCCTCAGGAGCTCCTGTCCAGATACACTTTCAGCAGCGCCGCCACGTTGCGATACGCGATGCCCGGCACGCGCGCCGGTTGAAACACCGCCGATCCTCCGCTGGCCCGCGGCCTGTGGCTCAACCGCACCTCGCCGATCTTGAGACGCGCTTGAGTCGCCCGCGCCGTCAGCTCCCACTGAAACCCTTCCACCAGGCGCCCGAGCCGCGGGACGATCCGCTCCGCCACCTCCCGTTTCATCAACATCAGGTTGCAGCTCGGGTCGTGCAGTTCCGTCCGGAACAGCAGGCGATGGTACAACTTGAAACTGCCCGACATGAGCTTGCGAAACCAATGGTCGGCGCGGCGCACCCTCCAGCCGACGATCAGATCGTACTGCTCCCGCACCGCCCACACGCTCCAGAAATCCCGCGGATCGATCTGCCCGTCGGAGTCGCACGTCAGCACGTAGTCCGTCTCCGCCGCGAGCAGCGCCGCCTTCAGGGCATGTCCGTACCCGCGCCGGCCCGCGGCGATATCCAGGTGCATCGGCAGACGCTTTTCGAGTCTCCTCAGCACTTCTTTCGTATCGTCCGTGCTGCCGTCCTCGGCGATCAGAAAACGCAGGTCGATGGCCACCGAGAGCTCCGCCTGCCACTCCTCCAACGTGCGTTCGATGCTCGGGCCTTCGTTGTGCACGGGCATGGCCAGATCCAGTCGCGGCCGGGCGTCGGTTGGCATGTCGCCGGGATCGTCCTCTCTGCTATTCGCGCGTCGCCAGGAACAGATAATCCTGGCCGTTCCGGCCTCGACACTCCAGCTTCCAGCCCTCACTCATCAGCCTGGACGGCAGCCACTCCGTCTCCGGACGGGAAACCACGTACACCCAGAACTTAGAGTGCGTGCGCACGAACGGACCATAGTCCACGATCGTGCCCGGCATCAGTTGCCGGTCTCCCGCCAACGATACCTCGGCGACGAACCGCGGTCCGCGCACGACGTACGCCACATCGGTCAGGTAGGTCAGCCGCGCCCTGACCTGCGGCGGTGAGTAGTGCGCCAGTGGGGGAAAGGCCAGCACATCCGCGACGGCAATGGGCAGATCGTCGCCGCTCGGGTACAGCGGAGAATCGGCCGTGAGCCCCGCCGATCGGCCTGACTTCTGCCACTGCGGAACCGGCGTCTGCTCGCCCCACACCAGCAAGACGCCCGCCATGCAGGCGATGGGCGCCAGCGCTCTGATTCTGCAGCTTGTGCTGAGCAGGCACGGGAACAATACCGCGACCCCGATCACCGCGCTGATGGCGTAGCGGTTGGAAAAGTAGCCGGTGGTTAAGCCCGTCCCGAGCAACATCAAGGCCGGTATGCAAAGGTAGGTCAGAGCCGCGGCCAGTTCGGGTCCCGGCATGCGCCGCCGTGGTGGCGCTGTACCGTCCGAACCCTCCCGCCAGAGCAGGCTCGCCACCGTCAGCACGATGAAGGCCAACGCCAACGGCACCACCAGCGGGTGCAGCAGATTCTCGTAGAAACCGGGCAGCTTGGGCAGCGTCGGCTTCCAGAAGAAACTGGCCGACATTCTCGTGCGCGTGAACTGGGCCGAGATCATTCCGCGCGCCACGCTCAACAGAAACGGGACCGGCAGCACGCCCACTACGATGGCGCCGGCCACGCCCCAATCCACTTTCCTGCGCTCCAGCACCCGCCAGGTCTCTCCCACCAGCAGCGGCAGAACGATCTGCACGCCGTAGAAATGGCTGCTCACGGCCACCGCGATGCTCACCGCCAGCACGGCTAGCCACGCCCATCTGTGTCTCGCCTCACCCGCCGATTGCCACGCCAGCAGCGACACTCCGGCCATCCCCAGAACGATGCCATACGGCCGCGCTTCGAACGCGTAGGAATAGGCCAACGTCTGCAGCGGCAACACCAATGCCAGGAAGGCGTAGATCGAAGGCAAGCGCCGGCGCGTGAATAGAAAAAGGCTGACCGACAGCAGCCAAAATCCGATGATGGCAGGCAGGCGCAGCGCCAGGCCAGACTCGCCGAACAGCCGCATCGAGGCGTGCGTCAGGATATAGAAAAACGGCGGATGCCCGTCGTACACAGCGGCCGTCAGCCGCTCCTGGTACGCCGGCAGGCGGGCAATGTAAAAGGTGAACAGTTCATCGAACCATAGCGGCTTCACGAGAGCGCGCGCGATGGTCGCGGCGGCATAGGCGCCGCTGAACACAATCAGACCCAAAAGCCAGTGCTTATCCGCGGCGCCGGCACACCGCTCCAGCGCCCGTTCGCACCATGCCACGGGTCGCCGCGCAATGTTTCCTACCTCAACGGTCAAAACGGGATCTCTTTCGCCTGACAAATCTGCGGGTCGAGGTCCACCCGGTTCCTCCAGCCGCTGCCGCGGCGACGTAATTCACCAGTTAAGCAATCGCTCCGGCTCGGGTCAACCGCAGCGCCGATGCAGCGCGGCAGAATACAGCTTGAACCGGCGGTCGTGGAGAAACTCGTTGACCCGCCTATGCACACGCTTGCGCGCACCTCGTTGGACTCGCAGCAAAGGCTGGACAAAAGTTTTTCACTTCTGGCAGCCGTTGATGGGCATCGCGCGCCCGCGCGCCTTCCCTTTTCCCGCCCGCTCTGGTATTGATGGAGACGCCATGCAATACCTGATCTACGTCGCCTGTTTGCTGGCCGGCCTGGCCCTGGGCGTGCTCGCCGGCTGGCTGTTCGGTTCGGCCGGCGGCCTCGCCGCCGAACACGAAACTGCGGCGTTACGAGCGCAATTGGCCGATAGGGACCGCGCCCAGGAGGAGAAGCAGAGGGAGGTTGAACTTGCGCAGCAGCACCTGAGCGACAGCTTCAAGGCGCTGGCCGCCGACGCTCTGAACGCCAACAACCGCAGTTTCCTCGACTTGGCGAAGGCGGTGCTCGAAAGCACGCAGAAGGAGGCCAGCGGCGAACTGGCCCAGCACAAAGCCGCCGTCGAGACGCTGGTCCAGCCGATCCGCGAGTCGCTCGACAAAGTGGACCGCCACATCGGCGAGATGGAAAAGGAGCGCGCCGGGGCCTACGCCGGGTTGATGCAGCAGGTGCGGTCGCTGGGCGAATCGCAGGTTCAGTTGCAAACCGAAACCGCGCAACTGGTGCGCGCGCTGCGCGCCCCGCAGACGCGCGGCCGCTGGGGCGAAATCACGCTGCGCCGCGTGGTCGAGATGGCCGGCATGGCGGAGCATTGCGATTTTAACGAGCAGGTGTCGGTCGATACCGAGGGCTTGCGCCAGCGCCCCGACTTGA
>Ga0302320_10016078_pt1 | contig 15325 bp, 13 predicted proteins | sample Bog_T0_3_FD_202130 | JGI IMG/M metagenome (GOLD analysis project Ga0302320, IMG submission 202130) | Peat permafrost microbial communities from Stordalen Mire near Abisko, Sweden - Bog_T0_3 | ecosystem: Environmental > Terrestrial > Soil > Wetlands > Peat | place: Sweden: Abisko, Stordalen Mire... | reverse complement strand
GTATGGAAGCGCAGAATCTCTTTGCCGATTAAGTGAAGATCGGCCGGCCAGCGATTTTCGCCGTCGACTGCGCTGACATACGGCGTAAGGGCGTCGAACCAGACGTAGAACACGTGCGCCGGATCAGACTCAACCGGAATGCCCCATTTAATGCTGGTGCGGGTGATAGAAAGATCGGCTAGGCCTTGCTTAACGAACGCCAGGATTTCATTGCGGCGGATCTCGGGCAGCATGAAATCCGGATTCTTCTCGTAAAACTCCAGCAGCCGATCAGTAAATGCCGAAAGCTTGAAAAAGTAATTTTCTTCGGTGAGTTCCTCGTAGGGCTTACCGGTTTCGGGATCGATGTCGCCAGGTTTGGCGTCGTTGACGAAAGCTTCACTCACCACGGCGTAGAGCCCCGTGTATTGGCCTTTATAGATGTAGCCGTTCTTCTGGCAGGCCTCGAAGAGCGAGTTGACGATTTTGCCGTGATTCTCGTTGGTGGTGCGTTGGAAGCGGTCCATCTGCAGATCGAGCTTCTGCCAAGTCCTGCGGAACTCGGCGGAGATCAGATCGACGAACTCTTCCGGCGATTTGCCCTGCGCGCGGGCGGCGCGTTCAACCTTGGTGCCGTGTTCGTCGGTGCCGGTAGTGAGCACGACGTCGTAGCCTTGCATGCGTTTGAAACGCGCGATCACTTCGGCGGCGATGCTGGTATAGGCGTGCCCGATATGCGGCGCCGCGTTTACGTAATAGATGGGAGTGGTGAGGTAATACTTGCCTTTACTCATTGCGAATGATTCGATTTCCAGTGGCTTAAGAAGATCTGATTGGCCTCGCCGATGACGGTGCGCAGCGGCACCCCTTTGGCCGTGGCGGCTTGGCGGCAGTCTTCATATTCGGGTGCGAAATTGCCTTGTTCGTTATATTTCACCCGCACTCTGCCGAAAGATGTTTCAACCTCGGTCACGTGGCGCGCCAGCACCCGCCGTTCGGCTTGCAAAATGCGCAGGCCCAGCGTGCTGGTCTCGGCGAACAGCACGGCGGCCAGCTTTTCGCTCAACTCGGGAGCGGCGATGACGGAGATCATGGTGGCGGCGCGGCCCTTCTTCATATAGACGGGCGTGAGCGTCACATCCAACGCACCTGCTTCAAGCAAGCGTTCCATCGCGAAGGCGAGAACTTGCGGTGTAGAGTCGTCAATATTGGCCTCGAGAATAGAGACGCTAGTGGCTTCCACCGCGCCGCTTCGTTCGCCGATTAAAACTCGCAGTACGTTGGCTTGGCCGGGAAAGTCTTTGTCGCCCGCGCCAAAGCCTTGCGACTTGAGTTGGATAGCGGGCAGCGTCCCGAAATGAGTGGCTAGAGTGGTCACCAGGGCCGCGCCGGTGGGCGTTGTCAGTTCGGTTTGCGGCCCGGCGCTGAAGATTGGTTTGTCTTTGAGGAGCAGCGCGGTGGCGGGCGCGGGGACGGGCAGCGTACCGTGCTCGGTTTCGACCGTGCCGCTGCCCACGTTGACGCGCGAGCAGTGTATTTCGGCGACGTTGAGCAAGTCGAGCGCCACGCAAGCGCCCACGATATCGCAAATGGAATCCACCGCGCCCACTTCATGGAAGTGCACTTTTTCGATCGGAACGTCGTGCGTTTGCGATTCGGCTTCGCCGAGGCGCTGAAAAACGGCTAGTGCGTTGGTTTTGGCTCTGCTCGAAAGATGGCCGGCCTGAATGATTTTTTCAATGTGTGGGAGATGGCGGTGCTTCTTCTGTTCGGCGAAATCGACGCAGAATTTAGAAGCGCCAATGCCGCGGCGTTTGGTTTTGTAAAGACGGAAGCTGGCGTCAAGTTGCAGGCTCTGCAACGCCGCCTCGAGTGCCGCCCAATCCGCACCGGCATCGACCAGCGCGCCGACAGTCATGTCGCCACTGATGCCGGAGAAGGCGTCGAAATAGCAAAGGGTCATTGGAAATACTAGTGTAGCGAGGGGGAAGGCTTGGTCGTGCCGGGCTTTGCCTTGACAGCGGCAATGGGAACCGGCTGAGTGGACATCTCCTCATCGTGGATAACGGCGAGCATCTCACTGTAGCCTTGAATGATGGTTATGCCTGCCTGAAGAATATTGTTATTCTCCGCGATCTCGTCGATCCGTTCGGCATTGGGGGCCTTGCCGCCGTGAAATAAATTGTTTCGTGCGGTCTTAAGAAGCTCCAAGATATACGCCTCATCAGACTGGCTGCGTCGCCGACTGAACTTCTTGAAGCCGAGCGTGCCATGCTTTGTTACCACCTGGCGCCCCGGAGACAGTTGCCGGAGTTTGTCGACAGCTTCTTTGAAATCAGGTACGCTCACAGTGCCGAACCTGCCTTTGATGTCTTCTTCGAATTTTCCCCAGTCGACGATAGCGCCGGGCTCTTTGTCGTCCTCCCACCGATAAAAACTCTTAAGGTAGCCCTTCCGCTTTAAGGCGCACTCGAAGAGAGAGAATTTCCAGAAGAATCCAAGGATCAGATTGTAATTTAAGTTTCTTGGCAGTACGTGTGATTTCATATCATAGTCGCTTTGGCCTTGCAATTTTGCTCTAAGAAACACCCGAGACCTTTTAATGGGCTCGCGAATGTCGCTGATTACGGCCGCGAAATCCGAAGATCATCGCAGATCTTGCGCGCAAGAAAGTCATTCACTTCGCGATGCCGGGGAATTGCAGATGACCGACGTGTCTGCCGGTTGATGTAGATGCTGTGATTGCTACCCTCACGCTGAAACTCGCAGCCATTCCGCTCCAGGTGCCGGACGAGGTCAGTGCGTTTCAAGCGGCGGGTAAGACGAAGCGCTCGCGAATCACTTCCGATCCCGCCAGCGATTGTTCCGAGATCTCCCGGTTCGCCTCGAGGACCATCGTTACCGCCTCTTCCAGATTTGCGCGCGCCTCTTCAAGAGTGCCTCCTTGCGTGTTCGCGCCAGGCAACTCTTCTACAAACCCGATGTAGCCTTCGGGCACTTTCATATATACTGCCGTCAGTGTCATTTGGGCTCCTGACATGATTATAGCGATCCAAAGGAACGCACGGCATCCTGGTGCGCTTGATCTACCGTCTCAGCCAGCGCCGTCAAATGCCCCATCTTTCTTCCCTGTCTCGGCGCAAGTTTCCCATACAAATGCAGCTTCACATTCCGAACCGCCGCCGCTGCCGCCCAGTCCGGTTCTCCTTCGCTCCAAATATCGCCTAGCAGATTAATCATCGCCGCCGGGCACAGTTGTGCCGGTGAACCAAGAGGCAGCCCGCAGACCGCCCGCAATTGCTGTTCGAACTGGCTCGTGACGTTGGCATCGAAGGTAAAGTGGCCGGAGTTATGCGGCCTTGGCGCCAGTTCGTTGATCAGTAAACGGCCGTCTTTCGCGACAAAGAATTCCACGCACAACACGCCCACGACATCAAGCGTTTCAAGCACCGTGCGCGCAATGTCTACCGCTTCTTTAACCACGGAATCGGCCACCCGCGCCGGCGCAAGGGACACGTTCAGAATGCCGTTGCGGTGCTCATTCTCAATCGCACCATAGTGAACGAATTCGCCGTTTTCCCCGCGCGCCGCCACAACCGAGATCTCGCGTTCAAAATCCACAAAGGCTTCAAGCACCGACTCCCGTTCGCCCACCGTCGTCCACGCGGCGCTGAAATCCGCTGGGCTTGCAATGCGGTGCTGCCCTTTGCCGTCATAGCCGAAGTCCGCCGTCTTAAGAATCGCCGGCAGGCCAATCTCTCGCGCCGCTTGCGTGAGTTCGGCTAAGCTCGTTACCCGGCGGAATGGGGTATGCGGCAATCCCGCGCCTGCTAGAAACGTCTTCTCCCGCAGCCGGTGTTGCGTGGTATGCAAAATGTGTCCTGCCGGACGAACCGGCGCGCAGCGCTCCGCCGCCTCAGCCGTCGTCGCTGGAACATTTTCGAATTCAAACGTCACTACGGAAACGCCGGCGGCAAACTTGGCAACAGCCTCCAGGTCTTCATACGCCGCGTTGATTTCCAGATCGGCCACTTGGCCGGTCGGCGTATCTTCATCGGGCGAAAGCGTATGCACGCGATACCCCATACGGCGCGCCGCAATAGCAAACATGCGGCCCAACTGTCCGCTGCCAAGTATACCGATGGCGCTACCGGGCAAGATCGGCTTCAAAGATTGCGGTCTCCAAGTACGGTTTCCGTTTGCTGTTTGCGCCAAGCTTCGAGCCGCGTGCGGATCGCCGGATATTTGAGTCCTAAAATCGCCGCCGCTAGCAACGCCGCGTTCGCCGCGCCCGGCGGTCCAATCGCCAGCGTTCCCACTGGCACCCCGGCCGGCATCTGCACAATCGAGAGCAGCGAATCGATGCCATTCAACATGCTGCTGCGGATGGGCACGCCCAACACCGGCAAAATCGTGTGCGCCGCCACCATGCCCGGCAGATGCGCCGCCCCGCCCGCCGCCGCAATAATCACTTCCAGCCCGCGTGAAGCCGCCGTCTTCGCATAATCTGCCATCCAATCCGGTGTGCGGTGCGCCGAGACAATGCAGCATTCATGCGGAATCACCAGTGCTTCTAACGTGTCGCTGGTGCGCGCAATCGTCTCCCAATCCGACTTGCTGCCCATGATCACGCCAACCAACGGGTTGTCCGACGAGGGCAAAGCATGACTACTCATGCAATCAGCTTACTCGCCTTCGGAAACGAAGCCTTTTTGGCCGTCGAAGGTATAGAGGTTCTCAATCTTGATGAAATCGAGCTGGGCGCTGCCCGTGCGGTCGAGCAAATTGACGATCTGCGCATGCGAAATCGGCGCGCCGCGCGTTTCGCTCATGAAGCGCGCGCGCCAGTGATCGGTGCAAAAGGTCTCTTCAAAGCCGTTCGGGTACACCTTCGTGCCGCGGTTCGAAAGGGCGAACATCCTCAGTCCGCCGCCATTGAAGGTCTCCAGTTTCTTGCCGAACTCCACCGGATTCTTGTCCTTCGAGTCGAAGAACACATCCACGCCGATCAATTCCTTCTTTTGCGGCGTGTGACTCTTCAGCGCTTGGTGCAGCGCTTTGTTGGGCTCGCGCGAATAGCTAACGGGTTTGAATTGCTCCGGCTTCTGACCCATGCGCGCCACCACGGCTTCGGCAAATTCCTTGGTGCCCACTTTCTGCTTGCTCGTGCCTTCCTTATAAATATCGTAAGTGTGAACGCCTTCTTCCAGCGTCCGCAGCCACGCGTTGTGCACCAGTTCCGCCACATCGGGCTGGCCGATGTGCACCAGCATCAGCACCCCGCCCAGCAGCAAGCCCGAAGGATTCGCCAGATTCTGCCCGGCGCGCCGCGGCGCTGAACCGTGAATCGCTTCGAACATCGCGCACTTGTCGCCGATGTTAGCCGAGCCTGCCAAACCTACCGAGCCGGCAATTTGCGCGGCCACATCGGAAAGAATATCGCCGTACAAGTTCGGCATCACGATCACGTCAAAAGCTTCCGGCGTATCGGCCATCTTGGCTGCGCCAATGTCCACAATCCAGAACTCTTTCTCGAATTCCGGATACTCCGCGCCGATTTCATCGAAAACCTTGTGAAACAGGCCATCGGTGAACTTCATGATGTTGTCTTTGGCGAAACACGTCACCTTCTTGCGATTGTTCTGGCGCGCGTATTCGAAGGCGTAGCGGACAATTTTCTCGCTGCCGGGGCGCGAGATCAGCTTGAGGCATTGATACACCTCCTCCGTCTGCCGGTGTTCGATGCCCGCATAAAGATCTTCTTCGTTTTCCCGCACAATCACCAGATCCATCCCTGGATGCTTGGTCGAAACATAAGGATGATAAGAAACGCATGGCCGGATATTGGCATAGAGCCCCAGCGTCTTCCGGGTGGTCACGTTCAGCGACTTGAAGCCGCCGCCTTGCGGCGTGGTGATAGGCGCCTTAAAGAAAACCTTGGTCCGGCGTAGAGATTCCCAGGAACTGGGTTCAATACCTGCATTAATGCCGCGCAGGTACACCTTTTCGCCAATTTCGATGGTTTCTTCCTGAATGCGCGCGCCGGCCGCCTTCATGATGTGAAGCGACGCGGCCATGATTTCCGGGCCGATGCCGTCGCCGTGCGCCACAGTGATGGGAACGAGATTCGATGCCATAGGTACAGTGCTATTAAACCAAACGCGCTAATTTCCTAATTCGTAACCGAAATTTTATGTTATTTTTTCCCCCTCGCCGCACCTTATATATGATGGAACTGTTCGGCGGTAGTCCCCCAGGTCGGGGCTAAAGAACTGCTGGAATTGACCGATAGTTCTCCAGGTGAGAGAGAAATATGCGCTCCGTGGCGTTGTTCATGTCGTTGTCTGTTGCCTTAACCCAGGCGGCTACGCGCCGGGTAACGGTACTGGTAAATTTTGAGAAGCCTCATTCCGATGTTTCGGTTAAGGCGCTGCAGCATGAATTGACCGAGTTGCTCGAACCAGTCGGCGTCACTGTCGATTTAATGCTGAAAAGCGATATCCCGAAGAACCCCGAGTTTTCCGAACTGGCCGTCTTCGAAATGAAAGGGTCGTGCTCCATGGACAACGTCCCTGCCCGCTACCCAGCGCGTTACGGAGATCTTCCCGACGAACGCGGCCCCTTAGCTATGTCTTACTCGAGCGACGGCCAGATTCTCCATTTCGGCGAAGTCGAATGCGACCGTGTACGCCAGTGCCTACAACGCGTTACCGGCCGCACCGAGCCTGAGAAACATCAAGTGGCTTACGGTAAAGCGCTGGGAATTGTCATCGTCCACGAGCTCTATCATATGATCGCTGGCGCCAAGGCTCATACCAAAATCGGCCTGACCAAAGAGAGCCTCTCCGCCGAAGAACTGCTCGATAGTAAGTTGTCCCTGCCTCGCATGGTGCTCGAAGCCCTCCGCCGTGGCCTGACATACCGCCAGTAGTTCCCCCTACACACCGCTTGAGACAAAGGTGTTACACTCCCTAGTAAGCAAGTTTTGCTCGGGAGCGTTTAGCGTTTCTCCGCTAAATTTCTGGCTCCTGGGTTTCGTTCACGAACGTTGATTGCTCCCCGTCGCAGCATCACCTACAGCCGGGAACAAAGTTTTGTGAAATAATAATCGAAACTTTCGCGTAGCCAAAGTTAAAAAGGAGATATATGCCAGCAGTTCTCAACGCAGATCAAGAATTGGAATTGGTCCGCCGGGGTTTTACACGCAGGAATTTCGGACGGATTGCTAGCCTGATTACGGCTGGGGCCGCCCTGCCGTTTTATACTGAGCCGGCACTGGCTCAGTTATCGCGGGTCCGCAATATCCCGCCCGATGCCGTCAAGATCGATGCCAACGAAAACCCGTTAGGACCATGTCCGGAGGCCGCCGATGCGATCCATAACATCGTCAAGAGCGGCGGCCGTTATATGTATGACCTAACGGATGCGCTCGCCTCGACACTCGCTGAGCAGGAAGGTGTCAAGGTCGGTAAAGACTACGGGCAAAGCTACGTCGAAGTGTTTGCCGGCTCCAGCGCTCCGCTGCACCAAGCCGTTCTGGCCTTCTGTTCAAAAGATCGTCCTTTTGTAGCCGCCGATCCCGGATATGAAGCCGGCGGCCGCGCCGCCAGATTTATCGGCGCGAAAGTCGTTGGCGTACCGCTGCGCAAGGGCACTTGGGATCACGATGTCAAAGCGATGCTCGCCGCCGCCCCCAATGGCGGTCTCTTCTATATCTGCAATCCCAACAACCCAACTGGCACCTTGACCAGCCGCGCCGATATCGAATGGCTCGTCGCCAACAAGCCGGCCGGCTCGATTGTCCTGGTCGACGAGGCGTACATTCACATCTCACCCAACGCCATCAAGTGCACCGACTTGGTCGCTCAGGATAAAGATGTCCTCGTCCTGCGCACCTTCTCCAAGCTCTACGGCATGGCGGGTTTGCGCGCCGGCGCGGCCATCGCCCGCCCCGACATTTTGGAAAAAGTTCGCCAATACAGCGCCGGGCAAATGCCCATCACCGCCATGGTCGGCGCAACCGCCAGCCTGAAAGTCAAGACGCTGGTCGACTACCGCCGCAAAATCATGGGCGATGTCCGTAACGACACTTTCGATTTCCTCACCAAAAAGAACGTCGAGTTTATCCCTTCGGAGAGCAATTGCTTCATGCTCAACGCCAAACGCCCCGGCCGCGAATTCTGGAAGGCCATGACCGAAGAGAAGGTTTACATCGGTCGTACCTGGCCCGTGTGGCCGAACTGGGTCCGCGTCACCATTGGCACCAAGGAAGAAATGGGCAAGTTCAAAGAAGCATTCGACAAAGTATACGCCTAACATCACCTGCTAACTGGGGCGCGCGATTTCTTACCGGCCGCGCGCTCCACTCAATCGAAGGCTCATTTGAAAAAGCTTCGTTTCCGATATAGCTTGAAGTTTCTTGCCGGCGACCTGGCCGGCGGAGCCATTGCGGCTCTCATCGCCTTGCCTTACGGTCTGGCCATGGCGAACATGATGGGCCTGCCGCCAGTACTCGGCTTAGTCACTTCCATTTCAACCGCGCCCATTACCGCACTCCTCGGCCGCAATCCCGTATTGATCGGCGGCACCGCCAGCGCTACCGTCCCTTTCATTTCCCAAGCCGTGCATTCCCAAGGCATCGGCGGTGCTGCCAAGGTCTGCATTGTTGCGTCTGTCTTCATGCTGGTGTTCTCGTTCCTCCGTCTGGCGCGCTACATCCACAAAGTCCCTCAACCCGTGGTTACCGGATTTTCCTGCGGCATCGGTGCCATGATGTTTCTCTCGCAGCTCGGCGTCATGCTCGGCGTCAAGGCCGTCGTCGATCGCACCTCCAACAACATGATCTACCAGAGCTGGCAGGTCCTCTCGCACGTTTTAGAGACACAATCGAGCGCGCTCATCATTAGCGGCGCGGTAATCCTGGCCGCTTTAGCTTCCGCTCGTTTCGCGCCGCGCGCGCCCGCGCCCATTATTGGCGTGCTGTTTTCAGTGGCGGTCGCGCTCACTTTTGGCCTGCACCAAAGGGAAGTGGGCAAGCTCCCCCTGACGATACCGCCCTTTGTCGGTTTCTCCTGGACGCCTACCGACGTCCTCAAGGTCATCCCAGCCGGTTTGGGTCTGGCTTTTGTGGCCAGCGTGAACATCCTGCTCACCTCGCGCGTGGTCGAACACTTTCGCGGACGCCATACGCATCTAAAGGTCGCCGACGCCGATGGCGAAATCGGCGCTTATGGCATCGCCAACATGGTCGCCGGCGTCTTTGCCGCGCCCATGAGCGTTGGCATCCCCGCGCGCAGTTTGGCCAGCGTGCGCTGCGGCGGCGTAACCCGCATGTCCAATATTTTTCACGGCCTTTTTATTCTGGGGTTCGTTGTCTTGGGCAACGATTATATTTCCCACATTCCCATTCCCGCTCTCGCCGGCGTAACCGCCTACATCGGCATCTGTCTGCTCGAATGGAGTACCTGGCGCCGTTTGCACAAAATGGGCAGAGTGGACGCGGCGGCTTTTCTCACCACGGCAGCCGCCGTTCTGGTTGTCAACGCCGTCTTAGCGGTAGGAATCGGCTGCTCCATGTATGCCGCGCGTTATGTCTATCAGCGCTTTGTCGGAAGCAGCAAAGAGACAGCGAATGTTATAGCGGTACCGACCACAAATTAAATGGCTTTCGCCTCTTGTTCCGCTTTCTTCCCGTCATAAAACTTATCTATGGCTAGCAAAAAAGTGGTAACCCAACCGTAATTAGTGGTAACCTACCCGTAATTGTTTCAGAACGGTTTGCTCTCCGTAGTAGCAGCACCCCGCCCAGTTCTGCGGAATAACTTGGCGCGTTAGCCAACAAACCAGCTTAACCAAAGCGATCGATTCTAAGGGAGATTTATGCTTCAGAAATTTAGTTCTATCTTGCAAGGCCGGGTTGTACCTCTTATGGCTTTGCTCGCGCTGTCGAGCTTGGCCGCTTGGTCGCAGTCTACACAAGGCGGCCTTCATGGCGCGGTCACGGACGCATCCGGCGCCGCAGTACCAAACGTCAAGGTGACTCTCACCAACCAGGGCACTAATGAAGCCCGCTCCGCCGTCACCAATTCCGACGGCTTTTACGATTTTTCCAACGTAGTTCCGGCCACTTATTCAGTCGTGGCCGAGAGTCCCAGCTTTAAAAAGTTTGAGCGCAAAAACATCATCGTTGGCACCCAGGAATACGTTTCGGTCGATGTCCGGCTCGAAGTCGGCAACGTCACCGAAAGCGTTCTCGTCACGGAGCAGATGCCGCTGGTCGAATCTTCCAATGCGTCTCAGGGCCAAGTGCTGGACAACCAGAAGCTGTCGGACCTGCCCAACCTTGGGCGCAATCCGTTCATGATGTCGAAATTGGCGCAGAACGCCATGCCGGTTGGTCCGCCCGCCTATAACCGAATGGAAGACCAGAGCGGTTCCTCCATGATTTCCATTGCCGGCGGCCCCGTCCGCGGCAACAACTATCTTCTCGATGGCATCCCCATCACCGATGCCAACAATCGCGCCATCATTATCCCCGCCATTGAAGCCGTTCAGGAAGTCAAGATTCAATCGAACACCTACGACGCTGAAATGGCGCGCACCGGTGGCGGCATGTTCAACACCCTCATGAAGTCCGGCACCAACGATTATCACGGCAGCCTCTATGGCCACCTGCGCCGCACCGATTGGGACGCCAACAACTTCTTCAGCAACGCCGCCGGCATTCCGATTACCAATCAGCCCAACACCACCTGGGGCGCTAGCTTCGGCGGCAAAGTTTGGATTCCTAAGCTCTACGATGGCAAGAACAAGACGTTCTTCTACCTCGGTGTCGAGCACTACGACGACGCATCTTCCGATTCTTCGAATTTTGCTTTGCCTACTGCCCAGGAACGTACCGGAAACTTTGCCGGCACAACGATTATCAATCCAAGCAACGGCCAGGCGTTCGCCAATTCGCAGATTCCGGCCAGCATGCTGAACCCAGTGGGCTTGGCCATTGCCAACCTCTACCCCACAGCCAGTTCAGCGCCCGGCAGTTTCGGTGGCAACGATTTGACGTTAGCCTCCTCCATCAAGGCGCGCGCGGTCCAGTATACCGGCAAGCTAGACGAATATTTCACCAGTTGGTGGACGGCTAGTTTGAGCTACTTGCGCTACTATTCGCTCGAACCCGGCGACACTTGGTTCAATTCGCCCGCCACGCAAAGCGGCTGGCGTCTGTTGCGCCGTGTCGATACCACCCAATTCAACAACTTATTTACCATCAATCCCACCACCGTAGTGGCCGTGCGCTACGGTTTCAACCGCTTCCCGAATTTCGATTACAACAGCTCCCAGGGCTTCAAGGTTACGTCTTTAGGCTTCAGCCCCAACTGGGCTGCGATCGCCGATACTCCCGCCGCTGAATTTCCGGCCATCAATATGACCACCTTCAGCAGCCTGGGCGACTCCGGCGATTGGGACTACTATGACGAAGCCTCGCACAACTTTTCCGCCAGTGTCGACAAGTTCATCGGTCGTCACAGCATTAAGGCCGGCTTCGATTATCGCTTGCTCGCAACCGCCGGTTCCGGTATCAACTGCCCCACCGGCTGCTACACCTTCAATACCAACAGCAGCCTGTCGAACAGCTACACCGGTGTGGATTTGGCCGACTTGTTAATGGGCTTGCCTTATGACCGGCAAGCCGACACTTCCACCAAGCTCACCGATTACATCCATTACTACGCTGGCTTTGTCCAGGACAATTTCCGGCTTAGCAGCAAACTCACCCTCAACTTCGGCTTGCGCATGGAGCACGAATCCGGCGTCACGGAAGCGCATAACGGTTTGCTGGTCGACTTCAATACTGCCGCTACCAATCCGCTCGCCGGTGACGGCGTAGCTGAATACGCGGGACTGAATGGCGCTCGTACGCACGTCGGCGACTACCAGGGCATTAAATGGGGCCCGCGCGGCGGCTTCGCCTATCAACTAAACGATAAAACCGTGATCCGCGGTGGCTACGGCATCTTTTGGGCCCCGCAAATTTATCTCGGCGGCCCGTTCGGTACCCTCGGCTACGCCAACAACACCGAGTACACCGGCCAAACCTACGCCCAACTCCAGGCCAATGGCGGTGGTCTAACCAACCCGTTCCCCAGCGGACTCAATCAACCCGTCGGCAATTCCCTCGGTACCGCCGCCGGCATCGGCGAGAGTTTCTCGCTCGTTGATCCCAACACCAAAGCGCCCATGATCCAGCAGTATTCGGTTGACGTGCAGCGCGAACTCAAGGGCGGCATCGCCTTGGAAGTCGGCTACGTCGCATCCCACTCTACGCATTTGACGCTGGGCAACCCAACCATCAATATCGATGCGTTGAATCCAACCAACCTGTCGCTCGGCACCACGGCTTTGAACGCGCAGGTCGCCAACCCGTTTGCCGGTAATCCGCTAGTCGGCACCGGAACCTTGGCCAGCAGCCAGATCAGCGCCTTCCGTCTACTGCTCCCCTATCCTGCTTACACGGCAGTGAACGAAATCTTTGGCGACCAAAACCACGCTAGCTATAACTCCATGGTTGTGAAGGCGCAGAAGCGTTTCAGCCACGGCTTAACCTTCCTCAGCACGCTGACCTGGTCTAAGAACATGGACGAGAGCAGCGGCGGTGTTGGAAGCTCGCTGAACGGCGGTGCCCAGGGCGCTCCGCAGAACCCCTACAACACAGCCGCTGAATACAGCTTGTCGAACGTTGACACGCCCATTCGCTTGGCCACGGCCATTTCTTACGAATTGCCGGTCGGCAAAGGCAAGCAGTTCCTGGGCAATGCCAATCGGTTGGTTGATTTGGCAATCGGCGGTTGGTCCGTCAATGGAGTCAGCGTCTACCAAACTGGCTTCCCATTGCAAATCTACCAAAACGATGCCAACTCCGAATACGGTTATGGCGCGCAGCGTCCGGACCTAACTGGTTCCGCGATCGGCACCAGCGGCAGTGTGGAAAGCCGCCTAAACGACTACATCAACGCCGCCGCTTTCTCCACCACCCCGCAAGGTGCATTTGGCAACACGCCTCGTACCCTTTCCGTTCGCGGCCCGGGCCAGAAGAATTGGGATCTTTCCATCTTCAAAAACTTCCCGATCACCGAACGCTTCAAGGCCCAGTTCCGCGCTGAAGCATTGAATGCCTTCAATTCGCCTCTCTTCCATACGCCGAATACCAACTTTTCCAGTGGCACCTTCGGCGTAATCAACACCCAAGACAACTTCGCCCGCCAACTCCAATTGGCCATTCGCGTCACCTTCTAGCAGGCAGTTAATTCAGTTTGACAAAGCCGGGGCCGGTTCTTCTGAACCGCGCCCCGCTTCTATTTTTGACCCCTTCCATTTCGACCCATACTTGACAAAATACGATTTCCAATTCATATTGTAAAGTATGAAAATCGGCGAGCGGGGTCAGGTGACGATCCCTAAAGACATTCGGGAAAAATTCGGACTCGAACCCGCCACCGACGTCGAGTTCCAGGTTGTCAACGGCTCCATCGTCTTGAAAAAATCGCCCCGCAAATTGAATCTGGCTAAGTGGAAAGGGAAATGTAGCGATTCGTTCGCAAAACTTGGCTATTCCACCGTGGACGAATTTATTGAAGACATCCGTGGCCGATGATCACGGCGCTCGATACCAATATCCTTTTCGATATTCTTCGTCCCAACGAAGAATTCTACGAGGCATCCGCCTCAGCGCTTCAGGATTCGGCCAGCCTGGGTTTACTCGTCCTCAGCGATATCGCCTATGCGGAGTTGTGCGGCCACTTTGAAAGCCAGCGCGAGTGCGATGCCTTTCTCGACAATAGCGAAATTCGCGTTCAGGCTTTGACAAAGGAGGCGCACTTTATGGCTAGCCGGGTCTGGCGAAAGTACCGTCAACAGGGTGGACAGCGGAATCGAATTTTGGCGGACTTCTTCATCGGTGCGCACGCGCTGACACAAGCCAACCGATTGCTCTCACGAGATCGCGGCTTCTACCGAGCCATGTTTCCTTCGCTCGATCTCTTAGACCCCGCTCTTAGTTAGGATTTCATTAAATCCAGCGCAACTGCACCCCGCCCGTGGCGCCAACACTCGTGGTTGCCGCACCGAGACTAGCCTAGCCAGCCTCGCCTCGGTGGTTTTCCGCTTCCTCGGCAATTCCGCAGCCGGAGGCGTAAGCGGCCTAATTTTGCTTACTTGACAAGGCACACTGCTGCAGCTTACACTACCCATAACGATATTATGCCTAACATGGATATGCCTTCCGGCGCCCTTGTTCTCCTCATTCTGCGCGTTCTTCGCTCCGGAACCCTCCACGGCTACGCCATCGCCCAGCGCATTCATTGCCTCTCCTCCGAGGTTCTAAAAATCGAAGAAGGCGCGCTCTATCCGGCGCTGCAGCGCATTCTCCTGAACGGCTGGGCCACCGCCGAATGGGGCATCTCCGAAACCAATCGGAAAGTCCGTTTCTACCGTCTCACTCCCGCCGGCCGCAAGCAACTCGAATCCCAACTGGCCGATTATGAGCGTGTTCACGGAGCAATCCAATCCGTCCTTCGCACCGCTTAACGAAGAGAGATCGTCACATGAAAAACCTGCTTCGCCGTCTGCGCTATCTGCTGAACCGCCGCCGCTTCGACCAGGAGCTTGCGAACGAGATGGAATTTCACCGCGAAATGGCCGCGCGCGAAGGAAACCAAAACTTCGGGAACACGCTGCGGCTGCGGGAAGAGGCGCGCGATGAGTGGGGCTGGCTTTGGATCGATAACTTATTGCAGGATCTTCGCTACGCCGTTCGCCTGTTGCGTCACTCGCCCGGATTTACTCTCACCGCCATCGCCATGCTCGCTCTCGGCATAGGCATCAACGTTGCCGCCTTCGGCTACTTCAATCTGCTGGTCCTTCGCCCCCTGCCGGTGCGCGATCCTGCCAGTCTGCTGCAGTTCGAACGTGCATCGCCCGGCAACTTCGCCGATAATTTCGCCTATCCTGAAGTGGCTTTCTATGCCGAACATTCCAAGACACTGAGCGCTGTCCTCGCAAACAGCGTCGGCAGGCTCACGGTCGGCCCCGAAGAAGAGCCGATGAATACCAGCTTTCTCACCGCTAACTTTTTCAGCGAGCTCGGCGCTGTGCCTAAGCTGGGTCGGCTGCTTTCTCCGGCACTGGACGACGCGCCGGGCGCGGCGCCGGTCGTCGTTCTTGGTTACGGCACTTGGCGCAGCCGCTTTGGTGCGGATCCATCCATAGTAGGGAAGACAATTCTCCTGAATAAGAAACCCGCCACCATCGTTGGTGTTCTGTCGGATGGTTTTAGCGGCCTCGGATTGGA
>Ga0302320_10016074_pt1 | contig 15325 bp, 13 predicted proteins | sample Bog_T0_3_FD_202130 | JGI IMG/M metagenome (GOLD analysis project Ga0302320, IMG submission 202130) | Peat permafrost microbial communities from Stordalen Mire near Abisko, Sweden - Bog_T0_3 | ecosystem: Environmental > Terrestrial > Soil > Wetlands > Peat | place: Sweden: Abisko, Stordalen Mire... | reverse complement strand
CTCCGCGGCGCCGGTCATGGCTCCGTCAGAGGGGGTCGTTATTGGGAGCGAAAGGGGGTCAGAGTTCGGTGCGATTTGACAGTCGCGATCTTCAGGCGCTTCTTGATGACAACCGGCTTGTCCGGATCCAGCTGGATCGCGCCCGCCTTCACCGGCCGGATGGTGAAGGTTTTTGCTGTTTCCACGCCGGCATCTTCGGCGTACGCGTAGATCTTGACCTCGTTGTCGCCTTCGATGGAGATCGGACCGGTGTACGGCTTGCCCTCCCGCGGATTTGTCCCGTCGGTGTTCCACCGGATGTCGCCGCGTGGCCTCACCGTCAGCGCCACTGTCCGCTTGCCCATCACTTCCTTCGGATCGTGGGTCAGCGTGAGAGTGTTGGTCCACTTCGCCGGTTCGCCGGTCTCGTGCTTGCCGTCCAGATCGACGGCCAGGAACCAAAGGACCGTTTCATCGCGCTCGATGATGAGATCCGGAACCACCGGGGACTTCGACGAGACGTCAGGGGTTGCCGCCCAATGCACGCGACCATTCGAACCGGCATCGGTCGGCGTCAGTTCGATTGTGGCCTTGCCCGTTTCATCGTCGTAGCTGCGGGTTACCACCTTGACCGAGGTCTTGGCAGCCGGGAACGGCCCCTTTTCGACATAGCCGTCTCCATTGTCCCGCCATTGGCCGGTGCCGAGAGCAGCGCGCTTGACGTCTTCAAGACCTCGCGGCGGCAGCCACGGCCAACGAACGTTGCAGATGGCCCGCTCTTCGACGTCCTTCCAGCGCGTCTTGCGCTCGGTGGTTCCCCACAGAATATCTTCCGCCCGGGTCCGCAAAGCCGATGTGACGCTTTCCTCAGTCAGGTCGACGATCAGCTTGGAGGCGCCGGTTGCGCTCAACGCTTCCTCGACCGCCATCTCGCCATCAATAGTGGTGGGGCCGTTGTCCTTGCTGCGGCGCTCGACCAGCTTTAGCGCGGCGTACGCCAGCCCCTCCACCGAGCCTTTCGGAAGTCGTGCAGGGTAATAGACGCGGTTGAACAGCGCGATCAGCGTCGAGTTGAAATCGAACTCGGCGTTCTCGGTCTCTTCCTGTAACTCGGCCAGATTCGGAGACCGGTCGCCGCCGTCTTCCTGCAGCACCTTGGCGGTCGCCCAGATGCGGCGGACCTTGTCCTCGAGCTTTGCGAGATCGGTTCCGTCACCTGTCACGACGCAGAAGTTGTTCTTCTCGACGACGGCTCTGAACAGCCGATCGGCTTCCTCGGGCGGCACCCGCTTGTCCGGACTGAGGACGAGCAGGATCCGCGCGCCATTGGTCTTGATGTCTTCAATCTTCGGCAGTGCGAGCACCTCGGAATACGCGTTCCGACGCTTCGGCTCGAAGACCAGCTTCAGCCTGCGCTCCATCTCAGCATCGATCTTCGGTTGCGCTGCGGTAGCGGCGTATTTCTCGATCTTCTTCTTGAGGTTCTCGTTCTTGGAAAAGTACCAGGCGTCGTTTTCCTTGCGATGGAGGTACCAGCACTCGGTGCGGAGCTTTTCGAACGCCTCGTCGAACTCCAACGGCGAGCGCAGCGGCGCCACCAGGTTCTCGACGACCTGCGACTTGCTCAGTCCCTTGACGGCATCGCTCGCCTCCGACAGCGATGACAGCAGCAGGAGCCGGGCGACCTGGCTGGCAGCATCGGTGTCGGTCTGGTCGTCGATGGTCTGGGCATGTGCCCGCTCGGTCCCGGTGCCGGCGATGTCGTGCGCGATCGCGCCCGACAGGTCATAGACATTGATAATGACGTCGCGGACGTCGGGCTGGGACAGGTCGATGTGCTGGCAGCCGACCAGGTAGACATCGTTGGACGGCCGGTTGAGGGCTGACTTGACCATCAGCGCCGCCATGGTCATCAGGCCGCGGGTCTGCCGAAAGCGCTCGTTCTCCTTGAACAACGCCAGGATGTGCTTGAACGACGGGTGGAAGGGATAGCTGGCCGAAATCTCGTCCGCGATCTGCGTCGCCGATTTGGCAATGGTCTTGGATTTCACGGCGTCGGAGATGGAATCCGAGAACGCCGTCGAGACGGCGTCGACGACCTTCTTCTCGGGCTCCGCGGTCAGCAGCCGGGTGCGGAGGATGTTATAAATTTCGTCGGAGCCGAGCTCGACCGGCGTGATCCCCTTGGCCTGCCGGCCGGTCTCGTTCTGGAGATCCCGCGTCGCCCGCGCGATCATCGCCGTGATGTCCTTCGTGGCTCCTTCGTAGGCGCCGGACAGGTTGGATATCACGATGCAGAGCTTGGGCAGCTTGAGCGCCGCCGACAACAGGTTGGACACGGCAAACGTGGTCACGTCGGCCAAGGTCCCGCCGCCGACGTTCTGGGTGATCGCGTTCCGGAAATAGGGCGGCAACTCGTCGAGCAGGATCAAGGTCGGCGCATCGCCGATCAGGTCGATCCAATCCTTCTCGTTCGGCGCCACCGGCGCGCCCTTGTAGAAATCCAGGAACTTGTCAGCTTTGCCCAACTGCGCAGCGACATCGCCCCAGAGGTGCTTGTCACGCGAGATCGAACGACCGGAGATCGCGACGACCTGGGCGGGCTCGGCCTTGATCCCCTGCGTGATGTCCTTTGCAACCAGGCTGAATAGCTTGGGGTTTGCCGCCAGATATCCGAGCGCCAGCATGGAGTGGGTCTTGCCGCCGCCCATCGCCTGCTTGAGCTCGAAGACCGCCTGTCCGGAAGTGCCGCTGAGCCGCTGCAGCCCCTGTCGCAGCAGGGTCTTCATTCCGCCGGTCACGTAGGTCTTATGGAAGAACGCCTCGGCAGATTTCGGATCGTGCCCGATGAGGTCGTCGAGGTTCTCAATCTGATCGCTGAGGGCATAGTCGATCGCCTTTGGATCGAACTTGCATGCGTCCTTGACCGTCTGCAGCATTTCTTGCCCCGTAGCCCTTTTTAGAATTCCAATACCTGCCCGCTCGATAGCAGGTTTTCACTCAGATCTTCTTCGCCTTCGGCTCTCGCCGATCCAGCCATTGTTGCGTGGCCTCTTCCAGACATTGCGATGCCGACTTGTCGTCGGCGATGGCGGCCTGCTTCAGATGCTTGATCAACTCATCGCTCATCGTGGCGAGGAAATACCGCTTTCCGGGACCCGGAGCCGGCCTTCGTCCTTTTGGTAGCGGCTTCTTCTTTTCGGCCATCAGTTGCTATCCGCCCGGATTGCTTGATTTTCGTTCAAAAAGCGTCCCACGCGTTGTATTTTCCAGCAAGCGCAATCCGGTCTGCCGGAAACCGTTTCCCCGACTTTCTGGACCGGCAGAAAAATTACTTCAGAAGCGTATCCCGCTGAATCTACTTCGGATTCAAGCGACTGGCCAGCCGACATATATCGATATCTGACATATATTCATCGAATCCCGTTGACTCATGTGGTCTGTTCTGCTTTTGTTCTTGCGTTGATCGGGTGGCGTGGTTGGAGTTGGTCATGTTGGCGCAGGCAAATCGGACTTCTTGGCAGAGCGCGTTGATCGCGCGCCACCCCAGCCTCTTCAACGTCGCGCAGCACGGCGGCACCTACACGCCTGGCTACCCCGAGTGCAACGAGGGATGGCGGGACCTCCTGGAACGCGCCTGCACCAGGATCGAGGCGGCTGTCATCGCCGACGGCGGCACGTTCTCGGCGCTGCAAATCAAGGAAAAATACGGGACCTTGCGATTCTACTGGACCGGCCGCCTCTCGAAGGAGGCCGAACACGCCGTCGAGGACGCAGTCGCGCTGGCCGAGGCCCGCTCCGCCTGCACCTGCGAGGTTTGCGGCCGGGCCGGCGTGCTGCACGCCCGCGGCGACTGGCTCGCGACCGCATGTGTGGATCACGCCCGTGGCAAGCCGGTGCCGGTCGTGGCCGGCTTCGAAAACCTGCACATCGTTCGGGTGTTCGGCGCCGGCCGATATCCGATCGCGTCGTGCCGCCGCTACGTCCGCGAAACGGATTCGTTCCTCGAAGTCGACCCGCGATCGCTTGGCATCGAGGAGTAGTGAGATGGTGCCGATCATTCAGAATTGGCGGGTCGACTTGATGCGAGCGCATCCGCGGCTGTTTGAGATCATGACCGACGAGCCCCACTTATCGTTCGGCTACCCGCTGTGCGAGGAAGGCTGGCAAGACCTCCTTGAGAGGCTGTGCGTCCGGATCGAAGTCGCGCTGCGGGATAACGAGACCCTCGCATTCGTCCGCATCAAGCAGAAGCTCGGAATCCTGCGCGTCGACTGGGACGCCGAGGCGTCGGAGGACACGGAGGCCACGATCGGCCACGCTGTCGACCTTGCGGTCGCGCGCTCCGCCTCCTCCTGCGAAATCTGCGGCGCGGAAGGCCGGCTCTACGACAACAGGGGTTGGCTCGGAACTCGCTGCACCGAGCACGCGGCCGGTGATCCGGTGCAGCCCAAATACGGACGCGGGTTCGAGAACGTACGTAGGCTGCGCCGGTGGCGTGGCGGTGCCGACGTCTTCTATGCACGGTACGACCGCGAGACCGACACCTTGACTGAAGTCTCGCCGCCGGCGGCGCACAGCAAGGAGTAGCACCATGGCGCGTTTTCGCTGCCGAGACTGCGGGAAAGAAGGCACCTTCGTCTACGACCCGGAGCGCTTCACGTGCCCGCTCTGCGATTCGATCGACGTACAGTTTGCGATCGCCATTGAGGAGGTGCCGGACGGTGACCCGCTCCTGAACACGATGAAGCGGCTGGCTGGAAAAGACGACGACAAGACCGACGACGAGACCTAGACAATGCGTTTGTGGATCATGAGCGACCTTCATCTCGAACTCACGCGCGGCTGGGACCTGCCCGCTGCGGGCAAGCGTCCGGATTTCGACGTGATGATCGTCGCCGGCGACCTGATCACGCGCATGGAGCGCGGCGTGAAGTGGATCATCGAGCGCGTTGACCGACCCGTTATCTACATCGGCGGGAATCATGAATCCTACGGCGTCGATATCGACATCACCCTGCAGAAAGCGCGCCTGGCTGCGAAGGGGACGAACGTGCACGTCATGGAGAACGATTCCATCGAGATCGATGGCGTGACCTTTCTCGGGGCCGTCGGCTGGACTGACTTCAATTTGTTCGGCGACCAAGAGCGCGCCATGCGCGTCGCCGGCGAGGTGATGAACGATTTCAAGAAGATCAGGATCGACAACTACGGCCGCCGACTGCGTCCGGCCCACACGCTGGCGAGACACCTGGAAACGCGCGCCTTCTTACAGCGCGAGTTGAGCCTGGCCAAGACCGGCCCCCGCGTGGTGGTCACCCACATGAGCTTTCATGCCGAGGGCGTCCGCCGTGGGCATGAGTACGACGAAATTTCGGCCGCGTATGCGAGCCGCGCCGAGATCCCGGGCGCCGATCTGTGGGTGTACGGGCACACCCATGAGACCCGGAGCTTTCTGGCTGGCGACACGCGAGTGGTCACGAACGCCAAGGGCTACGGACCGGGGAAGGCCGGCGAGACCTGGGAAAATCCGGACTTCGACCCGCACTTCATCATCGAAATCTAGGCGCAGCAGGAGACCAGCATGACTGACGACAAACACGACCGGTGTTCGACGCAGACCGATGCCGCGAACCCTCCTGTCGCTCCGATTTCGAGTACCGTAAAATGCTCTCCAATGCCGCGCCCCGCGCCGACCTCTTCATTTCCAGCAAGACCTCGACCGCCATCCCGGCCAGGCATCCGCTCGTTCGCGACGCCCTGGTCCAGGCGTCACTCGATCCGCAAGTTCGGTTGCTCGAGTATGTACCGACGGCGACCGTCGAGGCGACGCAGGTAGCGCTGAAGGCCATCATCATCACCCGTGACGACGGCCGCTTTCATCTGGATGTGATCGAGGCCAGGCCGGTACGCGACGTGGAGACGGAAGGCCTGGCGCTGATCGCCCTTGACCGGCTCGGCCTGAAAGCGGCCACGCTCACCAGCGCCGACATCAAGAAAGAACCGCGCTTCGCCAACTCAAGGGCGGTTTGGTTCTACAGGCTGCATCCCGTCGGCATCAGCATGCGGATGAGAGTCCTCACGCTCCTGCAGGAGGATGGCCCTATGGCACTCGGCTGCCTACTGAAACGAATTCAGGCTGCACGGGATCCGGCCCCCGCGGTCATGGCCATGGCTTGCTCCGATCTCATTGAGTTGGACCTCGTCTCGCAGCCGCTCGGCCCCTCCACCATTGCGAGGAGCCGCTCGTGACCCGCAGGCCAGCGAAGGTGCAGCGCCAACGGAAGGCGGCTGCCAAGAAACAAGTTACGCGTCGTGTCGCAAAAACGTCGAATCCGCACACGGCGGCTCGCGCCGCCGTGGCTGCAACAGTCGTTGCCTCGCCGGCCGAGCTTCCTCCGGATGTGGAGCAAGGTCCCGTCCTCGCCGAAGCGCCTCCCGAGAAGCCCGCGGCCGGGAAGAAGTCCCGCCCGTCGGCGCGCTGCGCGCTTGTCGCATCGGCGTTCCGGCAGGCGACCACCGGCGCGGTCCGGAAACAGTTGAAACTTCCGGGGCGGGTGGCGATCACTCTTCTGGTGCCCGGCGCGGAGTGGATCGAACCGATCCGAACGATGTTTATCAGCCGCTTTGGCGCGCGCTGGGAAACGATCGCGACAGACGCCTGGAATGACACCCCCGCGGACAAGGCCGCACGGAACATTGAGGTCGCTATGCACCTCGCGCGCGGCCGCGCCGTCATCGGCTTCGCCGTGCACCTCGACGCGCTGCCTTCGACGCTGGTGCGCGCGGGCGACCTGACGATCCGGATCAAAGCGCCCGACGGCGCCGTGATCGCCCGCGCTATCCGACTGTTCACCGGCGGAAGGCCGCCGGCCGGCATCGACGACAAGATTGCGATCAGCCTGGAATTTCACGACCTGCTCGCGGCCTTCCGCAAGCGCTCGTCGCCGGCCGAAATAGTGGAACGCCTGCACAAGGCGCGAACCGTGCTGCGTGGCATTGGGCCGACCGCGCGGCTGCCATCGCTTGAAACAGCGGTCGAGTACGGTGCCGCCAGGGAATGGGGCCTTTCGTTGGCGCGCGACATCGCCAACTACCGCGCCGGGAAGCTTGACTGGCAGGACATCGACCGCGGCGCCTGTCTGTTTTCAGAGCCCGGGCTCGGAAAGAGCCTTTACGCTCGCATCCTGGCCGAGGCCTGCGGCGTGCCCCTGTTGGCATATTCGATCGCGGACCTGTTCGCGTCGTCGGCCGGGTACCTCGATTCCGTCATCAAGGCGAGCCGCGCCATATTCGGACGAGCCGCTTCACTGGCGGCTCCCTGCTGCATTTTGGCCCTGGACGAAATTGACGCCCTACCCAATCGCGCGACGATGTCTCCCAGAGGCGCGGACTGGTGGACACCCGTCGTGACCGACTTCCTTCTGTCTCTTGACGCCGCCGTCGCCGGCCAGCGCGCCGGAATCGTGGTACTCGGTTTGACCAACAACATCCGCGGCGTGGATGCCGCGATTTTGCGCCCGGGACGCCTGGAGCGCTCGATCGAGCTCGTTCGACCAGGTCATGCGGGCATCGTCAACGTTTTGCGGTATCATCTCGACGGCAGCCTGCTTGACGCCGACTTAACCGATGTCGGCCACCTGCTTGCGGGCTCAACGCCTGCCGACATCATGATGGTGGTGCGTAGCGCGCGGAGGATCGCGCGCTACGCCGGCCGCGAATTCGAACTCGACGACCTGATCCGGTCCATCGCACCCGCCGAGGAGATCGCGCCGGCTGCCTTGCTGCGGATTTCGTATCATGAGGCAGCGCACGCGATCGGCTCTCTCGCGGTCCCCGCCGGGATTCTCCTGCGCTGCGTCATCGGCGGCACTGCGGGAGATCTGGGCCGCACATTCATCAAGGGCGAGGCGGACGACCTTGTCACGAGGGACGCCGTCGAACGACGGGCGGTCGTCACACTCTGCGGCCGCGCCGCGGAGGCTTTGCTGATCGGAGACGTCGGGCTCGGCAGCGGCGGCGATTCGGACTCCGACCTGGCCGTCGTGACGCAGTTCCTGGCGTCACTGCACGCGTCGACCGGACTGGGGAGCACGCTTGTCTATCTCGTTTCCCACGAGGAGGCGTTGGAGGCAGTACGCACCGACCTGAAAATGCGGGCCCGCGTCGAGCGCCACATGCGGCGGCTGCAGAAGCGCGCCGACGAGATCGTCCGGAAGCACCGCGACGCAATCGTCGCCGTCGCGGAGCAGCTCCGAATCCGCCGCCATCTCACCGGAGACGAAATCCGGCGGATCTTCGAACTCACGACGGCGGCCATGCCGCAGCCACGGACCACCAAACATTAACGAAAGGAGCACGCCATGCTTGTTGTCACCATCGACCTGCTTCCCGGCGGAGACCCGGAGCGCCGCCGCACCATCGGCTCGCTGCGGATCGCGAACGCCAGCGACCTGGCCGACATCTCCGACTATCGCGTCGTGGCGGTCCAGGCCGCCAATCCGCTCACAAATTCGCCGGCCGGCATCGGGTCCAGCGAGGTCATAGGTCATGACCGACGGCAGAGCATCTGGACGCTGCTCGCTCGGGCCGCCGAGGCAGCCACGAAGGCCGAATACGATGAACTTTGATCCGGAATGCCTGCTTTCTGTTGGAGGCGCTGGACCGAAATTGGAGCGCAACGACCTCCATGGCGGGTTCCGCTGCGGTCGCAACCGGCGCCGGGCCGGCAAAAAAAGGGGAAATACCGAGGTCCACGGACGAGGCCCAAAGGTTTTCCCCAAGATTCGAAGCGCCCAACCGGCGGCGCAGTCGCCCTCGAGATTCCGGTCCGGAAAGCCAAAATTCCGGTCCGAAATACGTCTTGGGTCGAGTCCGGGACCGACACGGAGGAGCACGGCAGTCGAATCCTTGAAATTTTGCTTCGGGCGGCTCCGCCGGCCGCGGCAGTGAAAAAGTCCAAGCGCATGCGATTGGGCGCAGCGGCAGGATTTCAAGGATTCGAATTTTTTCGAATTTTTTAGAGCGGGCTGGCGCCCGGGGCCAAGTGTGCGCACGCGGTCGTTCAAACTGGGCGCTGCGGCGCGCCCCGGAGGCTGTCAACCCGGAACAAGGGGCTTGATCGCGGCGATCGCGATCGTCACCCTGAAACCACTGAGCGAAAAAGCTCAGAATAGAAGGAAGACCACCTGCGAGACACCCAAAACGAAAAGGCAGCCCCCGTTTGCGCGAGGACTGCCCGATCGTCGAGGGTGGGATCTGAAAAGGAAGAACCTCAACAGAGCGATCAACCTGCAACGAGACACCCCGGAGCGTAGCTTTTTGCCCCCGGATTGCAAGGTCGCCTGACCGAGGCCCTCCACAGATCCCCACAATTCACAGATGCCCGCCGCCAGCACCTTGCCAGCGAACGGGAGAGCTTTGGCCGATCGACCGGGAGATTTGTTATGGCGAGCAAACGACAGAAACGAAGCGACAGGAAGCTTGTCGAAGTCCGCATCATCCGCGGAAAAGGAGGCACGACGATCCGCACCATTGTCGAGCGCGCGCACTCGAAGCCGACCGGTCTCTTCGTGTCGGCGAAGTGCGGCGGCCCGCAGCCGTCGGACGCTATCGACGAGCGCCACTGGATGTGGGTCTCCGAGGTCGACTGGAGAGTGCGCCGCTACCTCGCCCAACCGTTCCGGATGGAATTCCACTTCGATGACGGCTCCGTCATCGTTTATTTCCCCGACCAGGAGCGCTGGCTCGACGATGCGATCATCGAGATCATCGAGATAAAAAAGACCCAGGCCGAGATCGCGCGCGATCCGGACTACGCCTTCAAGATCGCGCTCGCGCGCAAGGCATGCCGCGCTCAGGGCTGGAAGTACCGCGTCGTCACCGCAGAACAGCACATCCTGCCGGGCTACCTGCTGGAGAACGCCCGCCTGGTGCAGCTTGACCGGTTCACCCGCGTCACCGCGGAAGACCATATCCGCCTCGATGAGGCGATGGCGAAGTCGCATGGCCGCCTGAGCTACGGCGAAGCCGTCGCAGCGCTCAGCCGCCGCAACGATCGGTGGGACCGCGACGGGACCGCGCGGCTGCACGCCCTGATCGTCAAGCGGGTCGTGTGCGTCGATCTCACCCGCCGCCTCACCCAGGACTCCGGCGTCGTCCTGTACCGACACCCGATCTGGCAGCCGCCGAAGGCCGCCTAGTCCCGTTCCACCCACCACGGAGATGCCGTCCGGAAATCCTGATCAACGATGAAGGGACCGGGTGGATCAACTAGCACCGCCAAAAGCCGGTGATCGGCGACGCCGGTTCTTACGAACCCGAAGGAGAGCTTTATGAGCAAACGCGACGACAGGCTGACCAGCATCGCCGCCGGCCTGATGCAGAACGAGCCCCGCATCGTCGAATCCGACGACGGCGGACCGCTGCGCCTCATCATCAACGGAAGGCACATCAAACCTACAGGGCGGTATCCCGCCTTCAAGGCGCGCGGCGCTTCTTTCCCGTATGAGGCCGACCATGAAATGGGGCTGATGGAGATCAGCGACGCCGACAAAGCTGTCATCTCCTACTTGGCCCAGCCACATCGGGTCGAGATCCCGGTGCCGTGGCAGAATCGCCCGCTGGTCTATTTCCCCGATCTGCGAAGGAACCTCGCCGACGGTTCGGTCGAAATCATCGAAACCAAGCGCGAGGACGACCGCCGGGCGAAAGAACCGCATTACCAGTTCAAACTCGGCGTCGTCGGCGAAGTCTACAAGGGCGAAGGCTGGACGTTCCGGACGCTCCAAAAGCGGGAGATCCTGGGCGGCCGCCTTTACAGGAACGCACACGAAATAATCACCTGGGCCTACGCAAAAGTTCCGTCAGCACGCCGGTTCGCCCTGGAGGCCGCGATCGAAGCAGCCGGAGGCTCCGTGCCTTTCGGCAAGGCGGCGGAGATCGCCGGCGGCGTGCCGCTGCTCTATGCGCTGGTAGTCCGGCGCTCGGTCTATTTCGACCTGACGCTGCCGGTTTCCGACGATCTGCCGGTCCAGCGCGTCGACCACGACGCGCTGGACCGCCACTCGCCGCCGTTGCTCTGAGGACATCCCGTGACCATCGATCTCGCCATCAAGCATAACGAAGTCTTCGACCGGAAGAACGCCCTCTATCGCTACGCGATGGAGATGCCGCAGCAGCGAATGCTGTTCATGCCCGTCGATCCCGACAATGGAGCCGAGTTCATCTGCACCGGCAACGAGTTCGGGAAGATGCTTACGGATCGCGAGATCCGCGCCCACACCGTCATCCGAGATCATAACGGCGAGATCATCTCGGACGGAGACAAAGATCTCGACCCCACCAAGGAAGACAGCAAGTCAGTCAACGATGCCCGTTCGCTGTTCTTCTTTCTGAAGAGATGGCATCAGCAACCGACGAGCCTTTACCGCGATCGCCTGGTCAAGTTCGTCGAAGACAATAAAACGGACGCACGCAAGCTCGGCCATACCTGGTTGCCGAGTGCCGGCACTATGGTTCGCCACATCAAAAAATATCCCGACATCGAGCAACTGACCGCCCGGTTTCTCATTTCAAATTCGGGCAGGCTCGTGCGCCAGCGCTGGCATCCGGAAATTGCCAAACTCCTGGAAAAGATCATCGACTGGCACTGGGAGGAAGGCTCCAGCGGCCGGCATCTCTCCGATTCCGTAACCGAATTCGACGGCTGGTTCCTCGAAGCCGCAGCGCGCATCGCCAGGGATTCTGCAGTCTTGGAACCGCTGAAAAAGCCCAGCCCTGAAACCGTGCGCGCCTACATCAACTCGGCGGAATGCTACGAGACCGTTTGCCGAAAACACGGCAAACCCCGGGCCGACGCGCAATTCGCCGGCAACGTCCACCCCATTCCCGCTACCAAGCTGCTTGAGGTCGTTCTGATCGATAGCACCGTTCTGGACACGTGGTGTGTCCTCGATGATGAATTCATGCTGCCGCTCGGCAGGCCCACGTTGACCATCGCCATCGACCTTTTCACAAGGATCATCCTCGCAATCATCATCACGTACGAACCCCCCAGCCTTTTCACCACCATGGCGTGCCTGAAGCGCGTCAACATGCCCAAGGACGACATCAACGAACGATGGCCGAACATCGTCCGCAGGTCAGACGGCTGGGGCAAGCCCGGCATGGTCGTCGTCGACAACGAACTCGCCCAGATCGGAAAGTCTTATCAATCGGCGTGCGAGGACGCCAAGATCAACGTGAGATGGGCACCGGTCGGCAGGCCTCAGTACAAGGCGGTGGTCGAACGTTTCTTCCTGACGCTCAAGATGATGCTGCTCGACAAGCTCCCGGGCGGCATGCCCTACAAGCCCGAGATCATGCGGCAACTCGGCATCGACCCGAAAGAGGTCGCCACCATTACGCTCAGCAAGCTCACCGAGCTTGTGAACATGTGCGTCAACGACATCTATCACTACGACCCCCATTCGACGATCGGCATGCAGCCGGCACTTGCATGGGAGAAATCCAAGCGCAAGCACAAACGCCCGTTCATCGGCGATATCGACTTTCTGGACAAGGCCTTCGGCGCGCTGCGAACCGGCACGCTCACGACTTCCGGCATCCAGTTCGAGAACATGGTGTTCCACGACACCGATATCACGGGGGCCCTGATGGATGATCTCGCTGCAATGGCGCCGCGGCGAAAACGCCGCAAGTCCCTTCTATCCTCCCTGAATCCGGAGGTGATGTTCAAGTACAATCCCGCGAACATCGAAGCCATCTTCGTCTGGAACAAGCGCCGTAAGGAATATATCCGGCTGCCCAACATCGCCGAAGAAGCCGCCGCCGGAATGTCGATCTGGCACTGGAGGATCCTGCGGATCTGGGCGAAGCAGGAGAGCATCGCGTTCTCGACGCCGGCCGAACAGTTGGCGGCCCGCCGCCGACTGCGTGAATCGGTCGAGGAACAGATACCGGCTGCGGCCTACAAGGCCATCAAGCAGCAGCGCCGCATCCTCCACGAACCCTCGGAACTGATCGAGGGCAAGACCACCTTGAAAACCCAGGCTCCTCCCACGGTCGGGGGGATGGCCAAGGACGATGTCGAGATCGAAGTCGCCGCATTTGCCCCCGACGGCAATCGCGCTCCACCACCGGGGCCGGCACGGGGCCGCAGGAAGACTAATAAAGTCTCCGGTCGCGAGCAGGCGCGCATGAACAGAGCCAAGCAGACGCCTCCGAAAGAGCCTTCAGCCAGGAAGGCCGACATCATGGCGGCCTTCGCCCGCGATGCGGCAATCAACTGCTCCGCGCCGTCTGACCAGGCCGCTCCGAGTGCGGCCCCGTCCGGCGTCGACGCCTCGCTCGAGGACTTTTTCCGAAAGCGTAACGCCGGCAAGACCGACGCCGGCAACACCAGTGCGTGAGATCATCACCATGACTCCAGCAATCTACTCAGAAGACGAAATCGGGCGGCGGATAATCCTGTTCGACGAAATTCGCCACCCGCACAAGCTGTTGAGCGAAATCCATCGCGCGCTGAACATCGTCCGCGCTGAGGTCAGCCAATCCCGCGCCGCCATGATTGAACGCGCGAAACAAAACCCCGGAATGACGGTCAAACCAAGTCCACTCCCGCTGATCTGCGTTATCGGACCGTCCGGTACGGCAAAATCCCACGTGATCAAGACCTACTACGAAGATGTCTGCCGAACCGAGAACTGGCCGGTGGGCAAGCGGCCGGTATTCGACTTCGAACTGTCGGTCGACGCGAACAAAAGACAATTCCATGTCGATGCCCTGACGGCCTTGAACGACCCTGATCCCGAAAAGGGTAACGAGTCCGTGTTGCGCCGGCGCTTCCGGAAATTGACCAACGGTTTCGGTACTGAATTGGGCCTATGCGACGAGGTGCAGCACTTCATCGCCAGCGACACCGGAAGGCGCACCAAAAGCGTCATCGACGCCATGAAGAAGACCCTTAATACCGGCGTCTGCGGACTGGGGCTTTTCGGGACCGAAAAGGCCTCGACCATTTTCGAGGCGAGCGAGGAGTTCGGCCAGAGAGCGCACATCCGATTCGATCTTAAGGGAGGCGATCCCAACGTCGCCGACGATCGCGCGCTGCTCATCGCCTTCCTGAAAACGTTCAGAACCGAAATCGAAAAGCTTGGCATTCTCTTGAGCGCGAAGACGCTCGAAGACTACGAAACCATCGGCAACCTGTTCCTCCAGGCCAGGGGCAGGCTGGGTCTGGCTCAAAGGATCATGAAAGCTGCTCTCCGCGTCGCACTCGAGCGCGGAGCCACCACTCTCCTGCCGGTCCATTTCGCCATCGCCATCGACCGCGGCAAGCTGCTGTTCGAGGTCAAGGAGAACCACTTCGCCAGCTATGCCGAATCATTCGCCGCCTAATTCGGACATCATCCATGAACACGTTCCCAATCCCAACCGTTCCTCTTCCCGATGAGAGCCTTATCGGCTTTGTGGCGCGAGCATGCGACAACAACGGACACACATCCGTTGCAGATGTACTTGGACTCGCCGGCTTCAAAACGTTACGCGCCCGCTTCCTGTCGGTGAGCAACTCGGTCGATCTTGAAGGGCTTGCTGGGTTTTTCGGTTGTCACAAGGAGGATCTGAGCTGGCGCTTCCATCTTCCCGCGGATGTCGAGGGCTGTCCGCCCAAAACCTTCGTCAACTATTTCGGATCGCCGGTTCGCCGGTTCTTCCGTGAACCGGCCTTGCGGCGCGTATCGCCGGCATCATTGCGACAATCGGCCCACCACCACGCGATCGGCATGATACGGCCGCTGGCTTACTGCCCGGTAAGCGGAGAGAAGTTGATCTCGCAGTGCCCCAATCCGACCTGCGGAAAGCCTCTGCGATGGAATTATGCGTTCGGTATCAATTTCTGCGAATCCTGCCTGGACGATGATAGCTGTCCCACCACCGACCTATGCGACTTCGATCAGCCCAGGTTGCCTAGCGACGACCTCGAAGTTTATCGCTGGACCGCCGCTCTCCTAGGCCCACACGGCGCTCGCGAAACAGAAATCCCGCCATTCTTTGAATCCTGGCACGGATGGGAGATCTTCGACATGGTGGTCATGCTCGCCACCATTCTTGCAAGACGATCCGGAGATAGAGCGACCCTGACCGGCCCCGCGCTCTTCGCGCAGCAGGACTGGCATCAGAATTTCATGACCGCGGCCCGCGCGGTCCTGAAATGGCCTGACGGCATCACGGATATCGTTGCGCTCATGAAGGAAAACTCCCCGTCCCGCAGCGGCTTCTACGGTCGGTCCAAAGAACTCGGACCTTTGGCCACTTTCGGAAAGCACTATGGCGCGCTTCCGAA
>Ga0302320_10016071_pt1 | contig 15327 bp, 23 predicted proteins | sample Bog_T0_3_FD_202130 | JGI IMG/M metagenome (GOLD analysis project Ga0302320, IMG submission 202130) | Peat permafrost microbial communities from Stordalen Mire near Abisko, Sweden - Bog_T0_3 | ecosystem: Environmental > Terrestrial > Soil > Wetlands > Peat | place: Sweden: Abisko, Stordalen Mire... | reverse complement strand
TAATTCCAAAACCCGAATGGGTCGAGGTGTACGTTGGGAAAACGCCGCTTTTCGGCTTATTGCCGGAGACGGCCCCTAATCATCGGCTGATTCGTCCAGCGCATGAGCCTGCGGACGTAGCAAGAACTTGGGGGATTGCGCATCGACTTTGATAATCCGTGGCTGTGGCGTGTACTGGACGACATTAATAACGATTCCCGGATTATTAGCCGTTTGAACGTCGATTGCCTTAAGCTTAGGCGCAACGAACTGGGCCAGCTCAATGGCAATTCTTACCTTAGTTCGCTTATCTGTCTCCGAGCTTTGATAGATAGTAACGAGTTCGCGTAACGGATCAAAACTCAGTTCATCAAAGAGTTCTAACACCCGCTCTGTCATCGTGCCTAAAGAGCCTTTCGGCCTTCCGGCACCCGCTCTTTTTCCTCCTCGTGGCATAGCAGATTGTAACTTAGAAATAAGAAACTTTCCGCTATTATTATAGCTAATAAGATTCAGAAAGTCTATATATATATATATATATATATTGTACGGCAGACGCCTGCACAAACTTTTAGTCCGCCTCATCTTTTTTTTGCTGTTGTTCTCTCTTAAACTCTTCCTCTATTCTCTCCTGTTCCTGTAATAGATGCCAATTATCGCGGTAAGGAAGCCCCTTCGGAAAACACGACTTAGGGGCCGTTACCCAATAATTATGCCTGTCTCGAATAATCACCATGTTGTCGTCCGAAGGCGAAGCAATGCGCGGAGGCCGCCCGCGTTTAGGGTTTTCGGTAGATTCGCTCATGATTTAACTCACTCCTTGATGGCTAGCTCTTTTACTAAATATCGGAAACGGGCGGAGTCAGATGAGACGTAGGTAACGCCACACCACACGCTTTCAACCATTCCGGCTCAATCATCATAGAAGCTGGATTAGTTTTGAGCGTCTGCTCGGTGTTCTCGATACAGTCAATTAGCAAAGAAGAAAGCAACGAAAGCCCTGCACAGAAATCTTCAAGGTTCACACGCCCTTCTCTTCGGCTAACACTGTATGCCTTCTTAACAAGTTCGGTGACAACATAATCGGGTACGCGCTCTTCTAACGAAGGCGAGTGAAGTCTCAAGTAGCTTTTAAAATCAATTTTGCCCAAGGTTATGGGGAAAACGCGAGAAACAAAAAACCGAAGAACTGGCCTAAAGAGAAATAAACCACCGAAAACGATTACGCCTCCAATCGTCCACCAGAGCATAAAGTTCCAAGAGTTGTTTGCGCTCACAGGCCGACACTCCAATCAGGAGGCTAGTGCTATCGTCTATGTGCTGAAAAGGCAAGCCTTTTCGTTTTGGAGGGATGCAGCATGTTCCCCATCCCTGTGCCAGTACGAAGAGCACGGCTAAAGTTACTTTATTGCTCTATTTCAAAAGCTCAAAAGGTTTCCGTCCAAGCGCCTTGGCCAGCGTCTCCAAAGTGTCCAATGAGACGTTATACCGCCCTCTTTCCACGCCGCTGATATACGTCCAGTGCAAATCTGCTTTCTCCGCCAACTGCTCCTGAGTCAATTTGAGACGTAGGCGGAATGCCCGTACATTTTGCCCTACCGTTCTGCGGAAAACTTGTGACATTCCGCACAAAATGAGCGTTTTTAAGCTTGCAGAACATAGACGATAGCACTAGGTATGGCTGAGGCGCGTGATTGTTTTTACACAGCTCCTCAACATCGGAACCTCTTTGGCACTCTTATGGATGAAGATTTTGACGAGAAAGCGAAGAAAGCAGAAGAGAGAATGATAGCGGAAAACCAAAAGGAGGAAAACAATGCTCTTATTTGGTGGTGGGGAGGATTGACGCTCTGTGCATTACTCAGCCCCGGTTTTAATAATGGGGCTATACTTTTTGTGGGAACCCTCGGTGCAGGTGCAGCCTTTATCAGTGGGATAATGCTTATTGTAAGCCGGAGGTGGTTGCATTTAGTGTTAGGCGTAATCGTGTTTATAGGCATCGGCTACTTGGCGGATCATTCATGGCACCATTCGTCGGATGATAATTACAGCGAAAATGATTAAACGAAGCATTCCTCAGATTATCGTTATTCTTATGCTTTTGTGGGCACTCAATCCACACAATCCATACGGGTACTATACATTTCTCCGTTTGGTTTGCTGCGGGGTCTTTTGTTATCTCGTTTTTGTCGCTGTGGTCGAAAAGATGACCGTATGGGCTTGGTTGTTTGGAATAACCGCTCTCATCTATAATCCCTTTGTAGTGGTGCATTTTACGCGGAATATCTGGTCAGTGATAAACGTGATTACGATAGGGGTTGCTATCGTTTCCATTGCGGTGTTCTCATCTAAAAAGGGGAAGAACGGATAAACCAGAGAGCGCCATGAATATAAGCATCTGTCGTGACGGTGTTGAAATCGGAGAATGGAGCGAAGAAGAAGTTAAGGGCTTCTACAGGGAAGGTAAGCTCGTAGCTACCGACTACTACTGGAAAGAGGGAATGGCTGAATGGGCGGAACTTTCCAAGATGATAAAGCCTGCTTTGCCTTCTCCTATTGGCCCTTCAAAAAAGGCAACAGGTGATCTAGTATTTAAAGATAACAAGTCAGCATTTGAATATGCCTGCCAATTTTGCGTTACCTCTTTAGAGAATGAACAACCGGTTGTTGCAATTGTCCTTGAAGCGTTGTCAAGTAAATGCACGCTTAAGCTTTCAAATTCTCAAAATACTAGAATACCTGACGTTGAGGTCGAAAAGTTTTTGAGTGACTCAATGTTGGAGGAAATGGGGTCATCTTTAGTCCCCCATGCCATGCCGCTGCATCGAGTCCCGAAATTAAATAAGGGAGACCTTGTGCTGTACGTTGCAAACCGGGAATTAGCTGCCAGGGGAAATGGCAATTGGGCAGGAATTATCATAGCAAAGATTCGGCCTGAGCTGTCTTTGAAGAATGGTTGGGGCGTCATCGACAAGGAAGCAGACGAAACCAAAGTCACTTTGACCTCAGAGCAAACGGTCTCAAGCACCTCAGCGACGGGATTACTTCTACCCCTCGAAGAAGCCCCAAAAAACACGCCCCCCGCGACACTTCAAAGCAATGAACTCACAACCGTAGACTGGGTCATATGTGTGCTTCTATCAACGATTGGCTGTGTTGTTGGTATTGTCCGGCTCATTCAGGGGAAGCCAAACGCAGGAAAGATGCTCGGTATGTCTGTTCTTTTTTTAGTTATTTGGATTGTAGTGCGAGTTCTCATAACCGTTGCCATGAACCAAAACTAATTTTATGTGATGCCAGAAATACCTATATTCTCTAGCAAGCCCTAGCCGGGCAAACGGTTTCCGTCCCCGGTGGTGAGTACGAAGAACGCGGCTAAAGTTACTTTATCTCTTCCCATAATCATGATTAAAAGGTCAAAGGATGTGTTTGGATGCTTCATGCAGCTTGTTTTTTTTGGAATGGGTTTATTCCAGTGGTACGCGGTCATTTGCTTTGCTACTGACGTTTTGGGATGGGGAATTTTGGCATCGGGTCTTGTTTTTGCGTTGTTGGCATTTTTCCCTTTTATTGGCTCCGTTGCCGGAATGATTGCTGCGATATACGCTTGGCACTGGCCATGGTGGATAGCGTTCCCGGTCTTCTTTTGGTATCTTATTCTCGCCTTCGTCATGGCAACATACGAAAAATTTAAGCGATGAAATCAAGCCGTAGATAATCTTCTGAAACCCAAAAATCTACCCGCTGTACATGCACCTTCCGTGAGCGCAAGGTCACTTTGCATTTCCCCCCATAGCCCCCTCCCGTTCGCTTATCGGATGAAAAAATTGGCCAGCACCAACAATCGAAACAAGATGAAAAAGACTCAACAGGAAAAGCCACCGGAAAAGAAGACGGACAAGCCATTGCCCCAACCGCCAAAGCCGAAAGCGGGAAATCTAGATCAGATGGATTACCGGAGGTCACCCAAGGAACTGAAATTGATGGGATAAAGTTAGCCAAGGCTAAAAAGACAGAGGAAGCTAGGCAAAAAGCCATTGCTGAGCAAAAGGCAAGCTCCCCCCGGCTGGCACATGCCGTAAAGCCGCAAGGAGACTCGCCAAGGCTCAACACCTACCGCAAAATCCCTGCGGGAATTAATCCACGGTGCCTTGTGAGGCTTGGAAATATCGCTTTCAGTCGAACTTGTCAGACTGCGTTGACCCGCGAACAGAAGAAAGACAGGTTCCCTTTTTAGGCATTTCCTTCTGCCAAAATACATCGTCAAACGTGTTTGAAAATCATCGCCGTTATTCTGACTCTCATTCTGAATTTGCCGTTTTTCTCTGCTTTTTATTCGTAAGTCGCTGTATATAAACACTGGTGCGGGTGCGGAGAATCGAACTCCGACTTCAGCCTTGGGAAGGCCGCGCGCTACCTTTACGCCACACCCGCGAAAAAGTTTATTCGATCCCGTCCGCCCGCCGATCAACCGTGGGCGTTGATTTTCTCGATAAGGACTTTCTTGGCCACGGTGCCAACGACCTGTTCGCGCACGGTGCCGCCCTTGAAGAAAAGAAGGGTCGGGATGTTATAAATCCCATATTCCTGGGCCAGTTGCTGCTCGTGGTCGACGTTGACCTTGACGATCTTGATCTTGTCCGGCAACTCCTTGGCCACTTCGTCCAGCAGCGGGGCGATCATTTTGCACGGGCCACACCATTCGGCCCAGAAATCGACGATCACCAGCTTGTCGGATTTAAGAACTTCGGCCTCAAACTCGCCGCTGCCTACGGAAGAAACATTGGTACTCATTGACGGGCAATTTATCAGATCAGCGCAAGATAGCTAGCGATCAAAACGCCGGCCGTTCCCCATGTGAGCAAGGCAAGCACCCCGGCCAGCGCGGTGGTAAGCGTGGTCGATTCCTCTTGGTAGGGGATTGGCGCGGACTCGGCAGCGGGTGCGGCGGACGCTCCCGGTGCCGCAGCTCCCGCTCCGGGAATGGCATTGGCACCGATTGGCGGCTTTGAAACGATGCGCGCTGTTACGGAACTGCCCTTGACCACGGTCGTGGCGGGCTTGGACGCAGCTTTGGCTGCGATGGCGGCACCGGCGGCGGCGACAACAATTGGGACGGTTCCACCGGCGGGTTTTGAGGCGGGGAAGTTGCCGCCCGGGCGAACCGAGGTGGGAGGAAGATTGGGCTTGACCGTAATGCGGGATGTTTCCTTAGGAGGAGACGTTCTGACAACGGCAGTCCCCGACTTGGCGCTCGATTCAGGAGTCGCAGCCGACGTGGAAGAGACGGGCTTGAGCGGCGGATTGCCCGGAGGCGGAGGAGCAACGATAGTCGTGGCCGGGGCGGTCGAACTGGCACCCGGAACAATGGGTTTGATGGGGCTCAACGGAGGAACAGCCCCCGGAACAACCGGCTTGACCGGACTCACCGGGGCAGGCGGAGGAACAGCTCCCGCAGCAGGCTTGGCCCCAGGCAGAACGGGGGCTGGCGGCATCACCGGAGTAACCAGGACGGTTGCCGGCGTGACCGAAGGAGGAGGGCCCGCTTTCGGCGTGCCGGATGGTGGGGGGGGAGGAGTAGGGGGGGTGTTCATGGGTTGCGGAGTACGAGGAAGAACTGAGGCAGCAGCCGGCGTTGAAGCCGAGGCTGAAGGGGTTGGCGTGATTGGAACCGTGGGCTTTGCCGGAGCAGGAGCTATCGGCGGCGGCGTTGCCGCAACGGGAGCCTTCGCCTGAACAGAAGTTATCGGGGTCGGCGTCACAGGCGCAGGCGCGCTCGTTGAAACTGGAACTACCGGCGGCGGCGTTCCAGAAGCGGGGGCCTTCACCGGCGTTATCGGAGTTGGTGTTATCGAGACCGGGGACTTCGTTGATGTAGGCGCGAACGGAGGCGGGGTGCTCGCCGATACGGGAACCACCGGCGCCGGCGTGATCGAAACCGGGACAATCTTCGGAGCGGACGCCACAGGAGCCGGGGCGTTCGTCGGAGGAACGATCAGGGTGCTCGCGGGAGAGATGCGCGGCGGAGGGGTGACCAAGCTGCTCGTCTTTTTCTTGGGCTCGAAAAGATCTATAGCTGTTTCGGCAAGGGCGGCTGCCGAGAGCGAAGGCGTCACCACTGTCGGAGGCCGGGGAGGAATCGGCGGCGCGGCTTCGAGCTTCTTGGTGATGGGCGGCGGCGGGATGACGGCGGTTTTACTGACCGAAGGAATCGAACCGGTGGGAGGCTTTGAGCCGAGAGATGCTCCCGTTGCAGGCGGTGCCCAGGGAGCGACCGGAACGGAGCCGGTCGGGGGCTTCAATGCGGGCGCAGCTCCTGTCACAGGCGGTGCAAAGGATGTGACCGGGACCGGGGCTGTGGGCGGCTTGAGCGCAGGCGCGGCTCCCGTGGCGACGGGCGGCGCGAAGGATGTGACTGGAACCGGAGCCGTGGGCGGCTTGAGCGCAGGCGCGGCTCCCGTGGCGACAGGCGGTGCGAAGGATGTGACCGGAACCGGGGCCGTAGGTGGCTTGAGCGCGGGCGCGCCTCCCAGGGCGATGGGCGGCGGGGGAAACGTGACCGGAACCGGAGCCGTGGGCGGCTTGAGCGCGGGCGCGGCTCCCGTAACGACGGGTACCGGAGGCGGGGGCGGAATCGAAATCAAGCTGGTGGGCGGTTTCGATGCAAGGGAAACTCCTGTCGGAAGCGGCGCCCGAATCGAGCCGGTGGGCGGCCTCGACATAAGCATGCCCGTTGTTCTCTTCGGCGGAACAAAGGAGGGGTGAACCGGGGATGTGCCGACTGGAACCGATCCCATTGGCGGCCTTGCCGCAGGCATAACTCCCGCGGGCGGCAACGGTATACCAGCCGTTTTGCCTGGCGCTGCCGGGATTGAACCCGTCTTGCGCGTTACGGCGGAAGGAGCAGCCGGAGTCCCACTCACGAACGTGGATGGGGGCTTGGGCGCGGATGATGCGGCAGGTACAGGGGGTGGCACAGCCGGGGCTGCGCTCACGGGCGGCGGCACGGGTACTGGGGAAGGAAGCGATCCCGACTTCGATGCGCTCACTGGAAGTGGCGGAGGTTTGGCCCCCGGGACCGGAGGCGGCGTGGCCTTTGCCACCGGTGCAGGCACGGTTGGCGCAGGGATGGCGGGAGGCGTAACAATTTGGGGTGGCCCCGGCATGGTCGGCGGTTTGGACTGGATAGGTGGCGGAGGAAGACCGCCCGATTTGGGTTGCGCGCCGCCTTCCCGCAACCTGGCCAGAGCGTCAGCCGGATTGGAGGCCGAAGGCGCGCTGGAAGTGGCCGTCAGAAACGGTTGCGGCGGCATCGAGACCGGAATTTGGGGAATCGCCGGTGGCTGAACCGGGGCGGGCACGGGCCTTGGAGCCGGAGGTGGCGGCGGAGGTTCTGTCCTGCTGATGGTGACCAGCGGTTGCGTGGAGGGTAAATTTGGCGGCCTCGTTTGGTGCGGGACTGGTTCGAGATCCGCCGGTACTTCGACCTTGCCGCTCTGCACAAATACTTTCGCCTGGGGATTGGCGACGATGACCCGGTGCGGCTGAGGCGTCATGCGGCCCGACGAAGTGGTCAATTCCTCCGACGATGCGGGGTTGCTGGAAATGGCCACAGGACGTTCCGGCGCCGGGGAAAGTGGAAAACTCGAAGGCGGCGGCACCGGTTGCGATAACTTATGCGGGAAAAGCGGGGTTGTTTTCGCGCTGGCGGGAGAACCGGTCATCGGCGGAGCGGCAGGCCTTGGGGGCGTCTGCGGATTCATGCTTGAGGAAACTTTTCCCGCGCTGCTGGGCATTGGCTTCGTCACCGCGGTCGACCAAGCTGGCGGCACGTTGGGCACCGGTGTCGGCTCGAACTGGGTCGAGGTGCTCATCGGAAGCGTCGATGCGGCCGAGACATTCGGGCGAACCGGAGGGGTGATCTTCGTCGACATCGGCTTGAGAGGTCGTGGAGGAAGACTGATGCGTAAGGTTTCGCGCTTTGGATTCTTCGGTTCCGATCCCTCGGGAGTGACGGAGTCAGCCATAATTGTGTTTTTATCGTTAAATCGGAAAATGTTCAATGGCGAAATTCGCAATCGTAACGTATTTATGAGTTTATCATCATCCGACTGCCGGTCGAGTCCGCACAAAGCGTTGAACAAATTTCAAGCCATTGTTGAAAATCGAGCGTAGGATATATGTTAATAAGGGGCCCAATGAATAAGAAAAAAGTTTTGATTGTCGACGATGAAGCCGCATTTACCAGCATCGTGAAGCTGACTTTGGAGGGGCAGCAAGGTTACGAGGTTTGCGTTGAAAATGACTCGCTTAAGGTCATCGAAACGGCTCGGAAATTTTGGCCCGATATCATCATTCTGGACGTCGTCATGCCGAAACTCGATGGCGGCGAAGTCCACACACAATTGTTGGCCGACCCGGTCTTAAAGCACATCCCCGTGATCTTTCTCACCGCAATCGTGCGGCAAAAGGAAGTTGACGAGCACAAGGGAGTCATCGGCGGATCAGTTTACCTCGCCAAACCCGTCAGCGCCGAGGCGCTCGCCAAGGCAATTGAGGAACATATTCGTTCTTGATCCAGCGTTGAGATGCAGGGCAATGCGTGAACCGGAAACCTATTTCGCATGAATTCCGAATCGCAAAAACTCACTTCCGGTAAAGATGGATTTCTGTTGCGCAACCTGCTGGAGAATATTCCGGACTACATCTACTTCAAGGACCGGCAATCGCGTTTCATCCTGATCAATCCCGCCCTCGCGCGGCTGTTTGGTTTTTGCTCCCCGGAAGAAGCGATCGGCAAAAGCGACTTTGACATTTTTACGAAGGAACATGCCGACGCCGCGTGGGCCGATGAGCAGGAAATCTTGAGCACGGGCCAGGCCATTGTCGGCAAGGACGAGAAAGAGACCTGGCCGGACGGGACGATCTCGTGGGTGACGACCACCAAGCTCCCCTTGCGCGACGAGCAGGGGCAAATCGTCGGCACATTTGGGATTTCGCGCAACATCACCGAGCGCAAACGCGCGGAGCACGCCCTGAAGCAGGCCGTGGAGGACTTGCAAAAATCGCGCGAGGAACTCAGGAGCGCGCACGAGCAGTTGATGCATGCCGAGAGGCTGGAAACCGTGGGGCGCATGGCCGCGGGAATCGCGCACGAGGTGCAGAACCCGCTGCAAATCCTCCTCATGAGCCTCGACTATTTGTCGCGGCGGCTGACCGACCGCGACCCGGTCCTCGACGGTGTGCTGACCGAAATGCGCAACGCCACGAAGCGCGCCGACACGATCATTCGCGGCCTGCTCGATTTCTCCCGCCCGGACACATTCGAACAGAAAGCGCAGGACCTCAACGCGCTGATCCATGGCGCGCTCGCGTTCGTCAAACATCCGTTGAGCATGAATCGGATCAAACTGGAAACGCAGCTCGCGCCGGAGCTTCCGCCGGTGGCGCTCGACCGCATGAAAATGGAGCAGGTCTTCGTCAACCTTTTCACCAACGCCATTCACGCCATGCCTGAAGGCGGCGTCCTGACGGTGAGGACATGGACCGAGCGGCTGGCGCAGACTCGTCGCGATCCCGGTTCGCGCGAGGCATGCCATTTTTACGCGGGCGCTGCTGTGGTCATGGCGGAGATCGACGACACCGGCGGCGGCATTCCCCCCGACGTCCTGCGCAAAATATTCGATCCGTTCTTCACCACCAAGGCAACGGGCCACGGCACGGGGCTCGGCCTCGCGATTGTCAAAAGAATCATCGACCTCCACAGCGCCGAAATCGAAATCACGAATCGTGCCGAAGGCGGCGTGCGTTGCCGTGTGATGTTCAAGGCGTGCGAAAAAGTGTAGCCGCGCTCGCAAAAATACTGCCATGCGCAGCGCCAATCGCTCTTGCTCTCCCCTCGATTCCGCGCAACATTTTGATCGTGAAACAAATCATCGCCGCCAAGCCCCTGGATGGGTTTCGTCTCTGGCTTCGTTTCTCTGACGGAATCGAAGGTGTGGCCGATTTATCCGATCTGGTCGGCTGCGGCGTTTTTTCGGCGTGGAATACCCCGGGCGTGTTTGCAGGAGTGAAGGTAACGGAGTTTGGCGCGGTGGCTTGGGAAAATGAAATCGATCTCTGCCCCGATACTCTCTACCTGCGCGTCACCGGCAAGACCCCCGATGATTTATTTCCTTCGCTGCACGAAACGGTGACTCATGCCTGAGGTCAGCCGTTTTTACGGCATTGTCATTCAAGTTTATTTCGCCGATCACAATCCGCCCCATTTTCATGCCTTTTATGGAGGTGAATCGGTTGAGATCGATATTCAACGTCTGGCCGTAATGGCCGGACGGATTGCCCCGCGCGCCCTGGGAATGGTGATCGAATGGGCCACGCTCCATCAAACGGAATTACTGACCCTGTTCGCCCAAGCTCAGCGAAACCAGCCGATCTCCAAGATTGATCCGTTGCCGTAGAGCTGGGCACCAATCGCTCTTGCTCCATGCAACTGAATTGATAACGTCCAAAAATGGGCCTACCATATTGCGTGCTCACTCTCCGAAATCCGCGCCTGCCTGAGTGCCAGCCTGTCGAGGTTGAGGCTCTTGCGGATACCGGCTCCGTCTTTCTGATTATTCCGGAACACATCCAGCGTCAGCTCGCGCTTGAAGAGCATGATCAAAAGGATGTGACGCTTGCAGACGGGTCGCGAAAAAAGTTTCCTTATGTAGGTCCAATTGAAACTCGATTCAAGAATCGATCTGCATTCGTCGGCGCGATTGTCATGGGCGATCAGGTTTTACTCGGCGCCATACCAATGGAGGACATGGACCTTGTCGTTCTGCCCAAGGATCGGCATGTCGACGTCAATCCCGCGAGCCCGGACATCGCCTCCGCCTTCGCAAAATAACGCCGGCATTTGGGGCTAACCCGCAGGCAGCCGCAGCAGTTGCAGGATGCGGTCGAGGTCCTCGGGTGAAAAATATTGAATCTCGATCTTGCCCGCGCCGGCCTTGCCCACGATGCGCACGCGCGTGCCGACGTGCTGCTGCAACCGCTTTTCCAAGTCCGCGAAAATCGCATCGCTCGTCGCGGCGGCGGCCTTGCGTTTCGTCGCCGGCTTCGTCCCCGCGCGCATCGACTCGACCAGCCGCTCCGTCGCGCGGACCGTCAGGTTTTCCTTGCGGATGCGCTCGGCGGCCAGCATCTGCTCCCCGGCGGCGGCCAGCCCGAGCAGCACCTTCGCGTGCCCGACGCTCAAGTCGCCCGTGCCGATCCACACCCGGATTTGCTCCGGCAACGCGAGGAGCCGCACGGCATTTGCAACAACCGCCCTCCCCTTCCCCACCTGCTGCGCGACCTGCTCCTGCGTGAGCGTGAATTCTTTCATCAGCCGCGCGTAGGCCTCCGCTTCCTCGATGGGATTGAGATCGGCGCGCTGGATATTCTCGATCAACGCCAGCTCGAGCACGTCGCGATTGCTCGCCTCGCGCACGATGACCGGCAGTTTTTCCAGCCCGGCCTCGCCCGCCGCGCGCCAGCGGCGCTCGCCCGCGATCAGCTCGTATTTGCCGTTCACCAATCGCACGATGAGCGGCTGGATGATCCCGCGTTCCTTGATCGACTCGACCATCTCCGCCAGCTCTTCCGCGCGAAAGTTTTTTCGGGGCTGGAGCGGACTCGGCACGATGGCCGACCGTGAAACCTGACGGATCATCTCGCCCTTTTCCGTCACCGGTTCGGGCGTTGCGAGTTTGCCCGCGCCACCCATGAGGGCGCTGAGGCCCTTGCCTAATGCTGCTGCTTTTGCCATTCCTGATTTTGTTGCAAGCTTGCGCGGAGGCAAGCTTATCCGTCGCGGCATGCTGCATATTCCCGCGATTTTGTGCGGCGGGCAATACTGGAGGAAGCACTTACGGAATTACCAAATTTTCCAAATTAACGGAATTTTTTGGGAGGGTCAGATTCCGGCCTGACCCACTTCAATGATCCTCATATGGCTTCGCCCAAGCCGGAAGTTCGTGCCCGGGGCCTCCGTAAGCCTCGCCGAGCACCTTGCCGTCAGCGAGGCGATACTTGAGAAATTCAGCAGGTCCGTGAGAACCACGCGATTTGATGATCACCGTCGTATCGTTATCGGCGAAATCCCAATTCTCGATAAATGGAAACGCCTCAGTCGTAAAATCCTTGTGATTGCCATCCGGCCAGCAAATTCTCAAGGTGTCAGTGACGGCCCAACCGCGACCGTTTCTCTGCGTAAAAGTAACCCATCCTACCAGTCCCGACTTCGCAACCTTCGGCATTTCAGCCCTTCCGAGCTTGGTCCACATCTCGGTGTGACCGTCGGTGAAAAGGACCTTCACGTTGCCAATGGAAATTCCCGAATCACGCCGCTCAGATGGGACATCGATGATGCTCGCGCTCCTCGGCAAGGCAACCGACGTAATCAGCAATGACGAGAGAACCGCAATCGACATGTTCACAGATACCGTTTCCTTCCCATTCCGTTTATTCCGTTATTCCGTTATTCCGTCAAAATTTCCCTATGCCACGCGCTTCTTCACATCCTCCTGCACTTCGTTCCACCATGCATCGAGGAACGCCTTGCGCTGCGCCTTGATTGCGGCGAGATCGCCCTTCGCGTCGGCGCGGGTCAGGAAGTAAAACTTGATCTTCGGCTCCGTGCCGCTGCCGCGCACCACCATCCGGCTGCCGTCGGCCATGTGAAAAAGCAGCATCGTCTCCTTTGGAATTTTCTTTCCGTCCGCATCGACAAAATCCTGCAATCCAAAATCGTCGACGCCCGTGACCGCCTGACCCTGGTACTGCGCGGGCGGTTGCGAGCGAAATGAAGCCAGCAGCTTTGCGATCTGCGCCGCGCCCTGCGCCCCCTCGAACGTCAGCGTACCGAGCCGCTCTGTATAGAAGCCCAACTCGCGATAAATATCGTCGAGATAGTCCACGAGCGTTTGCCCCTTCGACTTTGCCCACGCCGCCACTTCGGCGAACATCAGCACGGCGGCGTTCGCGTCCTTGTCGCGCACATAATCGCCGCCCGTGTAGCCGTAGCTTTCCTCGCCGCCAAAAATCACAAACTTGCTCGCCGCAAGCGACGCCGCACGCTGGTCTGCGGCGGGACGTTTCGCAAATTCGGCATCGCCATGCGCCTTTTCGTAATCGTACATTTTCTCGCCGATGTACTTGAAACCGGTCAGCGTATCGATGCAGCCCACGCCGAAATGTTCCGCGATCCGCTTCTGCAGATCGGTCGTCACAAACGTCTTGATGATGACCGCGTTCTTGCGGTTGGCATCGGTCAAAACGCCCTGCGCCACGAGCCGCTCGCAGCGGTAGTAGGCCATGATCGAGCCGATCTGGTTGCCGGTCAGCAGAATCATTTTTCCGCTCGCGTCCCGCACCGCAACGCCCATCCGGTCGCAATCGGGATCGGTCGCCATCACCACATCGGCGCGCTCGGTTTCCGCCTGCTTGATCGCCAATTCAAGCGCCTCGGCATTTTCGGGATTCGGCGATTTCACCGTCGGGAAGCGCCCGTCGCCGACGCTCTGCGCCTCGACGATGGAAAAGCGAAAATCAAATTGCTTCAGCAGTTCCGGAGTCGCACGAATGCCCGTACCGTGCAGCGGCGTGTAGACGAACTTAATCTTGCTGCGCGTCTCCAAAATCGCCTCGGGTTCCAGCACCAGCGCAGCCACCGCGTTCTGATAGATCGCGTCCATCTCCGCATCGAGAACGACGATCTTGCCGGGCGTTTTGATCGTTTTCACCAAATTGGGCAGCACGGTGGGATCAGCCGAAATTTTCGCGAAATGCTTCGTGATGCCCGACGCATGCGGCTCGACCACCTGCCCGCCGTCGCGCGAATAAAACTTCATCCCGTTATCGTGCGACGGATTGTGGCTCGCCGTAATCATGATCCCCGCGTGCGCGCCTGCCATCCGCGTCGTGAACGAAAGCTGCGGCGTCGAGCGGTCCTCGGGAAAAAGCAGCGCGTCGATGCCCAGCGCGTTCAGCGATTTCGCCGCGGCCTGCGCGAACTCCTGCGAGAAATAGCGCGTGTCATGCGCGATCACCACGCTCAGTTTTTCGCCCGGATAGCCCTCGATCAAATAGGCCCCGAGCGCGGAAACGGCGCGGTTGACGTTCCCGTAGTTGAGCATGTTCGTGCCGGTGCCAGGAAACTCAGGCCGGTCGAGTGGCTGCGGCTTGCCCGCCTCGGCCTTCGTCACGATCTTGCCCACGGTGCGACCGCGCATCCCGCCGGTGCCGAATGCGAGGTCGCGGAAAAAGCGGTCGTCGAGTTCCGTCCACGCCCGCGCCGCCAGCAACTCGTCGATGCTCGCGCGCTCACAATCCGTCGCGGCAGGATCGACGTAAACGCGCGTGATGTTTTCCTGCGTGGACGGCAGAAGCTTCGTTTTGGCTTCGTCGGAAAGGGTGAGTGTGGCGGAAGTCGGCATAGCGGCCAATATTGCGTTACAGTATGAAGGAAGCCAGAGGAAAAAGATGCGAACGGGCATCTTCATGCTACCCTTTTGCCCAATTAACCTTATGACCACCTCTCAAGCCATCGACACCACCACCCTTCTCTCCGCCCTTCACTGGCGCTACGCCACCAAGGTTTTCGATCCCGCCAAAAAAATCCCCGCCGATATTTGGAAGACGCTCGAAGAAACGCTCGTCCTCACCCCCTCGTCCTGCGGCCTGCAACCCTGGACATTTCTTGTCATCACCGACGACGCCTTGAAAGCCCGGCTGCGTCCGCACGCATGGGACCAGGCGCAAGTCACCGATTGCTCGCACTTCGTCGTCATGGCCGCCGAACTCGATGTGGATGAACGATACATCGACAAGCATCTCCGCCGCATCGCCGAAGTCCGCGGCACAACCGTCGATAGCCTGAAAAGCTACCGGGAGATGATGATGGGCTTGTTTGTCACGGGGCCGGGCAGCCGGACGGTCAATGAATGGGCCGCGCACCAGGTCTACATCGCGCTGGGCAATTTCATGACCGCAGCAGCGTTGCTCCACGTCGACACCTGCCCCATGGAAGGATTTGCCCCGGAGGAGTTCGACAAAATTCTGGGCCTCAAAGCCAAGAATCTGCGCTCCATCGTCTGCTGCCCCGCAGGCTATCGCAGCGATAGCGATAAATACGCCAAGCAGCCCAAGGTGCGCTTCAAGACGGAGAATGTGGTGGAGTATATTTGACGGCTACGCCATCCCAATCAGTATTCCCACGATGAAGACCAGCGTGCCGCCGACGACGACCTGAAATACCGCCGAGAGCAGCGGCGTGTCCATGTAGTGATGGCGAATCCATGCAATCACGGCGAGTTCCAC
>Ga0302320_10016070_pt1 | contig 15327 bp, 7 predicted proteins | sample Bog_T0_3_FD_202130 | JGI IMG/M metagenome (GOLD analysis project Ga0302320, IMG submission 202130) | Peat permafrost microbial communities from Stordalen Mire near Abisko, Sweden - Bog_T0_3 | ecosystem: Environmental > Terrestrial > Soil > Wetlands > Peat | place: Sweden: Abisko, Stordalen Mire... | reverse complement strand
CCCAAGTGTCTAAAAATCGACAGGCGTTAAGTGGCTGAAATAGGTCTAGTTAGGCATAATCGGGCAAAAGAATTAACGATTCGATTCCCTTCACCCGCTCCAATCTCAAATTGGAGCAATGATACCAATGCGATTTCTCATTTTTCGATTTTTCAAAAACGCAAAGTGAGAATAAAAGTGAGAATAAAAGTGAGAATAATCGGGTTCTCATTTGGTTCTTTTGATCATTAAAAACGCCTGTTTTCAATGGTGTTTTTCAACATTGAAAATCTCACCTGTGAGAATGACCCGGCGTCTTATTTCAAATTTCGCCATTTCTTGACGAATTGAAATTTTGCATCGTTTTGGTGAACTTTTGTCTTCTCTAAAATTGGAATTCACGCCGGTGTCATACATTCCGGCGAATCGTTTTTGGCATTGTTCACCAGCGGCATGATGCGATGGCAATTGCTCTCCGATGATGAATCAAAAATTATCTATTTTAACGGATTGCGATTCGGCTCGGCAAAACGGCAGCCACAAGTCTAAACTAGTAAAAACACCTCATGCCAACATTGGAACAATTAGCAAACCCAGCATTGCTCAGTCTCGCAGCAAAAAAAACTTTTTGCTACCTTGAGTGATACAACAATTCGACGTGCCTTGGCAGTAGCACGGTTAATCGGACGAGAACGGCACACGGATAACCAGCCACCACGTTTAGTTGTGTTTCCAGAATTAAGTGTTCCTGCTGATTCAATGCCAACACTGCTTCGTTTTGTTCGAGCCACTGGTGCAATGGTGCTAGCAGGGCTTGAACTTCGTTCAGCTTTGACCGGACGACGACAATTAAATGAACTCGTCTGGATTATTCCGTCGAGCGGAGAAAACACCCGGCCATTAGTTCTCCTCCAACACAAAATTCATGTTACGGCGGCAGAACGTTCCTTGTCTCCGCCAATCCTCCCAGCCGATCCCGCTGTCATTTGGCGTATAGGCACCCAGCCAGAACGATTGGCAGCGATCAATTGTTATGAATTTACTGACCTTGCACTCCGTGAACTACTTCGTGGCCGCGTGGAGGCACTTATCATTGCTGCAAACAATCGGGATGTTCCCACTTTTGATAACCTTGTTGAGTCAACACATTACGATTTGTTCTGCCACGTTGTCCTTGTAAATGCAGAAAATTTTGGCGGCAGTGCGATACGTGCGCCCTACAAGGAACCCCATCATCGCAGAATATTTGACATACATGGCGGCGACTTGTTTGCCGTAAATCTTTGTGAACTCGATATCACGGCATTTCGTCGGACCGTCCCTGTTATGCCTTCAACACCTATTGATTCAAGCCCCATCGAACGGCGTCCAATAAAAACGCACCCGGCAAATTTTAAAGTGCGACGGTAATTATTTCCAATTCCGGCAAGATTCTACGAAAGCGACAAACTCATCATTCTGGAGGACTTTTATCTTTTCCCACACCTCGCGCGTGATCGGCAGCGAAAAGAATTGTGCCACGTCCCGGCGCAAGCCTTCCACCTTGACGACCAGTTGATCGCTCATTGCATGAAATACGCTGCTCATGTGCAGGATGACGAAAGTGACAAACACCCGCTCCGCGTCAGTGACCGGCCGTTTGATAGTGTCCGCGCTGGCATCGCGGACGCGCGCCAGTTTTGGATTGTTAAGAAATTCCTTCCAGATTTCGCGGTGGTTTGCGGTGATTGTCAGCAGGTTGGCAATCCGCCGTGTCTTGGTTTCAGAGCGTAGTGCAATGGCGGCAAACCACAAACTGCCGATGATGCCTACGGTGCTGAAAAGATTGAACCAGTTTTGAGAAGCCCACCCCAAAATTTCCATCCCGCAATTCTAACACAAATTAGAAACGGTCGGGAATGTCCCGTTTGGCATTCACCAGCACATTGCGCGGCAGACGGACAATCCGCTCATCCCGTCCGCAGCCAGCAGTCGGCGGCAGTTTTGCGATTGCCACATCGGTGATGTCAATGCCGATAATGGCAAAGTCGCCATTTTCGAGTTCCCAAATGTCAGGACACCCGTCGCCGCCAGCGCTTTTTGCACCGTTGGCATGAGGATCGGGGCCAAGTCGTTTCAAAAACATGAGTAACTTATGACAATTGTAATATACATTGTCAACATTTTTTTGAATATGAATAGAGTGTGGCGAAAGAAAATATACGACAGGCAGCGATTTCCGAAGTGATCCGGCTGTTACGCAAAGAGCGCGAACGTCAGAAAATGTCAATGAATCAGCTTGCCGAGCATTCTGGATTGTCTCAATCCATGATTAGTCTTTTGGAGCGTGGTACTTGTTTTCTTTCCTGCTCGGATGCGCCGTGGGTGTGCTCTACGGCCTGTGCCGCGTGAAGAAGCCCCGCGCCGATGCAGAAGACGCCGCGCTCGCCACCCGACTGTGGGCGGAGTCAGAGAAGAGCGTTCAGGCGCTCTAAAGACGAAGCCTCTACGCGTAGGAGATTCAAAGCACTTTTTTAACAATGTCACCAGATAAAAATAAGTTGAAAACGAAAGAGACTATGACGCGACGAGGATCCAAGTCCCGCCGTAATCAACCCAAGAAGGTCGCCGCCTGATCAACTCCGATCCACAACTCTTGGGGTGGACGTGAATGCAGTTGACGGTAGCGGAGTCGTTTGTCGGTTTCTGAAGTCGGTCAGTTGGTAAAATACGCCCACGCCCGCCTCAAATCTCCGAAATCTGACACCACAAAGGCTCAAGATCGGGGTCATCCAACGCCATCATTCGAATGTCTTTTTTGCCAGCCAAATCAATCGCCTTCTCCAACCACTGCATCGCTTCCTTCAAATTTCCGAGCCGACAACAATAGCAGGCGAGATTATGGCGGAAATCCCTTTGAAAATTCACACGATTAAAAATCACGGCCGTTGGATTTTCCGTATCTGCAGAAACACGCCGAACGATTGGAAAGGTGTCCGACCCTGGCGCGAAGCCTTCTGGCGCGTTGTTGGTAGAAAAAAACCTCCCCACGGCAAGTTATCAAGGCGTTCCGCCAAGAGTGTTGCGACTACGACCGCGCTGCAATCGCCGGTTGCACTGCTTGGGTTGTCCAATATTCGAATATCGGCCTTATGCAAAGGAGGTAAATCCACATTTTTTGAGCCAAAAAATCGGGTCAAAACGGCTCGCACCTTCTGCCGGTTTTTGAACAGCTAATTCACCAACCGCAGATGAAAATACCGTTGTTGGCAAGCGCCAAAATTATTGGAAATGGTCAGCGTTCCGCCTGTTCCCATCACCGGATTACCTTGCGTCGTCCAAGTCGGTGAGGTGAGATTATCTTTGTATTCAAGCTGATAACTATGGCCAGCCGCGCCCAGCCAGCTCAATAAAAAGTTTGTGCCTGAAGGATCAACAGAATATTGAATCAACGGTGGTGGCGCGATGTTGGCCGAAAAACTCAAGTTATCTATGCCCAAACCTTGGGCGCTGCCATTTGAATTGGTCATCTGCCACACCAGCCACAAGGCCGCGCCTGGCGGCCAGTTGGTGATGGTCTGATTGAGAGCGCTCAAGTTGGTCTGGTTGACCGGTGATGTGCCGTTCACCGCAACGCCGCCCGAATCGGCGGCCACGATTGGAATATTCACATTCAAGCTTGGCAGAAACGCGGTTGCGCTGGCTGGAAAAACAACGGTGCCGGTCGGGTCAATCAAATAATCAAACTGCAAGGTCTTGGCTTTGTTCGATTGGCGCCAGACTTCGCCGGTGAATTGAAGATTGATGGCGCTCAAGGTGAAGGGTGTTTCGTTGATGAATTTGACGCCAAACGCGGTTCCGCCCGTTGAACTGGTCGCCAGCAAACCGAGCGCGCGGTTGGAACTGTTGGTCAAGCCGAAACTGATCTGGCCACCCGTGGTCTGATCGCCATCGGTGGCGCCGAATTTGGAACCGGCAACGCCGGAGCCATACCAGCCGGCCATGGCTGAAATTCCCAAGCCGCCATAATTGCCGCTGGCAGTGACGGGAAAGGCGAAGATGAAGGGATTGGCCAGCGAATAAGTGTTGCCAGAGATTGTCACCGGGTTGGCGGCGTTCACGGAGGCCGCTCCCGGATCGGGGAGCGAATCAAAGTTCTGTGCATAGACTAATCCTTGCTGCGTGTAATCAACGAATGCGAGCGACGGCGTGTTGTTGCTGATATTGTAGATTGCATTGACGTTGGTGTTCTCGCCAGCGATTGGCTGACCGTTTATGTCAAGCCCTACCACATCTAAAGCAAGCGTTATGTCGCCTGAAGGTAAAGCAATGGTCCAATCGGTCAGGTCGTTCCAAGTGAGCGGATACACCGTGCCATTGACCGAAATGGTTGCTGCATTCACAGGTGCCACGCCAGTCACATAGGCGACGTTATTGCTGATTGTCACGTTGGGATTGACCGTCAAGCCGGTGGCATCCACTGCCGCCAGTTGCGAAGCAATGTTGGTCTGTGCCTGGGTTAGCCAGGGCTCGATATTCACGGCGGGATCCTCCACGCTCAGGCCGTTTGCGACGAAGGCATTGTATTTAGCCGTGAGCAGCGGTCCGCTGTTGGTTACATTGAGCGGGCCATTGACCAATTCCTCCAAGGCCCGCCAATACATCCGCAGGAAGGTTGGTTCTTTATAAATATCAACCAGATAAGGATCATACCCGTCTATGTAAAATAAATTTTGTCCCGGACCCCATGAATTGTCGTTACCAAACACGATGTTAAAATCCCACATCAACAACGAATACTTGGTTCCTAACGTGCCGATGTAACCGTAAAGATTCTGGCCGTTCGCCGCACCGAAGGAATCCCAGTTACCCGCCGCATGATTGGCCGCAAACACGCGCATCCAGTTTTCCATGTTGGCAATGTTTTCCATGTTGGCCACATAATCCGGCGTGAAATAAGAATTTGCCGCGTCAACCAGTGAGAAGACATTGGTATAATCATTGTCCGAGTCCGGCGTGCGGCGGATTTCGTAATTGTAGCGATACGCCGCCTTTTTTTTCACACCACCGGTCGTGGTGTAGTTGTTGAGCGTGCACCAGTTCCAATTGTCAAAATCTAGGTCTTCGCCGGAAAGTTGGGGGGCAAATTCAAACCACGGCTGCATTTTGTAAAGAAAACCGTCATCATCATTGGGAAAATGTTCCTTCACGAGGTCGCTGTCGGGCGTTTGCGCATCTTCCATCAATGTGCCGCGCCGGTTGCCATTGACATAGACGGCAACATAACGGCGGTTCAACCAAGGCACGCCCAACGCGCGCAAAAATGTGTTCGCCAGTTGCTCGCGTTGAAGACTGGCGTCGTCGCCCGGGTTATTGCCCGGCTGATGGATTTTGTTGAACGAGGTCGCGCCCAAAAATTTGTCGTCGTCATTGAAAATCCATTTGTAATGGCAAAGCGCACCATAAGGCGTGTCGAAGAACTGATGATAGGGACTGCCGGTAAAATGCGCCTGGGCGTCATACATGATCCGGTTGCCATTCACGATGGTGCAGTCATTGCCCTCATTGCTCAAATCACCGAGATTAGCCCAGCGCGTCGTGTTGGTCTGCGTGATCCACAAGTGATAAACACCAAAGCTGCCGCCCGGATTGGCGTCGCCAAACATCATCACACACTCGCGCGCCGGTTCATTATTTTGCGGACGCAACGCCGGAAAGAGCGTAGTCGCGCCCAGATTGTCCATGGCTGAAATATAAAATGCGACAATCTGGTTCGCGGATTGTCCGGGAATGGTCGCGCTGAAAACGCCATCGCCGGGAACCGCATAGCCGCCCGTGCCATCGTCCACCATCGGCACGGCGGTGTAGTTCGTCGCCGGATCAAGCCGGTAATAAAGTGTGAGATTTTGCACGCCGTCAGGATCGCTCACGTTGGCCGTCACGACCGCCGGCTGGCCGGCCGCCGGCAAAGGCGGATTGTGGGTGACGTTGTAAATCGCCGGACCGGCGTTGGTGATGTAGGTGCTGTTGGGCATTCCCGGACTGCCAAGATTGCTTGGCACGGGCATCGCCGCCGTGGCTTCGAGCCAGTTGCCGTTGACGCGTAGCAATGGTTCCGGCCAGCCATGCAGCCAGCGCGCCTTGAATCGCAACGTCGCGGTTTGTCCCGCAACCAGAGAGTTGGTGTTCAATGCGACCTCGCAGGAATTGATTCCCGTCCAAAACTTGTCGCTGGAACGCAAGTGTAATGAGTAACTGCTGTTGTAACCTGAATTTTCCAAACTCGAACGGACATGGTCGCCCTGCAAACTCCAATTCGTCAGCGTGCCGCTCTCAAAATCGGAGTTGGCGACATAATTTACCCCGTTGGTGTCGTCCACTTCAACGTTGTCCACGAGACATTCGCCAATATCCAGCAGGCCGATTTGCGCGTAATCAATCGAAGGGTCATAATTCTCGCCATTGTCGAGCACCCCGGTCGTTTCGATATTTGTCCAAGCTGATTTTTGCGTCTCGTCACTGTCCGCCCAGTTCGCGGCCAGCCGGTGATTGGAATGCGGGTCAATCAATTCCAGACTGCTGCCGCCGCCGCCGGACCATTCGCCCCAGCGTCCGCCCGTGCCGTAAGTCACTTCGTCTTCCTCGACGTAAATGGTGTTCGTCGCATAAAACTTTTGCGGCATGGACAAGGTCAGCAACTCGCCACTATGCGACAGCTTGCCGGTGTAATTGCCCACGGTGTTTGCGCTGTTCAAGTTGGAATATTTGGCGAACAAATTGGTCAGGTTGCGCGCGACCACCAGATATCCATTCGGCGCAATAAGCGTGTTCGTGGGGAAAGTGAAGGTGACACCGGAAGTGAACTGCCAGCCGGACAGACTGATGTTGTTCGTTCCTTTGTTGTAAAGCTCGATGTATTGGTCGTCATCGTTGCCGCTGATCGGATCATACATCAATTCATTGATCACAATGTCGCCGATCACAATCGCGCTGTTGTCTGTGCCGGGCGTGTTGGTGGTGAACGCATAAAAATCATTCGCACCGTCCGGCCAGCGGCCAAAGGAAACACCGTCGGCCTGCGCACCGAATTGGACGGCGTCGAGTATCCGGCTGTTGTCAGACTGGATCAAATAAAGCGTCTCGCCCGCACCGTTGAGCGTGAAGCTGAATTGCGATTGCGTGAATGAAACAAAACCCGCCGGGCCGATCACTGTGTTTGTTGGAATGACAAATTTATTGGTTGCCGGATCGTCCGTCAAAATGCAGCCGGAAATGTCCACGCTGTTCGTGCTGTGATTGTAGAGTTCGATGAACTGCGGCACGGCGGGATTTTCCGAGTGCGGCAAAATTTCATTGATGACCACGTTGCGCAGCGGACCCGGAGTGAACGTATCCATTTGCCCCGGCGAACCACCGATGACATCGCTGATGTCCCACGCGCGCGGATCGCCTTCGCCGTAAGTCGGGTTGGCGAGAATGATGGAATGGCCCGCACCATCCGCCGCCACCGGCCACGGATAAACATTGGAATAAGGCACCGTAAGCAGCACGTTGGACTGTTCATCCAGCAACTGAAGCGTCTCGGATTTTTTCAGGCTGCCGGTGTATGGCCCCATCACATTGGTGACACCATAGACGCTCTCAATGTCATTCGTCGCCGCCGCCAGCACAATGAAGCTGTTGGACGCGATGATTGTGTTCGCCGGGAAGGTGTAATTCATGTCCGCGCAGGTGAGGGAGTAGCCGCTGATGTCCTGAAGCCACGGGTTGGAATTGTAGATCTCAACGAACTCCAGGTTTTTCCCGTCCGTGCGCGGCGCGGGCTTATACATGATTTCCGAAATCGCAATCGGTGTCGTCCGGCTGCTCGGCCCCAGCACATCATGCGGCAATGCGGCGCGGGAAAAAATGGTGTTCAAAAAAAACAGTGCGACATATGCAAAGTCCAAAATGCAGCGGCGCCAGAAAAGACTTTCTGTGCAGTTCGTTTTCAAAATCACTGTTTTGCGACTTTACTGCATTTACTGCTGTTGCACAAGCCGATGATGAAACGTTGACGGTTTATGAGCCAGATAATCGCGCTGCTTCAAACGCAAAAATTATTTGCTACGCATGCACTAACATGGCAGCTTTAATTGCATTAAAATGAAGTCCGCCATGTTCTTGTGCGAGAGCGGATCTTTAAAATTCATTGACTAGGTTCATCACAACAAATCGTCGGCCGTGAAACTCTCCGGTTTTAAAAAAATCTCCTTGGTCGCCGCGTTGTTCGCTGGCGCAGTGGCGATCAAAACTGCACAGGCCACGCCAACGGTCTTCAACGGCTCCTATTCACAAAATTTTGACCTCGCGTTGACCAACAGCTCGACGGCAATGCCCGACGGTTTCCGTTGCGTGCTCCTTCCGGGTGGCAATGGCACTTTCACCGCCAACAATCCCATTGGAACCGATGATATCGCTGGCGGCGCGCCGTCAAGTTCCCAGGCCTTGCTTGTCTGGAACGCGGGCATGGCCGTCACCGCTTCCGGCTTGTCGCTTTTTAATATCGGCCGCTTTGAAAGTTTGGGGAATCGCGCGCTGGGCACCGACCCCAGTGGCACGGCGGCGAACGTCATCGAACTGGCCATGACCAATGCGACCGGCAGCAGTCTTTTTGGCGTCACCATCAACTATAATTGCCTTTGCCTCACCAATGGCAGCGCCGGCACGGAAGCGAGCGAACTGCCCGGCTACTCGTTTTTTTACAGCCTCACCGGCGGCACGAACGCGGCAGATTGGACCCGCGTGGACGCGCTTTCCATCGGCAATTACACGCAAGGCACGGTAAGCAATAGCGGCGACGTGAACATCACTTTTTCCGTGCCGTTGGCAAGGAATGCCGTCATGTATTTCCGTTGGGCGGACGATAACAACCAATTCAGCAGCCCGGACCAGATGCTGGCCATTGATGACCTCAGCATTTCCACCTACATACCTCCGGGACTTAACGTCATTTTGACTTCGCCCACGAACAACGCCACTTATCTTCCGCCCGCCACCATTCCGTTGTCGGTAAGATTTTCGGACACCGTTGGCACGGTCACGAACATTGTTTATTTCAACGGCACAACTGTTCTGACCAACGCGACCGGCGTGCCGTTCGGCAGGAGCTGGGCGGGTGTGCCGGCGGGCAATTACGCCATTTATGCCACGGCGTATGACGACCATGGTTTGACCGACACATCTGACGTATCGAGCGTGACGGTGGCCGCGCCGCATACGCCGCCAACGGTCAGCCTGACCAGCCCGACTAATGGCGCGACATTTGATTATCCCGGAACCGTCATGCTTTCCGCCACCGTCGCCGCCAGCACCGGCAGCGTGACCAACGTGGCGTTCTATCGAAATTCCATCTTGATCGCCAATGTCACGAATGCACCTTACAATTTTACCTGGTCGAATGTTCTGGCCAACAATTTCACCCTCACGGCGGTGGCGACGGATGACAGCGGCGCTTCGACGGTTTCCAGTCCAATAAATATCACCGTCGCAAATCTTAATGCGCTCAAAACCATCCGGCAGATCAAAACAGTTTTCATCATCGCGCTGGAAAATCATGACTGGACGCAGATGAGTCCGCAAAGCAACCCGCAGCAAATTTTTGCCAATCCCGCCGCGCCTTACATTAACAGTCTGGCGACGCCCGGCAATTCCAACGCCCTGCAAACCGCCTACACCACCCGTTATTACAGCGTGGCCAATGGCGAGCATCCGTCCGAGCCGAATTATATCTGGGCGGAAGCCGGCACGGATTTCGGCGTTCGCAACAACAGCGATCCCAGCCCCGGTGCCGGCAATGTGTTCAGCAATGTCATGCACCTTTCCGGCCAGTTGACGGCGGCGGGAATTCCCTGGCGCAATTATCAGGAAGATGTCGAATACAGTTTTTCACCCCTCGTCAGCGCTTCCGGCGCTTCTTCCACGGTGAATCCCTATAATGGCACAACCCAATATAACTACGCCGTGAAACACAATCCGATGGCGTTTTTTCCCGACACGCAAAATCTGAACTGCTACCCGCTGACGAATCTCTGGAGCGATTTGACCAGCAACAACATTGGCCGCTACAACTGGATCACGCCGGACCAATACAACGAGATGCACAGTTCGCTGCCGGCAGGCTACACTTATCATGGAGTTGCTTACACGGGCGACCAGGCGGCCATTGCCGAAGGCGACAACGCGCTCTCCATCATCGTCCCGAAAATCATGGCCTCGCCGGCCTATCAAGACCATGGTGTCATCATCATCCGAACGGATGAAACCGAAAGCACCGATGACACGAACAGCTCGCTGCCGTTCTTCATCATTTCGCCTCTGGCCAAAGGCAATGCCTACAGCAGCCCGCTGGCCTACAGCCATTCTTCCGTATTGAAAATGTTGGATGAACTCTTCGGCCTCGCGTTCCAGACGAATGCCATTCCCGCCACGAGCGTCAATGCCTTTGGCACCAGCTACAACTACGTTGACGGACGCAGCATCGCCATCAACGACTTGAGCGATTTTTTCCAAATTCCCGGGCCGGTGATCCAAGTTCCGAACACGATTTATGCCAAAGCCACCAATGCGAGCGGCGACGTCATCACCTTCAGCGTCACCGCCACCGACTCAACGGACGGGACCGTCACGCCGACCGTTTCGCCTGCGAGCGGAAGTGTTTTCCCGGTCGGCACGAATCTCGTCACCGCGACCGCCACCGACTCGCTCGGTTACAGTGCCACGAACACTTTCATGGTTATCGTTTACTATCCCACGCCGCCGGTGATAACGCTCAATGGCGCGAATCCGTTCACGAACTTTCAGAATGTTGCGTTTGTGGATCCCGGCGCAACGGCCTACGACGCCATTTACGGCTCCTTGCCCGTGACCACCAACAGCAACGTCAATGTCAGCGTGCTGGGCACTTACCGCGTCCAATACACCGCCAGCAACGCGGACGGACTTTCCGCTACCAATGCGCGCACCGTTCAAGTGATTGCCCCGCCCGCTTTGATGCACCTCGGCGGTGCGATGGTGTCCGGCGGCAGCTTTCAGTTGTCGTTCAGTTATACGCCCGGCCAGCCTTATCGCATCCTCCGCACAGATAACCTGGCCGCGCCTCTGACAAACTGGGCTGTGATCGCCAGCGGGACGGTGACGAACAATCCCGTGGTGTTCACCGATCCGGGAATATTGACGAATACTTCCCAGTTCTACCGCGTCGTCTCGCCGTAATTCAAAATTGAAGTTGCTGGTTTGCGCGGCGGGTTTGCGCCAAACTGCGGCCGCGCACGTTATGGTCGAGCCTGTCGAAAAAAAAACTCCCGAATCGCCCGGCGATTTGGAACGCCTGCTCCGCGCCATCATCGAACGCTCGGTCAGGCATCGCGCCGCCGCCATTTTCATCGCGGCGGTGATTATTTTTTTCGGCGTCTGGTCGGCGACGCGTCTGCGCCTAGATGTCACGCCCGACATCAGCAATTTGCAAGTGCAGGTGCTGACACCGGTGCCGGATTTGTCGCCCGAAGAAATTGAAACATCGGTCACGCGCCCGATTGAACTGGAAATGTTCGGCCTGCCCAACTTGGAGCAGGTGCGCTCGCTCACGCGTTTTGGCGTTTCGCAGGTCTCCTTGATTTTTGCCGACGGCACTGATTTGTTTCAAGCGCGGCAAATGGTCGCCGAGCGGCTGACGCACGCGATGGATAAAATTCCGCATGGACTTTCGCCGCAACTCGCCCCGCCGAGTTCAGGCCTCGGCGAAGTTTTCACTTACGCGCTGGCGTTCAAAACGAACAGCCCGGAATTTAAAAATTCTCCGGAGTCGCGGTTGCGCCGCCTGAAGCTCGCGCAGGATTTCATCGTCAAGCCGTGTCTCAAGTCCGTTAAAGGCGTCGCCGAAATCAATACGACCGGCGGCTACGATCAAGAAATGGTTGTCGAGGTTGACCCGCTCAAGCTGCCGAACATCGGCATGGATCTGAATGACATCGCCACGCTCGTGGAACGCGATGTGGCCGTCGGCGGCGGCGCGCTGGTGGAGCGAGGCGGCAGCCAGTTCATCATCCGCTCCCGCTCGCGCGCGCAGACGAGCAACCAGCTCGCGAATGTTTCCATCAAGCTGCCGTGGGTGTTGCGCGCCCAGCCGTTAAGCACCGTGGCCGACATCAGCCTCGGCTCAAACATCCGGCTCGGTGCGGCGACCTTGAACGGCGAGGAAGCCTTGCTCGGAACCGCGATGATGCTGACCGGAGAAAATGCGCGCGCGGTCGCAAAAAATTTTCACGCCGGGCTCGCCGAGGCGCAAAGCCGGCTGCCTGCGGACATGGAATTAAAACCGCTTTACGACCGCGCCGAACTCGTGGATGTGGTCATCCAAACCGTCGCGCATAACTTGATTTATGCAGGCGCGCTGGTGCTGGCCGTGCTGCTTTTATTTTTGCGCAGTTGGCGCGCAGCGCTGATTGTCGCCGGCGTTTTGCTTTTGTCATTCGCGCTGGGACTTGGCGGCATGATGATGTTCGGCATCATGGGCAGCCTGCTGACGCTGGGCGCGATTGATTTTGGCGTGGTCGTGGACGACACCATCGTCATGGTGGAAAATGTTTCGCGAAATCTTACTGCGAATAATTTTGCAAACAAAACTGCGCGCTTCGCCGCGATTGTTGACGCCTGTTGCCAAGTGCGAAAACCGATGCTGGTGGGAATGCTCGTGATCATCGGCGCGTATCTGCCGGTGATGACGCTGGGCGGAGTGGAAGGCCGGATGTTCCATCCGCTCGCGCAATCGGTGATGTTGATTTTGTCCAGTTCGTTGCTGCTCACGCTCACGCTCGTGCCGGCCTTGTGTGCTTTGGGGCTTGGTTCCGGTGGCACGTTGCGCGAGCCGAAATTTCTCGAAACCTTGCGCGCAAATTATTTGCAACTTTTGGAAAAATGTGGAATGCACAGAAAATTATTTTTTGCCATCGCATTGCTTGTCATGGCAGGCGCAATTTTTTTGGCCACGCGACTGGGCGCGAATTTTCTGCCCGCCTTGGACGAAGGCTGGCTCGTCGTCGAAGTCCAGCGTGCGCCGCAAATCAGTTTAGCAAAATCAGTCGAGATGGAATGCGCGACCGAACGCGCGATTCGCGCGAACGTGCCGGAAGTCAAAGACCTTTTTTCGCGCATCGGCATGTCCGAGATCGCCACCGATCCACAAGGTGCGAATCAAAACGACATTTACATCAGTATTCGTCCGCGCTCGACGTGGCGCAAAATAAACGGCCACATCATCTCGAAGACGCAGTTGTCCGAAGTCATAAAATCTGTGATTGAAAAAAACGTGCCCGGTCAAGAATTGGAACTCAACCAGCCCATCGCCTTGCGGTTCGATGAACTGCTCGAAGGCGTGCGGACCGATTTGGCGATAAAATTATTCGGCCCGGATTACAACGCGTTGGATTCGCTCGCCAATAAAATTTCCGCAATCGTAAAAAAAATTCCCGGCGCGGGAGATGTCGTCGTTGACCAGCCCGGACGCACCGTGATGCAGGAATTTGTTCCCGATCCGGTTCCGGCAGTCCGCTTCATGATCGCCGGCGACGTGATGAACAATGCCGTGTCCATCGGCCTGGCCGGGCGCGCGGTCGGGCGCATTGACGAAGGCGATTTTTTTTATCCCGTCGTCGTGCGCCTGGCCGAATCCGCGCGCACAAATCCCGCCACGCTGGCGCTGCTGCCCGTTCGCAGCGCGGACAGTTCGTATGTCGCGAAATTGTCCGACGTTGGACAATGGACGAATCGCGAATCCGCCGTCAGCACCATCACGCGCGAACAAGCGCAACGCCGCGAAGCGATCATGGTCACGGTGAACAGCCCGGACATGGTGGGATTCGTGGAACGCGCGCGAACGGCGATTGCGAAACAAATAAAGTTGCCCGATGGTTATCGCCTGGAATTCAGCGGCGCATACAAAAACTGGCAGTCCGGCAGCCAGCGATTGATCGCGTCCGCGATGGTGTTTCTCGTTTTCAGCCTGACTTTAATTTATGCCACGCTCAAGAGTTGGCGGCAAACCGGATTGGTGGCTTTTGGAATTCCCTTCGCCATCGTCGGCGGCATTTACGGACTGTGGTTGCGCGATCTGCCGGTCACGATGCCCGCAGCGATTGGCTTTGTCACTTTGGCCGGCTTGAGCCTTCTCAATGGCATGGTGCTGATCACTTGTTTCAATGACCAATGCGCGGCGGGAATAAAACCGGCGCCAGCCGCATTGAACGCGGCGAAAACGCGCTTGCGTCCGGTGTTGATGACCGCGCTGGTGGCGAGCGTGGGATTTATTCCGATGGCGATTTCTACGGGCCAGGGCGCGGAACTGCAAAGACCTTTTGCCACCGTCGTCATTTTTGGCATCCTGACTTCAACCATTTTTACGGCGCTCATCGTTCCGCTCTGGCTGAGTGGCTTGAAAACGCTTAAAGAAAACTAAACACTTCATCATCAAGGTCTCGGTATTCAGATGCCGTTGCTGCCGGCGATGGACAGCAGATTGTCCAGATTGGTCCAGAGCAGGGCGGTAACACCCGTGACATTGCCGTTGGCATCCAGCGTGCAGCCCTGATCGTCGGTGGTGAGCCAGAAACGCACCACCGTAACCCCCATTTTATGCAGATCCGCCAAATAACCGTTCATGTCCGCCGAGCTGTAGCCGCAGCCGTAGCTTGGGTAGTGTGGGTTGATGGCAATGTCATTATAGAAATCGCCGTCAATCCAGGGCAAATTCGCCCCCTTGATGAACGACGAGCCGTTGAGGAATGGGCCGTTGGCCAGAACGGTGAAAGCCGGCAGGAGGATGACCAATGACAGAACGACGGCTGCGAAATTGAATGCGAGTTTAGGTTTCATTAATTTCCTGCTGGCTGGCCTTCATTGTCCTGTTGTTCCGCCCGGTTCCATTTAAAAAGTTCTGGCTTTCCTTATTACGGCAAATTTGCCGCTTGGCAAAATTCCGGGGTTGTGCGATAAAAGCGAAAACTCGGGGAACAGCCGATGAAAGTGAACCAACTTTTTGCGCTGGCGGTCATCGCCTCTTGCGGTGCTTTCACTTCGTTTGCCCAGACGTGGATGCAGACTGGTGCGCCAACTAATAATAGTTGGCTAGGTATAACTTCCTCTGCCGATGGCCAGCAACTGATTGCTGCTGGCAACGCAATTTTTATTTCCACCAATTACGGTTTAACCTGGGATTTCCCATATGGTTTAATGCCCACGAACGGCGTGGGTGATTTTCGTGATTTTCTGCCTGCTCCCTGAATTTGCAAGTCATTTTTCCAGTCCGACCTCGGTTTTTGTCCGGCGCAGGTGGTG
>Ga0302320_10016068_pt1 | contig 15327 bp, 14 predicted proteins | sample Bog_T0_3_FD_202130 | JGI IMG/M metagenome (GOLD analysis project Ga0302320, IMG submission 202130) | Peat permafrost microbial communities from Stordalen Mire near Abisko, Sweden - Bog_T0_3 | ecosystem: Environmental > Terrestrial > Soil > Wetlands > Peat | place: Sweden: Abisko, Stordalen Mire... | reverse complement strand
CGGTGCGGAGAATGCTGTTCATTGCGGAAGGCTGCTGTGGCAGTTCAACTAGTTCGCCGCCATCGGGAGTGACTAGCAATCCATAGTTCGCCTGCAAGTAGCCGGGGAGTTGACCGAAAGGAATCAGTTCGTTGGTGGGATCGAAGAAAAGCAACTTGCCAAGCTTGGGGTGCACCATGGTCGCAATTAGCGAAGGATCCGAGATGCCATCGGGAAGCTTAATCGCGGTAATGACATGATTAAATCCGTTGTGCGCAGGCATATCGGCGGTCACCGAGCCGCGGCGGTCATTTATCACAACATGGAAAGACTCCACGCCAAGCTCGCGCAGCATAGAGCGCACCAATGTCGCCTTATCTTTGCAGTCTCCGTAGTGGTGCGAGTAAACGTCGGGAGCGGAGTGCGGTTGGAAGCCTCCAATGCCTAGCTCGATTGCTACGTAGCGGATATCGTGCTGAACGAAATCGCCGATAGCCTGCATTTTTTGTAACTGCGTGGTCTTTGAGGCCGTGAGTTTGGCCACCTGCTGTTTGATATCAGGCGATGCGTCTACGCGTTCGCCGACCAGATTCGAATACCATTTGCCCAACATATTCCAATCGATATTGGCGTTTGGGCCAGAACCTCCGGAGGTGAAGAAGGAGACGATCATTTGGCCTTCGACTCCACGCACGGGAGGCATGAATGGTTCTCTTCGGATTCCCTTGAGGTCGTTGACGGTCCACTGCCAGGTGTTGTTGCCGGCCTCCGTTGGTTTCACTTCAGGGTGGTTCAACCATGATGCTTTGAACTCCCAACCTGGGGGAAGCTGAAGCGAATAGCGGTTCTCGCGCACAGGATCCATTTTCTGGAAAGACCAGATGTCCTGAAGGAAAAGCGGATGCTCCTCTACTTCGTATTCGTAGCCGACGATGTTTCCAGGGTCAGAGGCGGGAATGCGCATGACTTTGAACTTCGTATCGCCGATCAGTTCGCCGCCTTCGGTGTCGGGAGCAACTTCGATCGCATCTTTGTCTTTTACTTCGTAGTCTTTCCCTTGTGCGGGAATACACCAGCCATGCAGGCTCTTGATTTTTTTCTGCGGGCCGAAGTCGACAGCGACTATTCCGCGTTGACGGCCGCCGGGCCGGAGGATCTTGTACGCCTCGCGAGTCTGGGTCCTGATCTTATCGGGGGAGACGACGGTAACGTTGGTTTCGGAGTAAAGCAGAACGGCGTCGGTCTTCTCGTCGTAAGCGGGGAGCGGCACGCCGACTAGCGAGTGCATCCAAGAGGGGGCGTCTCCTCCGGCGCGAGCTTGGGGGACCGAAGTCAGGGCGCCAGCGGCTAAGCAGAAGAAAAACAGGAACGACTGTCCCTTAGTTGCTGGCATTGGCGGCTCCGGGTTGCAAAATGATTTGTTCTTCGTCGCCGGTCCTTACGACCTGAAAGAAATCCCGCAACGCCGAGTAGTACTTGACTTCGAGTAGAAGGATGTCGATCTTCATCGTGCGCTTGAGGTGGAGAGAATTGGCGTCCTTGTCGGTTTTCAGAGTATAGGCAACGATGTGGCCGTCAGTATTTCGGGGCGCAGGCAGATTTTGCACCTGCCAACTGGCAGGCAGTTGAATGGTGATGTCATCGATTTTTTCGAAGGGGAATTGGAAATAAATGGGATGGACGCGGCCGGTGTGCTCAAAAATGTGCTTCTCGGTGGCACTGAAAATACCGACGGGAAGCAGGGCGCGGCGGCCCGCTCCGGAGACCCACCCGGGAATCTTTACGTTGAATTCCGCGACCAGAGGTAGGGAGGAACTTTTCCAGTCGGGCTGGTTGGTCAAATCGGTTTCACAAGCAGCGGGAATGTATTCCTTGATCTGTTCCTCAAGATACTTTTTCCGCTCAGCATCGTCGCTGTGAAGTTCCTCCACCCGCCGTGACATGGCCTCCAAGCCGCTAAAGGTGACGGTGAGCTTCCCTTCCAGGTCGCCGCTATCGCTCAATTTGAAATTTGCTTTCCGCTCAGTGCGGGACGCTGCACTTTCCGGCAGCATGCTCCTGATCCACGTTCCACCCTCTTTATCGAGGCGGAGGCCCATCACTCCAGTCTCGGGCCATTCCAGCAGGCCAAAAGGAGTAAAGGCTGCCCCGGGATCGAAATAGAGTTCCTTGCCGTTGAGTTTAACCATGACCACGTTAGTATCGAGCCGGTTGCGATCTCGCGTGCCTGGTGTAAAGAAATAGTTCTGGCGGTCCGAAACGTAAACGCCATAAGCTTCGAAACCTGCGGCTCGGACCAAGCCGAGAAACAACCAGGTGAGGTCGCGGCCGTTGGCGTAGCCGCGCTTCCAGACTTCCTCGACGTTGGCCGGTTCCTTTTCTTTTTCGCGCTTCGCCTCCTGCTCGGTTTTCTGCAATTCGTAAGAAGTATTGCGAAGGTGCTGGACGCGGTCATAGATTTTCTGCAATTTCACTTCAGGCGCGTCGTTGGGGGAAACGATCTGAGCAACAGCATCCTCCATGGACTTGCGCTTTCCAACGAAGCCCTCGACTTGCCCGTTCAGCTTCTTTCCCACCTTTTTCCAATACTTTTCGGTATCAGGCTCAAAACCTTCATCGCTGTAGACAAAATCTACGCGAGATTTCAAGTCATTTTCCGGAGGCATGTAATCTTCGCTCTGGAAGGCGGGAATATTGTGCGCTTCCAGCCGGACAAAATGATCCGGGCCTTCCTGAGGTTGAACAGTGCCGTTGGGCAGATCATTCCAGGTCCAACGAACGAGAAATGGATTTTCGAATGTTCCGGTGAAGGGTCTTAAGGAGAATTTCGCCGCCTTGGTAAAAAGGTCCTGGCTTAGGATCCAGTGAGACTCGTAGAGTGCAAATTCCTGAAAATCGTAAGTGTAAAAATACTCGATGACGCTTCCCACTTGAACGTCGGGAAGAGTGAAGGTCTTGGCGAGGTACTTCATGCCGTGGGCTTTTACGATGGTCTTCTCATACACCTTGCCATCGAACTCAGTCACTGAGCCATCGGGGCGGGTAGTGCGGGCGCGCACGTGAACCACATCGTTCCCACCTTTGATAAAGGGTATCTCGACGTCGGCATGACTGCGGCCCTCTTCAGTGAGGATTTTGATCCGCATGTAGTTGTCTTCGTGGGAGGTGCGGCCGTTGTCGTCGCGGTCAACCTGGCGGTAGAGGATGATGGCGGGCGCTCCGGGTGCCAGCGGCTCGCTGGTCATCTTCAGTTCTTCCTGGGAAATGGGCTGAAAACCAATGCCGGCGTGAACGCCGAAAGGAGACAAATTACTCCAGACCAGAATCAGAAATACGGCAGAACACAAAATTGTAGCTGCGCGACGAAGCGGCACGTTGAACTCCCAACGCTGGCGATGCCAAACGGGCCCCCCCCCGCGTTTGGTGCCGAAACAATATCGCGGGTTAGTAAAAGAGTCAATAGCGCTTTTGGTAATAATATAGTTGACTGACTATTTGAATGGTTGCGCGAAGCGGCCACGAGACTTTCTGTCAAGTCCCGTATTGGTTACTAAAAGCACACTTTAGGCGATATTTCCACAGTATCTCCACAGGCGCGTGCTATGCTCATGGGGCTATGGCACTACGCTTCGATGAGGTTAAGGCGACGCAGGTAGCGGCAACCATCCTGCAAAAACGCGGCGGCAAGATTCATTACGTCAAGTTGATAAAGCTTTTATACTTGATCGACCGCGAGGCTCTGTTGCGTTGGGGTGTGCCTGTTAGCACCGACCGCTACGTTTCAATGGATCAGGGTCCGGTACTCAGCAACGTTTATAAGCTGATTGTTGAGGACAAGCCGAAACCAGCATGGTCCAAATATATTTCTCAGCCTTTAGGGGATTACGAAGTTGAGTTGCTATGCCAATGCCCAACGGACCGCCTGTCACACGCGGAAGAGGGTTTGATCGACGAAATATACAACCAGTATGGCTACCGCAATCGGTGGGATCTTATTGACAATGTGATGCACAAGTTGCCGGAATGGACCAACCCCCACGGCACATCAATTCCGATACATATCCGAGAAATATTGGAAGCACAAGGCGAAGGGGAGCAAGACATAAAAGCAGTTCTCCGGGAACTGCGGGCCATGAATAGCGCTGAAGAAGCTCTATCCCTCACGGCAGTTTTCTAATGCTCAATTGCGGCGACACTTTCATTACGGGTGATAATGAAAGCGACGATTGGCATCTGCACGTAATAATAACGCCCCCTACCGATTCGGACGAAGTGGTCACGGTTTGCGTGACTACCAAACGCAAGAGATCAGAAACGCTAGTGGTTATTCCCGCCGACTCTCACCCTTTCGTTAAACACGCCTCGGTTATTTCATACGGATATTCTAAGATTAGGTGTGTTGCCGATATCGAAACTGCCATTCAAAATGGGACTGCAAAAAAGAGAGACCCTGTGTCCGCAGAACTTCTCAGCCGAGCACAAGCCGGGCTGATCGATTCGGACTTCACCCCAAATGGGGTTAAGTGGTTTTACAAAGAACTACTAGAAGATGAAAAAGCTAAAGAGGGCCGCTAGGTTTCAATCGCCAAGTTCACAGCGTCTACAAATTTAGCGGTATCCAAAAAATAGTTCGGGTACGCTTTTCTCAGAGATGCCATAGACTCCACTGACACTAGCACAGCATCGGTTCCGGTTCCCCGGCTCTGTTTCTCGATGGCCAAGTAATCACTCGATGCCTTGCCTAATTCTCCCTGTTTATAGCCAAAAACCTTCACGCTCATTGCCTCTGGATCGAGTTCCAAGAGGTAGTAGTCCGCATCTGCCACTTCCATTTGATCAACGGTATTCAGCGCCGCTCCATAGGCTCTTAATCGCCGGGTAACATCTAGCTTTTCTGCGTATGACTGCAAAGCAGTTTGTAGTTCTTTGTTGTCATCTGGGGTCCCTGGCACCCGTGGGCAGTCTTCTCTGATTGCGATGGCGGTTCCCATCAACGTAAAGAACCTCAACCAGTCCGCTTCACCTTGGCTTGATTTTAGGGCCTGCCGAACGAAGGTTCCGACGGTCTCGACGGCAGTTGCCCAAGCGTGCTGAAGCTGAGAACGAATCTGCACCTCGATTCGCAGGCCGTTGTGAGTCGCTTTCTTATCGCTAAAATATTTGTAAATCAGATGATAGCTTCGATAGCCGGACGACTTCGGGCGCTGGATGTAGTCGTCCTCGCTCAGTAACTTGTGCTTAATATCGCTGGCTTTATACCGCTTCACAAGTTGCTTTACGTGCTCCGCAGAATTGACGACTGCGCGGCATCCGCCAATATCCTGCATCTGGGAGAGCTTCATATTTGGCGACAGAGACAACTTGAGAAATATCGAAGACAATCTTTTTATCCGCTGCGCGACGAGGGCGGCGTCGTCTACTTTTTCTGCGTGACGGCGAAGCCCGAGACGAAAGGTGTACAGCGGACGACTGTGAGAGGATCGCCAATTATTTATGATTCCGAGCGCATCGTTGAGTTGTTCATAGTCGGGCATTGCGGAGGCAAATATTTCCCCGGCAGAATCAACCTTCCTGCGCGAATACTGTGGACTCACCCAATCCATATCGTCCGCTAAAAAGCAAAACGGCGCCCGTGCGATTTGACTAATTTGACTTTTTTCGCACAACACGGCATCCTTCCTTCTAGGTGAAGGAACAGATGCCGACTCGCCCCAAGGCTCCCGTGAAGAATCCCACAGGTGATTTCGGCCAGTTCACAGATTTTATGCGGAGACTTGTAGCCGTTCCGCATTCGGAAATAAAAGCTAAACTCGACGCCGAGAAGCAAGCGCGGCAACGGCAGAAGAAACGCGCTTCCTCCCGCGCTGCCCACGATAAAGATTAGAACGGCGTTTCACCCACCTTACCAGTTACCTCAGCAAAGGTTAACCGCTTCCCCGCGATCTGCGATAAAGCTAGAGTGAATCGTTCCGCGTCCGGCAGTTTACGCCCATTTTCGTCTTTGCGGTTATTATATCGAAACATTTGCTCATCCAAATAGCGTTGCATGTGGAATGGCTCAACGGCAACATTGGTGCCGTTCAATCCTCTCTTGAGCAAGCTCCAAAAATTCTCTAGCCCGTTGGTATGCACGCGACCGTCAACGTACTTCTCCATGTGGTTTACGAATTCGTGAGTGTATTCCTTCGGCAACGATTTATAAACCGAAGCCTCATCGGTGAAGATCGAAGAACCGGGCGCAACCTGATCGAGCACGGCAGTCTGTAACGCCTTGCGATTCACTTTGCCGACCACGGTAGCACGTACCTTGCGTTGCTCCCGATCCAGCACGCCCCACACTGGAGTTTTGTTCACATAGTTCGCATCGCCAGTCATCGAAGTCTCACGAGCAACCTTGAATTGAGCGCGGCGCGATGCGTGCATGTTCTTGGCTTTCCCGCCGACAAAAGTCTCATCCGATTCAATCTCGCAACCGGGACCACCCATCTTTGCAAAGGAACCGCTCTGCATAGCCAAGCGAATCCGGTGCATCATAAACCACGCTGATTTCTGAGTCACGCCCAGAGCGCGGTGAATTTCGTAAGAGGAGATGCCACTGCGGCAGCTTGCCAGCAACCAAGTTGCCGGGAGCCACTTTTCTAGGGGAAGCGGAGAATCCTCAAACACGGTGCCGACCTTGAGCGAGAACTTTTGCTTGGGATGCTTCTCGTAGCAGCGATAGAGCCGCGCCTTTTCCAGATAGGTAACCTTCTCGGAATTGCAAGCGGGGCAGCGCACCTTACCATCCGACCAGCGCACCATAATCATAAACAGGCGGCAATTGTCGTAATCTGAGAAGAATTGGATGGCTTCTTGTAGAGTCTGTGGGCCTTTCATGAAACTAAGGTAGCACACTGACCATAGTCAGTCAACTATATTATTGCCGCGCTTTTCGGCGGTGTCCACTAGTTCTCTTTCGGGGTAGGAGGCAATAAGACGACCTGTTGTTCATCTCCGGTGCGCACGGACTGAAAGAAGGCCCGCAGAGCGGGGTAATACTTGGCGTCCAGAAGCATGAAATCGATGCTTAGCTTGCGGGTTAGGTGGAGGGCGCTATTCGCGTTCTCCACCTTGAGGTCGTAGGCGATTATGTGGCCGTCATTCTTCTGTTCTGCGGGAACGCTATCCACCCGCCAGCCGTCGGGCAGGTCGATGGTCACATCGTCCGCTTTTTGGTAGCAATATTCTGAGTAGATGGGATGGGTGCGCTCGGAATGCTCGAAGGTGTGCTTCTCTGACGCGGTAAAGACCCCCGCAGGGATCAGCACGCGTCTTCCGGCGTTAGAGGCCCAGCCCGTGATCTTGACGTTGAACTCGGCCGTCAACGGAGTTTCCGAGCCGGACCAGTCTGGTTGGTTGATGAGTTCCGCCTCTGCCGTAGCGGGCAGTGCTATCTTAACGCGATCTTCGAGAAACTTCTTTCGCGCCAGTTCGTCGGAGTGCCGGACGTCTACGCGATGGTACATCGCCTCCAGTCCGGTATAAGTGATGGTGACCTTTCCTTCCAAGTCGCCAGTGTCGGAGAGCTTGAAATTCGCGCGGCGCTCGACACGGGATTCGGAACTGGCGGGCAGGCGGGTTTTGATCCACGTACCTCCATCCTTGTCTAGGCGCAAGCCGGGAGTGTTGGTTTCGGACCAGTTGAGCAAACCGAACGGGGCAAAGTCCGAGCCCGGATTGAAGTAGAGGTCTTTTCCATCCAGTTTCACCAGGATCGCGGTTTCGTTCAAATGTCCACTTTGCATGGTTTTGGGCTTGAAAAAGTATTCCGCCCGACTGGACAAGGCGCAGCCATAGGCTTCAAAGCCGGCAGCTCGAACCAGGGCGAGGAAAAGAAAGTCCAGTTGCCAGGACGAGCCATAGCCCCGCTTCCAGACGTCCTCAACGTTCTCATCGGATTTTTCTTTTTCGCGTTTTTTCTCCTGCTCGGTTTTCTGCAGGTCGAACGAAGTGTTGTGCAGGCGTTGAACACGCTCGTATATTTTGTGGAGCTTCACCTCGGGAGTGTCATTGGGAGAAACAATTTGGGCCACTGCCTCTTCCATTGCCTTGCGCTTGCCAATGAAATTTTCGAGGTATAGATTGCGGGCCTTACCAATGCGCTTCCAAAACTCCTCGGGATCGCGGTCGCCGGATGCGGGTTCATAGTCAAAATCGACACGCGATTTCAACTCGTTCGGAGGCGGCATGAAATCTTCCGTCTGGAAGGCGGGAATATTGACGGCTTCCATGTGAATCCGGGTATCGGGATCCTGTTTTATTTCGGCACCGGGGGGAAGATTCTGCCACGTACGGCGCAGAATTAGCGGCACGCGCCCACCACTATACGGTTTGATTGAAAAATGTGCAGCCTTGGTGAACATATCTTCGCTGAGAATCCAATGCGATGCGTAGGCATGCTCGAGATTGAGAGTGTAACTGTATTCCAGAATGCAACCTGGTTCGACGGATGGCATGGTGAATATTTTTGCCAGGTAGTTCCACCGGTGAAACTTGGCCAAGGACTTATCCATTACTTTGTCGTTAAAGTCAACGACAGTGCCGTCGGGCTTAATGGTGCGTGCGCGAATGTGCGTGACCTGGTCAACATCTTTGACAAAAGGAATTTCGATATTTGCATATTGGCGCCCGGCCTCGGTCAGTACTTTAATACGATAGTAATTATCTTCGTGGATGGTACTGGCGCTGTCGTCGCGATCGACTTCCCGGTACAGGATTATCGCGGAAGCTCCCGGAGCCAGGGGTTCGCTGGTCATCTTTAATTCTTCTTGCGAGACCGGCTGAAAATCAATTCCAGCGTAGACCGCGAGGGAAGAAAGCTTAGCGGGCGCTAGAACAACGAAGATGGCAAAGAAGGCAATGGAGACCACCCGACGAAACGGCACGGTTCACTCCCAGTCCCAAACAGCGCTCGCGTTTGGTGACGGTCACAATATCGCGGGCTGTAGGAGTCGTCAATAGCTTTTTGCGACAACCACTCACCGTCAGCCAATGGCGGAGTTAGTCGAGGGCGCATCCTGCAGGGGTTTTGAGGTTGCGCCGGCGGCTTAAGGAATCGAAAAGTATGTCGACGCCTGAACGGGCGAAGCTTTCGCAGCGGGAATTGGCGGCCCACGCTTCGGCGCTCGCGGGCGGCATGCTGTCGCTGTTGCGCTGGTGGCTTGATCGCGGCGAGAAAGAATCTCCGCAGGCCATGGACGAACTCTTCCACCGGATGGTGTGGAACAGATTGCAATAGTCCGGCAATCATTGGATCGCGGGGGATCAGCTCGATCCGGGGCCGAGATTTTTTTTCTGCAGTCGGTTGCTCTTTTGATATAGTTGCCCACTGTCATGGCGGCCCAACTGGCTCACGAGATGAATCCTTCGGCTCCGGTAGAACCCACCTCACTTACTCGAAACCAAATCCGCGGCTTCTGGGCCTCATGGGGCGGATGGACGCTCGACGGCATGGACTCGGTAGTTTACGCGCTGGTGCTGGTGCCTGCGTTGCGCGAACTTCTGCCGCATTCCGGCATCGTCGCCAATAAAGGCAACATCGGCTATTACGGATCTTTGTCATTCGCGTTGTTTTTAATCGGATGGGGACTGGCTTTTCTATGGGGACCCATCGGCGACAGGTTCGGACGCGTGCGCACTCTAATGCTGACCATCGTCTGGTATTCCGTCTTCACGTTTCTGAGTGCATTCGTCAACAACGTATGGGAGCTTGCGATCCTCCGCCTGCTCGCCGGTATTGGCATCGGTGGAGAGTGGGCCATGGGCGGGACATTCGTGGCGGAAGAATGGCCCGAAAGTCGCCGGCGCATGGGCGCGGGGTTTATGCACACCGGCTACTACGTAGGATTTTTTCTTGCTGCGCTGGCGAACTATGCCATTGGCAGCCACTTCGGCTGGCGCGCGATGTTTATTGTGGGAGGCTTGCCGGCGCTCTTGCTGGCGTGGGTCCGTCACGGAGTGGTGGAGCCGGCGGCGTGGAAGAACAAAGTAGCAGTGATGCGGTCGTGGGCGGTGTGGCGTCCGTTTGCGATTCTGTTTTCGCCGGCCTGGCGACGGCGCACGATCATCAATGCCCTGTTGATGCTGGCGTCGATCTGCGGCCTATGGGCCGGGACGGTGTACGCTCCAACGGCGATTACGGCGCTTGCCGAAGCCGGAGGCCATGTGGGTCCGGCCGCGGCGCAGATTGCTTCTTACGGGGTGATGCTGATTTCCTTCGCCACCATTCTCGGCTGCCTGGCCATGCCTGCGCTCGCCGAGCGCCTGGGCCGGCGTGGCGCGCTGGCATTTTTCTTCACGCTGATGATGATCTTCATCGCGCTCACCTTCGGCAAGGTTTTCTATATGGGGCCGAACGCCCTGCCGACGTTTTTCGTATGCCTATTTTTTCTGGGGTTAGGCGGAGCGAATTTTGCCGTCTACACGCTCTGGTTGCCGGAGCAATATCCCACGGAATGCCGCGCCAGCGCGTTCGCCTTCGCCACGTCATTCGCCAGATTTGGTGGAGCGGGAATCACTTTCCTGGTGGGAAGCGGGGTGCGCCATTACGGATCGATTGGCATGCCGGTCGCGCTGACCTCGATCGCGTTCGCGATTGGCCTGCTGCTAATTCCATTTGCCGCGGAAACCCGCGGCCAGCACCTGCCCAGCTGATGACATGGTTGCCATTCCGAGCGATTTTTTCGTTCCGGGCGAAGCGAGGAATTCTGGTTTCTTCGAACCGGAAATTCACCGCGCAGCCTGCGCACTTTGTGACAGCAGTTTGGCGCAGTTGTAAACCGTGCGCGTGACCGTCATTGGCAATCCGACTTTTTCGCCCAACTCCACGACGGCGCCCACCAACGCTTCCAACTCCATGGGACGCCCTGCTTCCAGATCCTGCAGCATGGAGGTCTTATGCTCGCCAACTTTTTCCGCGCCCGCCATGCGCTGATCGATGGAGATGGGCAACTCCATCCCCAGCCTATGAGAGACGGCTTCCACTTCCTGCATAATGTTTCGGATGACCGAAGATACTCCAGGGTCGCGGACCATCTGCACGATGGTGGCACGCGTGAGAGCGCTCATCGGATTCAGCGAAGCATTGCCTAGCACCTTGACCCAAATCTCATGACGGATGCGGGTAGTCACCGGGGCACGCAACCCAGCGGCGACCAGAGCTTCGGCGATCTGTTTAATGCGCTCGGAGCGCGTGCCATCCGGTTCGCCGAGCGTGATGCGATTCCCTTCGATGTGCTGGATCACCCCAGGCGAAGAAATCTCAGTCGCGAAATAGATGATGGAGCCGACCACGCTGCGAGCTGAAATCGACGAAGAAATGACTCCGCCGGGATCGACGCGCTCCAGCCGTAAGCCATCCCACTCGCCACCGAAGCCCTGGAAATACCACCACGGAATTCCGTTCTGCGTGCTGACCACAGTGGTATCGGGCGCGAGAACGGATTGCAATTGAGGGGCCAGTTGCGGCAGGGCGTGCGCTTTCACGCCGAGGAAGACTACATCCATTGCTCCGGCTTCATCGAGTGATCCGACGATGCGCGGCCGCGCCGTAAAATCTCCGTCGGCACTTTTGACTTGTACGCCATTCTCCTGCATGGCGCGCAGGTGCGGACCACGCGCAAACAGCGTAACGTCGGAACCAGCCTGCGCCAGGCGGGCTCCGATGTAGGCCCCGATGGCTCCGGCGCCGGCGATAAGAATTTTCATCGCGAACTATCCACTGAGGCCTCAGCCACGGCGGCAGCCACGGCCCGCCGCTGCACCTTGCCAGTCGCCGTAGTTGGAATACTTTTCACCAGATAAATCTTCTTGGGACATTTGAATTCGGCGAGCGCCTCGCGGCAGTGTTTGATGAGGGAAGCTTCCGTGGCGCTCTCGGCTTCGCGCAACACCACTGCGGCGGCCACTTCCTCGCCCAACTTGGGGTGCGGGCAGCCGAACGTAACGGCGGCAGCGACCGCAGGATGCCGCAGCAGTATGGCATCGACTTCATGAGGCGCAACATTTTCGCCGCCGCGAATAATGATGTCCTTCAGCCGCCCGGTCAGATGCAGATAGGCGTCGTCATCCAGAAAGCCTTCATCGCCGGTGCGAAACCATCCGTTCGAAAAAGATCGAGCATTGGCTTCGGGATTATTCTCATATCCGCGAAACACGTTGGCTCCTTGAATCACAACTTCGCCGCGCTGCCCGGTGGCAAGATGATTGCCCTGGGCATCCATGATGCTGATGCGCGGGCCCGTGCCTACGCCAACCGAGCCGGCTTTGCGATGCCGCGGGGGCAAAAGATTCGAAGCCATTTGATGGGCCGCTTCGGTCATTCCGTAGGCTTCGACAAATGGAACTTGAAGAAGTTCCTCGACCCGGGGAATCAACTCGGCTGACATGGGAGCGCTGCAGGAGCGTATGAAACGCAAAGTCTCCGCCTCCTCTGGTTTGTGCTGCGCCCGCGCCAACACAAGTTGATGCATGGTGGGCACGCCGGAATACCAGGTGACACGATGCTCGCGCACGGTTCGCCAAAAAGAAAGCGCATTAAATTTTGGAGGAACGACGACGGTGCCTCCGGTGAGCAAAGTGGCCATCGTTGACGCGATGAGCCCGTGAATGTGAAACAACGGCATGATGCATAGCGAAACGTCTTGCGGAGTGAGGGCGTAAGTGCTGGCAACATTGGCGGAGGAAACCGCCAGATGGAAATGGCGCAACGGAACGCGTTTGGGGCGACCAGTGCTGCCGCTGGTATGCAGGATCAATGCGATGTCATCGGCGCCGGGCGCTTCCACGGAGGAACCGGAAGGGGCGTCGGGCAAGGTGCTTTCGCCCCGCCCGTTCATCGCGACCGTGCAGACGGGAATATTTTTATCGTGCGCGGCACGCCTGGCTGGGTCCGCGCCGGTGGCGGGGCAAAGCAGCATCTTCGCGTTGGTATCCCCCAGAAAAAACAGCAGCTCTTCGTAGGGATATCCGGGATTCAGAGGAGCGGCCGTGCCCGCAATCGACGCCGCCAAAAAGCTGACAATCGCAGGCAGGCCGTTGGGCATCGCCAACGCCACGACGTCGCCGCGGCGGATGCCGGCAGCGGTCAACGCGCCGGCCATCTCGAGCACTTGCCGGCGCAACGAATCGTAGGAAACGTTGATTCCAGCTTCGGGAACGACTATGGCCGTGCCGCCATCGGCGAAATTCAGAACGTCCAGAAGAGTGCTTGCCGAACTCAGTGTCATTCGCTTCTGCCCTGGCCCCTCAATTCGCGTAGCCCTGCGCTCGGAGAGCCTTCGAAAACTCGTTGAGAAAAAACTGAACATTGTCTTCCGTGGCCAGCGGCCCCATCACGCCGATACGGAAAACTTTTCCGGCGAGCGGTCCGAATCCGCCGGCAATCTCGATTCCCGGACCGTCCAATAATTGTTTGCGGACCTTGGCCTCGTCGACACCCTGCGGCACGACGACTGTATTCAAAGTTGCGATGCGGTGCTCGGCGGGAACGTGCATGCGCAACCCCAGCGCTTCGATTCCTTTGACGAAAGCTTTATGGCTGAGGCGGTGGCGCTCCCAGCGGTTCTCGATGCCTTCTTCGTGGATGACCATGAGGGCTTCGCGCAATGCATAGAACATGGAAATCGGCGCGGTGTGGTGGTAGCGATGCGACACGGTGGAGTAGTCGTGAATTAATTTGAGATCGAGGTACCAACTGCGTACGGGCGTGGTACGAGTGCGCAAGTATTCCATCGCGCGCGGCGACATCGCCATGGGAGAAAGTCCCGGCGGGCAACTCAATCCCTTCTGCGTGCAACTATAGGCGACATCAATTCCAGTTTTGTCGAACTCGACCGGAACTCCGCCGAGCGAAGTGACGCAGTCGCCAATCACCAGCGCGCCAACTTCATGAGCGGTGGCGCAGATGGCACGGCCGGATTGCAGCGCTCCGGTGGAAGTCTCGGCATGGACAAACGCCACCACTTTCGGCTTCTCGCGCGCGATGAAATCTCGCGCTTCATCATCGGTGTAGACTTCTCCCCACGCTTTTTCAAAGCGCACAACGTTGGCGTCGTGACGCTTGGCCATTTCGGTAAGGCGGTCGGAGAAATATCCGTTGGCGAAGATTGCGACCTTGGCTTGCGGCTCAATGAAGTTCGCCACGGCCGCTTCCATGCCCGCGCTACCGGTTCCGGAAATTGTGAGCGTCGCGCCATCCGTGGTTCCGTAAGCCGTTTTCAGCAACTGCTGCACGTCGCTCATCACCTGGATGAAGTAAGCGTCGAGATGTCCGACGATGGGCTTCGATAGGGCTTCATAGACGCGGGGATGAACCATGCTGGGACCGGGCCCGAACAGATAGCGGCGAGGCGGTTGCAGGGCGGGGTATTGTTGCGTGGCAACTTGTGGCTTCGCTTGTTCAATCGTGCTCATGGGGCCTCGTTTCTGGTTGGGGCAGTACTTACGATATTACGGTACAGAGTGAGCAGATGTCACCGAAGGTGCGGCGGCGAGTTGCAAGCATTCCGCCACTCCATTGACAGGCCGGAACCCGGCTCCTAGACTGATGCTTGTGGAAGTGCATCTCAGCCCGGAGCAACAGCAGCTGTTGATGCAACTTGCCGCTCAGCGTGGCCGCGATGCGGATGCTCTGGCCCAAGAGGCGATCAGCCGGTATCTCGCGGAGGAAGCCCGCTTTGTCGAAGCGGTTAAGCTTGGCGAAGAGGCCTTGGAGCGCGGTGAATATTTCACTCACGAGCAGGTCGGCCAGCGCCTCGACCGATTATTCAACTCCTAACGGAAGTTGCTGATGGACGTTCGGTGGTCAACACTCGCCGCGGACGACCTGGAGCTCATATTCGAGCGCATCGCGAAAGACAATCCAACCGCAGCACGCGCGACGGTGAAAGCCATCTATGATGGTTGTCAGGCATTGAAAAACTTTCCGCATCTCGGCCGCCCGGGACGAATGAGCGGCCGCCGCGAGCTGATTTTTGCCCTTATATCGCCGTCTATCAAGTCTGTGGAGATTTCTCGTATCTATCACGGCGCGCAGGACCGGTCCTAGCCGGTTTATTTCCCGGCACTTTCACCGGCCGGCGGCCCGAAGCCCCAACCTTCGCGGATTCCGCGGCGAAATTTTTCGCGCTCTTCCGGAGTCATGCGTCCGCAGCGCTCTTTCATGCGGCGGCGGAAGTTGGAGCGTCCCGGACCGTGCAGGCGGAAGCCTCCGAAGAGAATGCGGCAAAGCGCCAAGAGTCCCAGGCCTTGCCAGAAAGTAACTGTTCGCCAGCCAAAGAGGCCGGGCAGCAGCCAGTTCCACAGGTGCAT